>Ga0080013_1000002_pt1 | contig 382139 bp, 455 predicted proteins | sample ETNvirenome_6_85_FD_69236 | JGI IMG/M metagenome (GOLD analysis project Ga0080013, IMG submission 69236) | Marine viral communities from the Pacific Ocean - ETNP_6_85 (SPADES assembly) (version 2) | ecosystem: Environmental > Aquatic > Marine > Oceanic | place: Pacific Ocean | collected...
TCAGAGATAATATCAAGCTCACCATCAGTTGGCTGATGGATGCGAGTACCGCTATCACCGAACATTAGTGCTCTAGTAGTAGCAGTTCCCCCAAGAAGAATACCCTGGTCATGAACATGCGTCAGTGTAACATCTTGATCATCACCCATATTAACTACAGCAGCATCTGCTAGATAGAGATCAGACCAGTTCTGGTTTACAGATCCGAGTGCCGCACCATCGTCTCCCGCAGGATAGAGTGATGAAGCATTCATAGACATTACATCGCTTCCACCAGCTTCGAACGTAATAACATCGTCTGCTGAAGCGCGGATTGAAGTATCGTCATCTCCGTCTAGATCAATACGACCTGTTCCACCCATGCTGATTGATCCCTGACCATTTAGATCAATTGCATCAACATATAGGTTAGCCCAAGCTGTACCAGAAGCACCGAGTGAGTCGGCTGAATCGCTGTTTGGAACGACGTTACCGTCAACCTTTAGCTCTCCGCCTGCAGGGTCAATGAGGACATCAGCAGCTGCAATGATCTTAATATCAGTATCAAGCTCCATATAGTTAGAAGACCCATCAAGCTCAAACTTACCAGCTCGAAGTGCCATATCAGATGTAGTCATACCAGCAACTGTAGTCATGGTACCACTAGATGGAATAGCGATGGTTCCAAGGCCCCATGTATCGTTAGCAACACGACCGAATGCAACTCCTGGCTTAGTAGCAGAAGAAGAACCGGACATGAAGAGTAGACCAGAGTTTGCATTAGAAGACTGACCGCCCTCATTAAGAGTAATGACAGGATCCTGAACAGTTAGGTTTGTTGTATCAACTGTAACTGTAGCACCATTGACAGTAAGGTCACCGGTAATAGTAAGGTTGTCATTGACAGTAACTTCTGAAGTAGTGTGACCAATTGAAATAGCAGCGCCACTATCATTGGTACCGATATTAACACCGGATGCACCATCAATAGATACAGCAGCTGCACCATCTACAAGGAAGTTGCCTGCAGATGCCAATGTCGCGCCAGTTCCACCGTCGTGTGTGATTGTTACATCTTTACCTGCACCAAGTCCAAGGACTGCACTATCACTAAGAAGGAATACATCGTCGCCAGCAATAATGTCTTTTACAACACTCAAGCCACCGTCAGTCTGAAGGGAGCCGTCAGTTGCGCTAGTAGCATCTGTTGCATCGTCAACGATAATTCTACCATCGGCAGTTATCTGACCAGCGGCTGTAATGGTGACACCAGAAGATCCAGCACCGCCACCGAAGTCGACAGCAGCATCATCTTCAATTCTCAGTGCTTCAGTTCCGCCCTGTGTCTTGAAAACAAGATCATCACTAGCAACCTTAGGCTGGATAATAATCTCTCCGCCTGTTCCATCCATGTCGATAGCAAGCTGAGCTGTACCCTCAACTTCGAATGAAACATCACCAGCTGCAGAATCAATCTTAACTGTTGTTGCAGCATCAAGAAGAATATCTGCACCAGCAACTAGATTAATATCAGCATTGTCAGCTAGCTTAAGATCAGTTCCGTCATGTTGAATATAAGCATCTCCAGATGCAAACTCAAGCTTCATGGTGCTGTTAAGTCTAAGACCTGTATCAGCAACATGTGTTAGTGTAACTTCAGAATCATCACCAAATTTAACAATAACACCGTCATCCTGAAGATCTAGGACAGGGGAATCAACAATAACTGATCCGTCTGCTTCAATCTCAAGATTGCTGTCAGAAACCTGCTTGATGTGTGTAGCAGAGTCACCGAACTGAAGCTGCATAGCAGAGTTCAGAAGAACACCTGTATCAGCAACGTGAGTTAGCTTGACATCCTGTCCCTCACCGAGGTTAAGAACACCTCCATCTCCAAGGTAAAGATCTGACCACTCTTTGTCTGGAGCTCCGAGAGCGAAGCCATCAGCAGAAGCTGGAAAGATACTTGTTGAAAAAGAGCCCGAAGCAGCCTGTGTAAAGCTTGCAGCTCCATGAATTCTCTTAATAGAAGAAGCCATGTGATCTAGAAGGTCCCCTAGATTGTTAGCTGTAATAGCTGAGCTAGCTGCGGCGGACTCTGAGTCTGTAGGCATTGACCCAGTAATTTGGGATAACCTAACCTTTGTTTTAATAGCCATAATAATTTTCCTTTGTTTTTATAGATTATTGGCAATTGCTAAGCAAAACAAGACGAATTGCTCAACACGCAATCTAACAAAAAGATCTTTAACACTGTCTTTAAGTCAAGTCAATCTAAGATAACAAAGAAACAAATTTAACTGAGAGAAAATCTCTCACCTACTATATATGATCTTCTTCAGGTTTCTTACATGATTATCGTAATTAGAAAACTCAGAATTAAGAAACTCTACAGCCAGATTTTTACATCTATCATCGCTGTCATTGAATGAAAAATTAAATTTTCCACTCAAAGTTTTTTCAGCTGATATGAGCTTAATACCCTTCATCAGCAAAAAAGCAGCAAGTGATAAATCAGGCGTGTGGTATTCTTTCATATGCACTAGTCCCATAAATAGCGTTTACTTCAATCATAAGTATCGATCATCTGGATAACATCACTATAGTTTATTAGTAAACGAGGTCTTTTTAGAGGAACCCTAGTACGTTCTAATGGTCACGATGTCATCTGGGATTAAGTCAAAATAAAATAAAACTGAACTATCCTTAGGAACTGTGTAGTCTCTTGTACTGCCCGATGTCATGAGCTGACCATTAACAAAGACGTCTACCCTGTTTGGATTATGAGACACACTAGAGAGATCAAGTGACGGTATGATAAGGCTGTTTCCAGAGGCGTGAGTACCAGTAAGCTCATAGACAAATTTCTTTCTTTGATCTTGAGCGTTTGACTTGACACTAACTGATCCGTTGGAAGCTGTAGTTATTGTTATGTCTGTATCTGATATTAAATAAGAAGAGCCGTCATATAAATGTGTAAGAGATCCAGAGATTCCAGAGATTACACTGACAGACCCAGAGGATACTACATCTCCTCCAAATAGAGCTATACCTCTAGGGATTGTAACATTAGTAGGGGCAATAGCACCAGAGACAAAGACAAAAACATCTGTACCAGGAGAGTCAGCATTTGGATCTTTTCCGTGAAAGTGAATCTGACCTTTTGATAAAAACTTAAACCTTCTATCAGCATTTGTGCTAGATCCTGTTACAAATATCTTGCCAGCAGTTGAACCACCAAGGTCAATAAATCTAATCAATCCGTCATCTGATCCAATCTTTACCTCATCTCTTGCAAACACCTTAACGCTTCCAGATGGATTCTTTAGGTCAGTGGTTCCGCCGTCTGATGTAATAAATTCCACCTCTCCGCCGAGCTTAAGAGGAGAGCCTCCGAACAGAGTTCCACTAACTACGACATCACCACCGAAGACTGCTCTCTTCACATCAGAACCAGATATATAGGCAAATACATCTGTACCTATCGCAGCTAAAGACCTCTGATCTGAATCGAGCATGGCTCCAGAGACTGCATTCAGAGTCTTAATCTTTAAATTCTGGTATCCTCCTGCACCGACACCTGTCGGATCTTCGAAGGTAGTATTTCCAGGTGTCGTTGTGACTCTTGCAGCCCTAAACTCGTCTGCTGAATCATCCCAGTAAAATGACGGGTTTGTCTCTCCTGAGACTAGAAAGATAAAGCCCCTATCACCTGCATCTCCCTCTCCAGCTGATCCAGTTCCAAGACCGATTATACCGTCTTCAACGTTTAGATGCTGTGTATCAACTACAGTCTCAGTCCCAAGAACCTCAAGATTACCAGATATAAAAAGCTTCCCAGCTGTTGAGTCCCAAAATGCCTGTGCTGCATCAAGACGACCTGAGCTGTTAACGAACTGTAATTCTCCATTAGACCCAGAGGGTCCATATACTGCAATTGCTGTCATAGCTCACCAAAGACTAGACTATTTTATATTCTTAATGAAAAGAAGTTAAAGGCTATAGACCTCTATCTTGGAATAACTTATTATATTTTCAAATCAGAACGGATAATTAATTAAGATTATTGGAGATTTTAATGAAACTCAACAGAAAAGCACTTCGTAAGATGATACTAAGTGAAATCAAAAGAGCAATTAATGAGCAGCAAGCAGGCGCGAGAGAAAGCCTTCCCGACCTAGACAGCCTTATTTTTGACATATCAAAAAGAGTAAGAAGCGAAATGGGTGAGGTACCTGTTCAGGTTGATATTCCTGAGGATTACACGGAAATGCGGATACGAGTCCTAGTTCCCACTCTAAACAGAAGAGGGCTCCCTGTATTTCAAAACAACAATCTTGTCTTTGAGCCTGTAGAAAGAGAAGAACTAACTCCTGGCTCACCGGCATCTCTATTCTTTAGAGTAATGAGGTTAAACCCTAACTTTGTAATGAGAGATCTAGATAAGGCTGAGACGAATGTCCTAGGGTATGTAGATGCCATTTCTGGCTACGAATGGCTTCAGTCTCGTGATACAGACCCAGAAGCTGGAGACGAGGGATACCCGGGTGTAATTAATCTTCTAGCTGGAAGCCATCAGCTTATTCCCGAAGATCTGCTGGATCTCCCAGACGGTCGAAAATGGGATCTTAAAAATAGATACAGAGTTGCTCTTGGAAGATATAGACCCTTCACCTACCTTGAAGACGATTATGGAATTGAAGATGAAGTCTCGAGTGATCTAACTCTAGCAAGACAGACCCCAGAAGAGAGAGAAAGAGTCGAGCAGGAGCTCGGGATGGATGTGTGGGCGAGCGAGATGAGACGAGATCTAGAAACTATGCTAGATGATGAATCAGTAGAAGAAGAATAGCTTTTCACCCATCCCTAGAATCATGTAAACACGCAACCCTTGTGATACAATTGTATTAAACAAGGAGGTTAATTTGTTTTCTATTATGCTATCTTTATCAATCCTAGCCAGCACTCCGGCTACTAATGTTGAAAATATCTCCATATCGTCTGGTAGAATTGAGACTTCAGACGGTCAGAATCTAGCTGCTCAAGAAATTTCTCAAAGAGCGACTGTAGTTAGAAACTATGTGGAGAGAAAGCTGTGCTATCGGCTGGTTGCAGCTTCCCGGTGCTCTGCGAATATCAGGTCACAAACGTTTCCTGCGACAGATGAGTGGTTATATTTTATTAACTGCAGCAGAAGAGACGGTGATACCTCATTTGTCTTCACCCGCTCTGATACAGGAATGAACATGGATATAATTCTTGGAGAAGAGCTTGACCCTGTGTGTCGGGTCGGCGGGATTCAGGTGTTTAAAAAAGAGCAGTCTAACTAAGCAGCTGCTTGGCTCTTTAAAAAATCGTGATAATCATTTAAGGCGTGATCTTTCGGGGTCACGCTTTTCCAGTTTCCAGCACAGAATATCTGATATGCATCAGAAGCATACTTTCCAATCCCGTAGAGAGACTTGGGATCATCTTTCCAGTCCTTGTTGAGGTAATCATCAGACATTCTAACAAGTGTCTTAGATCGTCTCTCAGACAATCCTAGACTTGATATCATCTTTTGTATTTCAGATGGATTTTCACTTGCAGCTGATTCTGGATTTGGGTATCTTTCAAAAAACTTCCAGATATAGGGCTCAGCGTCTACTCTTCTAGTCAGGTTACAAAAGATGCATGCAACAAAAATCTTCCACGGGTCTTCCCAGAGCTGTTCTTGAATTAGATTATAGGGTGACTTAGGGGGCTTCCACATCTTTCCTCCGATAAGAAACAATAACATCTAGCTTCTAATTTTACACCCTGCGCTGATGGCAATTATCTCATATAGCTCGATGACATCTTTTTGTATCTGATATAGATTCTCTGCCTTGTCAAGTATTATGCTAGGAACGGGATTCATCGACTCTATTTCGTATATTAGGAGAGAAAGATCAAGAACGTCTTCCTGAAGTGCATCGATGATCTCTGTAAGATTAGGCTTGATGGCATCTATTATAATCTTTTTAGCTTTATTGTCTGTATAGATTGATGTTAGCTCACCTGCCATTGCAGATAGAGGAGTGTTTAATTCAAAAATTCCTCCCCTATACTGATCCATAAACTCATCTGATATGAACTTATATCTTTCACCAACAGTATTAGCCTTTCTACCATCTAGAAACTCGTTAAACCTGTCAAAGCAGATCAAGCCATTCTGACTTAACTTGTCATCATGATCCTTCTCACTAGCCTCTCGGGACTTTTCTATCTCTTTGTCTTTAAGAATCTGGGTGATGTCAATTAGCTCACCCATAGATTACTCTGCTGTGTTAGAGAATTTTTTTCGCAAGGGGTCAGGTCTTTTATCAACATACTTGCCCATGACTGTTCTAATTGGAACTGATTCTCCATCGCCGTCAATTCGAACAAAGACTGTATCTATAGAGCAAACTCTCTTTTGTGATCCATTGTAGACGCTGTGGCGGCGAGCCTCGAGCCTGACTGTAATTGAAGTTGCACCAATCTTAACGACGTCACCGTATATCTTTATTATCTGACCTGGTCTAACTGGCTTTTCAAATACAACTTCAGAGATGGACTTTGTGACCATTCTAGGTGTGCCACAGACCTGAGCGGCGAAAACTGCCCCCGCCTCATCGAGCCAAGACAGCATTACACCGCCGAATAGATTACCGTGAATTCCAATATTCTGACCCTTGCACACATGAGTAGATATGAGTTCCATTTAAATACCTCATCTATCTAAACAATACATAGGTGACTGTCTAACGATTTGAAGATTTGATTCTAAGTCGAAGCCAGCACAATCAATTTTTCTCTTTGTTAAATGATAGTGGTGGATAAATCCTTCAAATCTCCCTTTAGAAGCATCTGATGAAACCGTTGTAGTCATCTGACTATTTCGAAGCGGACATTCTAACGGGATTCCAAATCTGATGTGGACTGCTTTCCATAGTGCTCGTGCTGCCTCAATCTGTATTGGATAAAATCCGAGATGAGGATCAAGCTTGCGCCCATGGGCCCATGAATCCTCCAGAACTGGTCTAGATCCCAGGCCATTTTTTTCATACCAGTTCTGATACTTTGTATAATACGCATTTGATATCTCCACACCAATAGATTTTTGATTCCACTTTTGACCTCCGGCATGCCAAGCACCATGCTGTGTGTCTAGAAGCTGATAAATTGTTCCATCGTTATCAATACAAAAATGGACTGAAGCTCCTCTTCTCTTTAAGACACTAGCACAAGATTCTGAGGAAAGACAGACATCCCAGTGATTAACAAAAAATGAAGGCTTTCTTTCTGTCTCTCCTGAGTAATCATAGTAATTGCCCTTCTTTGTGCTTAGCCCACTTTGTTCATCCCAAAGGACTACCTTTTTCCACTCAATAGGAATAAACTTTCCATTATGAACAATCCACCTATTAGAATCAAACCTTCTATCAGCAGGCTTAAAGCTAGATATTTCTGACTCTCTTTCAGTCCAGACTCTTCTATATGTTGAAGGTCCGCAAAGACCATCCGCAGTAAGACCATTTTTTCTTTGCCACTTTCTAATGGCTGAGGTTAATGTGCTATCAAAGTAATCACATCCAAACCAGCTAGGGTCCCAGCCAAGAGAGTCTGCTGAGCTCTTATTATAGAATTCTTTGTCTATCGCCATTTAAAAAAACACCTACTCAAAGTCTATATCAACTGAGACTGCAATTCTTATCTTGGGAACTCGAAGATGATTAGCCAGACCATGCTTTTTTGACTCCGGAGCGTCTAGAAACCAGTCAGCATGCTTTTTCTTATCAACAATCTTTAAAAAATAATCATCTTTCTTTCCACAGTTTTGCGCCATCATTTTATAGACTTTCTCATTTAGTCTATCAGCTTCAAGAGCTCCAGCTTTTAATTCCTCTACTTTTCCAAAATCCATAGAAGAGACGTCATGAATCATCACAGTCGCATCCGGATCCATAAATCGATAACCCTGAGTTCCAAAAGAAAAAAGTATTGCACCACAAGACATAGCCTTACCCTCTACAATAGTGGCAACTGGTAGTTCAGCATGTTTAATCTCACTAATCATTGACATCAGTGAATAAACCTGTCCGCCATACGAATCAATTACAACAGGAATTACCTTCTGCCCTGTATTGTGTGACAAGGCCATCTGCTCGGAAAACTTTTTTGCTGAATCTTCGTCAAATTTATTGACCCTTATTATTACTGGGCTTTTTCTTAGTTCAACCTCTTTTATTAAAGGAGAAACACTGCTTGTCCATTTCATTTTTTTACCTTAATTCCTTATCCACACTTGGCGTATCCGCACGATGCGCATCCTACGCAACCTTCTTGATATCTTAGAGAGTCTTCTGCACCACAGTTTTCACATTCAGATTTTCCTGGAACTGTTCCATCCTCAATATATGTCTTAAGGACTCTAGCTATGACCTTTGAAAAAGAAAACATGTCCATCTCTCGATCTTTTAAAAGCTGCTCTACAACATACTGAATCGGCGCTCCTTGACGTAATGCAAGAGAGATAGTCCTAGTATATCCAGCATGGTTAGGATTATCAAAAACTGAAACAATGTCTTTTATAAGAAACCCGTCTCCATTTTTTCCGATCTGGAGATCGTATCTCGAATTTTTGGATTTATAGGCATGCTTAATGATAATGCCCTTCTTATATTTACGAGGTATCTCTATGTATTTCTGTAGCCCGCCCATGACCTCATACGGTCGACCATCTAAGAGGCCTACCATTACTGTCCATGCTTCACCCTTAATAGTTGCATGATGAATATGGCATGTAAGCTCGTCGGGTCTCTCTGGTGCCTCATAGGTTTTAAATTTATCTTCTTTTGTTGTACTTACTAGGACACCGCTTCGACAGCCATCTCTATAGACAGTAACACCCTTGCATCCAGACTTCCATCCAGTCATATAGATCTTCTTAATAGTCTCTACATCTGTATCAGATGGTACATTTGTGGTATTTGAAATTGCATGACAGATCCACTTTTGTGCTGCAGCCTGGACCTTTACCTTGCTTACCCAGTCAATATCATTTGATGTTGAGCTTCGGTAGGGAGACTTTTCGGTATCAGACAGACCAGATGCTTCCATCCATTTTTTAAACCCATGATGATAAACAACATATTCTTGCCATCGGTCACCTGAATCATCGATAAAATCGACTCTTCCATCGAGGTCATTCTCAGTAAGCTTCTTTCTCCTAGTGTATTTAAGGAGATATGCAGGCTCGATCCCGCTGGTCGTCTGTGTAAGTGTCGATACAGATCCAGCTGGAGCAGTTGTTGTTAGAGCAATATTTCTTCGTCCATATTTTTTACTCATCTCATAGACGTCAGGTGAAGCCTCCCAGATTCTCTCTAAAAATGGATGCCCCCTTTCCTTGTCATGATCGTGAACCTCAAAAGCCCCTCTCTCTTTTGCCATAATACAAGATGATCGATATGCGTTTATTGTAAGATTCCTATAGAAATTTTCAACAGTCTCGATGGACTTATCAGAGCCATATCTTAAACCAAGAGCTGCAAGAGCATCTCCTACAGCTGTCACGCCGAGTCCAGTTCTTCTTCCTAGTATTGCTTGCATCTTTATGTTTTTCCAAAGATCTAGCTCAATTTGCTTTACTGCTTGGGGCTCTGGGTCTCTTTTGATCTTAGAAATGATCTTATCAACTTGCTCGATCTCTAGATCAATCATATCATCCATTAGCCTCTGTGCTTTTTGAACAACTTCTCCCATAAACTTATAGTCAAACTCTGCATCTTTGCTGAATGGACGGTTAACAAATGATAATAGATTAACCACCATCAAGCGGCAGCTATCGTATGGAGATAATATAATTTCACCACATGGGTTTGTTGATTGTGATCCAAAACCTTCTTCTTCATACACATCAGAAGGTGTCATACTTTTGGCAACATCCCAAAAAAGAAGTCCTGGCTCAGCAGAAGCATGGGCAGATTCAATAATCTCATCCCAAACAGATTCAGCAGAGATCATTTCAGATATCTCAGGACTATCCGAATTTACAGGAAATCTAACTTCATAATCTGCCTTTTCTTTAACAGCATTTAAAAACTCGTCAGAAAGTCGAACGCTGATATTTGCCCCGGTTATCCTTGTTAAGTCTCTTTTAATCTTTGTAAAATCACGAATCTGGGGATGATGGACTGATATCGTTAGCATCAATGCTCCACGGCGGCCACCCTGAGCAACTTCACGACATGAGTTAGAGAACCTGTCCATAAAGACTTCTATGCCGTCTGTAGTTCTTGCAGCATTTCCAGTAGGAAGACCCTTTGGCCTAATGGTGGAAATATCAAATCCTACCCCTCCACGCCTCTTTGCAATCTGGACTAATTCTTGATCTGTCTTGCATATTCCTCCATAAGAATCGTGAGGAGATTCAATTACAAAACAGTTAGAAAGAGACTGAATCCTGTGGTTATTTCCAATGCCAGCCATTGGTGATCCTTGTGGAATAACGTATTTAAAATCTTTAAATAAATTATAAATCTCATCTTCAGTCAGCGGATTCGGATATTTCTTTTCAATTCTAGAAAACTCTCGTGCCATTCTTGTGTGCATATCATCTGGAGTTTTTTCTAATATCTCACCTTCTTTTGTTGAGAGGGCATACTTTGTAACAAAAACATTTGCTGAGAGCTCATCCCCATCAAAATAATCTTTGCTACTCTCAATAGCATCATTAAAACTAGTCACTAAAAATCGCCTCCCATTCTCTTTTTAAACAAATATTTGTGATAAGTTAATCACCACTTTGTAATTCATTCCACTTAGACTTTAATAAATTTTTCATGAGATCCTTGTCAGATTTCACAACTTCACTTAGAGAAAGCTCATCAGCATTCTCAATTATATTAATACAGCTAGTAGAAGTATCCATCATAATTGGAAAAAGAATTCCATCACGACCAGCTCTATTTTTCGCTATGAACAATCTACCTATGCCACTAGACTTTTCCATGGGCTTTCTTGATATTGAAACAACAACATCTGCAACCATTGCTTTTCCGTATGCTTCAGACATATTTTCCAATCCAACTACTGAAGCATTAGAGGCATCTCTGTTGGCCTGGCTGGCTGTCCAGATGGGAATTTTCATTTCCATCGCCAAGTTTCTAAGTTCTTCATATATCAATTTAAGCTCATGTCTAAGAGAGTCATATTTTCTAGATGATCTCATAATGTCTGCATAATCAATAATTATCAGACTTGGAATAAAAGATTTAAGAGAAAGCTTTTCAAGATGAGCTCTAATTGTATTGACTGTCGCTGATCCTGTCGGATACTCCTTGATTATCAGTCTTCCTAGACCCATATTGTCATATTTAGAAAGCACCTCTTTCTTTCTATCCCTTACTTCATTACTTGGAATATTGCATAAATTACTATCATATCGAATTCCAACCGCTGTCTCCGTCAATTCAAATGTGTAATGAATAACATTTTTTCCAACCTTTAGTGCTGACGCACCAACATGAACAAGAAAGTGAGACTTTCCAACACCTGTTGGTGCTGTGATCACACCAATCTCTCCGCGACCTAGCCCACCATTTAATATATCTTTTTTGTCAATTTGTGGGATTCCTGTTGGACATGTAACCCTGTTAATCTTAGCAAATCTTGCCTCTGTGTCCTCAAAAAAATCATGACCCATAGTCGAAGGTGTTCCAACTGAAATTGCGTGCTTCATTAGATCAACAACAGATTCATATTTTTCAGATTCAATTAGTTCAACAGACTGCTCTAGGGCTTCTTTTAGTGCTTGCTTCCTGCAAAAATCAAGAGATTTTTCTTTAACATATTTTAAATCTCCTGCATCCGGATTCATTCTTACCCTGTGAAGGAATTCAACTATTTGATCACGAAGAATTGCATCAGTTCCTTCCTTTAGCTCATCCCTGATAATTGTGACAAGTATTGATAGCGTTGGAAAGCACTTATACTTTTCAAAATAAGAGAAATACTTCTGTGTTAGGTAAGTAAGATACTTTAAATCAAAATATTCAGGTGTCATCACATCAGTCATCTGAGTAGCCCAATTGTTATCTGTCAAGAAAGATTGAAAAATCTTTTCTTGAAATGATTTGCCGTATCTCTTAAAGTATGGATCCATTAAATAATTCCTTTATTTTTAAATGTAGCGTGTAGAAAGAAAAAGACGATCTACATTAAAAGTCTGGATTCCCTCTTTTAAAAGAATCCTTAACACATTCATTTTATTTCTAACAGGGCTAAAAGTATCAATAGAATTATTAATCTTATCAATCTGGAACGGTGATAAGTTTCTACTATCAAGATAAATAAGCTTCCAGTTTCTTCTTACAAGATTTTCTGAAGCTGATAGTCTCTCATAGATCTTTAGCTTACTTCCTTCAGCAATACAAGTCTTCGAAACTTGAATGATCTCTTGTATTGTAACGTCATCGTCACTCTTAAGCTGCGGGAATCTATTGGCAAGTGTCTTAAACCCAGCCCCTCGAACACCCTTAATATTGTCAGAAGCATCTCCTACAATAGACTTTGCTAAGCAAAAGTTTGCAGGGGATATTTTAAACTTTTCTTTAACCTCTTTCTTTGTCACGAGCTTCTTCCACGTTGGAGAATAGATAATTGTCTTGTTATCTAATAGCTGATAATAATCTCGATCAGATGACATGATTAGCTTTCTATCATTTTTGAATGTATACTTGCACAAATATCCAATAACATCATCTGCCTCGCAATCAGGAACATATATCTGGTCTATCGGAAGACACTTAAATATCTCAACTAAGACACTTAGCTGATGATTTCTATTTTGAACTGTGTCGGGAAGGTCATCCTCATAAAATCTATTAAGCTTTGCTGCCCTTCTTTTTTGTTTATAATCGTTGTAAAGTGATCTCCTTCTTGAAGACCCTCCGCCCTCCCAGACAACTATAACTCTCTTTGGCTGATACTTCTCTACAAAGTTAATAATTGCGTAAAGAAATCCGACAATTCCCCCTACATGTTGGCCATCAGATCCGACAGCAGGATGAGCAACGTAATGCTGAGTAAATAAATTGAGAGCATCTACTAAAAATATAAGATCTTGTGATTCTGACTCTTTCAAATGTCAGCCTACTCAATTGTAATATCATCTAGATGGTGATCAGATAAAGACTTAACCTCTTCATAAGACTCTATGTCTATTTCTGGATCTTCCTTATTGAGCTTCTTTATCATAACTTTTTCTATCAGATCGTCAATATACGAAGAATATTCTCTATTTTTCATAATTTCATCAAACTTTGGCTTGTGGAACTTCTTTTCAATAATAGACTCTCCAGTAGCTACATTAACGACGCTGAAGCACTTCCAAGATCCAGTTCCAGATACTGATATCTCTTTCCCTTCGACAACTTCAGGTCCGTTCTTTCTAAGTATGTCAAATATTTGCTGGTGTTCTTTAATACCAACACCAAAGTGAATTTCAAAATCAATCTTTCTAAAGGGTGGTGCTACTTTATTTTTAATCGTCTTTGCTGAAACATGAATTCCGATAACATCATCACCTTCCTTAATTTGCTGACCAGCTCCGAGCTTAATTCTAGTTGAGGCATGAAATGGAATCGCCTTTCCCCCTGGTGTTGTCTCTGGGTCACCAAACATAACACCAATTTTCATTCGAGTCTGGTTTAGGATAACGAATAATACGTTTTGATTAGCAATCACACCGGTAATCTTTCTCATTCCCTTGGAAATTGCACGAGCCTGCAGGCCTATTGACTCTTTATCGTAATCACCTAAAAGCTCAGCCTTTGGGGATGAAGCAGCAACTGAATCCCAGACTATAGTCACAGGAATATTTTTGTCCATTGCTTTTGCTTTCATTATAGTCGCCTCAGCGATTGAAAGAACTTCTTCTGTACAGTGTGTATCAACATAGACAAATCTCTTTGAAACATCCACGCCAAGCATTTGTAAATTTTCAACTGATGTGGCGTTTTCTGTATCAATATATACAACAATTCCTCCCATCTTCTGTGTGCTTCGTGCAATCTGTGTTGCTATATGAGACTTTCCAATAGAGGGTGGTCCAAAAATTTCTACAATTCTACCTTCTGGTAAGCCGCCGCCTCTTCTATTGGAGCAGATATAATCAAGAAGTTTAGATCCCGTGCTTATCCATCGATTTACGTGAGTCGGAGAGTCATCCTCAGAAAGGTTATATGCGACTCTGCTGCCGTTCTCTTTGTTAAGTGATTTAATTAAATCTGATGTAAAATCTTCACTCTTTTTCACAATTCCTCCATTAGGTAAAAGTATCATAAATACTAGAGATGTTCAAGTACTTAATGATTATCAAGAAAAAAGGCATCCACTTAGTGGATGCCCAAAGAATAGACTATATTCTAAATAGTGGCTAGCTATCTACAAGGTCAGCAAAGGCAGCATCTAGGCTCTGATATCCTGAGCTCGAGCCCAGACTAGCAGTAGAAGTGTTTGATGTAGATGTAGTGGCTGTAGTCTCTGTTCCAATTCCATCAAAAGCATCCTCATTGATCCAGTCGTTAATGATCTTGCTTAGCTCATCATAAGACTTCATCTGAAAAAGATTCATAACATCTGGAATACTACCCATCCACTCCTGCGTCTGCTTGGTGTTGTTAGATAGACTGGATGACTTTCCGCGCGGGCGAACTTCAGTCATGGCCCACTTCTTGCCAGGCTGTTTTGTACAGACAACCTTGACATCACGACCATCAGTGGGATCAGTAATATCACCGTAGTCCTCATCAAGCATTAGTCCCAAAAGGGTCTGATAGACAGTCTTGCCGAATCCCCAGATCTGAACCCCTTTATCCTCCTCACCGCGAACGATTACTGGAGCATAGGTCCTCATCTTTGGATAAAGCTTCTTTGCTAGCTCATAAGATTCCTTTGTTCCCTCATCTCGCAGCTTGGTAATCAGCTCCTGAATTGGATCCGGATCATCAAATTGGTACGGAGCGAGTAGACCCCTATTATTTCCGATGTTATAATAGAACCAAAGCTCCTTAAAGGGCTGACCATCGTTATTGGGAAAGGAAAGCAAACGAACTGTGTGTTCTTCTCCCTCTGTCGGTCGCCAGGTGCTTGACCTGTTCTTAGCATTTCCACTAAGCCGTTCAAGCTTATTTCTAATAGCGTCAAAATCAAGTGACATCTTTTCTCCTGTTTGCAATATCTAATTTGCAAAATTTAGTATTTAATAGCAGATAATTTAATCTGCACATTTATACTACACTAGGATTAAAACAATGTTCAAAATTATTTAACTAATCTCCCCTAGCAAATCCAGCTGCTGTATCGTAATAGGAGAGCGCTAAGTCAGGATCAACTAAGGCTCCGCCTTGAGCTTGAGCTGCAGTTGCTAGCCATTTCTTGTATTTTTTTTTGAGCCAGTTTGCATTGGCATAGCTGCTCCTGGGACACCTCCCGACGAGATTTCATCGGCACGATCTTCGTCATCCTCTTCTACATCTTCATCAGTAAGTGTCTCAAGAATCATCTCTCTTATAAAGTCTTTAATGTTTGACTCACTTAGAGGTTTTGGACTATAGGCATTATATCCGCCATCTCCAGGATATAAAACAGCGTTTAAATTAAAATTAGTCACATCATCATCAGAAAAAACCTCAGGTTGTTCTCCTAGTTCCTCTGGATCATAGCTAAGATAGCCTGCTGGATTTGGACCACGTAGGTTTACTGTATATCTCTGAGCATACTCACGGAGCATAATCTCTTTAATGTAATCCCGTATAGAGGACTCTACAGTTGTTGATAATTCTATCTCACTGTACGGAGCTGTATCTAAAATTATATCATCAGCAACATCTATATCTTGTTCAATTTCTGACTCAATTTCTTGATCGAGCCCTAAGATATCAGCAACCTCACCGTGAGCATCCCAGACTGTGATTAGATCATACAGTGCTGCCATCATCCGGGCTAGTCTAAGAATGTCATTCTTGTTCTCAACCAGAGACTCAGGTGCATATCCGCTATAAATCAGACCAACGAGTGATGTCATGGCCGGCTTAACGACTAGCGTTATCTGAGCTTTTTCTCTCATTCGCTGCCCAAATCCAACCCTGTCTCGACTGTGCCTCATACCGAGCCTGCTTAATAGTGACCTAAGCCTAAGAGCGTTCTGCTTTACTGAAAGCATTAGAGATGTTGCCTCAGAGACACCTGGGTCAGGAACAGCTTCAAGAGCTCTCTGCATGATATCAATGACGTTAGTGTTCATATCATTTAATATCTTAGCCAAGAGGTCTCTGCCTTCATCAGATGGAGATCTCTGAAATGCAGCAATTGCTGCGTCAGCTCTTGCTAAATCTCCTTGAAGCTGTTGAATGTTGAATGCGACAAGGCCTAAGGCCACAGCATCTCCAACAATAGGTATGAAACCAGTCCCAGCTGCAAGTAGGTCACCTGCAATATCAGTAATTGAATCTAGGGCAGGGAGAATAAGATCAGCAAGGGGACCTAGTTCATCAGCTATAAGCTCTGCCGGCTTAGCAGCGATGTCTTGTAAAAACTCCATTCCCGGAATGTCTGATAAATCAATATCTGGCATTCTAATATTAGGAAACCCAATATCAGCTACACTAGATAAATCAAATTCATCCAATCTTATGCGTGATGTATCTTCAAAAATAGGCTTAAGACTGTACTGCTTTTTTGTCATGTAAGATTCCTTGATCTCTGCAAGCTCCGAAGGGCTTTTAATATATTTCGAATGAGGCTTTAACTTAAGAGAATGCTGAGGTAGCTTTCTCGTTACTAAGGGTGAGTCATCGTACATATAATAGATATTCTCTTCATCGCCTATGTTCTCTTCCTCTTCCTGCTCTGGAAACATAACATCATAAAACAAATCTACGTCTTGCTCGTAGCCCTTATTCACTCTTGACATGCCCTGTGAGGACCAACCGGCATCAGCAGAATGGCTAGGAGAGCCTGTGTCGCCGTGAAAGGGAGGTCTCCTATTTTTACCAATCTTATCCTTGTACCCGTCGCCCCCGCCAATAGCACCTAGCACAGGAATTCCTGTCATTCCGTAGATGCCTCCAGACGGACCCGCAGCTTCTTTAATTTTCTTAGTCATAAAGATAATTATTCACTATCTTTATGAATTACAAACCTCTTTGCTGACTGAAGGAGAATTGCAAGTGAAGGCTCATGACCCACATAGAATTTATTTTCTTCTAATTGTGGACCTGATGATATTTGAATTGCAATCCACTCATCTTTTGTTAAAGTGACATTGAAGCTTTGAAGAATAAAGAGTGAGAGGTGGGTAAATGAAGCCCTCTTAAGACCCTCATTGAACTTGTAAATCTGTCCAAGCTTTTCTCTATGCCAGTCGGAATCTTGCTCAATGAACATGGGTGTGTTAAGATCACCTATCTTACCGATATCATGAAAAAGACCAGTCTTAATAATTGAGCTAACTGGAACTCCTAGCTCAAAAGAATCATTTAGCTTTCTCATAGCTGCAGTTATCTTTAGAGAATTATCAACTAATCCTCCTGGATAGCAGCCTGCTTCATCCTTTCTTGTGCTTGCAGGGCACAGACAGACTCTCTCTCCTAAGTCATCCAATAGCTTATTAAGTCTATCGTCTGATAATCTTCTGCAAAGCTTTTCAAACGTTTCCCAATTTGACTTTACATTCTCAAATTCACTTTTCATAACATCTCCTTTTTATCTTAGCTATGTGTGTTTTTAATTTTTACCGGTAAACGAGGACCTATCTTTGAAACCTTTAGTCCAGAACTTACTACTTCTTTAAACTTAGAAACAGATGCGCTGTCGATATCTACAATTAGAGCATCGTGAATAACAAACAAAGGAATGACGTTTAGTTTCTGCGACTGGCAATCCTTTATGAGCCTTGAAAAACCAAGAAGCGCAACATCAACACTCGAAGATTGGATAAAGTGATTTACTCTAGATTCGCTATCTAAAAGCTCTCTGCCGTAATAATTTTTAAAAAATCCATGTCGAGAAACCTCAGACTGTAGACTTTCATCTATCTGATCTATCTGAAAAAATCTCTCAATCTGTCTAAGACACTCTTTGGCTTTTTGTAATCCTCCTACCTTGGAGGCAATACTATGTGCTGATGCACCGTATAAGCAGCACAGCGTAATTATTTTTATTGTGTCTCTGTCAATTTTTCTTTTAAATATTCGATCACTAACATGATCGTAGATGTCACTAGGTGGGTTCTTATTTAAAATTAAAAGAGCGACTCGGGGCTCAAGTGAGACCAAATCAATCTGTAAGACTTTTCCTTTGGGAAACCTGGAAGTAAAAATCTTTCTGTGGGATTTTTTAAGAGTCAGTATGTTTGGCCCAGATGCCGTCAGCCTTCCTGTAACAGAGCCGATCTGGCTATAGACTGTCTTTTTTGAATAGCCCATGCTATCTGGTTGAAACCTCTCAAGATTGTCCATAGAGCCAGAAGAAGCCAGTCTAGACTCAGAGATGTAAGACGACTGGTCGATTTTAGGCCTTCTCAGACCCATAAGCAGGTCTCTTCCCACTAGAAACTCATTCATGTAGTAATTACCTACATTGGTGTCTAAGAACAACCAGAGCTGATCTAGGAGCAATGAAAGCCTCTCCTTAAAAACATCTGCGGGAAGAGAGTTGTAAGCCGGGACACCAGAAATACCCGGGTCTCTTAGGGTGCTCCACATCCTTATGTGAGATTCATCAAAAATATCGCAAACAGAATCTCTCTTTGCTCTAAGGATTGTTCCAAGATCTCTAAGATAACTGCTATCAGAATAAACCCAGGCATCTCTAGGTATTCTATCTGACCATTTAAAAGATGAGTGATCACGATCACACACTAAATGATGATCAGATCCTAGGGTATCTTTTGAAATTACAATATTCACATATCATAATAACACAGAGCTTGCTACTGTTCACTTTCTTCTTCAGTTTCTACTAAGATTGGCTGAGCTCCGATGATAGTGTTTCTTAGATTTCTAGTAGTGCCGCTGCCCAAGAAGGTGCACTTAAAGCTTGTCTCAAATCCAGATGAGTTAAGTGTGTGCCTAATTCCAGTCGCTGCATACATGTTGTCAAGTGTCGTTCCAGTTCCTAGATCAATAAAGAATTGCTGCCCATAATTAAGAAGCGGCATACCGAACATCTTTACATCAAGTGTGGCAGGAATAACAAATATATCATCAACACTATTACCTGCGCCCTGGAGTTGCTGATTATCCTGCCTGTCTAGATTTGCTGTAATCAGTCTTTCTCTCTGGACAGCGCCGTTTGTTGTTGAGCTTACAGAGGCATTCTTTATCGCATTAAACATTGATCCCATTGTCATGCTTGGGACAGTAGTTTTTATCTTTTCTTTGATCGCCCAAGATGGAATTGAATTAATATATGATGTAAACTCATTATTAACAACTGCCTGAGATTCTTCTAAGACATCAGAGAGATCATTATGCTGTGCAACCATAGAATGAAATACAGCTGAAGAAATTCCTGAATCTCCGGCGACTCTGACTAATTCTTCTTCAGATGCTGCAAGTTCAGCGGCAATTGACTCCTCAGTTGCAGCCATCTGATTATATCTTCCAGCAACCTCTGTGTCATTGGCCATCTTTAGCATAAAAAGCTCAGCTGTATGAGGTGAGGCTGATTTGTCAAAAACGTGGATTCTAAGAATTGTCGATCCCTCGACAACAACTGTCGATCCGTCTTCATCTTGTGTAAGTGCAGGAACTGGTTCAAGATAGAACTGAAGCTGTGGTAGTTTAAAGTCGCCTGTTCCGCCGAGTCCGTCGGCGGCATATATTAAATTTAATTTACGGGACTGCCTACTTGACAGTAACTCCTCTTCTGCCTGCCTATTTTCATTGTACACTTCTCTTTCCGCTTCAGACATCCTAGCAACCGCTTCAGAATCTTGTTCAGACTCACTATACGCCTCATATAGATCAGACATGCCGTATGCAAAGTGCATTGGATTTGAAACAATGTCTGTAAGTAGAGACATCATATCTGCAGCTGTTGGTATCCTCCCAAGCTGACCGCCATCTGAGCCATAGGCAATTCTGTCTATGAGGTCTATAAGATCTGCTATTCGAATTGGAAAGTGGCTTGTAGAATAGGGTCGCATAGCACCTGCCTGGCTATTAAAAGCATAGAACAGCACCTGGACCTCGTCAAAAGCTAGGCACGATGCAATTGGATACCCTATAAAACTACAGACAACTCTTCCAAGTGAGGTATAGAGCTGCGGATCTACTGGTGCAGAACTACCGTGAGATACAAACCCCCCGCCCCCATACGTAAATCTAGCCAGACTAGAAAACATATACTCGTGTCGAAATACATCAATATCCCCACCAACTCCGTATCGGAGACTTAAAAGCTTATTGTCTATCTCTAGCTTAGCTGATTCAGTTGACTCAGCCAGCTCGCCGCCCTCACCATTTTCTCCAACTAGTCTTTCTATAATCTGATTTAGCTCTGAAATATTTCCAGTTTTAACATTTTGAACTATCTCTGCAACAATTGACCGTCTAACTATATCAGCTGTTCCAGACCCGTCTCCAACACCAACCTCAAACTTATTCCTAATCTCTGTTAGCATCGAGTTGCCAGGAGCGCTAACATTGATATTCATTAGTCCAGTAATGTATCTATTTATCAAGGACTTGGCAATTGAAAGAGGTATAAATCTTCCTGCTACGATTGGAGCTGTTATTGCAGCATGAGTGCCTAGATTTGCCAGCTCCATTGTGATATCGACCTCACCTGTGTTATTGATGGACATTTCAGTATAAGTTATATTAAAAGCGTCCTTAAGCCTTAGGCTATCTAAAAACTTTCCATAGGCATTACTACTATTAAAGCCGCCGTCTGGATGCTTCCAGCCGTACTCAACAATAACGTGTGTATTTCCAAATCTATCAGCAGAGATCATCGGTGCTATATCAGACATTCTAGACCTATCATGAAGCTTCATGGTAACACTAGCTTTTTTAGATGCTAGGGCAGCGTGACCTGTGCCATCAATTCTAACTGTTAGTGATGTAAGTGTCAAAAGAGGTCTAAGCGGATCCAGAATCTCCTTGTTACCATAGTGAGAAGCTACGTAGCCGCTGGCATTCATGTCAGCGTTGGCAAGAGTCATTGGTGTTGTAAACATCTCCATTCCTGCAAATCCAACCCTAACCTGATCACTCGTATCCATGCCTGCACTCGACAAGATATCACTAGCAAGATCATCACCATCGACTTGCTGAAAGACTACATCAGGTGTAACATTTGCTAAACCTGTTCTATCAAGATCTGTAGCAGTAGGTCCGTGATCAACGGCACCCAGAAATCTTAAGATTCCCATCTGTCCGTTCTTGTCAGCCTGGACATTTTTACCTGGAAGGTCTGTATAAAATGTCATGTTAATATACGGGACACACCTGCTAAGCTCTACATTGGGAATTGAGTTAGCAAAAATTCCAACTGCATCGGTGTCTCGAGTCTGTGGGCCGATTCTCAGACTATTAAAAAGATAAGCAGAAAGACTTGGGCTGTAGATCTTGTCAGGTTTAGCAAAAGCAGATTTATTTATCCCGACCTCTTCCTCCGAGCAAAGCTCGAAGGTTCCTGCTGAGACTTCTTTTGCAGGAGCAACAATTCGATTTATTCCCTGGCTAACTGTACCCCACGTAGATCCGGCGGTTCCAGATGACCAATGGCTGGCAACAACATAAAGAGCATCTGTGGTGTCTGGGCCTTCATGAATCATTTGGACAAACTGTTGCACCCCTGCAGAATACGATCCCTCATCACGACCCCCTTGAGGAATAACAGTTAATTGCTGTTTTATCTCAGTCTCTGTAGTAAAATTATATGTGTAATAAGCACCCTCTGTTACATCAAGCAATAAGTTCATAACTGCCTGAGCTTCATCAGCATACCCACTTTGAACTACTGTGTTTCCCTGTCCTCCTAGATTTCCAACTAGCCCTGCCTGCGCCTGGGATGTGGCAGAGCCTCCCACTTCTGCTTGAATTCCAGTTGCAAGACTTATTATATCAGAGTTTGACATAAATCCAAAAAAACTACGCAGCTCACTTATGGCAGACTGGTGTATGGTTGAAGAGCTATATTTTTTAGACAATGTTCAGCCTCATCTAACTAGTGCATATATCTTTGATAGGTCAATTGGAATTTTAAGTATAGTGCCCGGAGGAACCTGCAGCCCCCATCCGATTCCAGAAGCAGCTGCTATCACCCACCAGAGGCTTGAATCTCCATAAGTTCGACCCGCGATGTGATCAAGCCTCTGGCCCTCTTTAAGTGTAATTGATCTACTGGGAATGACACCCCTTCTAACCCCAAAATATATCTTCCTTAATCCCTTAATGGATCCAATGGCACGACCACCATTTATACGACGTGTAAATTCATATCTACTTGTTGCCATTTCTTAACCCCTTCAATTATCAGTCTCTCTAGTGGATCTAAATCCAGCTGTACCAGCAGACCTCCATGTATCTTCAGAAGCTGCACCTCCGTCGTCATACACATCACCTGCAACAGACTTCATAATATCTCCAACATTATAATTAGGCGCTCTGTTGTATCCGCTGTAGTCAATTCCAGGCGGAATATCATGAACAACATCGAACTGAACGGTAAGCTCAGCATACTTTGGTGCCCTAGCGTTCCAGTCTGTCTCCCACGTTCCCTGGAGCCAGTTAAGTTGAAGACTTCTAACAAAACCCGGAAGCCCTCGACCCCTTGTAGATTCAAATGCCCTAACAATGGCATTGTTTTCAGAGCTCATAAACTTCTCTGTATCTGACTGAAAGAAGTTTATCTCGTCTGCTGGAATTCCAATTGATGATGCAGCAGCTCTTGTGAGAGCCTCAGCAGCAGCATCAGCTGTTCCACCAACTCCGGCAAGGAGTGGCCCAGCTGACGTGGCAAAGATTGATGAATAATTAGCTGTTATATCAGAATGTGTAACTCTGAAGACAGAACCGAACATGTCCATAGGAGCATTTAAATCTATCACCATGACCTTATAGTATGTTTTCTGAACTGGTAGTCCAGATCGTGATGGGCCCTTAAAGGATGAGTTTGCGTTAGCGTCACTCTTGTTTTCAAGAACCTCTCTTTCTCTATTCCATTTCACACTAGCTGTCTTCTCTCGACCAACCACCATTACTTTGACAAGTCGCATGGTGTGAAACCTTGTGCCGACAGGGGACCTAGCATCATCATCGACAAGTGTATAGCCTTTGTTTTGATTGGGCTTGAGATAGTGAATTCCAAAAGTTCTATATCCAAACAGATCTGTATTACTCCCAAGTGCATTAAGCCCGCTAGTTGTGATCTGTCCTGACAGCGTGCTGCTACCTGCGCTTGAGTTTATTACAGTATCAGGATCTGTCTGAGCACGTAGTGCAAGAGCTACTCCAGCCGGATTGGCAAATCCATTAACAGAAATCTCTGATAAAAGAGCTTGCCCTGCTGATGCAAGAAATCCAGAACCATCCAAGACTGAGACTGGACTACCAAAGCTAAGATAGAACAGCATATTTAAAAATCCATCAATAGCAGACATAACGTTTCCAGATCCAAGACCAGAAGAAAAAAGTGTGTCATTCTCGCTTGAAGGCTTGGGATTAATATCTGTGTTACCCACACCAAACAGTCTAGCTAGATTAAACTTAGAATAATTGCTCTTGATGACATCTCCGACCCTTAGCCTTACCATCGGCGATGCCCCTAAGACTTGGCTAAAGGGAACAATAAATGTAGACCCATTGTCAGAATTTGAAACTCTCATACCCTCTGTCCACTGTGGGTATAAGAAAGTAACAAGCTTATTAATTTTCCACCACATCTCATCAAAGTCATCCTTAGATGTTGCAGCAATGGCAAAGGTTAGATTAATTGATCTCTTTGTCGAATTATAGGTTAAAACTGGATCAATCCGGCCGTAACCTGTGGTCTCTCCATACTGAGCCGAGTAGCTTTCAGTAAGATTCTTAAGAAATGCATGAAAAGAAATTATCTCATTTGTTCGAAGATCATGGAAGTAAAATGGGACATACTCAGCGTCAAGAGTGTTTTCCATTCTCTCGACAATATCTCCTCGTATTCTTGCATTATATCCTTCAGCATTCGGATCTACATAAGTCTTTGTTACAAGCCGGGAGCCCAGCATTCCTCTAGCTGGGTTTGTACCAGCAAAAATTGTTCCCATCTTACTAGCAGCATTAATGACATTTGTTGGAAGAGTATATATACTAGGAACAGAAGATCCCCTCCAAGCAAGAGAGATTGATGAAGATCCATCTCCGGCTTTGCTTTTAGCAATTCTTGTGGCAGGAGAGTTGGGTAGCGAGTCGACATTTCTTGGACCTGATGTCTCTGCTATATTCATAATATCGGGATTTCCACCGGTGAGCTTAAGCATGGCGTCGCCCACTGTGGCTGCAACATTCATAAATCCGATAATCTTGGACTTTCCTAGCGATAATATTAAATTTGAAATCGAACTGGAATCAAATGAATTAGAAAGAGCAGCATCGACTCCAGATCTGATAGTGCTAGTTGATCTTATGACTGTCCGTGCGATCGCCAGCCAGAATCCTGGGGCCTCTTGTACATGCTGATAGTCTGATATTTTTGTGTCTGTTGAGCTTCCTTGAAGCTTAGCACCATCGGAAAAGAATATTTTAACACCAGCTTTGGCACACTCCACATAGTCGTGGTCTGTTTTGACAAGAACAAGTCTTCGTAGCAAAGTAAACCGAGATGTTAGTGATGGGCTGGATTCACCCATCATGTAAGGTCCTCGGCCTAGTTCAACTATTGGACCAGTGCCTTCTTTATTTTTTACAAGCTCCTCAACAAGACCAAAAAGTGTCTGGCATGCCTCCACCATCGCGATGATAGCACCTACTGCCTGAGCCCTAAGAACAGCATTGCTAGCCGAGCTAAACGGAGAACCGGATGTTGTTGTTGTTCCGTAGGAGGGTGTTGCCAGTGAAAGATCAGAAAGGCTTAAAAAATCTCCCCTGCCTGTTCTTGTCGATGTTCCAAGAGGCATCTCAGGAGATCCAGCAGCATTTTTTGGTCTTAAAGCCTCTGAGCTAACCCCTCTCGATCCGTCGGCTGACTCAGGATTTGAAGCAGAGTCAAAATCAAAATTAGCTGGATCAGCACTCATAGCTGGATTTATTGAGTTGTCCCAGCCTGCTGCCTTTAAAAGAAGCGAAGAGCCAACATTTTTAAGCTTATCCATAACGACTTGGACACCTGCAGGATCAAAGCTTCCAAAGTCACGTTGAGATGCTGTTGTTCCTGATCCGCCAGCGCCCGACTCAAAATCTTGCTCACTTGTCGGAATCTGAGAATATGCCTTACCGTTAGGCGCAGGGTTAAATCTGTTGTGCTGCATAAGAATCTGCTGAGCAGATCTAGTAGCATCACTCTGCCCTTCATCAGAAGTATTGACTAGAGTTTTTCCTGTTTCATCAATTTCTGATCCCTGGATGCTAGATAGTAGTCGGTGACTGCTTTGGTCATCTGGGCCTGCCTTGTTAATGATCTGGGATAGGGTCTTAGAAGTAGCGTCAAACTTACCACTGTTAGAGTAGCTACCAAGCTCGCTACCCAACTCTGTTCCTGCTCGAACAAAGATATCTTCAGAGCCCTGAACTTCTGCTGGAGTCAAAGAGTCACCTCGATTAGAAGAGGGTGCCTCAAAATTTCCACCTTGCATTCGGAAGTTGCTCTTAGCATCATCAACAATAAACTTTAAAAAGTCTCCCAGCAGCCCAGTAGATCGAGAATCAAGATCTAAAAGAGGATCTCCTGTGCCCGGATCGACAGCAAGGTCATCGCGGTAGCCTATTAGCCCGTCACCGTCTTTATCTGATAGGGTGAAGGTAAGCCTATCAGAAGTTGAACTAACACCCCCAGAGGTAAGAAAATCCTTTAATTTTTCTCTAGCCATTTTCACTCCTTGCAGAAAGAAGCTCATTTAGGGCTGCAACTAGACTCTCTGATCCCTCTTTGGTTCTGATCTGGGATGTTAGAGAAAAGATCATCTCTTGCAAGTCGCTGGCGAAGCCAGCAACATCATCCTGAACAAGCTGCACTTCTTCTTCGCTAAGCTCTTCCAGAGTATCTAGAAATTCTTTGCTAGAAAGTGTCTTATCTTTTAAACTCATTGGCTGTATTCCATTATCCGTTTCTCGTTTGAATTGTCTCACCGTTTGGTCCTGCACCCTCTCTTAGGACACCCTCCATGATCTGAGGTAGCAGACCGTTGGTGCCGGGCTGAAAGAGAGCGCTAGCGAGTGTGCTACCATCAACAACAAGATTGACAGTAACTGCCGGGTCACGATCACCACCAGCTGTTCCACGAGCTGTGCCCCCAGCTGTCCCTGCTTCACCGCCCTCGATACCATCTCGACCTTCCGGTGTTGTACCTCTGCCTCGATTAAATCTCTCAAGAGTTCGGCTTGTTACAAGGTCTGCGACCGCTGTAGCCTGCTGGGATGAATCCATCTGCATTATTTCATCCCATCGTGTTTGTGCAGTTCCTGCCTCGACTGCATCACCGCCAAATAACTGCTGAAGGCCACCGGTCCCGATATCACGAAGCTGGATATACTCATTTGCAGTCTCCCGTAGGTACTCCGCTTGCTCAAGAGATCTGGTCATCTGGCTCTCCGTAAGACTGCCCAGTCCTCGGTCGGCGTCAGCAAAGCTTTCTGCTAGCCTTCGAGTGGCGTCCTCACTTTCTCTAGTGGTATATAGTATTGAAGATAGATACTGACCGTGGGCCTTTGTGTAGGGTGAAGTCAAAGCTGTGAGCGGGTGGGCTGCCACCTCATCCAGAACGTCCATGTGCACTCTCCAGCGGCCGTCTACTTCGTCAAGTGTGAATAGGGTTGAATCACGATAGCTTGTAAGAGAAGAAGATCCAGTCTCGACGCCGGCGGTGGCACCAGGGAGTCCGGGAATAGCAGGAAGGCTAGACATAATATCGCCGATCTGTCCAAATCCTGCTTTTATTGTTCCGGCGATAGCACTACCTAGTCCCTCAATGAGTCCGCCCAGCTGTCCAAGGAAGCTGTCTGGGGATACACCGAGAAGCTCTTCGAGCTTTTCAGCTCCGGTGCCGAGCGCGGAAAATGTCTCAGCCCCAAGAGACTGACGAATTTGCTGACCGGTGAGTCCGATCTGTCGGTCGAAGTCGACGAGCTCTTGGACCATGCCGGCACCAAACGCTCGACGAAGAGATTCTCTGACCTCATCACTTTTAGCCTCTGTTGCATCTGCCAGGAGCAGAACGTCCCGTCTGATGGCTTCGAAGCCTTCGGCATCTGCGCCCTCCTGGGCTTGCTGCATCCTGTCAATCTCTTCAGTGGCAGCGCCAAGCGGGCCTAACAGCCTCTCTACAGATTCAACTGATGAAAGACCGAGCTGATCTCTAATCAACTGCTTCTGAGCCAGATTTAGGGTGTCAACGCTGACACCCGCCTCAAGGAACGATGACCTCATTCGACCCAAGAACTGCTCTTGATCCTCATTGGCCAGCATCATCATTTCCATGGCGTCCATGTTGAGGCCAAAGACAGATGTCAGGTTCCCAACTGATGAAGCAGCACTTTCAAAGCTTTGGAATTGGCCGACAGACCTCTCTAGATCCTGGAAATCTAGGCCCATCATGTACAGTGATGCTGAGATTCGAGCAGCCTCCTCAGGCATAACATTTCCAAATCTCTCTGTGCTTCCTATGATCTCCTCAAGACCTCTAGAGATCTGCTTTTGGGGTATTCCGAACTCAGCTGCAATAGCTGCTGAGGCAGTTGCAGCATCCTCTAGCATCTCAATATTAGCTTCTCCAGTTAGAGAGATCTGTCTTTGAACAAAGGTGCTCGCCTGGTCAGCTGAATAGCCCATACCCTTAGCAAGCAGAGCCATATCACGAATTTGCTCTCGACCGTCGGCAGATGCCATATCTCGAATGGCTGCATAGGTATTGACTGATGACTGGAGGACTCCTTCAAAATATGAAAGGGCTTCCGCCTCATCCTCAAATATCGCCTGCAAGCCCAGGTTTTTTCCATACATATCCTCAAGCTGCTGCTGCGGTCCACTAAACTGCTCGACCATGTATGTGGTGCTCTCAATGAGATTTTTAGACTGCTGATTCATCTCATCATAATACTCACCAGACAGACGCATGCCTCCACCGAAGAATTCTTGAATTCCCCTGTATAAATCACGATATCTACCAGACCATTCGCTGACTTTGTTAATCATATTGTCTAGGCCTGAAGTCATTGTGCTCTGGTTTGCAGCAGTGGCTGACGCAGTTGCCCCAGTGGCCTGCGTAATGGCCTGCTGATCTCTGATGATGGACCTAGATGCTCTACTGCTTTGACCTGTCAGCTGGCGGAGACCTGCTGAAAAATCGTCTGCCTCAGCAGTGCCGTCTTGCATCGAATTAGCAACAAGGGTCTGTAAGCCAATCTGTCTCTCAAGAGTCTGATTAATACCTTGTAGCTGGCTATTGATTCCCTCAATAAGCCTTAACTGATCACCAAAATCACCCATAAAACACGACCTCTCAGAATAAGTATTACGCTAATTAAGATCCACCCAAACCCTTGCCCATCTCACCAAATGGAACTTCAAGAGTCTGTGTGGTCCTAGAACCTCTATTTGTGTTTCTGGAAGCACTCTCCTGAGACTTAAACCCTTCAATAAGCTTATCTATAAACCAAAGTCTATAGGTAATAGGAAGGCTATATATCTCATCAATTCTCATTCCTAGATGCTTCATGAGAAAGAAACAGTGCTCAAGATATTCTTCTCTCCAGTTAGTCCGTGGGCCAAAAAAAGCTGGCCCCTAAGGGCAGATTTACCTCCGAATCTTCGCCGCAATGCGGGCAGGACATCCATGATGACATGTCAATTCCAGGTTCATGATCTCCAATATGCTGTCTAAGCTTTCTGGAATCCTGAGCAGGCATGTTACTAGCAAACATTCCTATCTTATTTCTATCTGACATTCCATCAATAGAGACGATATGTTTTGATAGCTTGGCAGTGATTCTAGACTCAAGCTTCATTCCAGGCATCATCTTCTTCTTTCGACTTGCCTCAACATTCATATCGTGATCATCTTGACCTGTTAGAAACTTAAAGTTAACTGTCTTTCCTGTTACTGGAAGCTTAAATGAAAACTCATTAGCGCCAGGTATAACCGGATCTATGGAAAGCCTATTTATCTCTAAGTCAGCGAGATTAAACCTCTGTTCAGACTTTTGTGAGCACTCAGGACAAGCGACCTCAGCTGTATAGCCTGAACCGTATCCAGTAATTCTAATTGCAACCATAAGAGCATTTCTATCTCCCAATATCATGCTATCAACATCGACTCCATGATCGATAACACATGATTCAATTAGGTGCCTAATGACTGTTCCTTGCTGAATTAGTGCCCTAGAGGCAAGTATGTCTTCCTCTTTAGCTGTCATTGCCTTAATTTCAACAAGCTTTTTTCTATGCAAAGGGTGCGACTTCGGATATATCTTACCTTCTGACGGAAGAGGAACAGCTTCGACCGGAACCTCCCAGTCAAAATCATCTTTCATGACGTTGCTTTTTGGGATCATATCCTTCGCAGCATCGGAAGTAAAGATCTCATTTCTCTTTTTTCTGTTAGCCAACTTACACTCCTGTGTCCTTTTAAATATTAACTCTCAGCAAACAGAAGTAAATACATCATCTAAAATTAGAAATAGATCAGCCCACCGCTAGGTGGGCTAATGTATTCTATAAATAATCTAGTGATCAGTACTGCAATACACAGTTGTCAAAACGAAGTGTTAAAGAGATATCAACCGGATTAGAATCATTTTCGTATGTCAGAGAGTTAAAGTTAGCATCAGTAATAAATGCACCCTTGATATCCCAAAGCTCTACAACAGTCCCGATTGGATCCAGGAGCTTGATCTGACAATCTCTTTTATAGAAATCTGCGTATCCAGCTCTACCAGAGACTGATTCATAGGTTGTTCTAATCCACTCCATGACCTGTTGAGCACCAGAGGGTGCTATGGGGTCGTGAAGTGTAATTCCCATAGTCTGAAATGTCATACGACCTGCAAGATATCTCTTAGAGTTGATAAAAGGAATCTCAAGAGATTCAATAGACATCTGAGGTCTATTTGCTGTCTTCATCAGGAATGAATCAATTCCCTCGATAGCAAAAACCCACCGAAATTGTCTTTTCGGCTCAAATTTATTGGGAAGCATGTCTGTGACGGACAGTGTTTCAGCCATTTTCTAATTCTCCTAAAGTGTTTTCCATATATAACTATCTTGTTATTTTACTTTTCTTCCAATTCATACTTCTGCGCCAGCATTTGTTACCACAAAGTCAAGTGCAACAAACTCTGCAGTTCTTGTTGGTTGCAAGAAGATCTTTCCTCTAATTGTATTGTTCTCAATATCTGCCTGAGTAGTAGTAGTTGTGTCAATTAGAACCTTAAATCTATCAACACCGCTTCTCTCCTGGACACTTTGAAGAATTGGATTAACGAGCCCAGTAAACCGATCTAACGTTTCCTGTCTATTTGGCTCAAAAAGAAGTGTATTAGCAACAGATCTAACAGATCTTCTAACATCTATTAGAAGTCTTCTAACATTGACTCTATCAAGTGAGGAATCTGCTGCTTGTAGAGTCTTCTGCCCCCAAACCACAACTCCCGTTCCTGGGAACGCTGTAATAGGATTAACATCGGAGTCGTATAGATTGTCTAGATTATCTCTATTAAGGTGAACTGAAGCTCTCTGGACACTTGAAAGCGCCCCTCTTGTAAATCCAGCAGGTGCGAACCAAGGATACCCGACAGCATCATTCAAAGAGAATGCGCCTAGAACAGCAACTGAAGGCGGACATGTTACATTGGTTTGAGTAGCTGGGTCTTGAATAACAACATCAGGGAAATAAGCTGCTGCAAAAGATGTATCCAGGGCTCTATTTCTAAAGTCTGTTATGGTGTTGCTAACATTAATTGTTTGATCAACAGAGGAGGTGACAACATTATTAAGCTTATCCCTCTCTTCAATGTCCATAATGTAGATTGCATCAAATCTACTTTCAACAGCGTCAATAGCATAGTCTGTAATAGCAGTCTCTCTAAGTCCAGGGATGGCAAGGACCTGAATGTCAACATCAGACTTCGCACCCATGATATCAGTTGCCTTTCTATAAGCAGAAACTGTGGATCCAGCGGTTAGGCCTTGATTTGAATCATCCATCTCTCTCTTTGCAGCAATGTCTGACATACGCATCTTTTGCTTATCAAATACATTTAGTCCATCAAATCCACCCTGCATGAAGAGAGTGAACTTAGAATATTTTCTATTTCCAGGAACCTTAAGATCATCAGCCTTCCAAGCTCTATAGAAACTATCAGCGTCGACTGCAATACTTCCCTCTCTTATGTAAGAAGCACTAACCCATTCTGCTGGGTCAGCCAAACCGCTGTATGCAGATCCTGTTCTAACTCTAATCCGCTCTAGGGTAAAGAAGTTATTGTTAAATCTATCGCTATCTAGAACTGTTCCATTGGCATCTGCCGCACCAGCGTTGTCACCAACTGAGAAGTTTGTCAAATCCTTTCTATGGGTTGGGAAATACCTAGCGTAGCTTTCCATTGACTTGTTAAACCTAGCTCCCTTATTGGGCTCAGTGATACTTTCCTTCTGTTCGAACTGAACTCCCCAGTAAAACTTTGTGTCGACTCTCTTCTTTATTCCAAGCCCTAATGATACATTCTCTCTAAAAGGAATTGGTGGCTCGACTGCTCTTCTAAGTGAGTCATCAAAGTACAGATTTCCATTAGTTGACATTGGATTCTTATGATCAGTTATTGTATCTGTTCCTGAAGTTACAAGATGATACGGACCTCTGAACCCAACGGGAAGTGACTCATCTTCAACAGATCCACCATCTAGAGCATTTGAGATTTCAACTCTTATATAGCTAGAGACGACTGGATAGCTTCCCTCAACAACAAGTCGCTGGGATGATGAATTTTGATCAAAGTCAAAGAAGACGTTTTGATCTCCGATAACTCTGGCAACAAACCTATCTGAACTTTTGTCAAGACTTAGACCTCTATACTGCTCCAAGACGACTTTGTTTTCATCTGTGTCATAGAAATCTCTAACAATAACGTCAAAACTTCCAAATTTATTTTTTGTTGAATTTGACTTCTTTAGATTTTCTATTGAGATCTTGACCTTTGTATTTCCTGCTGCACCTGCATCAATTGCGTGGAATCTAAAGAGATCATATCCGCTTGTACCTCCCTGAGAGACAACAAATGGAGACTTGGCGTAGGTAAATCTATCTTCAAAGTTTTCATAGTTAGGTGCGCCAGTATCAGCATCACCAGTATCTCTCGCTTTTGATCCAGTTGTAATAAATGCGATATCCTGGTGATCAGCTGAGAATGACCCTGTTGCGCTATACCCTCTGAGATAACCGACACCTGTTACAGCTGCCAAGGCTGGATAGATATCATAGTGTGCGTATAGAAGGTGACCTTTTTCCTCTGTCTTGAGTGGATCTGTGTTAAAGACATTGGCAAAGTAATTTTTTGCTGTCGGATCGAATGATGCCGTAATATAGTTATCACTAAATTCAGACCGCTTTAGGCCATTTAGAATCATGACAAATTCTTGTAGACCGTTGGCGATCTTTACAGAGCCTGTTATTGACCCTGTTGGACCTGACGCGCTCGCTTCAGTCCCATCACTAGGTGCACCAGCAAGAGCAAAGTTTCCGGAAAGCATCGGAACAACACCCGAAGCAGCGAAAATAATACCTCTAATTATTGGACTACTTCCCGTTGCAGCTGTGCTTGCTGGGTGGAGAGGTCTGATATTTGCCTCAGAGAACATTCGACAGCCGTCGGACTGCGACATAAAGACGCCAAGAAAGTGAGTTCTTCCCGGAGGTCCGACCAGATCTTCTCCAACAGAATATGGATTTGAGCCAACAAGACCGTTTTGCTGGACCTGTTTAGCACCAACGACAAATCCTGCGTTTGTGACATTTCCCGATGTTGAATCTCTTGTCTTTCCGTCACCAATTCCCAAGACGCGAACGTAGGTTGCTGCTTGAGCATTTTTTAACCACTCATTAACAGCAAGCGGGCCAAATTTTTCCCCATCTGTGGGGCCAAATCTCTTAGAAAATTCAGAGAAATTAGCAACTGTAACTGGTACAAATGCAGGACCTTTTCCAGATGTTCCTATGACTCCAGCTGGAATTCCTGTTGGACCAGTTGAAGAAGGAGCTGAAAGGTCTATCTCTCTGGTAGATACGCCTGCGCTTTTAAATGTAAATTCTGCCATTTATAGAATCTCCAGATATGCTTTAATCATTAAATATGTATTACTCAAAGCTAACACCCGCATTAGTAATTACAAAATCAATAACTATAAATTCAACTGCCCTGGTCGGAACTAGGACAATTCTTCCATTAAGTCGATTCTGTTCAACGTCTTCTTGAGAATTATTAGTTCCATCCATGACGACTTTGAACTGATCAATGCCCTGCTGACTTTGGACGAGTGAAAGAAGGGGGGTGACCTGAGCAACGAATCCCGACCTTGTTGATGGTGTGTTTTGCTCAAACACAATTCTATTTGCAACCTCAGAAACTAGCCTCTTTACCTCAACTAGCATTCTTCTGACATTAACTCTATCGAGAGCAGTTCTAGCTTGCTGAAGGGTTTTTTGACCGAATATCACGTATCCCGCACTAGGGAAGGTTGCGATTGGATTAATTCTAGATTCATAGAGGGCATCTCGATCTCCAGCACTGAGCTTAGCATCGACACCGACGACAAAGTCAAGAGCGCCTCTATTAAATCCAGCAGGTGCAAACCAAGGGTAGGAGATGCTATCATTAAATCCAATTGCTCCAAGGGCAGCAATCGAAGACGGAAGCTTCTTTACTATCCCAGTAGATGAGTCTGCAATTGAGACATCTGGGAAGTATGTTGCACCGTAATTATTATCTAGTGCTCTTGATTCAAAGTTTTCTGAAGTTTTATCAACTGCAGGCCTTCCTGCTGCTCCTTCAAAAAGTCTGTTATTGTCACCATCATAGTGCGGTATATCCATAATGTAGATAGCTTGGCTGTATTCTCTTGTTCTTTCGAGAACATAATCAGTCAGAGCACTGTCTCTAATTCCAGGTATAACAACTATATTTACCCGAGATGCCATGGGATCTGTAAGTATCCTAGCTGCTGCTCTATAAGAAGATATGGTGTTATTACTAGCACCAGTTCCGTACTTAGATGAGCTATCAAGGCCGATATCCTCAGATGTTCCAGCAGTCGGATTTCCTAAGACAGCCTTACCTCCAGTATCAGAAGATGATGCCTTATCATTCATTCTTCTCATGTCACTATCAAGAATGTTAAGACCGTCGAATCCGCCGTAAAAGAAGTTGCTAAATTTCATGTAATCAGAGAATTTATTAAACTTAACTGATGATGTAAGAAGTGTTAGGGATCCCAGCGTTATTCTTAGGTCGCTTGAATCGCTTGCAGCATACAGTGCTAGTGTATCAGCTTCCGGTCTTCCATCTCTTACGTAGCATGCTTCGATCATGTGTTCTTTCGCAGATGCTGTTATATAGTTGTCTATAGATAGATCTATGTTTGCTTTATCGTGATAGTTCCTAAGAGCAACCTGAGCAAGAGTAAATTTGTTATTATTAAACTCATCAGCTCCAGATCCAGTTACAAGAGCATCTAGCTTTGAGATTCCAAGAAATTTTGAAAAATTCTTTATAATTCTATTTGGCTCTGAAGATGCATTCGGGTTAAGGGTTGAATCTACCAAAGATCCAGTCGGAGCAACTCTTTCAAACTTTACACCCCAATAGAGTCTACTGTCAACTATCTCTGTTGAGCCTTTTGCACCTGGGCCAAATCGACCTGAGTCTTCGGAAACATTGCCCTTTGTAACCTTAAATCTAAAGGGAACAGGTGGGACTATTGAGCATGTTAAGCTAAAAACTAAGTCAGAAGTGCCTCCAGATCCAGACATGTGAGAAAGTCTTGAGTTTCCAGCAGCTCCAGGGTTATCATAGAGCCCTCTTATTGGTGTAGTCGTGAGATCTGTAAGTGAATCTGTTGTCTTTAGAGAAGGAATTCCTCTAAATCCAAACGGAAGACTGCCTGCAGGAATGTCTTTATCCTCAACATCAGAGCTCATTACAATTCTAATTCGTGGAGAGACATTAGGATATTTTCCTGTTACAATAATCCTCTTTTCGCTATCTGTTTCAGCATCAAAGTTGTAAACAGCTTTCATATCGCCTATCTTTTTAGCAACATAGTCATCACTTGTAGGATTCAAAGTACAGTTTCTATATTCTTCTATGACAGAAGTTGATGTATCTGTGTCATCAAACTTTCTTACCTGGACATTGAAAGTTCCGTATGGATCTGAGTCGTTTGAAGATCTCTTAAGATTTGTTATTGATATCTTAAACTTTGAATTTGCAACTGCTCCGTCAGAAATTGTTTCGAAGTAAAATAAATCATGCTCCACACTACCAAAGGGCTGAGATATAAAGTATGTAGTCCTCGGGGTTGTATATCGTGTGTCAAATCGGCCAAAGAGGTCTCTAAAGTTCTGAGATGTATCACCAGATGCAGCTGATGAATTTTTAGATCCCGATAAGATTCCCACAGCCATAGCCTGATTAGAAACAGGAGCTATCTCATGCTCAACTGGGAAGTGAGCGTAGAGAACATGCTCTTCCTTTTGAAACTGATCTAGGTCTGTATTTAATACCTTGCCAATATAGAAATCATCAGAGGGATTGAGAGAAGCTGTAAAAATTCTTAAACCTGTCTTTCCTTCATCAGAATAATGACCAGATGTTGAAGAAAGTACGAGCTTGAAGCGTCGAGCCATGGGGCCCTTTCCTGTCGGATCAATGGTTGCTGAATCAGCAATTCCCTCTACATGAGCAGTATAGGCTTCATTATAATCCATTACCCTGAAACAAGAGCCAGTACTAGTGATTATCATGCCTCTAATAAGATTAACACCTTTCAGAGAGGCGACTGCGTTTGCAGAATTTGCACAGCTTCTATTGTTGGTAAATTCTGGAAAACCATACTGCTCAGAAGACGATAAAAAATGCTTTGCAGCTATAAACTGAACAGCACCACGGTGCCTTAGTTTAATATCAGGTCCCACTGATCCCTTTGAAATAAATCCAGAATTTCTAACTGTTCCTTGATTCATTGTTGTGGTGAAGTCAGTTGAGTTGGAGTTACCTCCTCCACCTAGCGTTCTAACAAATGTCAAAGCTGTACGGCTCTTTAGAAACTCTCTAACAGCATAGGGTCCAAAATATTTCTCATTAATTCCGCCGAATTTCTGTTCAAATTCAGCAAAAGATCCAACTGTTACAGGGACAAAAGCAGGTCCCATTTCGGAAGGGCTTGCAACACCTGCCGGAACTCCAACAATCTCTTTTTCTGTGCCGCCGGACAAATCTAATTCTGATTCAAAAAATCCCGGTGACTTAAAGGTTTGTTCAGCCATAAATCAGTCTCCCATTTACAAATCTCTACAGCTATAACTATCGCTCAAAATCTCAATTGTCTATTCGTATTGAGTCTCAAGGTCAACAACAATGCGAGAACTAGCAACAGTTTCACCAGATCTCTGATTTCTAGTAAGCACCTTAAGAAATCTTGTCTGCTTCTCTCCGCTAAACGGATCAACTTCGACATCTACAAGACGCTCACTTCCTTGACCCCTCGATGAAGGAGAGTTTCCGTTAGGGTCCAGGATTTCAACATCACTAAGTATGAACTTATCAATATCAGACTGGCCATAGGGCGAGCCGAATTCACTAACAACTTGAGTTGAAACTTGCTGATATCCGAACTCAATGTTAGGAGCAGATAAAAATCTTCTAAAAGGTGTTGGTAGTCCGGGCTGCTTAACAGCTAGCATAAATGTAGGGACACTTACTTTAAAGCTATATTTAATAACTCTTTCCTCGTTAGAATATTCTGAGAAATTGTCCCCTGTTGAAAAAGGAGACTTAATGTATGCAACCAGCTTGTATCCTTCCTTAGTCTCTATCTCAAACTCATGACCCTGACCGTCGAATCGAGCCATTAAGTGCTGAACGATCTGATTCATTTGTTGCATATACTGTGCCCATATAATTACCTCATACTCAATCATCATAAAGGAAGGGTATGGTATGGTAATAATTTCAAAAATATTATCACCAACTTTGCTATTAATATAAGGGCCAGCGTGGTCTAGAAAGGAAAGATTGCCTAAGTTTCTTCTTGAAGCGATTGTTCCAGGCTTAGCTGTATTTCCTGGAAATATATCAGATGCACCAAAATTTGCCCTTGATGTCACATTCTTTTGATTTTTTAATGCCTGTTTATTGATAATGTTCTGATAGTCTCTATCTGAAGTATCAAGACGTCGGCGCACGACATAGCTTTGCTGATCTCTAAAAGAGATCGGTGTTCCGTATCCACCTTGATCTGGGCTGTGATTAATAGACTCTCTATGTATTGATATTATAGGAAGTATTAATGCGTTATTTTTATCTCTAATTGGCTGTCTTCTTCTTGTCAGAGCGAATCTCTCACCGGCTGCAAATACAACTGGGACATGAGTTGCCTTGTTATTAATATTAACCTCAAAAGCAAGCTTCTTATCAAATAAATCAAATACAGCCCTGTCTGTCTGCTCAATACCCATCTCAGGAATATTAAAGTTCTCGGGGACATTTTCTCCCTCATAGGGTGTATCTATCTTACTCATATCTCACCTAGCAATCATCGCCATAAAATGAAGATCCAGCACCTGTTGAGTCTCCCTGGGGAGAAACTTCAGCTGGACCTGAAATCGGTTTCTCTAAAATACCTCTCTTCTGGAGATCTCTTATATCACCTGTCTCACCAAGCCTATTCATTTTTTGACCTCTTTGCTGAACAAAGGTGTCCTGAACAGCATCTGGATCTGAATAAGTTTCATCTGTAGGTCCAAATGTATGTGATATAAACTGACCCTTTCTGGACTGTCTACCTTTAATAGTTACAAAGCCCTTATGCTCGATTTGACCATAAATAACGGCAGAATCAGGGGCTTGAATAACTTCAAAAAACACTTCTCCATAACTAAAGAAATCTCCCTCAGTCACATTGATACCCTTATCATTAAGATCTCTTTCCTGCAAAAAGACATCAATACTATATGACTCTTCACTTCCAAAAACGTTGGCTCTAATTTCCTGAGGTGTGTATTCGACCAGACAGTCGATTTCTATTGGATTGTCAAAGACCTTTTCGACAGCTTCTTCATAGACATCGTGGACTCTAGACTTAACCTCATTTATAGGAAAATAATAGATCTTCTGGCCAACGACATCTTTCATGACCTCTTTTCCAATATCGTTGATAAAGTTAATCTCTCGCTCTGTTATAAAAAGCCTGGCCATCTATTACCCCATAAATATTGCTTTGCCCAAGGGCATAGGTATGAACTTAAGCTGCTTATTGATAGATTCCGCTCGGGTTGCCTGAGTTTCCATTAACTTGTCATATGTCATGGTATCAAGCATCTCTTTAAGCTGTGTTGCTAAGTTCGTCTTATCCTCTCTTCCTTGAGTGATTAAATTGTCACCGTTTAATGATAAATCTGATCCTGGTATGGGTATTGATGAAAACTTAGATCGAACAATTCCTAACTGCTCTCTAGAAAGAGCAAGTGTATATTGTCGTATCCACTGCTTGCCAATACTGTTAATTCTAGAATAGACCAAGTTTCCAAAAGGTATATTAGATAGATTATTAACGCCATGTGTTGTGTCATCTTGATAGTCTGGACTTAATGGATCAGGATGAAATTGTATTCTTAAAAAAAGATTCTTTGGATCTTGCGCTGTTGGTGTTGGAAATATCCTTACCTTTCTACCAATTACTTCGTATGAATAGTTAGATCTTCTAACTCTATTAGACAGATCTAACTGTCCTGCTCTTAAGATGTCTTCAAAAACTGGGAGTACATAAAATATAGTCTCAGGAGTGAACGACTCAAATGAAAATTCATTATTTAAGTAGTTAATAGCACTGGTTGTATCGAAGAATCGATATGCCGCCTGGGGGTTAAAGTGGAAAACTTCTCTAATCTTAAGCTTTGTCTTAGGTGTAGTATTGCTTGCTGAATTAAACAGAGCAGTTCCACCTGCATTTTTAAGCTCATCATAGATATCATAGTCCTGACGACCTCTTTCAAGAGCAATAGTTCCAGAGACCATGTTATAGGAGCCTCCAACTCCGGCTTCCATTGAATAGGGCTCTGCAAATCTACTTAGATATTCTAAGTTTTCACGAGGGAATCTTTGCTCAGATCCAGACATACCCTGGTCAATACTTCCAGTGGGCATACCCATAAACTGTACTAGTTGTGATTTTGCCTGATATTGATTAAGAATGGATCCATATTCCAGACCAGCTTCTTCAAAATTTGCCCAAATTTGCTTTTTAGTAAGCTCAACACTTAAAATATCATCGCCTAGCTTTCTCTTAACAAAGATTATGACATTATCAGCATCCGCCTTAAAATCAGTGTCAGAGTCAAATATTGAAAAAGGAGTCGGGTTTGTTGTATTTGCGAATGAAGACATGGGCTAACTCCAGAAATTGAAACAGACTTCTATCGATAAGTATCGTTAGAAAGAAGTCGTTTCTCTCTTTTTATTAGCTCAAATCACCATCAAGGCTCACTTCGAACATACTCTTTTATGTACTCTTTCAGCAATTTCATTGATTTGAGCCAGTTAGATATTTGTTTATTAACTGCGGGTTTGTATTCTCCAGACGGCCAACCGCCGTGGCTGCTGGGCTTATCAAGATGTAGATTTTTATCTGTTCCTATCTCATAGGCTTCTTCGGGATGAGATCCCGAATATTCAAACTTATCTTTCTTCTTCGTCTTCTTCGTCTTCGACATCGTCTTCTCCGGCTTCAGGTAGATCTTCTAATTCTTCAAAATCTATCTCAAGATCTGGATAGTTAGAAAACTGAGACGGATCATCAGTCTCGAAGTGCTTAGGTGCACAGGAAATTAAGGTTAATAATAATAATTGTCTCATGTGTTTACTCACTCATCGTCCAGAGCATCATCAACTGCTTTGTCAACTAATTGTTCAAGTTTCTCTGCTTCTTCTGGTGAAAGTTCACCCGGATCATCATCAACTGCACCAATTTTCTTAAGAATGTCTGTCATTCTCTGGTCCCACTTGGTGGCAATTGAATTCATGACTGGATACATCTCTTCTTCACTATACCCCCTAAGAAGAGCTTGGTCAAAGACTCTCCCGACCAGGTCATTGGTAAGAAGCTGATTGTAATCCACTGAATGACCTCTCATCTCCATTCTTCTTCCTCGCCCTAAAATACCAGCCACATAGCCTCGAGTCTCTGCGTCAGATCCAAAATGCCTATAGATGTGGTCAATACTTATCCACTTTTCTTCACCCTCTGGAATGTCTGCTGATAGCATCTCCGTCGTATCACAGCTATGCTGGATCTCATGCGATAGAGCATCTGCCAAGTCAAATTCAAGCCACCTCTCAAACTCAGGGATTCCTGAATATTCTCTAGGTATATACAAGCCTAATATCAAATCAGATTTTGACCTATCCTCAACGTTACACGCGTAATGAGCTTGGACTTGCACACCGCTCTTGTCATTAAGATTATTAACTGCAATATGTAGATTTACCTGATTGATATTCTCATAATTACTAAATATCTCACCTTCAACACCGACTATAGAAAGCTCCTGATCGAGAGGCATATCCCTTACTCTGCTCTTAATATCGTCACTATTTAACACGTCAATTATGACATCCCAAAGTCTATCAGCATAGCTGGCCAAATTGGGCTGACTATCGTTTTCAATTAGCAGTATTGTTCTGACTAGCTGCCTTAGCTCTGTGATTTCCCGTGATTCATGTGCAGATCGCCATCGAAGTGTCTTTAGATACTTTTTAGCCTTGGGAATTGAATCAGAGCATCCTATTTTCTTACCCTTGCCCTTGCAAGTCTTGCCCTTATGGACACATTTTCCGCATCGAACATAGGGCATAAGGGTATCCTGCTATCTGCGGCGGCGGGTCTTGGTATCGTTGCAGCCGCAACCTCTGCTCTTTGACTCTTTAAGCCTTTCTTCTTTAGCAATCTCGCGGTCAAGCCAGCTATCAATGCGAGCTCTTCTTCTAGATTCTGCAAGAGAAGATTTTGTTGCCGGACGTCGTCGAGGAGCCTGAGCTTTTTTCCTGGCAGGAACAGCAGTCTTTGACTGCTTTCTCATCTCTTCTTTTATAATTTCTCTAATTTCAGAAGTCTTAACTTTCATAACATTGTCTCCATATGAGTGCTTCAAAATATAAATATTATATTACATCTTTATTTTCATAATCTAGGCAGCAGTTAATTCAACTAAGAAACTATTTTGTCTCATTGACTCTCATATTTAAAGCTATAACAATTCTATCTTTCTTTGTTCCCATGTATGGAAATGCATTGTGGTACAGGTAAGAGGGAAATAAGACTAGGTCTCCGTCTTCAACAGGCGGTTCAAGCTGATTTGAATTAACAAACCAGTCCATCCCAGGGTCATAATAGCTTGAAACAATAGGTTTAAAAAATGTATTTCTTCCACTTGGAATACCATTCTCATCTTTTTCACCAATATCAACATAATAGATTGCACACCAAGAACAGTTAGGGTGTGCATGGGCACCATGATATCCGCCAGTTCTAGTAACATGATACCAAGACTCATGAACCTCTAGCTTGGGAATGTTTAGATTTTGGTCTTTATATCTACCCCAAAACTGTCTGTTAATATTGGAAATACATGTAGAGCATGACTGAATGATAAACTGTGCTACCTGACTTACAGTCTTGTTATCCCTATTGAGAAAGTTAAACTCACTCTCTGATAGATTTGATTTTATTCGGGGCGCTACATTACTATCGATGGGCGAGTGCTGTAGTTTCTCCTGAGAATAGATATAGTCTTTTAAATCATCCTTAATAGTACTATGATCTGGATTTTTTATCAAAAAGATAGGTGTTTCCCAGAAATTTAAGAGTCTTATCTGGTCAGAGATGTTAGTCATAAACCTATTTTATTCCACCAAGAGCTGTGATGGCAATAAGACCGGGAAGCTTTTCTCTAACATAGACTCCCGAGAAGAGAGCAGATGCCCTTCCTCCGACATAGGATATTGCAGCTTCTAGCTGATTGCTTAGGGAAGGATCAGAAGCCATCTGATTGGTTACCACAAGCAATAGAACTCCAGTCTGGATATTTCCCTTAGGCCCTGGACACGGAGACTTCTGGAGACAATTCTGATAGATCAGAGAGCCTAAATTTGGATCGCTTGGATCTCTTATAACCGTAGTTCCTAAAAATATTCGACCATCAGTTGATAAACATCTTTCAAGATCTTTTGAGTCAAATGTTTGAATAGGAGAGGGTTCTGATGAAAGCTTAAGTACTTGACCAATTAGCTTGGCAAAGTTCTTATTGGCTGTTGGGTAAAGACCAAGCATTCCAACCTTACCCCTTAGAAGCTGCAGTTGTCTCTCATTGTCAATTATAATATGGGGTGAGTCAGCGACATCTTTCTTTATTGACTCATAGTTTGACTTAATCGTAGGATTAAGAAGCTCTTGAGAAGTCGGAGAAGTCACAACGTAGACAACTCGACCAGAAGCTGAGATAGACTTAAGATATCTGTTCATGCAACCATCTAGAGCGTGGGAGGCACTACCGGTACCTCCGCCGCCGCCAGCAAGAACAAACAGCCAGTCAACCTTTCCAATTCTAGTTCTAAGATAGTCTTCAACAAATGTGCTATTGTCAGATAATATTTTTTTACCAAGATCAATATTCTTGCCCACACCGTCTGCCCCGGGTAGAAGTAGAAAGTGTGAATCATCCAGACCGGCTGACTTGTCTTTGTCAGTTGTGTTTACAACAAGCGTCTTTGTAAATCCAACGTCTATAAATGCCTTAGCTAGCTTTCCTCCGCCGCCGCCGACACCGACAAAGCCTACTGAAAGTGAAGATGCAGCTGTATTGTCTGGCAAGAGGCTTCCTCCGCCACTATCAACTGGCTCATCATAGTCAGCCACAAAGTCAAAATCATCATTGTTATCAGTAACCATATCCTGTTTAATCTCCTCAGTCAAAGAGGTATTAGCCTCTTTTTCTTTTACAATCTTATCTTCCATTTTATTTTTCTCTATACAGATGTCAGCGTAAAACTTAGAATCCATTTCATTTTTAACTTCTTCCATATTCGATCCAGCATTCCTGTAGTCTTTTTTTAATGTTGACATAGTAGAAGCCATGATAAAAATAACTATTAATAATTATCTAGTTAAATATTTAATAAAATATCTTATTTTTTGAAATAAAGAAAAGCCCGCACATAGTGCGGGCTTTAATTTTTATCAGCGTAGTACTAAATGGCCTAGCTAAAAGGTGTTGCCACTGTACCGCTGGCTTGTACAAGTCCGGAGACATGCCAATCGGTTCCGGAAACGCAGACCAATTCAATAACACCGCCGCCTTTTACGCCGCCGGTGGTTGTACCATTCAATGTTATAGTATCATCATTGGTGCCGTCAGGCTTAAAGATTGCAATTCCCGTACCTTCTTTGTAATTAACAATGTGCCCTGAAAACAATTCATCAGTTGCCGCAGTAGCAATCGTAATTGTATCACTAGAGAAATCAAGTTGTTGGACAATTGTATATCTTAAGCCGGGGGCAGCTGATGGAAGTGTCACATCGCACCCGTCGTCTTTGTTGATATACAATGTTGTTCCTGACTGCGCAGCAGTTAATGAATAAGTTGCTGCAGTTGTAGTTACAGAACCTCTAGATGTGGGAAGCTGGTATACAGGTGACTCAACATAGACACCGGCACCAGTTTGCTGAACCAGACCCTTGCTGTCGGTTATATTTACTTTTGGCATAATTATTCTCCTTTATAAAAAATGAGTGTCCACAAGATTCCGACACGACGGTGGGTTCGTCTTTATGCTATGTGCCGGGCCTACTGTTACTTATCTCACAACACTCTAAAGAAAAGCATGAAAATAAAAAAAGGCGACCCAAAATTGGGTCGCCTTAAGTATTAATCTTCTATTTCTAGATGATGTTGAGATCCTGAACGGTAACTGTACCGTAGAAGTCAGCACGAACCATCTTCTTACCGTATCGAGTCATCACGCCCTTGCGAGGTGTGAAGTCTTCTGGCTGGAAGATAGTAGGTGTAACGATCAGCGGTACGTACGGAGCGTAAACATAACCTGTTTCCAAATAGCTTCCACCCTTATAACCTACGAGTACCTTGTTCCGTGGGAAGTAAGGATCCTTGTAGACTGTAAAGCGGTTGCTTAAAGAACCGATTGGTGCTGCACCAAGCTGCATTGGGTTACCGACCTGACCCTGGCCATCAAGGCTGTAGTTGGGCTTATAGAGTACGGAAGCCTCGAAGATTGTTGCAATATCCGGTGAGCAAACGATGAAGTTCGCAGAACCGCGGAGGGTCTTGCGATGAATCTCGTTAGCAACATCGATGATTGTCTCAACAAGCGTCTCGTACCATTCGCGGACTGTACCCGTGAATTGAGGGCCTGAAGCGAGTGTAGATGAAGCAGTTGCTTCGTTACCCGTCTTCTTGTTGACGAACTTACCGGGCATACGTGACCAGTAATAGTTAGCGCCAGCAGCCTCTGTGAGGAGGTCGTTGAGAATCTCACGATCGATTTCAAGTGCGATCTGCTCGGAGAGGATCTGTGTAAGCTCGACCTCAGCGTCAAGGCTGTGGTAAGCGTTAAGATCCTGAGCGAGTTCTGGTGACCAGCGAGCGCGGAGCTTACGGGTCGCAGCTGTAACCGCGATGGATTCGATCTTGATGTCGATCTCAGGGATGATTGGTGACGGTGAAGAAGAGCTGAAGTTCGACTCGAATGAGGGAATTGTCAGCGTAGAACCAACACCGGACTCAACATCTAGAGTCGGAGAGATAACACATGAACCTGTAAGTCCTGTCATCAATGTACCAGCTTTCGTGAGAGTACCAGATACAACGAACATCAGTGCAGCATTTGCAGCGGTACGACCAACAAGGGGCTTAGATGTGAACTTGCCACCCTTGAATGTACCAAGCTGGTTCAGACGACGAATGTTAAGAACGTTCTTACCACCCTGGAAGTCTGCACCTGGAACTGAAAGATTTCCAGTACCGCCGTGACCTGTAAATAATGAGATGTCCTTAACGTGTGTTAAGTCAATGCTCGATCCGAAGACCTCAGGATCAACGAATAGAAGCTGGAACTGACCGTCGCTGTCAAGACCATTATCATTCTCGATAAGATCGCTGACCTGTGGGTCGTACTGAAGCATTCTACCATCTGTACCTGTAGCGTAGCACTTCTGCCCTGACTGGAGTGTCTCGTTACCTTGGAAGGCACCGGAAGCAATCATGTGAGCTACTGGAACACCCGAAGAGGAGTGAACCTTAGTGTAAGAAGTACCGACGAGGTCGTACTGTCCACCGACACCCTGAGAACCTGAGCGAACGCCCTTGCCTACTGGGTTGTTGTAGATAGATTGATTCAGGCCGTATGTTTGTGCATCAGCATCACCGGCTGCACCGCTAGCAAGTGTTGTGTCACCACCAACACGTGTACCGTATGTGTAATCCAGGTAGAAGAGCAGTCCGGAAGGAAGGCTCATGGGCTGGATTGAAACAAGCTCGTTAGCGATTAGCCCGCCGAAAACACGACGAACGATTGGGAACGCAATATTAGTGAATCCACGAAGATCACCTGAGGCTGTGCCTGCGCCTGCGCCTGTACCTAATGAGTTAGCCTCGCGAAGAAGTTGCGCAGCCTGGTTCTCGAGCATAAGTGCCATGTTCTCACGAGCATAGCCATCCATTCCTCTAAGTAAACCAGTACGTGACCACTTCTCGACGAGTGCAACGTTCTGAGAGCCCATATGACGTTGTCTAATGCCCTCAGTTAGTTGCTCAAGTGTGAAAGATTTTGCCATTGTAATATCCTTTTTTTTATTATTAAGCAGTTGTTATTTGTTTTTAATTCCAGCCAGCTCAGCCCACCGACCCATCTCGGCTTCAGCACGAGATGAGGAAGTTGATGATTGAACTGCCTTGGAAGATGAGCCAAGTGCACGTCGCGCTGCCGATTCCGACAATCGCTTTTTACTCTTAGGCTTCTTGATTGACTCAGTTAAGCTCTTAAATAAGAGTTTAACTTCTCTTAAACTTCTAGCATCATCGAGTGCCTCTATGATAGATTGTCTCTGTGAAGGTGCAACATCTTTGTTTTGTAGAAGTTTATTGACATAAAGGAGTTTTGCGTTAAACAAATTCATTTCTGTCAACTGCTCACGAAGTGTTTCAACAGCACTTCTGTATTCATTGAGCTTGTTTTTAAGAGATCGATTCTTGCGTCTCTCACTTGTATAAGCTTCGGAAAGTTTGTTCATCTTAACAGACAAGGCTTCGCCCTCTCTCTTTCCTCCGCCAAAATCATCGCCAGACTTTCCAGAGCCTTTTCCGCCCCATGTGTCTGCCATATCCTTTTTAATGCCCTTAACTTTAGTGAGCTCTTTAGCTTCTTCTAAGCGCATATTTTTAATTTCTTCTCTGAGCACGTCTAGATCTATTTCTAAAATTTCATCTAGTTCTTCAGCATCGAGATCAAGTTCAGGAGCTTCTTCATCTTCTTCTGCCTCTTCAGCTTCGACATCAAGTTCTTCGTCTTCGACGTCCATTTCTTCGTCGGTGTCTCCACCAACAAGATCATCAGACATCATGACATCAACATCAAGACCGTCTAGATCTAGTGCATCAGGATCATCAACGCCGAGGGCTTCGAGATCTTCATCATCAAGAATAATGTCAAGCTCGCCCATAGGATCGTGCTCATCTTCTGCAAGCTCTTGTTCAAGCAATGCTGCAATTTCATCAAGGTCGACCTCATATAAGGTCTCATCAGTTTTATTAGTTGACATCTCAGAAAGCTCCTCAAAATCTTGTGTGTCAGTTTTTTCATTCATAACTATATTATTATGACTTAAATTATCAGCAGTGATTTTTAAGTCGTTTGCAATTTTTAAAAGTTTTTGCTTATCATCTTCAGATAAATTTTCAAGTGATTCATTAAGTGCATTAGCAATAACTGTTCTACTCTTAATTTGACTCAAATCATTACCTAGTTCTTCGTCTGTTCCAATAAGGTTTACCAGCGTCTCTAGAGTAGCTTCGTTTAAAGTTACTTCATCATTACTGTCTAACATTTCATCGACAACTGCCTCTAAAAAATTTGACTCATCACTTGACTCAGTTAAATCTGTGTCTTCACTTATAAGTTGTTGTTCTATAAACTGTCTAATACGCGGTGTAATTGCTTCTATTATAGCATTTTTTGCATTTTTTTCAGCAACTTCTCTAAGTTGCTTTGCTTCTGCTATTGCCTCTTGATAAAGAGATTGTGACATTTTAAACCCTCTCCCTGATTAAATATCCTTGTTTGGACTAAATTACATACCATTTTTCATTGTAAAGACTCTGCATTCTCATCAGATGCTAGACGATGATCTTCTGCTTCTTCTTCTGCCCTTCTTATTTTTGCTATATTAAGGTTGCTTTTTTCTATTACATCTTCATCATCAAAAAATAAATCTTTTAAACTATGCTTGTGAATATAATCATCATAGTCTGGTCCGATTTTTTCTAAAGGCGCACGTGAAGTGCCATATTGAGTTCCAGATCTTCGATAATTTCCTGTTGTACGAAAAGCTTGACCTGAACCACCTGATCCTACTGGAGGGCCGTCGAAACCCTTAGGATAAAGTTTTCTACTGCTGAATGGTGATATCCCTTTGCTAGCTTTAGGCATACGATTTTGCTCAGCAAGATCAAACCTGTTTCCTGATCCTGCAAACGAACCTCGATCAGCACGTCGAGAAATATCAAAACGAGGACGAAAACTATTTATTTTTGCAACAAACTTGTCAATAACAGACTGTTTATCAAATGTTTCATCTTCAAAATCTTCTTGCTCATCTTCTTCTATGTCGTATAAGTCTGGTTCAAAATATATTCCAGTAGAATTTGAACCCATAGAACGCATCGATCCGATGCCTGTACCAAAACTTGGTGTCTTTTGAGTCTTTCCATACCCGCCACCGATTCGGTCGTCATAAGTAGACTGATTATAGTGAAGAGTATTGTTAGACACTAGCCTCTGCCGTCAGATCCAACGTAAGATCTACCTGAAATATATGATCCTACAGTAGTCTGACCAATATTGGGGGAAGTTTTTGATGGGTTAGCAGTAGAGCCTAAACCTGAGCCATAATTGCTAGACTTTCGAATTGGCTCACCTGTATATTCAGCAACAGAAAGCGGATTGTTAGCATTACCTTCACCAGGTGATGTTATGTTTGGAAGATATGGGGTCATCGGTAAACCAGCTCCGCCTGTTTCAACGGCTTCAACATCAGGTGCATCAGCAAATTCAAGACTGACTGTGCTTAAGCCCCAGACGCCGGCGTCATTAACAGAAGTAGCGCGCCCTGTCACTATTGCACCTGCTTGAGCGCCATCGACATCTTCTTTGTTTTTTATTGTCTCTGTGTCTGTATAGTCTGTATAAACAGGCGCCTCTGGGAATATAGCAGTAAGGTTTCTCTGATTTCTCTGACCTTTTCCGCCGTCGCCTGGTTTACCTGTCACATTCACTGTCGGATAAATTGTAGCCATTATAACTCCTTAAGAATTGTTTCTTTTAATTTTAAGCGGTGCTTCTGGACTTTGTCGAGTGCATCTTTAAGCTTAACTTCTTGAATCCCTAACTTTTTAATGTAGTCAATTCTTTTAACAAGGTTGTCTTTGCCGCCGGCCCAAGCATCTTCAACAGCATCATCTGCGTGTGTTTGTATTTTTTTCTTTTCTTCAACAATAAACTTTTTCAGAATTTCTGGTGTAAGCTTTTTAATTTTAGACATAAACTCTCCTGCGCATCCGCAAAAATACATATCTTGCACAGACAAATTATGACTACTTAATTATATTTTATTCAGTCTGAAAATGCTAAGTCTGCCCAATTTTGAGAAGCACCTGCAAAAAGTTCTGTGGGATCGCTTGAAGCCATAGCTCTTGTTGCTTTGTCACCTTGTGCAACTACAGGAGACCTGGTTTCTGCTTGACGCTGTTCTTGCAACGTTGTTCTTGCAGAGTCGCTAAATATTGCTGCCATTACAGGATCGTCTGTAAGGTGATTTATTGTACTATTTACTCTTTGTTCAAACTGAGGATTTGCTGATTGATTTGTGTTGTTTCTAGAGCCGTAAGAAATATTATCAGCTGCACTACTTCTATTAGACATGGGTGCATGCCCTTTAGGTGCAGAGAGATTTCTTGTTTGTTGCGAAGACTTCATTCTTGAAATTTGTCTACTATTTGACTCGTTAAGATTTATATTTGGATCAGTGTTTTGTGTTGTTAAGCCTTCTTGTAAGATCTCAACTAGACATTCCTTGACGACATTTTTTAATTTTTGTCTGCTTAGTTTTGCCATCTTAACCAACTCCCTCAAATTTCGGTACAGGTTGTGGAAGGGGATCACCATCAGAACCAGAATAAAGTAATGAACTTGTAAGTGTAGGAAACTGATTATTTGGCACGCCTGATAGACCAGCTAATACGCTGAATCCGCAATTAGAGCCCCCTTCTCTTCGAAAGTAAAGCTCTTTACACCTTAGTTCAAGACGACCGGTTGCTTGGTTGCCTGATAGAATTAAATAATTTGCAGTTTCTGCTGCACTTACTCCGTTTGATGAAAATCCGACCCTAAGTGGATTTTCTGATATGTTTTGCACCACAAAAAATCTTGTAACTTGTGGAAAAGTTACCTTTATAGGTGTTGTACCTACTTCATCTAGAATGCTGCTAGTAACATAAGGAATTCCTGATATCTGATATGCGGGAACAAAGTTTGGCCCCATTCCTTTTGACCAATGTGCCATTATTCAGTCTCCCATGATAAGATCTCGTTAAATATTCTATCAACACGATCTGTTTTGGTAAAAAACTTATCTAAATCTTTTGTCTGCACCTTTTTTCCTTCGTTCATCATAAAAGCGCCAGGTGTAGAAGGCTCAGAAACCATGTCAAAGCAAATTAACTGAAAATCTTCTTGCACAACAGTCGTATCACCTTCACGACGTGTCGAACCTACGCCCCTTGATGATATCCCTAGCGTGACACCAGACTCAACGAGGCTTTGTAAAATTTTTCCGCTTGGCGTGTTTAAGAGTTCGACTGTGCCATAACACACATCGCCATCCATGTACGCATCTCTTATGATATGTGAAGCATTTTTAAGTTCAACAACCGAAGAGTCTGGGTGATCACATTCACCTAACGCTCTATTTTCTCGAATAAATTTTTGATAATTTCTCACTTCTCTTTCTAAAATAGAGTGTGGATATACACGACCATTCTGATTTAGAGTATCAGATTTTTGTAGTATTCCTTTAAGTAATATTTTTCCACCATGTGAGTCTTTAGACTCTTTGATCATGTCTGCTGTGTAACTTAAAGGGGTCCATTCTGTCAATAGTTTCAGATCATTCACCTGATACCTCCAATAATTCTGCTTTGAGTTGAGAAATCACAAGAAATCTTGAAATAGTTTCATCATCCACAGTGCTGATGTTCTCATGTATGATTAGCTTTTTAATTGATTCAACTTTTTCTAAAAGGACTTTATTGTCCTCTTTTTCAAAGTATTGACCTATTTCATTTAATGTGTCTTCTTTTAAGCTTTTAAGTTTTTGTTTTATTTTCTCGCCATTGTCTGCTGACATTGAAAGTGCATAAAGATTAACAATATTTTTTTGTTCATCGTTTAGTACTTTTTTGTAAGTTTGATTAAATTTTTCTGTTAAGATCTTGACAACTAGTGAGTCAACATCTGGGCTGGTATGCTCTTCTAATAAATTGACTTCTTCTTTTTCTTCTAAAAGCCAACCTACAATTTTTGTTTCATATTGAATTGTTCTTGTCAAATCTGACCGATCTTCTGCACGCCAGTTATTTAGTAAAGTTTGGATGGTCGCATATATTTTGTAGTCTGGTACTCGCCTATGATAAAAAGATGAATCGTCTAAAACATGATTAATCTCTCTAATTAAAAGTGATTTTTCCCTATCAAGCTTTTGTGCATCGCATCGTCTTGCTGCCTGCTTTGCTTCAGACAAAATACCAGCAGCGACAGCTGTATCACTAACAGTTGACTTAGCAAGCGCATTAAAAAGTCTAAACTCTCTATACAATTCTGATTCTTTGTCAAAGTACTTTGATATGATATCAAGCGATTCTTGTGCACTTTTCTCTTTGCCCTCTATTAAACGTGCCGAAACACATCGCAATAATAGTTCAAATATTATTCCTACATTTCTTTTTTTGTTATGAGATTTATTCATCAATTTTCTCTGTGTTGTCAGATTCTAAAATTACACTTGCTCTTGAAATATTTATCTTGCTGTCAAGTGATTTTAAGGTAGATCTTAACTCAGACGTCATCTTATTATTCGAAACAATTTTTTCATCAAAGTATTTATCTATAAATGTCTCTTCTTCAAGCTTTAATCCTTTAAGTGGATTTATTAAGTCTGACTTAGCACCGTATGGATTTGCGACAGAGTCGCTAGGATCTTTTCTAGTATGCGTTGTCATTGCAAGATGATCTACATTTGAAGGCCCATGTTTCCTTCTTGACCTGTCATATTTTAACTTGTCTAAAGCAGTCTCTGTTTGTTCAGATTCTTCATCTTCTTCTTCATTATCTATTTCCTCTGGCGAGTTATCACCCTCAGAGACTATTGAAGAAAACATATTAACTTTATTTTGTGCACGTATTGGTGCATCTTCATCATTCAATGAAAAACTAACTACATCTTCTTCTTCAAGGTTTGTGTCAATTTTTTCAGATGTTAAAAGTGTACCACCTGGGACAACTCTAATATCACCAGCGGCTAAGTCTGCAGGTTCTTCAGGAGCAGGAGCTCCTTCAGGTTCTGCAACATCCACGTCATCTGGCATGTCTTCTTCGCCAGGTGGCTTGATAGACTCAATTTCTAAATCAATCTTCTTATCTTCAACCTTTCCTTCTTCAAGTGAATCTATTTCTGCGTCTGTTAAATTTAAAACATTTTTTCTAATATAACGTCTATCAACTAAACCTTCAGGGGCGGTCCCAGCTATCTCAAATCTAGATCTAAATAATTCTAACTTCTGTTGCTGTGCAATTGTTGATGGGTTTGATAAATTAAGTTCGAAATCTAACAAATCTTCTCCATCAAAACCATGGGAGTAAAGATGAATAATAGCAATTTTATTTAGTTCTGCTAACACTGTTCGTTGAATTCTGTTGATTGTTCTAGAAAACCTTATGTCTTCTTGAGAGAGTGTAGCCTTTGCACCCAGACCTTCATCATAGCCTAGATAAGCTTTGGGTATTTTTAGCGCTGCAAATAGTTTCTTTTGAATATATTCAACATCTTCAACAGCAGTCGTATTTTGACCGCCTGCTAGGGTGTCTATTTTCGTACCTGATTCTGACCCTCTAACAGGTAGATAATAGTCTTCGTCTACGGACAAGGGATTGTATCTTAAATCAACGCGGCCCGTCTCTTTGTCGACTACTTGACTTCTTTTTAACGATGTTTGTACTTGTTCCATGTAACCACTAATTTCTTCAGGTGGTACATTTCCCACGTCAATATAAAATACGCGACGTTCAGGTGAGCGAACAACTCTATAAACAAGCATTGCATCTTCTGCAAGGATTAGTTGACGCCAAATTCTTCTAGCTGCTTCAAGAACTGATGAACCATACGGGAGGAATGCATCATTACCTAGCAACCTAAAATGAGATACTTGCCAGTTTTCTAAAACTTGATTACCTTCTGTGATCCATCTAAATCTTACTGCCATAGGATCGCTTGGGTCGTAGCCTTCTTCTCTTTCTACCTCATTTACAGGCATGGGATAGACATTGATTATTCCGTGATCAGGAGAAACATCGTTAAAGAGAAAGAAATCACCGTACTTACAAAGATTTCTGACCCACGCAGTTAAATTAAATTCAATATTTAGTGTATCAAAAAATAACTCTTCTAAAATTCTTTCAATTTTTTGATTTTCAGAAAAGACATGCAAGACTTGCCCTCTCTCATCAGACGCTACAGTCTCTTCTGCATAAATGTCTAGAGCTGAACTAATTTCAGGTGTGTATTCCATTTCACTGAAATCGCTATACCTAGCCATTCTGTCATATGTGCCGTAAGCAGACATAGCAGTCGAATAAACATGACTCTGTGTCTTTCTAAACATTTCAAATGCTGAAGATGTCTTTGCACCTTGATACGGTCTTACTCTTCTTTTAATTACAGGACCACTTCTAAAAAGCTGTGTCAGTCTACGAAAAAGCCCGTCGGGTGATCTATCTGCCATTTTTTCTCCAGATGTTGTATTTTAACACATCTTTTGCCACTATAAATTATTTATACACCCAGTCAAGATCTGGCCCTATAATAGTTTTACTACCCCACTTAGATGAACCTGCAGAACGCTTTCCATCTGCAGAAACAGGTGAGTTTAACGATGGGTTGTTGTGTTGTCTATTTTCAGTCACTGCCGTTGGTAATCGATCAGATTTTGTAACAGACACAGACATTGCGTCTAACATTGCTTGATTTACAGCGGATGAGTGATTTCCATGATCAGATGAACTATCGTATAACCACACCCCTATTGCTAAACTCATGACAAGGTCATCATTATAATTACCTTTCATTGCCTGCGCTTTATTTCCCTTCCAAATAAATGTCTTCATTTCATCGTGTAGTCTTGATGAATAAATTTTTAGCTGTTTATTTCTTATGACTTCTTCAAGCTTAGTTAAAATTAAATTTCTAGTTTTTCCGCTTGTTGTAAATCCTGCGATATCTGTACTCCCTGGGGGTACATAATCACCGATATAAACAGCTTTTCGACGTCTATAGTAAAGCTTAGGATAATTTAACTCTTTAAGTTTTAAAATTGTAGCGTAACCGTAGCTATTGTTCTCAGGGCAGACAAGCGCCTTTGAGTACCTAATCCCAAATTCAAAAATTAGCTCTGCAAATTCATCGGGCGGAATTTTTCCTTTGTACTCTGCAACACATTCACCTTCAGTAACATCAATTATATGAAATGTTGAATAATCTTTTGAATCACCTCTAGCCACATCAGCAGAAAGAATATAGCTGTGATCTGCAAGCGCTTGTTTCCAAATCCAGACATTCATGTCACGACCAGCTCTATCTATGGGCGGTCTAACATTTTCATATAGATAAGTCAAATCAGGACTTGATAAGAAAGTCTCACCTGAAGATGCAAAATCACACAGATACTCTTGGGCAACTTTTCTTTCTGAAAAGTTTCTTGTTTCTTTATTGAACCACTCTTCGTCTCTTTCTGGGTGAACATCCCAAGGAAGTTTAATGGGATTAAATTCATTTAAGTTTGCTTCGGCGTTGACATAAATTTCATGATATTGACCTCCGACACCATTCGGTGTAGAGAGCAAAACAACACGACCACCTGTTGAAATTGTTGGATATAATCCCGTCCAAAGCTCGTCAAAATTTCTAACAAATGCTGCCTCATCAATAATCAATAGTGAAAGAGCTTCTGATCGACCTGCGTCATCAGAAGTTGGTATTGCTTTTATAGACGATCCATGACTAAATTCTATGAGTTGTTTATTATTCGAAACAATAGACGGTAAAACTAACCACTTTGGTACACTTCGAATCATGACTTTAACTTTCTTTATAAAATTTTGTGCAACAGAAAGTTTAGTTGCAATAATAAGAATGTTCTTATCTTTTTGAAAAAGAGCCATCCATGTTGCATAAGCTGCAGTCAAAGTTGACAAACCTAATTGTCTAGACTTTAGAATAACATTAAACCTATTATCTATGAAGTCTTGGACGCAATCGTCTTGAAAGGGGTATGTGTTAAACGGTATCAGCCCTTGCACGGGATGCTGTATTTTCACATATTTGTTAAAGAAATAAACCGGGTCTTTACCGCATTTTATGATTTCTTTTACTTGTCTTGACTTATTTGTAACTGACACACTACTCAACCTTAAAGTTGGTAGCTCGTCTATAATATGCGTTTTTCTTTATCGTGTAAGGAGACGTTGTTATGACTTGAATATTGTCATCTGAGTTTAATGTCTTTACTTTCAGTGCTCTACCTGCAGATCCTTTAAACTCTTTTTTAATATTTTTCATATAATCATTTGTCATCTTTACAGATTCTTCTTCGTATCTTTGACATTGGTCTCGCATATTTCTATCAGACGCTAAAGTAACAATTGTTATGTACGTAACAGTTAAAACATCGCCACTAATGGTAGCCTTTATTGATAATGTTGGCGCCTTCGGTGTTGACGTGTAACCCCACGTATCATTGCAAACTTGTCCCAGGACATTTATTTCTTCAAAATTAAGCATTAATCTCACCCTATATTACTATGTATTTTCTAAATAAAAAGAAATCGGCATGGAGTGCCTTTCTTTTTGTTGCTTTTTAATTTGTCCATTGGTTGGGCGCCATCCATTAACCCATTTTTCACGATTTGGCTGGACCCACCTTCTCGTACAATCTAAACAACAATTATTTTCTTTGTAAGAAATATCATCATCACTGTCAGACAAAATAAAATCACACAGAGGACATGCAACAGGTATCGTTGGCTGGTGATTTTTTGGCTTTACAACACAAAATTTATCGTGGTACACATAAAGCATATTATTTTTTTCTTCTATAAGTTTCTTTGTCACTAGTCGTACCTCACCAGTGAATTATTTCCTACTGAAGAAATATCAACTACATTGTCGACTGAGTCTTTGACAGCGTCTATATGAGAAATAATAATAATGTTTCTAAACCACTTTTTCAAAGATTCTAAGAGAGTATTGCAAGCCTCTATATTTGTTTCATCTAAAGCGCCAAATCCTTCGTCAATTATAAGCATGTCTGTTTTAGGTAGTGAAGAAATATTAATAAGTGCAACACGAATCGCTAGAGACGCCATCATTTTTTCCATCCCAGATGCTAATTCTATTATTCTTTTAGAATCACCATAGTTTATATAGATATCCATTGCATTTGAATCTGAGTCTGCTTCTAACTCAACAGTAAAGCCTGTAATTCCTTGCAAGATTTTAGAAATTTCAATGTTTATTAGTGGTAATTGAGAAGAAATAATTTGTCGAGGTATTCCTTTCTTAGAAACACCCTGTAAAAACATGTCGTATAGTTTTAATTCATTTTTTATTGTTGCATACTTTAGTTTTTCTTTTTTAAGATTCGTGAGTTTAACTTCATTGTGTCCGATCTGCTCTGCAAGGCCAAGTCTATCAGCATCCAGATTGCTAATTTCACCTGATAATTCTCTTATTTTATTTTTTAATTTAATACCTGCACTATTTGAATTATCATCTTCGACATTTATTTCCATTTTTGAAAATTTTAATTTTTCATCAACTAGCTTAGTTTTAAAAGTACTTTCTTTTGTAGCTAAATCATGTAATGTAATTTTTTTCTTAGAAACTTCAATTTTTATTTCGTTAAGACGTTTAAGTAATGCTTCGTATTTTCTTTTTTGTTCATTCAAATCTTGCTTTTCAAGCATCTTCAAGGCACGTTTTGTCACTTTGACTTGTTCGTGAATTGTGCTGACTAAGTCTTTTTGCCCAGCAATTTTTTCTTTATTTTTATAAGAATTTTTTATAAACTTACAAGTAGGAAAATTATCACCACAAGGAACATCATTTAATATCGCTACTGACTTTTCCTGCAATGCTAATTCAATTTTTTGTAATTTATGTTTGTGTTCTAAATCAACAAGGCCCTTTTGAATATCAGAACATTCATCGATTCTCTCATTAATTTCTTCTATCGGAAACTTTTTCATGACCTGCTCGGTCATTTGAATTTTTAAATTTAGTTTGCCAACATCAAAAAGAACAGTATTTTTTTGACTAGTATTTTTTGTAATATCATTGCTTAATTTTTCAACAACTGTCTTTTGATCAGACAGGTCTTCTTGAGAGACAACATCAGGATTGGAAGAAGTAGCAAGCTTTATCTTAAAGTCTTGCAGTATGTGTCGATTATCTTTTATATCTTTTTCAACACTAACAATCTTGTTTTTTCTTCTTCTTAAGCTTTCTCTTACACGTTTAATTTCAACATCATAATCAGTCTCAGGTGCCGAGCGTGCTATTGTTTTTAAAGGCATGGCTTCTTCTTTTGCAAGATCATACATTTTATCAAAGATATCTAAGTCTAAGAACTTACTTAGAATCATTTTTCTAGAAGTTGCTCTTTCTTTTATAAAAGTGTTCATGTCCCCCTGAGGTGCTAAAGATGTCAATAGAAAATCATTTGCGCCACCAATCAAAGTCCGTAGTATTTTTTCAGTCTCCCTTCTCTGCTCTTCTGATAAATCTTCGATATCAACACCATTGCTGTCAGTCTTAAAAAGATTTAATCCCGTTGTTGATGATGTAACACCCTTTCGATTTTGTTTTTTTATCGTAAACCTTTCTACACGATAACATGTTCCATCAACACTAAACCATGCGTTTACTTTGCAGTGTGCTTTTCTAGAGTTTATAATGTGTTCATTCTTAATTGAACCCCTGTCTGTAGTATTAAAAAACACATACATCAAAGTACCGATAATAGATGATTTACCTGATCTGTTTTTACCAAAAATTCCAGTAATCCCATTAAGTTTTTCAAAATCAATGACATTGCCCTTTCCGTAACCAAATGTATTATCAAACTCTATCTTTTTTATTACCCATCTTGAGTTTCTTATTGAACTATCTTGTCTACACGACTCATTTGTAAATCTAGATACAAGATCATCAAACTTATTCCACTCTGATTTTGTCAAGCCTGCGTTTTGATGATATGTTCTCATTAACTCTCTTTGTAAGCTACTGTCTCTTAAACTTTTCTTTTCTATTAGTCCTTTGTTGGCTTCTATAAAACCAGTTTCAACATTTTTATCAACTTTATAAACAATTTCTGCTGCATTTTTTTGAGATTTTAATCTTGCACCTAAAAGCTTCATATCTGCTTGATGCAATAAACAATCAGCTCTTACTCTAAATCTTGCTCCGGATGGGTAGTTATCTGCTTCATTTAGCGTCTTTTCTACATTTTCTTTCCAATCGATTGTAATAAAAGGCTTGTCATGTAAAATTTCAACAAAATTAACATCAAATTCATCTTTTGATTTTATGTCCCAGACAAGAAAACCTTTGCCAGGGTCTTCTCCATAATTTTGTTGTATGCTAGACCCGCAATATGCAATTCGTTTATCTTCTGTGAGGAACTGACACTTATGTATGTCACCTAATAGTGCAAAGTCATACTCTTTAAAAAAATCTGCTTTTATTTCACCCTCAATTTCCCAATTAATATCTGTCATAGAACCTATGACGCCACCATGATACAATGCAATATTAACTTCGTTCTCAATCGGTTTAACTCCAGACCAGCCGTCCTCATCAAAGCATGAAAATACACACCAGTTAAATCCAGAAGAGTCGATGGGATAAACACCAGACTTCTTATAAAGATGTATTCTAGGGTTATCCAGGGCTGTTAGAATAGGACTTATTGCATCCTGCCTTTGTTCGTTTAAAATAAGTCCATCGTGGTTGCCAAGAATAACATGAACTGGACATATTTTAGCCATTTCTGTAAACCACCATGACAGGCAGTCAATTAGCTCAGGTGATATACCCTGTGTCTTACTATGAACAATATCGCCGGCGACGTATATGACGTCTGGTTTTAGATTTTTTGTCTTTTCAAAAAAATCAGTAAACGAACGACGATATTCATCGTGACGAGACAAGCCTCGCCAGTGAACATCTGCTATGTGAACTATTCTCATCAATCCTCAACGGAATTTTCTCATAATCTTTTTAAATTATTCATCACGTGTATGAAGATGTACAAGAATTCTAGTGTGATTTTAACTTATACTCAATATACTCATAAGCAGAATTTATTTTATCTGCTGCGCGAGACACTTTGCTCTGCACCCACTCTGGAAGATCATCATCATCGTGAAGCATGTCATGCAAGCTTTGAGACTTTGTAAAAATATAATACAACTGCTTTTTAGTAGACCGACCTTCGCGGTCACTTGACTTTGTATGCCCATAACTTAAGTTTCTACCGTGATCTTGATGATCAGGCTCATCAAAGTCATCTAAAATACCGGGAGCATCATGATGTTTAAGTACAACATCATCTTGCATTAAATGTTTTATTTCTTCATCGATTAGCGATCTCAGCGCTGCTCTTGATAATTTCATTAGAACACTCCTAAAGATAACTATCTAAAATCAGAGAATAGATCCGCTTCCAATTTCTGAAATTTTATATTTTAACCTTGTATCTCTTTCCCATGACAGTGCACTCATACTTGCTTTTTTAAATTCGTTTTTTGTCATTTCACCTACGTCGCTTTTTGCACCTAAATCAACTATCTTTACATGACACCCATAAGAGTTAAGCAGAGAAGCAATTTTTTGAGTCTTGCGTTGCATATCAGAATCTAATGCAAGAACTACAGGTGTTCTGTGTTTTATGATCTTTTGAAATAAATACATCTCTTCTGTAAGGTTAGAACCTAAGAGACAAGTTGTATTTTCATTTGTTTTCATTAGATCAAACGGTCCCTCAACTAAAGTTAACTCATCTTGCCAGTCAATACTGTATTCATTAAAAATAATTGTCTTTTTGTCTGTAGGTGCATTTATATATTTAAAATTACAGTCTGGGTCAATTGATCTAGCAACAAAAAAATTAAGTTCACCGTTAACGTTAAAAGATGGTACAATTACTCTGCGACGATATCTTCCTGTTGTAATAGCGCCTAGTTTAAAGTACCAAATATCTTTTTCTGTGAGTCCTCTTTTAAACAAATAGCGAACACAAGCTTTTAAGTCAGGGTCTTTGATGTTCTTTGCTTTCCCTAGGAATGTAAAACCATGCGGTAGAATTAATTTTTCTTCTTCTTCTTTTTCATCTAAGTAGACAGTTTCACTTCTAGGAATAAACTGTGCTCTAAATGTAGATGCTTTTTCGTGACTAAAGTATTTTTTTAAAATAGGTAAAAGCGTCTTTCCCTTAAGGCCACATACCCAACAGTGTGACTGCCAAGTTGATAAATTTATAGAAAGTTTCTTTTTACTTGAACCATTGCAAGAAGGACAAGAAACAGCAACATTCTCACCGGCTCTGTCTAAATCACAAGATCCAAACACACTTTTTATAAATCTTACTTTACTACTAACTGTATTCACAAGAGAATCATACAACAAGCAAGTGCTATTTTATCATATTAAAACCTGCTGAAGCTATTACATAAGCATCAGCCATGTCATAACAGCCGGGTGACAGTATAGACAAACCTTTTCTTGGGCCAGATTTTAATATTTTCATAGGCCAGGAAACGTCAATTCTTTTATCAACCCATTCAAAAACTTGTTCTTTTGTATTTAGTTTAGATTTTCTATCTAACTTCAACCCTAATCTTTTTCTAGCAATGTTTACGTTAATAAATTGCGGTTCAATATTAAGGTCTCTATTACAAATGTAACTTATTATGCCATTGAATCTTGCAAGTGTCATTAATGTTTTTGCTGATGAAAAACCAGGTCTAAAAGCTTGCAAATTTTCTTCGATAAAAATATCTTTAATGTCAAACTCATTGTGTAGTGCAATCAATGCTTGTTTAACATCGTCAGCTTTTAAAAGAAAATTCTTTTGTTTCGAGAGGTCAACATAACCCATTTTTACTAATTTTGAGTCTACTGAATCAATCAATGACCACCCAGTGCAACTTGTAGATATGTCTAACCCTAAAATCAATTAAAAGTCCAACTTAATCTTAAAGAGGAACTCATCAACCCACCGTTTTACAACAGGCTGTGCAAGGTTTGCTCTCATTATGACATTTAGATTTTCATCATGCAAATTAATGCTCGTAATGTAGTTAAATTCAGGGGCTGCGTCATTTGCATTCATTGTTGCAGATAGTGGGAGGTATGAGGGATTAGAAGAACTATTAGCTTGACTGCTTGGTGCAAATGCATTTACTGTCATAATATGCACCCTTTGCTTACCTGCAAAGTCACAATCAAAGTAATCTTTTCCGAAATGCGCTATATGCGGTGATTTAACTATACCGACGCCTTCATCATAAAATATATTGCCAACATTTGACCATTGTGCTTGTTTTGTTAAGCAGTCTGCCCTGTATAGTCCGCCATTTCCGTCGTCCCTTAATGTAATAGAGATCTTCCCGCTTGAGCCCGTGTAGTATGGGTCTCGAAGCCTAAACGTCCCTGCTTCTATTCTTTGACCATAAAATAAGTTTGATATGTCAATCAATCTAATCTCATTAGAAGAAGGATCAGCAGTTGTCTGGTATATCCAGAAATCATATGATGGGTCAATTACACCGCCGTCAAAACGAAATCCAGGTCCACAGCCGCCATTCAGACCCCAGTTGATTCCCCATCCGTCAGGATTGTCAGGTGACACGTGATCTTGAAAGCCCCAGACGCGATTTACCAGCCCGTCGAACGTCGTTCGCCACGGATCAGATGTTGGTTTTTTTGTGTCTAACACTGCAGCTGGTGAACCTGTTAGGTGTGATGTCTGTGCAGCATACTCCCAACCGCCATCAGCTTGTGACGTGTTATTATTAGCAAGTTTGTTCGATAATCCAGGTTGCCAGTCAAATAGATTTTGAAGCCCTATAAGTGTAAGATCTAATTCGCCATCGTCATCAACAAAAATAGACATGGGCTCCATGGCACCGCCACGGGGCTTAAATAGATCAGAATATTGTGGTGGGCGAAGCGGGTCTTTCATTGCTTGCGCAAAAGATGCTATTGTTTCTTTTTCACCTGGAGTAGAGCCCACACCGTCAGTTACAACAGAACCAGATAATAACCACCCATAATTAGGCGCAAATAGACCGTTATCATTTGGAAGTAGCGCTAAGTTCCTCCTAACGAGTGAGCCAGTAGAATAAAAGTGGTCAAGTGCACCTGAAACAGGTGTAAGGAACTTTCCATCAACTTTAGCTGTATACTCATTAAATCGTTTCTTCTCCATAGCATCGGCAGGATATGTGCCCTCAGTGGTGCGAGCCCCGGACTCGCCCAACTGTTGTTCTGCATAGATTGAATTGACTCGACCCACATTCATCCAGTATCTATTGAATGCTCCGCGATGCTTTTGTGCGACAGAAGACGCAGTCAAATACATGAGACGTGGATAGTTTCCTGGCCTGAATCCAAATACGTCGCTCATTGCGTCAGGTACATTGACTGGTCCGCCAATAAACTCTCTACAGAAATTTTCCACATTTATAAGTGTTGCGTCTGTGGAAAAAGAAAGACCTGCATTAAAAGGACGACTTAACATCGATGCTGAGTTGTATTCTAACACAGTGCTTTTATTCGGATACAATGCTTCAGACACCTTAGGCTCGTCGGGAGTACCAACATCTGGCGGATAATCAGAATTCTTGTTACCTACATGCAACACCTGTTCAGAAAAACCGCCCCAGGTGTCTTCTCCAAAGTATCGGCTTCCAGGGCCGACTTCCAGTCCGTTAAGATAACCATTTAAAGCATACTCAAAACCTCTGGCAGCGTCGATGTCTTTTTTGAAACTCTGAACACAATTTAATAAAAAAGACCTATTGGGTGACTCCTTGACAAAAAATGGTGGGAGGTAAAACAATAGTGAAGTATCAGATGATTCAGCTCTAAAGGTGTGTTGCTCCTTGAGGATTGTTTCTTTACCCACGTCATCGGGTGTACCGTCGCCCGGATAGAGCGGGTTTTGTGTCAAACCGTCTTCTAAATATCTTGGACTAGGATAGCCCGTCGAATTATCAATAGTGTCTGCATGCGAAGTGAGTGACATGGACCTTGAGTATGCAAGCTTTGTTCCGGGCCCCTCAATTGATCCTGTGACAATATCTTCTAAGGACCTATACCTATCATAGATCTTAATCTCGTGAATCTCAGCGTTAAGCTGTGAATAAAATCCAAAATCTGTGGGATCTGTACCTGCAAGTTGACCGTGCATGAGGCCGCCAAGGCTTGCTCTTCTTGCATACATACTGCCACTGGAAGAGGTACCTCCTGGCCCAAGACCAAAGGCATCATTAGCAGCGCTGTGCCTGACAGGTACAATACCCTCATTTATTGATGCAGTAAGATTAAAAAAGTTATACAGCCTACTTTCTTGTGGGCATAATGATCCAGTTCCTGCACCTTCATAAAAATTACCAATTACCAGTATGTCAGGATCGGGGACACCTTTTTGATCTTCTGCTGTTTGTTTCTGGGTGCCTAGCGCAATAGATGTTGCAGTTCTCTCAACAACACCTTGAGCATCAGCTGGACTGTCATAAGTCGGGGTAGCGTTTATGGCTTGGCGCATATTAGCTACAGGTAGTTGAGGTGCTATTGACATGGAAGGGACATAAATTGTACCTCTTTCCTCGCCGTCAATGATAAATGTACCTGTTCCGTGGTTTACTCTTTCTGTCCCCCACCGAATACCAACGTAGTGCCAGTGATTGCGCTTGAGTGAGTTGTCGTCAGATACAAACATTAAATCGTCTGTGTGTTGTGCCTCATTACTTGTTGTTAGAACATTTGAATTCGCACTAAGTCTGACGCTTCTTGGACGAATCTCAGCTGAGTGAGAAAGTTGCAACATGATTCTGTAACCGTCAGTAAGACCGCTCGCGTCAACTGAAGAACCCGGTACAAGTGAAATTGCGAACACTGTCGGCATGTGCATGATTGTGCCCACATTAAAGGGCTTTGTCACATACATTCCGTCTGATACATCTCCTGTGCGCTCGTTGGTGTATCTTGGATTAATCCAGAACTCAAATGTAAACGAGCCAGTGGGTGTGTATGGACCACGGCCCGCGCGAAGCCCAGGTAGCGTGTCAGGAGCTCTTTCTCTGTAATCTAACTCTTTGTAATTCCAATGCGTAGGTACTTTATCCCAACCTGCTTGGCGATGTGGGTGATCTAACCCAAAAGGTGCTGACATGGGTGGTATTGCACCTGTTGAATTATTATAAATCAAACACGCGCCATCAGGCATGCCTGACCCAGTAAAGAAGTTAAGCGTGTGATAATTCTTATATGCAAACTGAGAGTCAGTATAGCGACCCGCATTCATGGGCATTAGGGTATTTCGTATAAAATCTTTCAACCCTCGTGCTGAACCACTTGGGCTTGTTACATATGTTCCTGCCTCAGCAGGATAATGATCATCATTATTTTTTGCTCTAGTACCTAACTGTTCATACCTGTAGGGTGGCCTAAAGATCTTTATCTCTTTCTTTTTTCTGTTTCTAGCAGGCTGGCGACGCTGGTTTATGATACCGGGTTGCCCGTCGGATTCGTAACCAGGACCAAGTTCGATTGGTGTGTAACCGCCACTTGAAGACATTGGTCCTACATTAAGCTCGCCCTCAGCCATTCCTACAAATGTATACATTGCACCGGACATGTTTGTGCCTAGTGGAATTTCACCTAAATCATTACCATATAATTTAGTAAAATAATCACCAAATTCGTAAGGGCTTAGACCTACATATTCTTCTGTCTCTAAAAAAGGTTCAGTCTTGATTGTTGTCCCAAGCGTTCCATCAGCTTCAAACTTAACAAACATTCCTTGGGGAAAGTCTTTAAATACAGGACTAGGTCTAGGTACAACACTAATGGAACCTGTGATTCCATCATTAAAACCATGTTTAGCTGTAAGGACATTCTCACCGGGTGGCAGATCCATTGCACCAGAAGAGTAGGACCTACTTGGATGGGTCTGCAGAGATGTGAGTTCAATCAACTCTTTATGAACTTTAAAGATTCCCATCTAACACTCTCCTACGACAATCATAACCCCCATCTTCAGACTAGAAGTCTAGTCGTATCCTCATTGTGATGTCTTTCTCATCATTCTTTTCAACAGGCCTGCTTAACTTAGCAACTGCTAGTAAGTTATTTCTAGCATCATATAAGCCTATTGTAGTAATAAATGAGAATGCACGTTGTGTCACCTCTTCACCTTCATCAATAACTCTAATACGACCTGTACTGTCTGTGAATGTTGGATTAGAAGAGTAGTTAAACTCATCAGCAGTTGCCCTGCAGAATATTAGTGTTGAGTTAATATTTGTGACATTTTGGAATGTCATAGCTGTAAGTGAGCCTGAGCTGAATCTAGTCGCACAAATATGATCAAGAATATTATCCATGCTTGCTGACACAATGAAGTCAGGAATAAATTTAGCAAATACGTTCCCACCTACACCGCCTATTGTTGATTGTCCAACAGCGGCATCATTATATGCAGTAGCGTTCATCGAATCAATAGTTCCTGAGACTTTTTGACTTGCTGACATAACTTTAGTCATATCTAGCACTACAATTCCTTGATCATAAAAGATCGTCCCAACTTTATTAGCTGTGTCAGCAGAGTTGACAAGGTTACCAACCTCACCACCAACAGCCATTTCTCTTGCAGTAGCAGATCCGACATCTGTGTAGATTGCTGAGCCTGAAACTGATGTTAAATTAAGGTTTGGCCCATCGCCATTAAAACTCAGTTGTGGTTTACCAGCATACGGTGCCCTCGATGCAGATTGAAAGAATTTCATTGCAAAAGTTTCACGCTTAATCTCATCTCTTGCAAAAAGACGTTTAAAGCAAATAAATACAGCAGAATCTATTCCACCTGTTGATGGAGGCTGTGTTGTTCCAAAGGGGGTTGTAAACTGATATGTTGCATCCCCTAATAACATTTGTGCAAACTGTCTGTATATGTTGATTTTTTCACGCATCATCAATGTCTGTGAAGGAAACAATAGCTTTCCTGCACTGTCAATTCCGCTAGATGCTGTCGCAACAACACCACTACCTGAATAAATGCCCATTGTAACATCAAATACTGGATTTGCTGTCTGCAAACTAAAGTCTTGATCGTAGACTGTTTGAAACAATGATGATGTCACGCCGGGACCTATCCCTCCGGTAACAAAAACTTGATATTTTTTTCTTGTTGACGATCCAGAAATATCTTCTTGGATAACGTCGATCAACTGATTTAAAACAGATCTACTTGTTTTTATATCAGCTGAAGATAACTCCTTGTAGGTTGCCATTCTCTACTTCCTTACTAAATCCTGTTAAGATGCGCTAAGCTGTTTTGCTAATCTCTGCTAAAAGATTTTTTTGCGCACCTGATTGTTGACCTGTCACCTGGATATACGACCTTATTTTTGTCTTATCTCCCGCAACACCGTATGTATCAAAAAGTGTTGTTGTCAATGAAGACTTGACATTTAATGTAAATGTAAGTTTCGTTCCTCCTGTGGACTCATCCACAGAGGCATCTCTAGGTAAAATATATGTTGCAATATTGTTTGTGTCTATGGAGACTGGACGTGCAGTTGAGCCTAATTGCATAAAAAGATTGTTGACTTCAACTCTAAAGTTTTGATCCTTAAGTTCTGACGGGACAAGTTCATCGCCGCCGATCGTCTGTTTGAGCGTGACAGTCTGAGATCTACTACTAATGATATTAAGCGAAAATGTATCAGATGTTAAGCTTTCTAGTGTAAAGCTAGGCAACCTGATCAATGTAGGCGTTGACAGTGATAAGTTCTTGTGCATTTGTGAAATATCACCGTTTGTGAGTGCCTCTAGAACAGGTGTATTTTTTATAATTTTTTCTTTTCCAACGGTCCGTCCATACTTTTGAATAATTGTATAATCAACTTCATCATCAGAAAAAGCAAACTTAACTATATTAAAAGACCCGTCATTTCTTGCAAGAAGCTCTCTGCCCACGTCTGTTAAAACTGCATCTAGTATAACGTTGTTCGTAGATTGATCTAAAAGACCCATAATATTCTCCTGGTTGTAAATATACCTTTCAACGTGCAAATAAGTAAAATAATTTTATCTATAAGACTGGAAATGGAAGTTCGCCGCCCCTTCCCTCTACGATCGTATCACCATCCATTCGATCGACAGCTGAAGTTTCAGGCAATGCGCCGGTTCTACTATCTTTAACATAGATATCAATTGTTGTTGACTTTTGAACGTCTGTATTTATTATATTAAGTTTATATACTGGTGTCGCACCGGATGCTTGATTATCTGATCCTTCTTTTGTCCCACCAAATTTAACAACATCACGTGTCTCAAGATCAGATGTGCCTGTATAAAAATCTCCTGTGCCTACTTGTGAAGGATCAATACCTGCAACTTGATAAAAGGGTGGGCCGAAAGCTATAGTTAGTCGATCCATTCCTGATACTTTTACTAAGCTGCTAAATTGTGAAGCATCAGTGTTATCATTGAATTGTGATTGATCATACTGTACTGTAAGGTTAAGGTTTGGATAGCATAATGGCGATCCTGAAGGCGAGATATATCTTACTACAATTGCGTTCTTCCTTATATCGAAAGATACTTCAAATTGCTGGGATAGATTAGAAGAATACCCTCTTGCATCAACAGATGTAACAGCATAAATTGATGTTGCATTTTTGTCAAAAGATGCATCAACATATCTAGTTACAGGTGCGCCCGGTGTTGATTCATACAAATGTGGTGCCCATTGTCTTGTGTCAAACGCAGATGGTGTATACAAGAAGCTAGTGTAGTCACCAGGGTTGAAAGCATCACTAAAGTCGTACTCTTTTAACAATTCAAATGGTTTATCATAAGCATTTCCGGTGTCGACAATCTCAACACGTTGATCCATTGAACCGAGTTCAAGATCTGAGTATTCACCCATACCGGGTGGCAGGATATTCTTATTTGTATTTCTCATGACTTCTCCTGCAAATTCATCCATTGTGTGAGACCGCCTCCAGACGCGAAACTTTTTAATATCTCGCTGAGGATTTGTTGGAAAGTCCCAACTTAAAATTAGATTTTCATTTACATAATCATACAGAAAAGTTAAGTTTTGAGGTGCTGGAGGGGGGATTTTTTCTATTGCTAATGCCTCAACAAAATTTGTTCCACGACTAGCAACTAAAATTCCCACACGTGCGATTTTATCCTCTTCATGTTGAACATTTACTGCATCCATCTCAATATAATAAACAGCCCTCACACGATAAATTACCCGAGCACCATACGGTACGTTACCATCTCTTATTTCAGTTGCAATTGTTGACCCGCTTGAACCGAACGCGCCGTCAACTTCACCAGAAGTATTTAAAACCTCAACAATCATAGCATTGTTTTTGATATTTACAGCTATACCACCCATTGAATCAGTATTGTATGACATTTTTTTGTCTATTAAAAATCCAGCGAGGCCGATTCCAGAAGCGCCGCCGCCGAAGCCTTGTCTATCATAATCAGGACCGGCGCTTGGCGGGTCTGTATAGTCTGTAAAAGTAAAACCATCATCGACGTCTGTATAGTGAACTAAGTTCTCAGCCTTTACTTGCATACCAAACTGTTTTGTGTCAGCAGAAAGATTGGTCGGATCTGCCCGGGCAACTTCTTGAATTCCATTAAAAAAACCTAGAACTGTCGTGCCATCGCCAGAACGCACTAAATCATCTGCATAAGGTGTCTCCACGCTCAATGATGCATTATTGACTAAATCTGCTGCATGTGTATTTTTTAGCAACACATGCTGAGCAACGTGTCTAGTTTCATCAAATATATCTGAGTGATTCTGAATCTGATCGTCTGAAATATAAGTTATGCCTTGTGTTTGAAAATTTTTCATTAAACTGGTGAGTTCTAGTTTAGCTGCAGCAATATTAGATCCTGCAGATACGCTTCCACCAGATGTCAACCATGTACTGATCAAACCTGTAAGCTCATCAGCTGAATGGTACGACGATAAGTTGTCAATCAATCTGTTAGCTGTTTGAAGAGTGGGATCATCGTCATCTCTTGCAGAAGAGATAGCGTTTTCTAATGAAACACTTAACGATGAATTAATTACTGGCATAGACGACTTCATTTCTCTATAGAAATTTTCATCAACTTGCAAATCCTGCATTGTCAGGCCGGAATACATTTGATTTCCCATAACTTCTGCATAAATAACTCGATCTATGTGATCAGAAATATTAACTGGAACGTCTGTAATTAACTCGACTCCCAGCTTTTCAGCAACTTCTGAGATATTTGGTGCTGCCCAGTTCAATGTCATCTGTCGAGGTAGCGTAAATCTAGCCTGAGCTAGACGTAATTCACGCTGAGCATTTATCCAGCTAGAGGTTGATCCCTCTTGAGGAATTACTATATAAGTTGCGCTTACATTGTTTTGAACTACTGATGTGGTGGCCGGAGAGGTCGCAGTACCCGCGGTATACACAGAGCTAGTTTGTCCTGATGATGTTGCACCATTGAAAATATTTTCATCTCTGGTGTAAAAGTTATATGTAAATTCAACTGACGGTGATTGTGGTTCAGGTAAATTTACAACAAGCGCTGATTTACTTATTTCTGATACGTATCCCATTTTAATCTCTCACTTTACTAATTATTGGGTAAAATATTTTTACTTTAACGCTGATCGATTTCATCAGGTTATATTCTCACCTTCAGCACCTGCTCTTTCCTGAGCACTGGAAGAGTTCATAGGCACAATTGCAACGTCAACTAAGAAAGAAAACATCAAGCCCTTTGCACTAGTATATGTAGTTTCCATGATAAGCTCACCGCCGCCCTCAATCATGGTGTTTAGTATGTCATCTTCTGCTGTGGTATTATATGGTTGGAAGTCTTCTTCAGGATCAATCAAAATACAAAAAGTTCTATCAAATTTCTTAGGTAATAGTGCTTGATTTCTAAATTTGTCAGAGCTAATTGGCAATGTTCTATACATCATTGTTTGCATTGACTGCAGTTCTAAAGATGATATATCGGAAATTGCGTTACCTAGATAATCTTTCGCCCTACTCATCAAGACAAGTTTTGCTGTGTCAATTACTGACATGTAACCTGAAGTAACGCCACCTGAAATACCTAAGCTTGTAGTATAATAATCCGTTCCACCAAAACAGGAAGGGGGTCTGCGATTTTTGAGTAGTACATTCTGGTATTCTGTGAATATGGGTGGTGAGTATGAAAGAACGCCGCCGTAATTATTTTGATTTAAAAAACATCTTTCAGTTACATTAAAACCTGACATCATCTTTATGTACTGTTTTAATATGCCGCTGTACACCTCATTCATAACAGCTTGAGCAGCAAATCTCTCGCCAGTGCCGCTGGAAGTCGATGTGGCCTCCTTATAATACTCTCCAGAAAGTTGGTCATACACCCACGGATCAGACTCGATGCCGTACAAAGATTCACCAATTGTCATCGAGGCGCTGTCACCGCCGCCAAAAAAATCAAGTGTAGGGTCTTGTTCGGCTGTGACTGATGTGTGTGTGCCTTGGATGGCGTGACTATAGTTATTCCAAACGTTGTTTGCCCAATCATTGACAAGTTTGTTGTCAACGTCAAAATCAAGGTTAAGGCCGGCTATTCTCTCAGATTCAACGTCTTGTGCTGCACCTAGTTCAAACTTCCTAAGCCTGATTCCAGACGAATGAAAATTATCACGATTGGACGTTATGCCTGATTCTACTGCTATGTGATATAATCCTTTGTCGCCAGCGCCCTCCAAGTGGTCACTTACTCTTCGTTCTACTGGAGTCCTGAGAAATTTATATAGATAACTGTCATAAGGACCATTACTCATTCCTCGTAAGTAGTCTCTAACAGCAGGTAGGTCTCCTCCTGAGATCTCAGGATCGTCTGGACTATATGCATACACTCCAACCATACCCTTTGCAAGTGAGTAATTATCTTCGCCTATCGAAGCAAGGCGTTTGTGGTAGGTGGCGGATGCATATGTCGTGTCAGCAGCGGTCGTATTAGTCTGAAGGGTGAACGGATTAATAGGCTGACCCCCTTCCCCATAAAACAACCTAGCATCATAATAAAATGTCCGAGGAGTATAGGCTATGCCGGGATTATCATTTGACTTCTTGATCACTCTAATCCTGATCAAGCTTGAGTATGTAAAGTTAGAAGTTGTAAAAGCATCTTGTCGATATACCTGTTCATCGATTTCTGCTTTTTCTCTAAGCTCTTGAAGCATACCTGTAGGTAATCCCACCACCAATATTTTTTTATTTATATCACCTAAAAGCGGATCGACATCACCCTGCACCTTATTTTTTGCACCATTCTGGAACCATCTAATTGCAGCATAGTTTGCTTCACTTACTGTTTCAGACGCAGGCATTAAATGTGCGTATGAAGCAGTGCCATCGACATCATTAAATGATGCATCATTAATATTCATCATTGGTGTAGGCAATGCACTTAGGTTATTAATGTAAGCTGTACTTAGTGTAAAATTATCACAAAGAATAGAGTAAGCAGTAGCAACAGCGTCCGGTGTCATTGAATTAAATATTGACTTAACTATTTTTCGACTTTGTTCGTCTTCATCTAAGTCGATGGTACCTGCGGTCGGGCCGGGTTCGCCGGTATCAAGGGTGCCAAAAGCATATCTTCTAAGATACTCTACAAACTCTTTGTGAGATTTGTATGTGCTTGATGTTGTGTCGCTGCCGCCAGGTTCTTGTCCTAGACTCATTCTATTATTAAGAATATCATTTACATGATTAAAAGCATTTAATATTCTAAGTATCATTAAATCTTCATTAACTAAGCATGTTGCCATGGCGGGTATTGCTTCAAATGGTTGGTCCCAGGAAGATTCCGAATACCATTCAGAAAGTGTTGCTCCGGTCGTATTAAGTTCATAAATACCGCGAGCATCATCGAGTAAAGATGATATATCACTTTTACCATCCCAGTAGTTACCCATGTCTGCTATGTAACTTGAATAGACGCCGGCTGAACCGTAAGCCGCCCCTGAATTATTATCGTTCCAGATAGTATCACTAATTTGACTTGCAAATTCAGCACCAAACGCATTAATGCAAGATACCAAAAAGCACTGTGATTCAACTGCATCATATCTCATTCGATAGAAGAAGCTAAACGGTGTGTTTGAAGACACATTTAGGCCTTCATTATCTGAATATCGCCAGGAATCGCTGTCTTCGTGCCCACTATTAGCAATGTATGCGCCATCATCGCCGACGACTTCCCAGTCGTCACTATCGAGAAGGGAGTTCCACACTCCGCCTGCGTCAGCAGTTGCCTTGACTTGAAATGAGTCTATGTTTGTCCCAGAATCAAAATGAATAGATGAAAGTGATCGACGAGCGACATAATGATATATCATCTGCGACATTGTCCACCAAGTTAGCATCCTCATGGTTTCTAGACTAATATTCCTATTCCAAGTATTCACATTTGCAGTATAGTCGGAGGCACTGCCCTGCGCAAACCGTGAGGCGTCTGAAAATTGGTTTCCTTCAGATCCCGCATTAGCCTCAAGATCAACTGCCATCTGACGAACAGCATCTACATAATCATCCCATGTTTCAATTATATAATCCCATATAGGTTTCATTTTACCGGCAGTGCCCTCTACACCTCTTTGCTCAATTAGGGCTGCGCCTACAGGGGTTTGCATCAAACCATATCTTGTTTTTGACTGCCCATTTGTGTCATATTGCATATAAACAGTTGCACACCTTAATGTACTTGAACTACCAACTGTACCATGTTCAAGCTTGTAATCATTTCTATTTTTTACATAGAAGTAAGCAAGATCTGACGCAGCTTGTGTAAATCTAGGGTAAGCGAATGCAAAAGCAGCATAATAGTCTTCCCACCAAAAAGTTTCGTCATCAATGTTCAAATATGTAACATCACCAAAGTCTGTTTCGGCGCCTTCTTCGATATCGTCTATAAGTCCTTGGACACCCTCGTATGCTGCGGAGGAGGTGGCCATTCTGCCATATGTGCCAGTGCTCTGGAGACCGCCACCGAATTCGTAACCTGACCCAATACCGGCAGAGCCACCGTCGGATGGTCCATCCTCAAAGTCTCCGAAGTCTGGCCATTTTGGATACGAATCTCCTGCAGAATCATAGGTTTCTAATGCTTGACGGCGATATCTTAGGTAGGCTTCTAATCTTGTGTAGCCATTGGGATCATGCATGCAAGACTTGATAATGTCTAATTGAATTGTTTGCTCATATCGTTTGGGTACGAAACCCACCCTACCTGGATACTCTGAGTCGGCGGCGGAGATGCTACCAGGGTTTTCAAGTATTCTGTCAACAATATTAGCGTTGTTAATGAACTTACAAATATTTAGGCACACCGTCCTCATAAGTAGATGATTTGATACAACTGCAGTTTGGTCTGTGACCAGAGCGATGGGCCTGCCGATGTGCCCAATCATCAAGAGGTTTCTAACAAAACTTGATAGATCTTCTTGCTTTCTCCCAAATCCTTCAGCCCATGTCTGCAATGAGTAAGCCTTTAAGACGTCAGAGTCTGAATGTGTATCTCTTTTTATAAAACTATCTGCCAAATCATTAATGTACGCGCTATAACCGGAAATGTAATTGTTACCGTCTGTGATTTCAAATGGTAATATACGATCTTGATCCCCGGGTTCTTCAAGTGCTGAATGATAACCGCCTGGGCTACCAAAGTCAGTTGTAGATGTAAGATCTGGGTTTAAAGCAGCGCCAAAAGAATCCGGATCTCTCGTGTTGTGTCTAATATCACCCGTGTTATCTCCAATTATCTGATCAATGGCTTCCTGTATTGGTGTTGACCAAGTAATTGTCTCGTTAAATCTTCTAGCATCTTCGATTGCGCCATTTGAGTTCCAGCCTCCGTCCGTACCGCCGGACAACTTCCAGCGTGTAGACATGATAAACTCTCTATTTAAAAAGTGAAACATATAAACAAGCTGTTCGAGATGATCACTAGGCAAGGCTTCTTCATATCCCTGGGGTATAACATCCAGAAGACCATCATCGTCAGCATTAGATAATAGGCCACTTCCATAAAGCCTGTAATTTAAATCGTCTACAGTGATTCGCCCGATGTCGCCATCTTCACCCCTTGGTATAATACCCCCAATCGTTACCCAAGCCGCTCCTCCTCCGCCAGTTCCTGTCGCATTTTCTCGGGCTTGTTGAATGGAAGTTGCGCCATAGTCGCTGCCGTCTTCTGAACCCCAGCGCCCGCTGAAAGCATCGGTTTGTATTAACTCGTCAACCTGAATAACTTTAGCAGCAAAAGCTGTTGAAACAGTTGTAGCAAGATCATCAACAATAGTAAATTTATTAAATAATGAATAATCAATTGATCTGTAACCTGCGCCGGAGTGATCAGCAGTCTGAGACATCTGATGTGACCCATCTAAAATCAATTTTCTAAGTTCTTGTAGTAACTGTATAAAGATACCTGTTTCACACAAAGTTCTATATCTGTTACTAAGATGCAACATACTAAAAAGTGATTCTAGCGTATTTCCTGCCCGGCCTGCTGCTAAACTGCCAACCCTGGAAAAGTCAGCGCCCCCTTCGGCGTCCGACATGTATGATTCATAAGAATGTTGAGACACCCTGTACTTACCCAAGACTTGGTTCCCTGTGGCTTCTTCACCCCGGACTGACGCAAGTGAACCACGACCGACAGTTCCTCCAAAGCTAGTCGTGTAGGTGGTTGGGTCAGCACGTAATTGATTATAATTCATGCCATCTGCAAATGCTGTATCAGCAGGAAGATTAAGCGCCCTCGACTGCATAGATTTACCCATTTGTAAACCTAGTTTGACATACATATTTCTGCTTGTCTGTGCAGCGTACCCTGCAAATATCCGTCCACCAGATTTTCTTACAGCATCCCAGTGTGATATAAGCGTATATAAAGATGGAGGTACAGCTAGCCAGTCTATATTAGAGTACGGACTTGTTGCAGGTGCCCTTTCTAGTCTAAAAACAGAGAATAAGCTATTAATGTTTGCACGTAAAAAAATTCCTGACATGATCTGCATTCTAAGTAGTTTACTAGGGCCATTACTGAAGAATACATCACCTGCATTTATGTAGCGATTTTCTGTGGATGTCGGATCTTCTGTGTAAGTTCCAGATATATCTAATTCTGTAGGTAGGTGATCGATTACTGCAATAATTTCAGGCACCCCTTTCATCATTCCGTACTCTGTTAAAGGATCAATAGATGGTAAATTTCCATTTCTTATTGAAGAGTCAGCTGTCCTCAGTTGAATAGCTGTGTAATCTCCCGATGGATAATCAGACGCATCGTCCCAAGGTGTAGACTCACTAAGAGAATCTGAGTATGGTGAATCAACCCAGTACACAGTCGGACCATACATATACTCAACATCTATTGTAGAGGGTTCGGTGGCGTATCCACCGGGGCCACCGCCGCCGCCGCCGCCCGGTGGATGACCATGCCCGTCGGGCATGATGATGTCTTTACCATCATAGTCATCATCACCATGACCGTGGCCTACATTATGACATAAAATATTATTTGCTGTATATGTATGTGAGTGTTCTACAGTGAAGTTATAAACTATTTGCTTATCATTTAGGTAGTTTATCTCAACAACTTGATCTTGCACAATAGACTCAGATGAAGACCCATAAAGGAGTACGTTATCCCCTGTATCAATTTTAGATGCTTGTACAAATATGCCATAATCTGGGCACCACACTGGATGTGACAGACTACAAACTAGCGTTGCGCCCGTAGCTGTAGTAATTGATATAATATCGACAGGTGTAGCAGAAGACATTGTTGCAATAACTGTATGGTATTTTGCAACTTCTATACTATCTTTAGAATAATTCCAGCCGCATACTGAGTCACCTATTTTTATCTTTTCTATGGGTGTGTAACCCGTATCTGTGAGTATTAAAGTTCCTGCAATGCAACATGCGTCGTCGCCTGTGTCTTCGAGGCTTCCTGAATGTCTATCAGAAGGCGAAGGATCTTCGCCTTCTACACTTGGAATAAAACCGAGCCCGAGCCCGAGCCCGCTGAGGTCTGGATACATTACAACACCTCAACTTTTTGAAAATTTGTTTGATAATAAAGTTTTTTCATAACAATTCTAGTCTCCAACAACAGCTACTTGACCTGCTTTGACAGTCTCACCCTGTGTAAAGTCTAACATGACAGGTGTAATCGTGTAGGTAATAACACCTGGGACTGTCTTTTGTGTTCTATCTACAAAAATAAAATTCTTTGAATCGGTCTTTGTATGATGACACACACCACAAGGATATACATACCCTGATCTAGAAGCCCTAATGATAAAGTGATCAACTGAGGCTTTTCCTTGTGTTCTCCAACTTAAGGTGACATCACCAAACTCGTTAGATGAAACTCCAGTTGAGACTATTTTTATTTTATTTGCCTGTGGAATCGCAACAGGAATTATTTTAATATTTCCTGTCTTACCAAAACCCAAAGAACCGTTCGCATGATTTCTAATTATCGCCGGGCCTGTTGATATAGTACTGTGAACCAATGCTTGCGAAGAAAAGAACTTACTTTGATTGTTAGCTTTAAATTTAGATTTTTCTGCAGTTTGTGCTTTTCCTATATTGGGAGAGTTTTGATAAGATTTTTTCTGTCGTATTGCTCGTGTATTTTTTAACTCTTCTATAATTTGTTCTGGATCTTTGCAAATAAGCTCAATGTGGTACTCATATGCAAAGGCTCGATGGGGCATATCAATCTTCTTTTTCTTTCCGCCTGTGTCAGAAAATGTTCCCATAGGATAAAAACCAAAATCATCTTCTTGACCTGTTGTTGTATTTTTTCTAATAACGTGAAAGTAATAAAGTTTTTTACGCATAGACTTGGCATCTTTAATGTCATCTTTATAATCGCTTGCTAAGCCTGATTTTCGAAGTGCTTGAAAAATAATACTCTCAGGTGATTTTTGTGTTGACGACACTCCCATGTTAAATCTTACACCAAACTGGCCCCTTTTATTCGGCGGCGTTGTTACAAATCTACCGGTCACAATATCAGGTGTAGGAAATGTCTGCACTTTTTTTGTCCTTGAACTATGTTTACTAAACACTTTATTTCCATCAGGTGTCAAAAATAAAAGTTTGTACTCATATGAATCGTTTAACTGGACAGCTTCATCTTGATAATCAATCTGAACAGTACTATTGTTGACGTGTTTGAAATCAGTCAATATTTTAAATTTTCTCTCACCTGCTGAAATATTTTTTCTTGTCAAACAAGCAAAACTTGCTATTCCTACAATGTTTGTTGCCTTGACAAAAATACCCGTTTCATTGTTATAACTTTGTAATACACCGTGAATTAAATCTTCTGACGTAGTTTGCTTTCTTGATGTAAATGGTCTGACAATGACGTCTGTAAAGAGGCCTGATGATCTATTTTGACAAAAGGGTACAGCGCGTACAATTGAAGTACCCTCTATGGGTATGCCAAGTTCTTCAATTTTAACACCGTCTTGTTTTCTAATATTTATTTCTTGTATCTCTCTATACGAAGTCCCGCCCGTAATAGAGATGATTCTATAGTATAATTTAACCAATGTTGCAACTGGGTCTTGTTGCGTCACACTTACATACACTGTACCGTCTTCTCCCAATGATGTTGATATTAGTGGAGGTACGGTTACAGTCAGATACCTTTTAAGGTGAAGATTGTGGTTTATTTCTTTAAATTTTCTATCTAGGGGGATGCTTCTAGAATCTTTTGCTGTGATATCTAAAGTAAAGCTTGTGCCAACCAGCCGGGTCGTAGATATATCGACTTGACTGCTTACTCTAAAAGTTTCAGTAGTGTTTGGAACCATTACAGGAACGTAAGGAATGTTTCCAAGTTCAGTTACTGTTAATGTTGCATTACTTGTTATGCTTACATCTCGCATAACTTGTGCTGCTGCCATAATATCTGGATTTGCAATAGCAGGATATTGAATTGAAACTTCTTCAGGTGTAGTTACCTGGCTACCGTTACTAGAAGCTACAGTTGTTGATTCTGAAGAAGCACCTACATGATGAGAATTTCCTAAATGGGGTTGCGCTGGCATTTTATGATCCGTTGTATTTTAAATTAGAAGTACCTTGAAAGTTTTGCATAACAGACACAACTGTGTTATCAACATTGACAGGTATGGCAGCACTAGGTGCTATCCCATAATCATAAATTAGTCTAAACGCTGCTGTTTTAAAATCAGATAGGAAAACATTAGTACCCTTAAACGCACTAAACCTTGTATTAAAGTTAGAAATTCCTTTCCCTACTGCATGCATCTTATTGTTAACCCCTTGATTGTTATTTGTAGCCTTAGGTGAGTTTCCTGAGCCTCGACTATACGACCTACCACCTGGTTGAAGACCCGGCGAAAGACCCGCTGTGTCATTAATGACTGATGTTAAACTTGGGCCTCCCGATTGCTGAGAATTTGTAGTTGCTCTAGGCTTTACGAGTTTTATAACAGGATCGCCCGTATAAAATGAGACATTCAAACCGGAGCTTCCTAGTAGTGGTGTAAATAGTGAAAGTTTTCCTGATGCTTTTATTGTTGTTGAAAGCTCATCCATTTTATTTTTAAAATTATTAGAAATTCTTGTATCAATAAAGCCGGTGACAGGGAAGTTTTCACTTGCAATATTGAAAATAAGCTTACCTACATCTTTATTAATGAGAAAACTACGATATATTTTTTCAAAATTTAAAACTGCTGATAGCGTTGTTGAATTCTGGTCTGGAAAATTAGATATCGATGCACCTTGCATGCTAAAGTCTCCGCCAAAACCAGGTAAACTATTGTTATTTGATAAGGATGCTTGCTCTTCTACTGTAAATCCCCCGCCAGGACTAGACGGCGGCTGATAACCTGTATCAATCATATCAGCATGACCAGTAGGTCCACCTGCTGTATTTTGTATATAATTCATATGGTTCAAAGACTCAGCCGATAGATTGCTGGGCATGTCTTTTTTTGGTCCGCTAGGTTGGACTTGTGCATATAGAGTTGTAATATCATACGATAAAGCAAGCGATGTATCAACTGTAATAGAAAACTCATATGTGAATATAGTGTCTCCATCAATTGTGGTTTCCATCGACACAATTTTTGCGTGCCTAGATTTAAAACTTACAGCGTTTATTTTGGGTGTTGAAGTTTGTAACATTATTTAATCATCCCTCAGCCCAGATCTATCTGGAGTCTCAAGACCAGGCAAAGCATTGAAGTGTTTTACGGCGATATTGTCGGCGTCAAAAGAATGGCCGATGCTACGAAGCTTCATTTCTAATTCATCTCGCCCTCCGTCCTGAACCCAATCGAATTCGGAGATACCCTTGCTATTCCAAAAAACAAGTGTGTATATCTTGACAAATGAAGGTATGCCTACACTATCAATAAAATTCTTTCCTACATAAACAATTCTGGCTGTGAATGGTGTAGAAGCCACACCAGCATCCGTGGGTGAATATGTCCAGTAGCCTGTATCCATCATGTCAAGCTTTGTCATTTTTGTATCATTTTTAGCTATCTCAAACATTTGACAAGCTATGTTCATATCAGGTGTTCCTGACCCTAGAAGTGAAACAGTCTTCATCGGGTTAGCTGTACTGACCATTTCACCTGGAGCTCCGAGTCCACCACAGCACGCATCAAGTTCTTCTTCAATCGGTGCAAGCCTGTTACCTTCTAACTGTGGGGACCCTCTATATATGTGCTTTATGGCGTCTTGGAGCGATTTCATCTGAGTACCACTTGTTAAGTCAGGCCACATCTGGAACGGGGGAGCAAACACTCTCTTTTTTCCCGCTGTATCTTTGTAAATAGGCGGTATGTAATCTGCATGTCTTGTAAATTGCAAAAGTTCGTTGAAAGGCATGGGCTGTAGATCATCAATACTAGGTGTGTAAGTTGGATCTTCTGCAGGCTCAAGGTCATTAGTTGTAAAAGATACATAATCAACGTTTATACCAAAAGATGAAGATACGTCTGTTTCAGGCCATGTTCCCACGAGAAATTGTTTGCTAAAGTTATTTATAGTTTGTTCAAGTAAACTTGCTGTTATAGAAGCAAAGACATCTGGGCTGACAACTTTTGTTATCCTTCCGCTAGATGACGCCTTAAAAACACTTCCTTCGGCATCTAACTCTAAATCTCCACCACCGAAGTTTAAGATATTTCCAGAGTTATCAGTTTCATAACATATCTGATCTTGTGGTAACGAAGTTGCTTCAAGAAACAATCTATCACTAGCGTTTGCTGATCCGCTTGCAACATCACCCTCATAGTATGTGTGTCTATCTGTAAAAGAAGCAAACTCTATCTTCATCTTACCAGAAGACATTTGTCGTCGCCCTTCTTCAGTGACGACAACATCCATGATTCTCATCTTATTATCTAGGATCCCAGCCATAATTTTCTATCTCTCTTCATTAATTATGGTACAAAAGTTTTTTTAGGATGTGAAATTTTAAGTACCAGGTCTAAGTGTTGACGCACCTTGATATGAAAGTAAAGGACTTACTCTGTAATATAGGCGTACAGAAAATTCTGAGTTTGCATTTTTTGCAGAATGTCGACCAATACCTACAGAAAGTGCTGCGTCTACTGTCGGCCTTGAACTCATTGACCCACCCCAACCTGCTGTACCTTCAGAAACTCTATATCTTTCAATTTCTCCACTAGAGTTATATCCATCTGTAAAATATCTAAACACAGGATAATCTGTTCCACTATCTGTTGTTGACATACCGCCTCTAAGATAAACCATTGCAGAATCTTGTGTAGCTAGTGTAAAACCACCACCTCTTGTGACTGTTCCAATCTTTGGCCCAGAAGAATGATTCCATATTACTATTGAACCTGCAAGACCCTGCTCTCCATCGACAGCAAAATTAACATTCCCGTCAGTAAGACATATTGCAAAAAAACATGTATTATTATCTGTTGTACCAGGTGTGTCTGTCCACTCTATAAAAAAATCAAGATTGAATTGTTCGTTAAGCTTATAAGTTGTTCCGTCTTGCTTTAGTAGGGGGAAAGTGTAAGCTGCAGCATTATTTGACGTTGTAGTTGTTCCGCCGCCGAGTCGTGCTGAGCCTGAATTAATATTAACTGTATTTACATCTCCTGACACGGACAATGTCTCTATTACAGTTGTACCGTCTGATTGCCTTGTTGTTCTACTACCTGTTGCTTCTGTTAAGATAAGCGGTCTCCATTCACCGATATCTCTAAGTTTTAATACACCTGCTTCATTGAATAATGCTCTATTATTTGATGACATTATGCTACCCCATTAACATACCAGTTAGAACCGTCTGAAAACAAACTAACTGTGCCTGAACTTACTAGTATTTGCAAAGAATCAGCACCATCGATTTTTTCACTACCGTTTGTCACAATATTAATTGCTTTGGCAGAAGCTGATGCATAGCCGCCTATATCTTTTATTATTAATAATCTGCCCGCTCCCGCAGTAGCTGCTCCAGGTAATGTTGTTGTAACAGCGCCAGCTGACGTATTAACACCTACTATATAATCAGTGGTTGCAACGCTATAACCATTTTGAGAATCATCTGTTGATACATACTTGACATTTAAGGCGCCTGTAAGATGAAGTGCGCTTCCATTAAATCTAAGATTTGACTGCACAGTAGCTTCATCTGCGTCTTTAAATGTTGCTATTCCGTCAACAGTAGAACCATCCCAAGAAATTCCGCCAGAGCCGCCTGATGACGCAATTGTCACCTGTCCATTAGAAGCAGACGTAATTGTGATATTTGATCCTGCAGCTAAGTATGATGTACCGTCGGTCAGCCTTGTAAGCGACCCACTATAACCCAGTGAAGCACTTACAACGCCTCTTACTCCTAGAGTTGCACCCGGTGTATTTGTACCAATACCTACTCTATCTGAACTACCTTGAACAAATAGTGTATTGTCATCTCCGTTTGTCCTGACCTGGAAATCAACATCGCCACCGTCGCCGATCTTTACGATATCCTGTCCAGCCTCAGATATGGTAATAAGTTGTTCGCCACCAGCCGTAATTCCGATAGCATCATCAGCAAACTGGATAAAAGTATCAGTGTCACCTGTGTGAATTATTTTTTCTGAAATGCTTACATCACCCGTGACAGTGAGGTTATCATTTACTGTAGTTTCAGATGTTGAGTGCCCAATACTTACTGCGACGCCGCTATTAGCAGTACCTAAACTTAAAGTTCCACCGGAGTTTATGGTTGTAACTCCAACTGTATCAATTTGCAAAACACCTGCATCAATATCTACAATCTCAGCTGCATCAATGTCTATCCCGCCAGATGAGTCTATATTGATTGCATCAGCTGATGTTTCAGTAGCACTAAGATTTATTGAGCCACCTGTATTTTTAATGGTAATATCTTCACCGGCTGTCCCAACGGCGTCAATTTGTATACCACCTGCTGATGCTAACATTTGGATTGCATTACCATCGCCTGAATTTAATGAAGATGTTAAATGAATCTTTCCTGTAGAAGTATTTTGATATCCGCCCGTTCCAGAATCAATATCTATTCCTCCTGCTGCATTATCTGTAATAAGTGAAATTGCATTAGCCGCAGCACCAGAGCCTGTTATAGCTAGCCTAGTATCAGAATCAAAAACTAAATACCCGTCGTCAGGCGAGTGAACAAATAAACCAGAATCTCTAAATTGGAGTTTCGTTGTTGTACCTACTAAAAGATCAGTGTCATCCCATGTAAATGCTGATATTCCTCCAAAGGCTCCGCCGTTATTATATTGAAGCTGTGTGTCACTACCCCCAGGGGATCCGGAGCCGCCAGCAGCTGTGATAGTAATCTGACCGTTTGACTCAGATGTTATCGTAACATTGGTTCCTGCAGAAAGATATGATCTACCATCAACCAATCTAGTCAATGATCCAGAGATACCAAGTGATGACTCAATTGTGCCACTAACATTAAAAGTCCCTGATGAAAAAGGTTCTGCAGCCAAACCTATTTGCATACCGTTTGGGAAAACAACTCTTTTAATATCTCCTGTTTCTTCATCAAAAATTATATAAGAACTTAGCTTTTTAAGTTCTTTTTCAGAAGCGTATACCTTGGAAAGAGACACGACTATACCCCAAGTGCTATACTGGTCACCGATTTCTTGAATGGATCATCAGGTCTATCAACTGCCTTACCATCAAAATACGGAAGTGATGATGTGAATTCATGACTTAAGTTTTGACAAGAAGTGTTAATAGGCGACGCAGGTGTCTCAGTACCAGGAATGACAAATTTTATTATAATGGGTGATTCTCTAACTTCTTTGTCTGTAAAAAATTTTCCTTCAAGGCGCTGTTCGAGTAAGTCTCTAAATTGACCGTATCTATCTGATCTATAAACTAGAGATGTGTGAATACTGTTAATATCCATAACACCGTACCTATACCCCCTAGATGAACCTGATCTTGCATAGGTAGAAACAAGGTCAGAGCTAAAGTCGGATTCAATTTTCCATCCCACAGAAAATAGTGATGTAAGAGTTACAGAGGACGGTAGGGCAAAAAACACATTATCTATCCCTAAAGACCCAGAATAGTTTTCGTACATCACGCTAAGCTCTTGTTGAAAATCCAGACGCTTTTGTCCAAAAATGTATGGGAATGGCATTCTATTATTGTTTGCCTCAAAGTAAAAACGTGGATCTGCCCCTCCGTCTGTGCCTTCGTCTGAGACGCCAAACCAGGCAGCAACAACCTTACTTGTATTTTTCTGAGATGATCTTGTCCATACTTCGCCAGGGTTAGCAATGACAGCGCCTGCGCGCTTAGCATAATCTATCGCGCTAGGTAATAGCGTATCATAATATCTTTCACCGACGTCAGAGAGCCTGACAAATCTTTGGAGTGATCCAACTCTTTTAGTGTCGTATACTACCTTTGAGTTTGTCGTCCTTATTGGTCTGTCAGCAGTTCCTGATACAAAGCTTCCCACAACCTGCCTAACGTTAAACGGATCAGCTCCTGACGACCCTCCATCAACACCCATAACACCAGTAACATAGCTGTCTAAGTAACTTCCATAATATTCTGCTTTATTTGCAACCTGAAACTGATCCACTATTAATTCTTTAATATCTTCTCTAACAGCGTCTGATGTTAAAAGTTGATTAACATTGTCATGAAGTTCTACTGTGTCTCTTATTAATGATCCGTAAATTGTCAGCTTGCCAGGTGCTACAGGTAAGTGCATATTAATATCAGGATTATTATTCCAAGATGCTGATAAGTTTTGATTAATCCAGACTAAGTTAAGATTATCTTCAGGTAACAATAGATACGGAGAAATATCCTTATACGTACCTGATGCTAAGTTCTGGGTCCATGACGTTCCTTGTAATGATATATCATCAGATTGCAATAATTGTGTTCCTACGACACCGCCTGCTGGTGATCTTCCATCGCCCATAAACAAACCAAAAGAGGAGGCGCCTGATCTACCGCCTCCCGCGTTATGTTGAATTGTCGCATTATAGATGCTTGCTTGTCCTCTGGCCATCATGTCTGAAGTGCTAAAAGCACCGTTCGAGAGAACATCAATATCTACATAACCTAAGTTAAACATCATTTCATCTGCAGTTGTAGGCAAACCAGCATGAAACTCAAGCCTATATGAACCTGTCAAACGCTCATTAAGATCACTAGGTGTATCTGCTACACCCGGTATTAGTGTAATATCCCTCTCTAACTCTTTAAAAGCACCTTCGTTATTAAAGTCTGAATCGTAGAAAAATGATGCAGTAGAATGATTTGAAGTTGTCCATACAATATCCCCTAAACCGATGATATCTCTTTTTCTAGTTGCAATAAAGTTAGGTTTAAAATCTGTCCTATTAACATTTGACCCTGCACTACCTACGCCCTTGATGACAGGAGCTTCAAATGTTTCGTAAATTTCTTGCTTCGATTGCCTCATCAATGCAAAAGTTGAAAAGAAAGGATAACCAGCCCTGTACCTTTGAGCAGCAGTTTTTACCACACTCGGTTCTGTGACAGACGCTCCCCATGATGCTGAAAACTCATATACTATTTTCTCAACTAGAAATGGGTGTTGAATATAGCGTGACATTTTTAGAAGCTGTGAACCCGTTGCATTAAACTTTTGATCACTGGGAAAACCGGCGTGGCCCGTAATTCTTCCTGCTCTTTGAACGTCTGCTTTTACCCCTATCGTTCCAAAATTAGCTGTTCCAAAATCCTGCATAAGTGCTACAGCTGCCAAGCTACCTGTTACTGTTTCAATATTGGGTGCTGCCATATTAGAGTGACTACCAGTAATACTACCAAAACCATCTAAAGCCTGTCTGTGATGGTGCATTTCCCATTTTCTAGATTCAAAATTGTAATAAGCTAAGCCTGATCCGATAGTTGAACCTACACGCGCTGTTTGGTGAACCCATGCTTGACTTGAAGTTGAAATATAAACGTCACAATTTTCAGAGTTATAGAGATCTAGAACAATTTGAGTTTTACTTCTAAGCGGAGTATGAAAACCAGGCAAGACATCTCTAGCAGTACCAGTCATGTAAAAACTAGTTGTAAACATGTTGATTCTACTATCATCAAATGGAAGTATATTCGCACCTGATATTGGCATTTTATATTGAGCGTCTGACACACCTTTTCTGACTGTTGCAGTCGCTGTTATACTACTTGTATAGTCTGACAGAAACTTTGAACCTACAGGTAACACGTTAGGATAGCTCACAGTCATATCTGTTTTGTACTCTATTGCATTATGGTCTCTAAAAGGTGAGTTATAGTTACCTAATGTCGATTGTCTCCCTGTGGTTCTTAGAGTAGTCGGATATGAACCTGTAGCAGTGTCTGATTCTATGATTTGAACTCTAGGGGGTGTAAAAGATATAATACCTGAATCTAACGTTCCAGATATTGAACCATAAGTCCCAGATCTCAATAAACCACCGTATACTAAAGCATCAGTGCCCTCTCTATTATTATAGTATGTGTAGCCAGCGCCTGCTGATTTTCTTAAATAACCGTCAACTAAACCTCTGTCAGACATTGAAGCAGAGAAATTCTGTGTGAGCTTGTATGGAATTATCCTACTATCATCAAAAGGTATGTCAAGTCTTACAATTTCTGAAATAATACCAGGTACTACCATTCTCCTTATTCCGCTGCCTGTGACTGTAGGTAATCTTGTCTCGATACTATCGATATATGGATCAACTTGTGCAGATGCAGTTAAAGGTATGAATTGTTCAATTCTATCAGATCCAAAACCAGGATCCGGATCTATGTTTCCACCCATAAACTCAGCATGCATACGATGGGCAGCGAAGGGCGACTCTATTCCATTAAAAAGTGCGTCTCTAATTGTGAGCGGTTCTATCACACCGTCGAGACCTGCAGGTGACTTTGCTGAAGGATCGAAATAAACTTGAGGATAAGCATCAATATTATTATTGTCTATGAAGTCTTTTGCAACAACAGGTATTTTATCTTTAAAGGGTTTTTCAGGATCAAAAATGTCTAGATTTCCATAATCTTCAATGCGCAAAGAATGATAATCTTCAAAATTTGAGTCTTTGCTAGCACCATCAAAAGTTCCTGCATAAATAACAGGTCTAGCAAGGGTTCTAACAAATTGATTTGCATTCCTAATGCTGACACCTTGTCGAAAATGGAAAGATTGAGGCATTAAACTTGCTGTTGTTGATCCTGTCAATCTTGATACAACCTCACCGATTGTAGGAACAGATACACTAGTCCCAGGTGAGGAACTAGACAGCACTTTACCAAATCTATCTTTGAACGGAGTGAATCCCATTATTTTACCTCTTTCCTAATAACCGCCGATCTCACCCACGAGATCGTCAACTGAGTCGCCTTCTCTTGAATCAATAAAATCACCTTCTTGTATTGCAACAATATCTCTCTCACTTTCATTGAGGTAGATGTCTTGACCTTGAAATCTAAACCTGTGTCGCTCTAGAACATGTGACTCAATCACATAGTTTACCCCTAAAAACTCAGCCTTTCTAGGAATAATCTGTTCGATAATAGACGTAAATGTTGTATCAAACCATTTGAAAAAATCAAAAAACGTCTTAAGATCAAGTCGTTGTGTAAGCCTGTTAAAGTAGATCTTCTGCATTTGGTCCAATTCAGGATAGAAATCATCATACATGAGCCGTGGATCGCCTAAAGCAGATTCAAACAAGTCGTAACTATTAAATAAACACATAATATCTTCATCGAGTGCTTGCGTACAAGAGAAATCAATGGAAAATCTTGTGTCGTCGTCAGGCTCTTCGCCTGGAAAAATTTCATAAACTGGTGCTGCACTAGCGTAGTGCTTTTCCTTGATCCTATCTTCATTTAAATAACCCCTTATTCTAACTTTTTCATTTGATGTTCTTGTGTCAAACTTAGGTGATAGCATAGAAAAGAAGAACTTTTCAGGTTTAATAATTCTTACACTGGGCTCAAATCCTGATCCTGTTATTACAAAATTGGAACCTACGATCGGATCAGTCTTGTTCTGGCTAAAATCTGTCAAAAGTATTTGACCATTAGAATCTGATTTTGTCACAGGTTGATCTGTTGAGCAATTAAGGCGCAATCTCTCAAATGAACCGCTCTCCCATGTATTAAAGTTAAAGTTTTTAAGTGGTTTGTCAGTACCCAAAGACTTGTAGTTTCTAACATGCTCTTTCCACTGATCTTCATTAAAACCTTTTGTCCACCAACGGATGTGGCCTACTTCACCCTCAAATGATGTCTCTCTCGTTGCTACAAGCTCTGTGTCTGTAGTAAATGCTGCATGATGTAAAAATCTCTGATAGGCATATCCGATACTTTGCGATCCTATGAGTATAAATGCGCCGTGAAGATTTTCATTGTCTTTGTTCTCGAGACAACTGAAGTCTCCTGTGGCCTGTGCTGGGTGTGCAACATAGAGTGTAGAAGAAGCGTAAAATTCTCTAAGTTTGCCGTTTGGTTCAGGTCTCGCACATCTTAAAAACCAAGAGCCTGACTTCATATTACCTATTAAGTCATTTCTAAATCGACCAAAGCTAACATTCCACTTTTTCCCATCGAATAAGTTTACACCTGTTAACGGTAGGTTTAATAAAGGCGCTGTCTCAAGGCTTGTAGAACTTTTAGGTCGTGCAAAAAGTGTTACCTTGCTGGAACCAGAGTAAGCTACTAAGTTACAAATCATAGATTGTGATGGTGCTTGAGACGTTCCTGTAATAGCTAGTCTCATTAAACTTTGAGTAAGATTATAAGAACCTGTTGTTCTAACTGGAAACTTATAAATTGCTTCGTAAGTCCAAGAACCAGATGTAAGCAATCCATCTTCAGGGTTGTCGGAAATACCTGGGCCATGATATCCATCGCTGTGACGCCATCCAGTATCAACATTTCTTCTTACATAGCTCCCTACTTTGAGGAGGCCACGCCCGCCAGAAAAGCTAGTGACTGTTAATTGTGATGCCCCGGAGGTGGATATCGTTGTATTCCCACCGTGACCTATAATGGAATTTTGAGTTATATTGATTGTGTCATTAGTAGCAGATGTTGTTGACAAAGTTACAATAATTTTTCCATCATGACCATTTGCTGATTCTATACACGCCTTGATAGAAGCAGCAACATCACCAACTGCACCGGTTGATCGAGCAAATTGCGGAGGATCTGTTGTTAGATCTTGCGCTGCTTTTGCAATATAAGCTTTTGACGTACCATCTGTAGAGATAATTGTTACTGTTCCATCAAGGCTAACATGGCCAGTGACAATGATTTTTCCTGTTGCTTTAGCAAATGACCCCAGACGATCGACGCCGAAAATTACATCTGGATCTACAAAGGTACCCTGTATTTCAGGTGTCCCTGTCTCGACTCTCGAAGCTGATAAAAAGCAAGATTGTAATCTTGGCATATAACCATATTCAGGCTTAAGGAACCCTTGTGCATCTTTAGCAGCTGTTACATCTCTAGCTGTAGAAAAGTCTCCGAGACTTCCTGAAAAATCTAGTAATGTGCTTGCTTCTGACCTTTCCTCTCTTACTTCTGTCAGCTTTCGTGTTGAGGGCCCACCAAATTCTCTGATACGAAAGTTGTTTCTTGGTTCAATACCCATCGTACGAATAAGTGACTCAATGCCGTGGATTGTACCTTTAGATTTGACTATTTCATTTAAGTTAGTCAACATTCTTCGCCAAATTTGATTTTGGACGTGATGCAGAGGAGAAGCAGACTTTGAAAAGTCAATTTCTAGATCTTCGCCGTCAATATACTGTGCAATTGACGGGTCTTCAAATATCCTTGGAAGTTTTATACCATAGTATCTTGACGCAAATATTAAGAATTTATCAGAGACAGCAGACTGTGAGTCATAGTCTGGATATAATATGTTTGAAAAATCATCGATGAATATCTTTAATTCATCAAAGAATTTAGCCCACGTCAACAACAACCCTGTAATTATTTGAGATGAAGTTATTTTACCTGAGCCTGGGATAGATGCACCACTGTATGTATTCTCTTCAAGTAAACCCGTGTTTTGATCAGGCAAGCCCTGAATCTGTTGACCCTCTTCAAGATAGTGACCCGGTATTAGTTTTGTAATTAAGTTGGGATTAGCGTTGTCGTATGAAGAGCCTGTTGAAAGCAATCTTTCATTAAGATTAGCTACTTCAAAATAATTTGGAAACAAAACAGGTGACGTATTTCTATCTTCAGCTTTAATAGGTGAAATTATATCTTCACCATAAAAACTTCTAGAAAGCCTCAAGATCTGTGAATAATTTTCAATATAACTATGTAAAGAATTTCCAGAACTATCCAAGACAACGCTTTCCATACCGTGAGAGCCTGTGGGTTCATTAAATTTAAAATATAACTTAAGCTCATTAATTGCATCAGTGTACACATTTTTAAATTTATCAGCTTGCTGTTGAGGGACAGTTCTAGGGGAATGGAAAAATCTAAACTCTTCAAGCGATCCCGAAAATGTTTGGTGAGGTGTAAAGTATCTTACGTTATCATCTGAATCTGCAATAGATCCTGTCTGCATAGACGATCCCGACCCTATTGTAAAGACAGCACCGTTAAAATAGAACTCAGACATATCCGCAGAAAATGAAGTGCCTTCAAGTGTCTCATTAATGTATAGTTTTAGATTGTTCTCGTCTACATGTCTATCATAAGTTGCAACAACCCTTTGCCAAGTGCCCTTTTTAAACGGGGCTTTTGCAGTAAGCACTGATGATCCTGACACAGCACTGAATATAATAGATGTACTTGTTGTACTGTCATTAGAGTCACTAAGTGCTAATAAGAAACCTCTATCTTTTACTCCGGGCACTGCCATTTGGCAAATGACTTGGTTCTTCATTCCGCCTGTTGTTGATGCTAAAATATGTGTATCAATTGTAAATGTTGAACCTTTTGGTGCTAGTGCGCTGTCACCCGAACCGTTTGATGAAAAATCTGGAAAATTAAGGCCAGAAGCATCTCTTACATTTATGTAAGACCCTTCGCTGGAATCGCCTTCGACGAATTCTTTGTTGAGATCGTAGTAGCCCGAACCTGAGAAATTTAAATAACCCGCGTGTTTAGGAAATTGTTGGTATACCCAATTTTCAAAACCTGTTAGCGAATCAACGAACTCTTCAATTTCTTTTCTTGCACCATCAAAGGGAAAGTGGTTTATTAGTCTATCAAAGGCCACATTAACTTTAGACACAGCAGAGTCAAAAAAAGTATGATTTGTAAAGTCCGAATAATCTATATTAATTTGTTGTGTAGATATTAACCCTTCTGATGGACTAGCAAATCTAAACGATCCGGTATTTCCAAAGTTTCTATCAACAAGCTCACCTAAAGAAACATTTCGTGATTGCGCACGACGAGAACGATTCGGTTGATCAAAAAGTCTTGGCTTAAATAAATCTATTACTGGATCTTTTGACATTATTCATCCACACTAAATCTGGCAGGAACATCTGTAAAAATTTGATCAATACCACCATCTTTTATTATAAAATCAAATGCATATGCTCTACCCGGAGCAAGCGCATCCATATAAAAATCAAAATACATACCGTCAGAGTCTGTAGACAACTTTGTGCCGTTTGATTCTGATTCAAATGGTATTATAATATCACCTGAATCATAGTCTCTAACACGATAAAACATTCTTGTATACACTTCACTTTTTGTTTCAAGCGGTAGTTTTTCTGCTTTAATGTCCCTGCCTAGATCTTCTACAAACACTCTAAATCTTGACTTTTCAAATGTTCTATATGTAGAGTTTAGGTTTGTAATATTAACAAAAAGTCTACTAGGTACATTGCTAAATGCAGATCTATCTACTGTCTTCACAACAAAACTAGAAGTATAATATCCTAGACCGTATCCTTTGTGTGAACCCCAGTACTCTCTAAATGTTGCTGATCCTGCATTTAAAATTTCATCTTTCAGTGATTGTGTAACTGTAAATTCATTTAAAGCAAATGTTGCAGAATATACACCTGTAATAAAATTATCGCCTACCTTGTGTTGCGAAGCAGTTATAGTTTTAGTAAAAAATGTACTTTGTGTAACACTTCCAGACTCTATTCTTAACACTAATGAATCAGAACCAGATACTCCGTGCAATAATCCACCTGATCCAGATAGAATATTTGACAATGAGTTTCTGTGATAGTTATTTAAGAATAGAGTGCCTGACAAGTTAAAGAAAAAGCTTTTATGATGATCTACAATTGCATCATCATATGCAACAATTAGTTTAGGCCTATTATTAAAGTTTGTCCCATGTCGAGATGCAAATCGCTTTACAAACCTTGTTGACGTGTCTGTCTCTTCTGTACCTGAGAATGATAAACGGAAACCTTGATCAGGAATAATATCTTTCAACGTTGCTGATATAATACTAGTCACATCTATCTCAAGATTCTCCGTCCCTTTCTCAAATGACTGTGTTTTAAATAAATTTACGACGCCCGAGCCTAAAGAACCTGATGATATTATATCAGCATTAGTTGAATCTATTAAGCCCTGGTGATTTGCGCCCGTAGCAGACCATGAAGATCCTGAGCTAGCTGTAATAAAATTTGAAGCACCAATATCTGCAAAACTTACAACATCTCTTCCTTTTCCCTCATTGAAAGATTTTGAAAGTGGAAAAAGTATAACCTTAAAGTCAGAAGGTGTTGTTTGACCGCCGTATACATCTGTTAATTTTAATGTGCACTTAAATGAAGTATGAGTAATATCTAATGTACTGCTTGTGAGCTCTCTAAGCGGTGCAAGATTAAACTTAATTAATATGCGTGACAACTCAATTGGTGTTGTGTCAGAGCCTGTTGATGACTCTGCGTATAGTTTAAATAAATCTAGTGTACCTGCTTGGCCAACATTAGCGTCAGTTGCTCTAAAACTATTGTTAATAATTTTATTGGTAATGTAAGTGTCTTTACTAGCAGTTAATATTCTATACATTTAAAAAATCCTATGTCCCAGTCCCAGTTATATCATCATCTGGATAACGACACTCAAATATTGAGCCTGCAGGACCATACAAAATACCTCTATCGTAGTTTGCACTACTAGTTGAAACATCAAACATTATGTTGCTGTATTTTCTACCCTGAATATCTGTTGATATGTTCGTTGTTTCAAATGTTGATAGTGCTGTGACGCCTGGCTCATTTAAAATAATTGTCATTAAATCAGTCACAATCAAAGGTTGATCAACTTGGAAATTCTTAATATCAAGATATGACTTTAGTCTACTATTGATGTTTTGCAACACTATTCTTTTATTATATGTTGTAGAAACTGCAACACTATATGTAACTCCTATATTGACAACCTGTACGTCTAATATATCAACTGCATCTGTGATCAGTCTGTGTTGATTTATATATGTGACTAAATTTTCTTTTAAAGAATCAGGTGATACTGCAAGCTGACCTGATTTATTTCTACTGATAATATACAGCTGTGTAGATAACGGATTTTGAATATTAGATCTGATTCCTACTCTAAATACTCTACCGAAGTTAGAGGGCATAGTGTAGATTCTTGCGATTAGATCCTCTTTTGACACTATTCTTGACTGTGAGAATCTTGCAGACAATACTTGTGATCTAAGTTCATTTAATGTGGGCGGGTTTTCACCGCCTGACGCCGCAATTTCATTATTTACTTCAAGTGAAGCTCTAACAGAAACAATGTTCCCTGTTTCTGCACCCGTAGGAAATCTCATTGACAAACCTGTGATACTCCTTATTGTATTAGCTGCAACATTATGACCAAGGCCGCCACCAGCACGATATCTAATAGAAATAGTTGTATTTTGAGGTGCCATACCCAATGTTGATGTTCTAAGTAAATTATTAGGGTCTATAGAAAATCTACTAAATGTTGATTTTCCGTATAGTGGTAGCGACAGTTCGCTAGGATCAGGCACAATGTCATCGTCCAAAGAATCAGCTTGACCCGATCCAAATCGTATAGTAGTTAGTCCAGACTGCCTACTAGTAGATACTGTAAATCTATATGGTGCAGGTAGGAGTTCTAAATTTTCAGGTACTTCATAAGCGTCTGCACTTGTATTTAACAACCTATTATATACAACATTCTGAGAAAGTGCTTCCACTTCATAATACCGATTTTTTTCTGTATCTGTCACTGTTAAGATTTCAGATACATTATCAGTACCTAATGTAATCGTTCTAAATGGCATAAATGTATTAGGGACATTGAACTTTTCTTCAATTATTTTTCCAGACATGCATGTACCTGTCTGTTTTTGTCCCGCGCCTCGGCCTGCATTTTTTAATATAAAAGTAGACGTTACCAGACCACTTCCAGTACCAGGGTCTTCAATTTTCTTATTAATTGTTTTTAAATGAAGGTAGTCTCCATTAGAATCTTTCTCTGCAAAGTCAATGTCTTCTAAAAGTTCAAATAAGACACCGCCATTAGATGAAACAACAGTACCTGCTCGTATCACAGGCAAAGCAGAAGCAAGTGGAAACTCTCTTTTAGCTGGATCTGCAGGTACTTCTATATACACTTGAATATCAACAACTGCAGGAGAAGCGCCTGTAATTTTAACTCCGGCGCTTTTAATAATTTTTTCTAAATTTTTAGTCTCAACTGCTGTTTCGACATTTAACTCATTAAGTTGATGATCTAGATAATAACTCATAACATCACCAACATATGCTGCCATATCCAAAAATAGGCCGCCAACAGAAGCTTCTGAAAAATCTTGTATTTGTTCTCCAAAATATGTCTGAGCATATAAGAGTAGATCATTTTTAAAACCGTCAAAGTCTTTGTTAAGATAAGACCTTGTTGCTTTTCTTTTAAGTTTATCTCTTAAATCGTCTGCCATTCTTTTAACCCATTGCGATAACTGTGACCTGTATCTGGTCTTTTATAATAGATAATTTTACAACACTATACGTTATAGTCATAACTATATGCGCCAAGCCGTCTGCCGTAGTTGATGGATCAACAAAATTTGATTCAAATGTTTCTAACTCAACAAACGGCATCCACCTAATAGCTGCATTTTTAATTCTAAGCATAGCTTCAGTGTCAAAATCTTCTTTACTTGATAACTCACCAACAAGTTCCATAAGATTAGCGCCGAATGTGTATATTCCCACACGTTCACCAAAGTTTGTCTGAATAAGATTCCTTAAGTTGTCTTTAATCTGACTATTATTTGTAAAGTTCATTTCCAGCAAACCAGAGCGCTGAGTCCCGAATTCAAGCGGCGTCTTTATACCGATTGGTTTCGGGTCTAAAACCTCCGTGTATTTTCTGTCATCAACTTTTGTACCAACACTATTAAAGTCATAAACTGCCATACGTCACACCTGTAACTAAATATACCAGAGAAGAAAATGACTGCACATATAAAATCATTTAAAAATTAAATCCATTATTTTACAACGTTACGCACGTAAAACGAGCCAGTCGGACCATGGGCCTGGAACTTGTTTATCAAACAATGACGCGGTCGTCTTTGTGACAATATCATCAGGATCAGCATTGCATATTTCAGATGCTGCACGAACAGCTTCACCTGAGGAAGGTTTAAAATCAAATATTTTTGATGCAAGCTCATATTCCATAAATCCATTTGCAAGCTTAAGCATTCCTGAGCTTCCTTCATTTTGCGCGTGTTTTAAAATATTTAAAACCACAATGATATGCTCATCAATATTTTTAATCTTTCTCTCAAGCTCTGAAACTTTTGAAGATGCTGCCATATTATATGCCCTCACTTTTTAAAAGACAATAGCCTACACAATCCTAACACGACAAAAATAGTCGTTAAAGGTTGACATAAAATCTGTCAAATTGTCAATCGGCCAGTGTTACCACTTACCCTCAGGACATTTTTTTGACTTTGCATACACTATAGCTGGAAATACGCATGCACATTTTTTGCACATTCCCCAGAATAGTCTATTTTTGCTCCTTGCAATAACCTTTAAGTGTGGGCATGCAGTGCAGATATCAGCTCTTTTCTCAACCTCAATTTTTAGATCTTGATCAAAGTGTCGTCTGTCAATTGAACGCTTTATGTAATTAAGCCAGCCTTCATTTATATCTTTTATGGTCATCCGGCTTCCGCTTCTTCTTCATCTTCGTCGCTTGGACAAACTGAGGTATCACCACCGAGTGCAGCTGTAATTGCATCCATAGGGATCATTATAATGTCAGCGACACAACCCAGATCTATGTTAGGATCAAATCCGACGTCAATCAGTAACTCAATGATTATTTCAACGGTTGGGACTGTAATTGATGGAAAATCCAGGACCATGTCTAAAACAATATTAATAGGTATAAGCAACATATTAATCACAATCTGTATCGCTGCATTTATGGAAAGCCCTAAGTCTATTGCAATTCCGCCTAGATCCAGATTTAACAGTATGTTGGGTAACTCAATGCCGCCCAGCTCAAATAATATAAGCGGGTCAATCACAATATCTACAAAAAACTCTGGGAGTGTCAAAGCCAAGTCGATGGCTGCGGTGAGGTCGGGTGGGTTAAGTGACATGCATATGGGTTCAATAAGCTTCATTACAGACACCATCATCGCTTCAACGACTGGGTCCCAGAATGCAACAAATGTATCGTCACCCGCACTAAGACAGGTTGCTATAGGTGATGTTAGTCCTTCTCCTTCTGCCATTTCACGTCCCCTTGTAAATCAATTTCATGATCAAGTCTTTCACTTTAAAAACACACTGTTGCTTAGCGAGGCTTCGATATTGGAGTGGAGAACTATGAAGGCACCCATTAACTCATCCATACCAGGAATAGGTCCACCCATGTTTCCTCTTACAAGAGAGATTGCAGTTGAAGCGCTTCCAAGAAAAACTGTAAAGGCATGGAGCAAGTGATCACCCCTTACAGCCCTATTGCCTTCAGCACCTGTTCCATGGCCAGATGTGTATATACCGCCGGCGCCGTTCCCTTCGTCTGGACTAGACATGAGGCCGGGAGCAAGACTAGTGTATAGACCAGACGTATCCGTTGCCAATGTGGTTACCTCTGAAACAGTATCGCCTGTGTCGTACCCTAGATAGATTTTTTCTGCGTCAATCGCGATCCTGTTGTCTGACAGAAGATTCACCTCACAAAAGCTGGCATCATCAGTACTCTTCTTGACTAACCTTATGCTTCCCGAATCTCTAGCAACAACCCTAACCTCATCAGACTTAACAGTAGTTGAGGCGACCCCTACTTTAGGGGGTACAATGTCGTCGCCAAATGCGTATGTTAATCCAAACAGATCGTCGACATTGGATTTCATAGAAACATATACTCTACTTAAGTCTGTCAAGAAATCAAGATCACCTTCAGCTGATGTTGCAATATCTACTTTCTTGTCTGTCTCTTCGTACTCTCTTGTGTTAGCAATCGGTGTTACTACATTACCTGACCCGACGCCTCGACCTGCAACGATATCAATAGAACCCGCACCTAAAATAGTAGACCCTCCTTCAGACTTAGCTGCAATGTCTTCTGTTAGTGCAATAAGTGTATTATTTGATCCCTGTAGTACAAGATCTGAACAAACTTTTGAATATCTAGGGACTGGCTCACCTGTAAACTCTGTGGCAGTTAAAGGGCTAGCTTGATCAACTTTCGACTCCCATACATCATCACCGTCGTCAATGTTTCTAAATGCAAAAGCTGAAGTAACTATTTCCTCGAACCCATTTGGATTTTTTAAGACTCTACCTTCAACAGAAGTCCCGTTAGGGAACCCGGGAACATCTTCTACAGCAGTACCATCGATAATTTGCCTAATTTGGTCCTTTGCTGTAATTGGCGGTGTTCGCTCTTGACATGTATAGTTTAGATCATCAATGTTTATATTTGCTGAGACTCTTGTAATCCAGTAACCTAAGATATCTGCACCCACAGGTTCATTAGGAGCATTAGCATTCTCGTATATGATGAATACACGCTCACCTGGTTTTATTGGCATTGCTAAATGCCCGGAAAAAAACGGGTAGAAAATTACTGGCTTATTATCTAAAGATGCTGTGCCGTCAGCATCAAGCCTAATAGCAGAAATAGCATTTCTCGGCATTTTATCACAAAATGTGTGATTACCCACTTTATTCTTAATGATATTTTTTTGTTTATCACTTAATAGGGCTGGATTTGAGAACACATCAACTACAACAGCTTGATGCAAGACTCTTGTTAAATTAGAAATTGCCACAAATTCACCCTTTAGTTATTCTATGATCTTATCAAAAATTTCGTCTGGGTTAATTGTTGCTTGTTGATCTTCTGCTTTAGCAATTAACTCGGCGAGTCTTAAAATTTGATCATTTGATTTTGACATTCTTTCAAGGTATTTTGACATTGTTGCTCCAAACATTGCATGGTTTGCAGCATTTCCATGTGACTGTTGCAATAAATCTGTAAATAGCGTGTATGCGTTTTCTCTATCTGTTAACGCATTTTCATAAATTTCCTTCCACAGTAATTTTTTCTTATCAGCTGTGCTATCAAGACCATCTAATATCTCAGAAAAAGAGTTAATTTTTTTATCTTTGGTCTGGATCGCATCAAGTGCATCATCAATTGCTTTTGTCATTAAATCCCCTAAAAGAATATATCAAAGTCATCGTTTTTTGCTAAAATTCTATAATGTTTTCTAATAGATGACATTGCAATAGACAGCTGCTTAGGATTTAGATTTGATAAGTCTCGCATATACACAAAGACAGCCCGTTTATTTAAAAGATCAAGCTCATCAACTTTTTCAAATAGTGTTATTATAGCATCCATGCAAGCAATTTCGTTGTCGCTATTTAGTTTTTTTCTAATCTCTACCATCATTTTAGAAAGATTTTCTTTAGACTCTTGTATGATAATTCTATAGTCTTGTGCAGGACTTACGCTGTGATTTTCAATTTTAGTCTGGTCAGCTAAACTTAAACATGTGAGATCATCAATACAGACATGTCGCCTATTGCTTTTCATTTTTTGTTTGCTTCTAATAATCAACCAGTTTTTAGCAACTACATTAAAGTAAGAGAATGCTTTTGTTCCCCTGGAAGGATCAAACTTATGAAGTGTTTCATACAAGAAAGAAACGCAATCGTTTCTTAGATCTTCATAAGAGCCATTAATTTTAGCAAAACCATGTATGAATATTAAATTTTCAACTAACTTATTAAAAGCAGGAAGAATATCAGCGACATAGATCTCAGATTTTTTATCTACACTTTCTTCATTTTGATATCTTACTATTGCTGCGTGTGTGTCTGCATTGAAATATAGATTCTTTTTTCCGCCCTTACGACGCACTCTTCTTGTTCTTTTTCTGACAATTGCCACTAACGTCTCTCCTCTTCAAAATTACTATCAGCGACTTCAACTTGCCCTAAGATATTTGCAACATAAAGAACTGCGTCTCTAGATCTGTTAATTTCATTTATAACTTGTCTAACTTCAACACTATCAAAAAATACTGGTCGCTCTAAAATTTTAGTTACAGAAATAAAAGATTGATCTAAGGTATCAAGAGATTCTTCAATACTGTCTTGTACCTTAAGTAGCGATCTTACAAATCTTATATTAAAAAAAATAGATGATAATAGCAAACACGTCAAAACAGAAGCATACACTAAAAGCCAACTAAATGTCATCTTCAGCTCTCGCTCTTAGAAGATGATATTTTAGCTGGCGATCTTGTATCTATTGCAGTATTATATGCTTCACATATTTTTTGTTGTGAAAAGTTTTGTCTAACTGATACCATTAAGCTTTTTGCCCATTCCCCCGGTATCTCATAATTATTTCTAAATTTTTTGATTTTCTTCTTAAAGTCATTTTCAATGGGCTCAGCCCACTTAGCGCCTTCGACAAATATTCTATTATCAACTTTTGACTTGGGTATTTCAACAAGCTTATAGTGGACGGGTATGAATTTTTTCTTTTGTAAAAAATCTAAATGGCCAGACCAATTAGTGACTATAACGGGTAAACAGCTTGCTGCTGCTTCAAGAAGCGGTAAACCAAAACCCTCACCCCTTGTTAAACTAATAAATGCCCTAACAGAAGTGTCTTTATATAGAGATGAAATCTCTTCTCCTGTCAAATGGCCGTGAAGCAAATGTATTTTTGGATATGGGCCTTTTCTAACTTGCGATACAGTATCTTTAATCAATTTTTTTGTTAGCTGCTTATCTATCTTTGTATTTTTACCATGATTAGTTTTGATAATCAAGCCTACTTCTGGGTCATCTTTAAAAACATCACACATCCACTTTAATGTATTAAAAATATTTTTTCTATCAGTGTCTGCATGATCAGCTGTAAATTGACCTACAAGTAAAAAATTAAAACTTGTATCAAGTTTTAAATCAAGTTGTTCTTTGCTGTCTTTCTCAATTTGCTCATGAAAGCTTTCGTGTACAACAATTACTTCTGTTGAAATATCACCAGTCCTCTCAAAAGTTTGTTTAACATGAGTTGACGGCACTATTACAAGATCCATCTTGTTGATACACTCAATCCATGCGGGATTACACAAATCTGTCTCAACGCCAGCTGTAACACCCACATTGAAACGTGCTACTGAAGTATCCCATTCATCAGGAAGCTGCACCTGAAATGATATGTCAAACGCCTTGCCTTCTGGATTTGATCTTTTCATAACTTCACCGATCAGACCATCTTCAAATGTTGGATTAATCATCCAACTTGTTGTTCCCCAGTTAACAACATGTGTTGTAACATCAAAGTCTTCTCTAGACAAAAGCCACTTAAAAATTTGTCGAGAATGCACTCCATATCCACTTACTGTCAAAAGTGGAGCTCTAATCAAAACTTTCTTTTTCATAAAATAACTTCCCAAGGGTTTTTAAAATGTCGTACAGTCATATGTCTGATATCTTTCTTTCCAGTTGTCAATACAATCACTTAGTGTTTCATGCCATAAATCAATTGTATCTTTAATATTGAACTCACTATTCACATATTCCCTGACTTTGATGCTCAATTCTTTCATATCTTTCTCAGGCAGGTCATACATTTTCATATATGCTGATGCTAGGTTGTCTGGTGTAGTGTAATCTTCATAGATATACGGCACCTGCTGACTCCCAACAAGTGTTTTAACATCAATATCAACAGCCACGCCATTTTCTGTTCCGTCTCTGTGGTTTACAACTTGTCTTGTCAATCCTCCGGTTTTAGCTGCAACAATTGGCGTGCCCGTTTGCATAGCTTCCAATGTCGACAGACCGAAACCTTCTGCATAACTACAGTTTATACAAATATCTGCCACGTTATACAGGACATTCATCTTATCAAACTCGAGGCGATCTCTAGAAAATACTAGCTGATTTGAAATACCAAGTTGTTCAGCTACCATAAATAAGTTAGGCCCTTCAGGATCGAGTGGTTCTGTGTGCATTATTAATGTGGCGTTTCTATGACCATGTTTTTCTTCTAAGTTATCTAAGAATATTTTCCAAGAAGCAAGCAAGTCACCTGGTCGCTTTCTTTTTGCATTTCTATTTACCCAAATTGCAATAAAGTCGTCTTTCTTTTCTTCACCTAGTAAGCTAATTTTATTTTCCCTGATTATATCTTCATTAAGAGGATGAAAGAGATTATCGGGGACTGCGTGTGGTACAAAATTAGTCTTTTCAGGAAAATTTTCACTGCACATCTCATAAGTCAAATAAGAATGACAATTCAACAAATCAGTAGAATCATACAGTGAATCATTAAATCTTGGCGTGGGTCTATTGTCCCAAACATGCCACCAGACAATTGGGCACATCTGGTGGATCTCGTCCTCCATTTCAAACAGCCAGATAAAAAATCTTGGATCTGTAAAAATAAGAATTGCATCAGGCTTTTCTGTTGCAAGTGCAACTCTAATTAAATCTGGTGAACCGAAACCATCAATAGGTTTGATGATCAAATCATCGCTTACAACAATGGTATCATAATTAGTGTGCTTAAGCGCTGCTCCGAATTGTCTAAAAGTCCAGTCACCCTTTTCAATTAGTCCGTTTAAAAGATGACGAGTTTGACAACCGACACCAGAAGTAGACAGTGCATGATCTGATAATACCAATACTTTCTTTTTTCTTTTTCCTTCCAAAATTATAACCCTTAAACTTCAATACTTGTCGCTAATTGTGATAGTATCATATAATGACACTGCAGTTAAATTTTAAACACAATGCTCTGTATTCTTATATGAACAATAAGTGCAAGAATTTCTATTTTTGAGAAATATTTTTTTTCTAACTGAAGAAATCATGTTGTTTAAAATCTTATTTGCTTTTTCTAGTGCCTTAGGCCCTACAGACACTGTTACCAGTTCACAGATATTCCCTGGTTTACCCCCTCGTTTTAAAAGGATAAAACCACACCTTATGTCTTTAAGTGGAACAGAGTGCTTTCTAGACCAAAAATGTTTATATAATATTAGCTGAGCTGTCATTAGTATATCTTGCTTCTTCTGCCTTCGCCAACCATAAGACCCGGCAGTTTTCCAGTCAACAATCCAGTAATTGTAACCTTCGCCCTTTTTCTTCGGGACTTTTATAACGCCGTCAATATAACCCTTGAAGTTCAACTCTTTATTTTCAACTGTCTCATAAAGCATTTCCTCTGCTTCAAAGCATTCCCAGCTAGGAAAAGTCTCATCAAGAAATGATGGTACATCGTTCCACATATTTTCTGCCCACTGGCACCATGTGTCTATACCTACGTTTGATGATTTTAAGTACCAGCCTGGTTGCTTCGCTATCCATTCTGGATTATCAAAACCATATTTGTCCCAAGCTACTCTAATCTCTTTTAATATCTTTTCTTTGTCTATTGTCTTTGACTTTAGATATGTTTCGCACCCTTCGTGTACTGCAGTCCCAAAATCTAAAAAAGGTGAGGGTTCAAACATGTCTATTTTATCAATATAGATTAGCTTATGTCTATAAGCGCACTCTTTCCAAGCTTTAACTTCTGAGAATGAAACGTGGGGTTTACCAGTAGGAAAATTTATCATATCTCTATTATATTACATTTATTTTAAATTGACAACCTTGTTTTGCATTGTCGTTGATAGAATTCAAAAGGATTAGTTTTCGCTTACAGCGCCTTTAATCTCTGACCAGTCGTAGTTTGTTCTTACTTCTAGATTTTTCTGCCAAGCAGACTCAAGAACGAGTGTTTTTACACCTAGTTCTTCTGCCATGTGCATCATTGCATTTAAGTCTTTTGGAAAGCATTTTCCACCAAAACCACAGTCTCCATCATGTCCTGGAACATCGATGTGTGAATTTCCAATTCTACCATCTGTAATAAATCCGTGCAAAGCATCATTCCAGTTTGCGCCTACAGCATCGCTGATCTGTCTCATCTCATTCATATAAGACACTTTAACTGCGAAAAAACAGTTTGCCATATACTTAATCAGCTGTGATGTTGCAAAGTCTGTTTTTATCACAGGGGTGAATGGAAATCTTTGTTTATACAAGTCTTCGACTTTATTGCAATTCTCTTTAGAGCCACCGAGAACTACTCGCGCTGTATTGATAAAATCTAATCTTGCTTTTCGCTCAGTTAAAAACTCTGGATTAAAGACAAAATTTAAGTTTTTATATTTTTCTGCATATTTTTCTACTGTCCCTGGTACAACGGTCGATTTAATTACAATTACATTGTCTCTTTCATTAACTCTTGAAATATTTTCAATTACAGAGTCCATAATAGAAAGATCAATATCGCCGCCCTCGACTTGTCGCATAGGGGTGGGAACAGAAACAAAAACAATATCTGATGAGTTTAATGTTTCACTAAAAGTATGGGTTGATTTTTCAGGTAATACATCGTAAATAAAAATATCATTCACATGCAAAAGAAAGCCTGCTGATATTGCAGACCCTACAAACCCGTTTCCAATAATTCCTATGTTGTAGTTCATTTAAGTACCTCTATTCACAATAATCATAAACAGCAAGACACGTGTTTTAAACCTTTAAAAGTTTACTGCTCATTGTTTTCTATCCATTCAGACTTTAGTAATGAAAGGACATGACCGTCAAGGTACTTTCCATTCTTAAAAACATTTTGTCTTAAAGTACCCTCGTCAATAAACCCTATTTTTCTATAGATATCCAGCGCTTTATTGTTAGAATACACTTCACACCAAATCTTATTCAAGTTAAGTTCTTCAAACCCATATCTTACTAAAGTTCTTAGAGCATCGCTTCCGATTCCTTTTCCTCTCATGCTCATGTCGCCCACGTATATCGCAAATTCAGCTTTTCTAGCTTGCCAGTCGATATAGTAAAGTCCAGTATGTCCAATAAGCTTTTGAGTTTCGGAATCATGTATTTCAAAGTCATATTGATTAGGGTTGTTATGCACTCTTTTTTGATACCACTCTTCTTGCATTATGCTAGTGATCTCTCTATGGGTTCTAAAATACTTTCTAAGTTCTGGATTATTTCTCCATTTTCTTAACTGTTCTATTGATTCTGGTTGAACACCAGTTAAATAACATTTTTTACCTATAATCATTATAAAACCTCCCTTAAAAGCATGAACCTTTCAGCGCGCTCGACTCCAGACTCAGAACCTGCAACAAGTGCAAGCCTGTCACAATTATCATAAGATCTGGGATGTGGATGTTGCCTCATCTCACTGTTATAAACACTTAGAGCTTCAAATTTTTTTTCATTATAGTTTGAGATATTAAAGTATGTGTTGGGCATAAACTGTTTGATTGGATTCCACTCTGAAGATGAAGGGACTTCATATGCTAAAATTTTAATTCCAGAAAATCTTTCCAGCCCTCTAAAAGCAGTCAGTGTTGCTTGACATACTATTCTATGATCTACGTTTAAACAATAAGGTGAGTGTGTAAAAACAATATCTGGTACAAAATTATTTTCATCTACAAACTTTTCTATTTTTTTTGTTACTTCAAGGATGGGCACTTGATCCATTTTATTGTCTGGGAAATCGTGACTTACCCATTCTTTAATTCCTAATATTCCACATACCTGCCCTAAGGTATCTCGTCTATCATCTTTGTTATCGTCAAACCTTGCACTGCCACCGTCAGTAAACGTGATCAGCTTTATTTCATTTCCTTCTGCAGATAATCTAGCTATTGTCCCGCCGCAGCCCAGTGTTTCATCATCAGGATGGGCAGCTAAAACTAAAATTTTCATGTTACTTTCTCAATCAGTGCATCGCATCTTATTTTTTTATTTTCAATGGAAGCTCTAGAAAACTTTATTAAAAAATTACCTAGTTTTACAGACGCATTTGGATAACCTTCAGCATCTAACATTCTAATGTGATCATAAAACTCTATGACCTCATTAATACTATTTACTGGGATTGAAGATGTTTTTCTTCTTTTGTTATATTGTGCATCACTTGCTTCTTGTGCGATTGGTTTTATATTTTTTTCCGTACAGTTCCTAATGAGATTTTTTGCTTGATCTCCTATACTCAACCAAATGTCTGTTAAACTACCTTGAAGAGTGACAGACCTACTACAGTAAACAGGGCCTGCATCGACGTCGCCTGTCATTTTTATCGCATTCACTTTTGAGTTTTTTACACCCTTAAGTATCTGATTTTGTATTGGGCTGCCGCCTTTGTCATATGGTAAATTTGAAGTATGAAAAGTCACACATCTAAAATTTTTCCACACACTTTCACTAACGATGTGTGACCAATGAAAGAAAAAAATCCAATCAGGGTTGACATCGAGCGCAGGATTTAAGTCTTTCTTACTTGAAACCCGTAGCCAATTAACATTTTTTTGTCTTTTTAAATCTTTAAAGACTAAGTTAGACCACATGTTATCTTTTGATACAAAAATACAATTCATCTTCTTGTTCTCACAATATTGTCCCAAGTAATCAGATCATCTTCTTCGATTGTATTTCTAGCTACATAGCATGACTGAATATTATAAAACTCCTTGGCAGGTACACAGTTTTCTAGGAATGGGCGCTTTGTAGTTACATTATCAAATGTAATAAGTTCACCCTTCTTTATTTCACGCTTAGACACCACAGATCTTGTTGCTTTTATAAAACTATCTTCACTTGTTGTTGTCTTTGCTTTTTTAATACCCAGGCAATTTTCAGTAGTTCTAATGTTTTCAACCATTGCAGCAAGTTCGTCAGGTTCGATAGCAAAAGGATGGTCTGGGCCTGGCATAGTACGATCAAGAGTGTAGTGTTTTTCAATGGTTGTCGCACCCAATCCAACTGCAATCGGAGGTGCTAAAATACCAAGCGTGTGATCTGATAGTCCTACACTTATCGGTAAACGTAGCTTTTTTATTTCTTGTATTTGACCCAAGTTTATATCTTCAAATGGCGTTGGGTATGCATTGTTACCATGTAGAAATGTAATGTCCGGATCAGAGTTTTCTTCTTTTACCCAGTTATAAATTTCTTCTATCATTCTAAGATCAACACCAATACCTGCAGTAATAATCAGTGGTAGTTTTGTTGATGCAGCGTATCTAACTATTCTAGGATCAGTAGCTTCAAAACCTGCAATTTTAAATCTTTTTACTCCAATCTCATAGAGTTCATCAATTGCTTCCTTGTCAAAAGGTGTTGACATAAACTCAATACCTAAGTCATCACAATATAATTTTAAATCTTTTTGCCACTCTCTTGGCAACTCTATATCTTTTATCAATTTATTGATATTTGTGTATCCAGCAAAGTCAGGTGTCGACTTAGAGTAAAGTTTCTCAGAAGAGTAAGTTTGAAACTTAACAATATCACACTTTGCACGAACAGCAGCTTTAATAAGATTGACTGCAATATTCCAGTCTCTATTATGATTTGCACCTGCTTCTGCTATAACTGTAACATTTTTCATTATTCTACAACTAGACTGTCAATATATTTTTTATAAAAAGTATCTAGATCAATTAAGTTCATCAGATCTTCTATGTTATCTAAAAAGAAATCAAAATTATATTCTAGTTCTTTATCAAATAGTTTTTGTGAACCCTTTCTAATAATACCCAAAGAATCTTCTGACCCCCATGGCGGGACTAGTATTGACATATCTAAATCTTTTCTTGTTGCACGAAGATCTGCAAATGCACGCCAACAACATCCCGTTCTATGGGGATCTTTTTCTAAGTCTCTTGTAAGAGGCACCATATCGTGTAGGATAATAGTGCCATTATCAGTCAAGTGATTTAGTGCACCATTAATATCTCTTAAAACTTGCCCGTGCTCATGCCAACCATCAATAAAAACAATGTCATAAAGTTTTTCTGTATCTTCAATACTTTCAAAAAAGTCGTCTGACGTTAGTTTATAGTGTGTTGAGCCGTTAGGTAGTTCAACATCTTCTGGTATGTTTGGGTCAGGGTCAACAGAGTCTTTCTTTTCACAGTTTACTTTATAATATGTTGATCTTTCTCCTGCAAATGGTTGTCCTCCAATTTCAAGGTAACTTTTGCATTTATGAAGATCTATAAACTTGTTTATTACCGCCTCTTTGTCTTCAAGCCACACTCTATTTTGATGGTATTCTTGCCACACTGCCATTGCATTATTTCTCTGTAATGCAAAAACGGGCTTCCAATCATCAACTCCTGTGTGAACATTTCTTGCACTTCTTAACAACTGCCCGAAACACGTTTTGTCATCTTTTTTGTTATCAATAACTTGGCTCGTATAGCTCATAATAATTTCCTAAGTATTTTTTCTAAAAACAGACACTGATCTTTTTCCTTTTAGAACACTGTCAATTTTATTCATATTATCTTTCACTGTACTGAATGCTTCATCAGCTGCCTCTAATGTTCTGAGAATATCGTATTCTGTGTGAGCAAAGTTTATATACAGTACGTTTGAAAATAAAATTCCTTGTCTTACCATTTCTTGATAAAATAAGTCTCTCATCCCAGCAGAATCTTTATAATCATTTGAGAATGTTAAGTTATGCCTTGGCCCAGAACCTGCAAATACTATGTCTAAATCATGCTTGCTTGCAAGTTCACTCATTCCTGCTTCAAATAAACTACCAAGGTGCCAAATGTGATTGTAATCTTTGTTTTGCAATTCTTTGATAGTTGCAATTGATGCTGCGAGAGAGAGGCACTCACCTCCAAATGTCATAGAGAAAAAAGCATGATCCAACTCTTTCATGTACTCAGCCTTACCTGCTATTGCTGATATAGGCATTCCATTGGCCATCGCCTTGCCGAAACACGCTAAATCTGGTGTTACGTTATAATACTTTTGAGCTCCGCCTAAATCCCACCTGAAACCTGTAACAACTTCATCAAAAATAAGCAAGGCTCCATAAGTACGACACAAACGCTTGACGCCCTCTAAGAAGCCAGCAGCCGGTGGTGTTAATGCTTGCACCTCCATTATAACTGCTGCGCATTCATTTGCCTTCAAAACATTGTGTAAACTATCAAGATTATTGTATTCAAAGTCATGTACATAATCTTTTAGCACGCTAGGTACACCATAGGGTCGTAATGAAGCAGCATGCCAATCACCCCAGCCGTGATAACCACACTTAGCAATATGCTCACGACCAGTATAAGATCTAGCAATTCTAACTGCAGCAAGGTCAGCATCTGTACCATTTTTTCCAAATCTAACTTGCTCAGCACAAGGGACAACGTCAACAATTAATTGTGCTAATTCTTGTTCTAGATAAGTGGGTAGAGAAAAAATTACACCTTTGTCTAACTGATCTTTAATTGCTTTGTTTGTTGACTCGTGATTGTAACCCAATATAACTGGACCAAGTCCGCACATAAAGTCAAGATAATCTTTGCCATCTTCGCATGTAATGTATGCACCTGATGCTTTTAAGGCGAACTTGGGATACACACCATCGACAAACTGGTCTGGGCACTTACTCATTGTTTGCGTGCCTCTGGGCATAAGCCTAATAGCATTTTCCCAACTAAGATTCTCTGTCATACTTTATCCATTTTAATTGATTATTTTAACAAAAAAACGTAGTATTTATCAAAATTTATTTTTAGATAAGAATCTTCAAAAGATTAGCAGCACTATCATAACTATTTGTAGGCCCGTTCTCAATAATGTGTTTCCATTGAGTAATATAAGAGTTTTCAATATCATTGGCTGTAATAACTTGTCTATGGATATGGCCACTACTATCTACGCATTCAAAATGCCTGATATAGTCTCTGCTACTATATGATAGACAAAAGTTTACTAATTTATTCTCATATTCCCACGTTATAAATGCAGAGTCACTTGCATCATTTGTAATATTGTCAAACAGCTTCTTTTCAAAATTTTTGTGACTTATAGGTAGCCCTAGTATGGACATTACATAATCAGGCTCGTGGATAAAGTCTAGTATAACACCGCCGCCTTGATTTTTATTTGCACTGTATGAGTCTAAGTGATCTGTGTTTGGTCGCCACTTTGGCAAATACGACATTGAAACAATATTGATTATTCTGCTATTTTTTGACAGTTTTTTAATATTCTTGCAAGCTTCTGTAAATCTAATATTGCATCCCACATGAACTTTTTTAAAATCAATCTTATCTCTGTAATTTTCAATTCTTTCAATTGATGTGTCAAGTGGCTTCTCAATGAATATTAAATCTTTGATGTTTTTAAATTTAGATGCAACTTCTAAGTGCGAAGCGCTAGGTGTGCAGACTACAAGTATATTAAAATGATCTTCTGCAACATCTTCAATTGTAACTGCTGTATTGATATCAACAATTTTAAAATTTGCTGTGTTGTTAAAGATTTTGCTTAAGATGCTGTGGTGTCTTTTACCTATGCTTCCGTAACCTACTATGCAAATATTCATTATTTACTACTCAAACTTAATACGATCATTAACAATTAAAGTGTGTAAAGCCTTTATGATATCTAAATCTTCAGGATTATCAATAGAAAATTTCCCCTTTAGGGATATTTTTCCTGTATCAAATACTTTACAGACTTTGTTGCGTTTAATCCAAGGTGTTACATGTTCAATGTCATATTTTTCTGTAGCATTTTCTGCTGCCTCAAGCAAAACAGACTTTTTAAAAACTTCAACATTAAAGCCGTCAGGCGTAGATGTGTCTGACTGATAGTCATCTGGTTGATCTGCTGACAGGACTCTAGTAACAGTACTGTTATTTATATAATCACAATCACTCTGTCTAAAGTACTGAATAGATTTGTTTATGTGATTCTCATTTATCAAGAAACAGTCAGAAGTAATTCGGACCACTGTGTCTTCATCATCGAAGTATTTTATTGCCTCATAAAATCTTTTGAGGACATTATCTTCTGAGCCATTGTGTACAATTACTTTCTTATTGCTCGTGTTATTATATTCCCTCATTATAGCTTTAAACTTTTCAGTCTGGCTATCTGGTATTGCAAGTACAACCTTTTTTGCATCTGATTTCAGACATTGGTCTATTACATGAAACAACCCGGGTTGCCCACCCACATATTCAAGTATCTTATTGGGAAATCTTGTGGATGTGAGCCTTGCTTGAACTATAATTACTGCCATTAGAATTTTTCTGTCGTTTTCCTATCTGTGAAACAACCATCAGCTTGAAGGGCATAGTCACATTTAGCGCAAGCATCAAGCTCATAAAACTTTCCATCAAAGTGCTTTTTTCTAATAGCGTTTAGTTCATCAGATTCCCATACTTCTTGAACAGTTTGATTATTTAAATCTCCTATTTGAAGACCATCATCATAGTCACTACAACATGGAAAGACGCGACCGTCATCATAGACTGTCATTCTTGTTAAGAGCTGTGAACAAACAAAATTAGACTTATAATCTTTGGGAAAACTAGCTGTAGCACGAACATTATTATCAGATTCAATGTAATCTAACAATCCAATAGAATCAACAATAGGTGTGAATAGATCTATCATGTCTTGAATTTCTTGTGCTGTAACTCCTGGTAATTTAATAAAATTAATTCTCGTTACAGGTGTAATTGACCCCATTTCTTCTCTAATTTCTTTAAATCGTTTGACATTTTTTAGAACATGTTCATATTTTGCGCCGATCCTAACTCTCTCATATTTTTCTTTATACGGAGAATCGAAAGAGATGATGAGTTTATCAAGGCCTGATTCAATTAATTCACGAGATTTCTTTTTTGTCAAGAGGACGCCATTTGTATGAAAGAATATGTCTACTATACCCTTATCTTTAGCATATCTAACCATTTCTGTCAAACCCTTATGAATAAAGGGTTCGCCAATCACATTGAGGTTGAGAGCATAGACACCAGACTCAGCAGCTTGATCTATTGTTTTTTTATACAATGACATGTCTATGTTGCCAGGCTTGCGCCATGTTCCCTCAGCAATTCTTTGAGTTCTGGAACAAAAAGGGCACTTTAAGTTACACTGACTAGATACCTCTATGTCAAGGTGCAGTGGGTGATCAGCAACTTTAAGTTCTTTCGGATATTTTACCCACTCCTCTCTATACTTTTTATACTTTTCACTGTGAGTTGCTTCCCACTTTTTCCAATTTTCACTTTTGACTTCTTCAAAGCAGTGAAAAACATCAGACTCATTTTCTTTTTCTTCTTCTTCTTTGTTCATAAATTCTTTCCTAAGGCCTTTAAAAAATTTCCAATATAACTACTTTCAGTTGGGCAAGAGAGAACTAAATCAAGCCTCATACCTTCTTGACATATATTTCCTGAGTGGTAGCCACATGAATCAAAAAATATAACATCGCCTCTTTTGCCTGTGGCAACTGTTTTATTATATGACTGATTATCTATCGTAATATCATCATAGTCTAACTTTGTAGGTTGATTATTAACAAAGTCATCTGAGACATATGTTACATTTCCTCCTTCGATTGCACAGATATTATTACCATGTCTTGTTCCTAAACAGTGCTTTTTAGATAACCCGTGCACAAAAGTTGCATGTTTCATCTTGAGTTCAAAGTCATTACTAATATAGTGCGATCCGTTTGCGTAATACGTGGGCCCATTAGTTAAATCAACATCTGAAAGTAGCACCATTGCTTTTAGTTGATTTGAAAGTATATCTATGTGCCAGCCGTTGTGATTGATATCAGCAGGTACTAACCAGTCCATTGTGCCACGACTAATTTTAGCATTCTTATTTTTATACCACGATTGATATATTTGATTTAGTCGATTATCATTGATTATTATGTCAGAGCCTGGATGAAAGAATCCCATTGATTTAGACTGCATTCTCATCAAACCATAGTCATGTTTTTCATGCCTAACTGCCAACCCTATATTTAAACCTGCTTGCGGTGTTACGCTGATATAACCTGCTCCCAATCTTACATTTTGATTTTTCATTAAATCTGTAACAGATTTCTGGAATTTTATTAATTTTTCAAGTTGTTCTTCTGTGAACATTCTCTCAAATTTATAGACTCCTCTTTCTTTAATTGCTGATATACATTTGTCTACTTCTTCTGTTGTTTTGAGATTTGTGTCTAATTTATTTCTAAAGTCACTAAATGCATTATAAAATTCTTTAAATTTTTCTGGATTTTCTTCTAGATGTTCCGTAATTTTTACTTTTAATTCTTCATCAGCAAACAATATTTCAAGCCTATTATTGAATTCTTCATGATCTCCTAAGATTCTAAAGTCTGTATTATTTTTACTTAGAAATAAGTCATAATAATAGAAAAAATCTTGCCCTTCTATATGCTCAATCTTTTCATTCTCTATAAAAGCTTTGTCATCAAAGTGTAAACAATTAACTATTTCAATTATATCTAAGTTTGATTTTTGCTTCTCAACAAACCTATCCTTACTAGTCATTGTTGACTCCTCTATTGATAATAATCGACCTTATGTCTTCTAAAGACATTTGTAAGTCACTATCATTTGAAAAGTATCTGTCTCTATTAACTTTTTTAAACTGATTATAATGTTCTTCTATTGAGTTGTCCCAGTCGATTTTCTCAGGTAAAACTATGTAGTATCCGCCTACATCAAAAGTTCTTTCACCTTCTCTTCTATTAAGTAGCTGCTCATGTATTTTTTCACCGGGGCGGACGCCTGTAATTTTTATAGATTTTTCACTATCCATTGCGTAAGCAATATCAGATACTTTTGATGCATTAATCTTAGGTATGACTATTTCACCTCCGACTGTATTTTTCAATGACCATGCGACCATCTTTACACAGTCTGATATATCCATCCAAAATCTTGTCATTTCCATATCAGTAATGGTGAAGTAATCTTGATTTTTCATTTTTGAAAATACCTCAACTATACTACCTCTTGAACCAACAATATTGCCGTATCTTACGCAAGATATTGTAGTCCGTTTCTTGATTGAACCTTCAATATTTTTACTGTGATTATTACTATAAACGGAATATTTCTCTGCTAACATTTTTGTTGAACCATAAAAATTAATAGGCTCAACAGCCTTGTCAGTCGATAAAAATATTACCTTTTTAACACCCATTTCAATTGCTGCATCACATACATTATGCGTTCCAATTACGTTTGTTTTTAATGCCTCGTCTGGGTTATACTCGCAAAAAGAAACATGCTTTAGAGCAGCTGCATGAATAACATCATCGACACCCCTCAGCGCTTTTTGAAGTCTCTCTCTATCTCTTACATCACCTATAAAAAAACGAAAAGTTTTTTCTACAAAATCTTCACCATGTTTGAAGTTTAGCTTATTCTTTAGATTGTGTTGTTTATATTCATCTCTGCTAAATATAACAACTCTGTCATACAGCCTTTCTTGTATGCAATGATCTATAAAAGCCTTTCCAAATGTTCCTGTTCCGCCTGTTATTAAAATTGATTTATTTTGCATTTTATTCTCCAGTAATTATTATAAGATATCTTTTAAAAATTTTTCACCAATCTTAAGACTATTATTAAATTTTTGAAGGTTGTCATTACCGTTCAGACTTAATATCTTGTCTATTTTATGCTTTATTTCTTCAAAATTTCCATTGTTTATATAGTAAAAATTACTTCTTTCGTAAGGTTTCACATATCCCGGCCACTGAGAATTTTTAGAGATCTCAGATCTACATTTACTATATGGTTCTAAAGCTAAATCAATGTAATTGACACCTGCAGCAGCTAAATCTGAATAAGCAGCAGAAGAAAAACCCAATACAATATCGGCGATGCTTGAAAAAACTACAGCTTCACTAGGGTACCATATGTCATCATACAAAACGTGAACATTCTCTAAATTAAATTTTTCAACTGACTGATGTTTTCTTCTTTGCTTGACGAAAACAGTAAGACCCAAACTATTTAGATACAAAATAGTTTCTTTTGCAAGTTGCTTATTTCCTTTGTCAGGATAAAAAATATATGCTATTCTTTTTTTTAATAAGCTGTTTATGTGTGCTTGACTAAAGAAATTAAGCTGTTCATTAATATCCCAAAATGTAACAGGTAAATCTGGGTAAATTGCATTTATACCAAACTTTTTTACAAAGTCAGACTGGTAGCAAGCATCATGGGCAATATAAGTTGTATTTTCATCAGCATACTGAATAAAATTTGTATAATCAGTACCATGCTGAATACAAAACTTTTTATCATATTGAAAAATATTACCTTGTATCCCTCTAGGAACACATTCAACTGTAAACAGTACGTCTGTTTTGATTTTAGCACTATCAGATACTACAGGCACTAACTCTGTCTTTGGATATAGTTTGACTATTCTGTCTGCAATAATATTTAGATTTCTAATTGCAGAGTTGTACTTTCCCAATCCTGAGCCATCTGCTGGGTACACTATTTTAATATCGTGTTCCCCATCTTTTAATACTCTTAAAATTGGAAAGAAGTATCTTAAGGATGTAACACACTCTGTTAGCATGGTAACTTTCAATTTAATCTTACTCCATGACAGATTCAATTATACTACAGTACGCTTCAATTGAATCAGACATTTTGCTTGAATATTTTTTATTTTTAAAGTGAGAATAATTTTTTACAATATTACTTAATGCATCAATGAGCTCGTTTAGATTGTCTCCATACTCTAAACCATGACCTAAACAGTACTCTGGTATACTACCGCCTTTTTCATGATACACAACAGGTAAACCTACAGCTAGTGCTTCTAGAACATGATTTGCGCCTGCTTCACCAAGTGAAGCTGTCAGATAAATGTGATGTTTTGGAAGTTCTTCAGCTAGTTCTTGAACATCAATTGGATCTATGATGTTTATTCCTGAAGATCGATTTTCTTCAGGATATCTGCCAATGTATGTAAACTCGCATTCAATTCCATTTATTTTAAGGCCTTTTTTTATTTGATCGCCTAATGCCTTGTATACATGAAAACCCTTCATGGGGTTAGTAGACCAATGATGTGTGACTATTTTAACTTTATCCGCTATACAAATATTTACATCTCGATTTTTATAAAATCCCTCTACAGGTCTATTCGGAATAATATCATAGTTTTTTTTCTTAAAACCGATAGCTCTACGAGCCCAATCGCTTGGAAAAATTAAAAAGTCTGATAATTGTGAAGTTTGCACAACAAGCTGTGTAAGATCAGGTTTACTGTGAGTTCCGATATCTCCTACTCTTTGTATTATTTTGCAATTACTATTTTTTGCTTTATAGTCTATAAAATTTTGATACCAGACTCCCTGACTATTAGGACGTGGGTCAAAGCAAAATATAACATCAATATTCTCTTCTAAACTATAGACAACATTATGACCTAGTTCAGACATTTTATCTGTTATTGCTGTTAGTGTCTTATTACCGCCGCCCCACGGGCCTGTAACAGGCTGTCTATTGAAATATATCTTCAAGATGTTCCTCTTTATTTTATCAATTCTTAACTCTACCGTAAGAATCTTCTACACGTACTACATCATTTATTTCAGGTGAAGAAACTTCTATAAGTTTTACCTCATCGTCTTCTGCGCAAAATCTATGAACAGTTAAAGGAGTTATGTGAGCAACACAACCCGGGTCTAAATGTGTTACTTGGATTCCCGAGTTTTTATCACCTACTTCTAATCTCATATGACCTTCGAGGACGTAAATTGTTTCTTCTTTATGTTTGTGATATTGCCTAGAAAGAGAACACCCAGGCTTTATGACTATTATTTTACCTGCGTATCTACTGCATGTAGCCCAAACTTCCTCATAGCCCCAGGGTTTATTAACAAATTTTTTCTGAAATTTTAACATTCTCAACCTCTACTTTTTTATTCCTGACATAATAAAATAAATTTGTGGTTCATTTTCCCACAGTGCTAACATGTCTATTGTAAAGCTAAATTTATTTTTTAAGTAATTTAAATTAAAAACTACAGGCACCTCTTCTTCTATTGCTTTTTCAACATCTTCATAGCCTAGTTTTCTTACCCAATTTTGAAATTTTTTGAACTCTGGGTGTGTTGGAAAAGATTCATGCCATATTGTCGACCATAAAAAATTATCGTCATTATAAGCATGTTCATGTTCACCATTTTTTTTCCAACCAATTTTATAATCGTTAAATCTCCAGTGGTCACCCAGGCCCCAGTCCACAATAAATCTTCCTTCTGGGGCTAATATTCTATCAAGCTCATTAAAAAACATTTCTGGGCTTTCTGAAAAATATGCACATCTTGTGCAGCCCACAAAGTTAAATTTTTTGTCTGTTATTTTCCACGGTGTATTGTTGATATTCCACCCATTCAAGCTTAAGTCATGAAATTCAACAAAATCTGTCTTAATGTTGGCTGTAAAATCATTATGTTTTGTATTGCCTAGAAAGCACACACTTTTATAAAATTTACTTAAAGCATCTGAGCCTATTGCGCTAAGATAAGCAGAAAATATGTGTGGGTCAGATTTTCCCATCAATCATCTCATCCATAAAACAGAAATTTATTTCTTCTTTATTGTTTCTTAAAAAGTCAAGGAGTTCGTTTGTTTTATTTTCATCCAAGTAGTTCTTATCCCACTGGCACGCGTGATAGACTATTTCAGTCAATGGGTGTAGCTTAAATGGGTCGAATGGTGGGTTAACATTATAGTATACGACATTTTTAAATTTTTTGTCAGCACCATTATATGACTTAACTGCGTAATCTTTGGGTGAAAGTGCTAAAATATCAATACCTGCTTCATCAGCTGCTTGAAAGCTTCCGGGTGACATTCTCCAAGCAGGAGGCCTAAAAATACTTTTAAATGTAGACTCTAGGCCTGCATTTTTTGCCAACTTTTTCATTGTACTGAATTTGTCTCTAGCTTCTTCTATCGATATAGTTTTAAATTCATCATTATTAGACTGACCCGGTATACCATGAAATACACCATGGTAGCCTACTTCAAAACTCTCAGAAGGCAGTGCTTTTATAAAATTGCAAAAGTCAGGAAATGCATCTATTCTAAATGGTGCATTAGAAACAGACTCTGGTGGTAAAGGTATTGTCCTCCAGTAAGCTAGCGGTATAAAAAGTGTAAACTTAGCATCGGGAAATTCTTTTAAAATTCTATGACACTGATCAATCACAATTATAGATGACCTCGGATGAGGTGAAACATCATCTATGCTTATGTTGACTTTATTCACTGTTTAGTTTTTCCAAACCAAAGTTAACCCAAGTCTCATAATTTGTCCTACCTGGTTTGCTATATCTACCAGCAGATTTTAAAATACCTCTTCCTAAATGAAGATATAAAATTTCACCTGTATCTGACAGTGCTTTGTCAGCAAAAATGTTGTGCTTATCTATTAGCTTTTCTGACAGACCTGTTAAAATGTCTGGGTTGTTATGAGTGTTAGGACACACAAAATAATCATAGTTGGCTTCCCTAAGTGCTTGTGTATAGTGATCACCTACATCTAGTTTCATTTCGCCGTGCTCCCATGAAGGATACCAATTTGGGCCTAAGTCTTTGTATAAATCTAAGTCCAACAAGTATCCTGATACGTGCATTGCTAGAATTCTTCCGTTATCTTTGCAGAAAGAAGCACCTCTCACTTTGTCATCTAATTTTGATAATAAGTAAGTTAACCAACCTTTTTTATAAGCTAATACATCATTATGACAAACAAACATGTACTTTGACTCAATAAATCTTGAAGCAATATCTACACCGACACCATTAAGTACGCTATCTTTGTGACCATTAAGGATCGATCTAAAATCTCCCTTATTTAAAATCAGATTTATATCATCTATTTCTTTAAGTCTATTAACTGTTTGCTCATCAGAAAAATTGTCAACAACAAATATTTCTATTGGTGCTTCTGAATATTTTTTAAATGAATTTATTGCATTGATTGTCATATCTGGCGATAAGTGAGAAACTATAGCAATTGATACTGCATCTTTATCTATATCTTTTTTAAGATGAGGCTCGACTGTAAAAGTGCCTACATCAGTTTTAATTTCAACCATTTTTTACCTTCCAAAAGTTATATATGTTTTTTTCAAGTTCGAAACTTTCCCAAGTAAATCGATCTCGTTTCGGTTGTTTTTGAGCCCAATCCCACATTCTTGTCAAGCCTTCCTCAAGATCAATCCGATGTTCAAAATCTAACATGTCTACTGACTTATCCCATGTTGACCATGCGTGTTTAACCTCATGTCGTTGCTCTAAATGCACGGGTGTTAAATTTGTGCCTGTTACTTTTATAACCGCTTCAGCTGCTTGATTTATTGAATAGCTTTTAATGCCGCCAAGATTTATTATTTGATCAATACAACTATTTCTTTGAGATGCATTCCAAAGTGGGGTCAGCACATCATCAACATAACTAAATGCCCTTGTTTGATTACCATCACCAAAGACTGTAGGATTCATATCATTCATTATCTGATACATCCAGATTCCTAACACATTTCTGTACCTATCCCAAATATTTTGATTAATACCATAAACATTGTGTGGTCTAATGATTGTATAATTTAGTCCATGTTGGTCATATGCAACTTTTAAATCTTGTTCAACTGAAAATTTAGCAATACCATATGGGTCAATAGGTGAAGGTATCAGATCTTCACTGAATGGTGGATTTTGAGAGCCTCCATAAACTGCCATAGAGCTTGTAAAAATAAATCTATTGACACCATATTTTATACTATTATTAATTAAATTAACAGAGGACATAAGGTTATTTTTATAGTTAAACACTCTAATAAACGGTGAAAGTCCCTCTGCAGCATAAGCTGCAAGATGATAGACTATATCAAAATGTTTTTCTTTAAATAAACTATCAATTTGATCAAAGCTGCCCATTAAGTCGATATTATAAAAATCAACCCTATCATCAATGTTTTCAATATACCCACCTGATAGATTGTCGATACCTACAACTGTATGTTCTGTATTATCTAAGATCCACGTTGCAAGTCTAGAGCCTAATAAGCCTGCAACACCTGTTATAAGAATATTCATTAGTTTTTTCCTGACAAATTAACGGGAGTGCTTCCATTTCTCGCTGAGTGTTGTATAGCATATATTAATAACGAATCAAAATATGCCAGCTCACAACTATAAAGATCTTTCTTTTCTGCGCTATTGCTTACAATGTCACTCATTAGTGAAAACAGATGTGCACAAGCAACTTGTTGATCGCTAAAATCTAGATCTTTAAATCTATTTTCCCACACAACACCTGACTCCTTGTCAAATATTTTAGACGGTGCTGAATCTTTGTGTGCTCTTTCTACAGTGACATTCATTACTTTTGTCTCTTTGCCGCTTAGATATTTAAAATCTAAAATATCATAGTCGTCACCAAGCGGTCCTTTTTTTCCCGTAACAATTGTGCCATTATCAGAATAACTTCTAAGTGTTTGCATTGGCCTGAATGGTGCTGTTTTACAGTGATAAGAAAACTCATGTGTCAAAATTGTCCCATTTGCAAATCTAATATTTCCAATATCCCATAATTCTGGATCTTTTTTAATGTTTCCACCTTGATCTATAAACTCAGGTGATTCTAAGCCTATGCTTAGTCCGTAAGCTGAAATGGGTAAGCTAGGAGTAAGATAAGATTTTAACTGAGCTATTGCATGATAATTAAATGACCTTCCATCATTTTTTACTAAAAATGGTCTAGATATAATACCTGATTCAAATACTGCTTGCTTAAAAAGCTCAATAGGCAAGAAAGGCCACTGTTCAAGTACACAAATAGGGACGTCAGTTTTTTGACTAATTTTAACAATTTCTGGATCAGCTATCGGTGTTTCAATAAGCGCGGGCACATTACAGCTAACAACTCTTTCTAAAACATGACGCAACTCTTCTTGCGGGACAGCGCAAACAACAAAGTCAGGTTTTGTATTTTCTATTAAAGCTTCAATAGAACTAAAATAATTTATATTATACTCTTTTTCAAAAAGCTTGCCTGATTTTTCAGTCTTTGATGTGCAACCGCACAAATCAAATTCTAATTTTTTTAATATTTCATGGTGAAATACTTTAATTCTTTTTCCTACTCCGATTAAGCCTACTTTAGTTTTTGTCATTTTTTATCATACTCTCATATAATTTATTTAAGTTTAAATGTATTTCTTGATCTGAGAAATTTTCATCAAATTGAAATGGTCTTACAAAAGAATAAATTATTCTAATAGATCCTATATGCCTTGAATCAGGTAATACGCTGTGTAATAGTGCTGTATTAAAAATTAAAAATTCTTCTTCAGACTGCGTGTACTTAACTGTGTCTAATAATTGAAAAAGTTGTTGGTCTAAATATGAGCAACCAGGCAATATAAATTTATTACTAGGCTGTTTTTGAAATAAACACAAGTGACTTCCCTTTAATAATTCAACACCCGCTGGTGATTGCTCACTTATTTTAGGATAAAATATTATCTTGTGGCCCGGCGGTATATTACCAACTACTCTATCGTCAATAAAATACATGTCCCTGTGCCACGGCATGTAACTTTTATCAATTTCTGATTTTCTAACTTGAATATGTGCTAGCGTTAATCGTTCACCTGTCAGCTTATGTAATGTCTCAGGAATATTATTATCAAATAAAATGTCTAGAAAAGACTCATCATAATTAAAAGCTGAAGGTCTTAAATCTTTTGTGTGAGGATATTTAGAGATCAACTCAAAACCTTTTCTGGTTTTTTCCTCATGTAAAAGACTTAGTTGATGAATCATATTCTTTAAAGTTTCATTATTTTTAAACTTTAATTTGACAAAACCATCTCTGTAATATTTTTGGGTATCATTCATTTTACCAGCTTAAAATATACTCAGATGTATCGAACTTTTCATTCTTTATGACTACTTGACCATAGTCAATTTGATCGTCTGTGTATCCTCTATCATCAAAGAATATACGTCTATCAGCGACTATCATTTCTTTGCTGTCATTCTCAATTTCATCAACGAGTTGTGATACTTCCATATCTTTTTGTCTTTTAGACGGAAGGTGATAGTCATCAAATACTAAAAATTTATTAAACCTATCTTTTGTATTCTCCCAGTCAAATTTTACTGCTTCATACCTATGGTCGCCATCGATGAAAATTAAATCAAAAATATCTTCATCAGAAAATGATGTCAGTGCTTCCTCTGATGTTCCCTTGATGAACTGTATTTTATCAAACCATTCTTTAGGAAACACTTGTGAAAGATTTTGTAAAAAATTTTCATCGAGGTTGGGGTCAATTGTCACTACTTTTCCATCAATTCCCTTGTCACACATTGCTTTAGCAACACAGAACGCAGAGTAGCCCCTACCAAAACCTATCTCTAAGTAAGACTGAACTTCAAATGTTGACACAATAGAATAAAGCAAAATACCGCGTTCATAATTTGGTCGAAAAAAGCAACCTGCAGATTTGTATAGTTCACTACCTTGTTGTCTATTCTTTTTTGCTGTATACTCACCGATGTAATCAAAATCACCCAGGGCGATATTTTCAATTGAAAAGTCAAATTCTTCTAACTTTTCTAAAATATGTTTCTTATTAATCATTAATTTCTCCTAAAACCTTTTCAAAGAAAATGTCTGCATTGGTACCTTTGTCATCAATGTAATGATCACCTGCAGGCTTTCCTAAAAACAAGCTATGATATTTTACATTCCAACTATCAAGTTGTTTTCTAGTATATTCATAAAAAATTTCTATAGCTGCTATTTGATTATTATCTGTACGACCCATTCCTCTTGCAGTTTGAAAAATTATAGTATGACCCTGTTCATATAAGCTATTCACGTAATTAATCCTATCTGTGAAAGGTGTTGAATTATCATAATCACTACCTTGAGTGTCACAAATAGTACCGTCAATGTCAAAAATGTATGTCACTTAATCCATGCCTCAAAATCTTTTAAGAAACCCTCAATGGATTCATCTGTTTTTACATGTGAGGTAGCTTTCTTAATTACTCCAAATCCTGCTGTGACAATATGACTACCAGCATTCCAGCAATCAGATAAATCATATGGGTTTCTAATGCTTCCTGCAATAATTTCACAATCTAAGTTGTTAGTATCAATAAATTTTCTTACCCTTCTCAGAGACTCCTCTGGATCGCCGCCGACGTCTTTAAGTCTATTATAAAATAGCGATACATATTTTGCGCCTGAGAGCGACGCTAATTGTAATTGGGTGTCAGAAAAACAACACGTACAGTTTACTTTTATGTTATGCTTGTTGAGGGTGTGTATAACTCTCAGTTCATTGAAGCCCACAGGTATTTTAATGTTTAAATTGCTATACTTTACTTTTTTAGTTATTTCAATTGCTTGAGCAATCATCTTATTAGGTTCAGTTGCAAATACTTCTACAGAAACTGGTATTTCTAAACCATATGCAATACAGAGGTTGCATATTTTTTGTATGTGACCAAAGAAGTCCGCCTTAGGTTCTTTTGCTAGTAGTGATGGATTTGTTGTAATCCCTTGAATCGCACCACTCTCAAGCAATTGCTCTATTTCTTTAATGTTTGCTGTATCGGCAAATAGCTTCATTAGAAGCCCTCCTTGTGTGTGTATTTTGTACCATCTTCTACAATGTGGCTGTCAGAGTTATCATCTTTTGTAGAAACTTCTATAATTACTGTGTCTTCAAGCGCCATTCTCATGTGCATTAATCCCGGATTAATATGAAAAATTTCACCTTTTTCTAGTACTAAACTTGTATTTTGAGCACGTCCTACTCTAAGTCCTACCTTTAATTTTCCAGATTCTATGAAGTACATTTCCCTTTTTTTGACATGGTATTCTAAGCTACTTTGACTATCTTTTTTCATGAATATTCTTTTCACACAAAAATTATCATTTTCAAATATTGGAAACATATTACCCCAATACTTTTCAACGACATCTTTCGGCTTAGTCTTCTTAGGTACTTCTACTATTCCATAAGAGATATCAGTGCCTTTCTTACTACTGTCCATAATATTTTTCCTTACCGTGTTTTCTTAGAAAGTGCTTGTCGCTTATATCAGTGTTGATAGGTTGTACCTGTTTGTCCTGACATGATAATATCATCATTGTATTATATGACATTTCAGCTACAAGTTCAAGGACAAGTGCATGCTTAACTGCATCTTCAATTGTTTTTCCCCAAGCAAAGACTCCATGCCCAGGACATAAAGCAGCCGGGACTTCAAGGGGATCAATATTATTTTCTATAAAAAAATTCACAATTGATTCACCAGTTGACTTTTCATAATTTTCTAAATCTTTGGCTTCTCCAACAACAGGTATTTCATATCGAAAATAATCTGCATGGGTTGTACCAAGGCAAGGTATATTAACTTTTGCTTGAGCAAATGATGTTGCATATTTTGAGTGCGTATGAACAACAGCATTGACATTTTTAAAACTTTTATATAACTCAATATGCGAAGGAGTATCAACTGATTGTTTTAATCCTTTTAGTAAGTTATTATCAAAATCAACTTCTGACATATCATTGTAGTCTATGCTTTGTAATTTGACACCAGATGGTTTTATTAATATGTTTTTACCTTGTCTTGTACTAACATTTCCCCAGGTAAGTTTTACTAGGCCCAAACTTACTATTTCTTTATTTGCATTTAGTAAATTTTCTTTTAGTGACAATTTAAAAATCCTGTATTTTTTCTATCAAGTTTGTTTTACTTGGTGGTGTTGTACCTAATATTTCAGTTGATAAACCTGCCCATGAATTAGACAACTTTAATTTTTCATCTAATTCTAAACCTGAATCACATAAAGATAAACAAGCTAAAAAGGCATCACCGGCACCACAAGTGTCATTTACATTAACTTTAATAGCAGGAACACTTACCACTTTGTTTTTAAAACTTATTGCAGATCCATTCTTTCCTAGAGTTACACAGACATTTGTGTTTAAAATTTCTGAGACTTCAGAAATTTCTTTCCAGTCAATTATTGATCTAGACTCTTCATTATTTATGACAATAAGGCTGGCGCTCTTAAACTTCTTATAGTCTAGTCGACCATCTGACAATTGACCATTTACATAGACTTCATTGGCTTTGCATGCAGATATTAATCTTTCTACAAAGCCTTCATCCTTAAAAATGCCTAGTCTGTAATCTGAGAGTATAATTCTGTCACACTTTATTTCTTTGACTATCTCTAATATTTTATTTTTAGTCTCACTTAATATGTCTTTTCTTTCTGACTTGTTGACTTGGAAATGTTTGTACTTTACTTTGTTTTTTTCGATCCAGAATCTGTGTTTAACGCATGTTTTTCTATTTTCTTCTTTTAAAACAATCTTATTTAAATTAGGTGGTGACCAATTTTTTACAGCCTTTTGTTCTTCATCATTACCTGTAACAGTAACAAATGTACAGCTTCCGCCAAGGGCTAGAATATGACTAACAACATTGCCTGCACCACCCATACTGACATCGCTTTGTATCTCTTCAGCTTTTATAGTAGGTGTTTCTGCTGACAATCCTATGACTTTAGTCGCTGTATTAATGTCAACAATAATGTCACCGATCACCAGTATGTTACGATTTTTAAAATCACTAATCTGCTTTATTAGTTTTTTCATGTGTCTCTATTTGCCTAATCTTTTCTAGGACACCAGTCGTAGAGTAGTCTTTTACAAGAGGAAAAATCTTAATCTCAGTTTCAACAGGTATTTCATCTCTTTCTCTAACTTCTTCAGCTGTCCATTCACCACCCTTTACTAAAATATCGGGTGATATAATAGACCTTATATCTCTAGGGTCGTCTTCATTAAAAATTACAACTTCATCCACTTCTTGCAAAGCTTCTAGAATACGCTTTCTATCATCTTGACTATTTATGGGTCTAGATTCACCCTTTAATCTTTTAACAGATGCGTCAGAATTAATACCTACTACTAATTTTTCACCTAGACTTTTCGCAAATCTAATCAAATCAACGTGACCTGTATGAATAATATCAAAAACACCATTGGTAAAGACTATTTTTTCTTGATTCTTATTTGATAACTTTTCAACTCTTTTTACGTGCCGGCCTTGACCAAAGTCTGTACCTAACCATGTTTGGACAATTTCTTCTATTTCACTGTGGCTGGTTACCCAGCTGCCTAGACACAAAACATTTGAATCATTATGCTCTCTGCACTTAGGCGCTGTGGTGATATTGTGAACTAGAGCTGCGCGGATATCTTGATGCCTATTTGCAGCTATACTCATTCCAACACCAGTTCCGCAAATTAAAATTCCTTTTTCTACACCGTCACTCGCAACGATTTTAGATAATTGATTTGCATAATCAACATAGTCGACTTTTCCATTTTCCGGAAACGGACCTAAATCTATGCATGTAAATCCTTGGCCTCTTAGCAAGTTTACTAATGCTACCTTTGTTTCTATTCCATTATGATCAGAAGAAAATACAATAATTCTATTATTAGACACAAATTACCCTTTATTTGTCTAATTTTAATTCATCAATTACAATATTTACAATTTCATTTTCATCATGACGATCAACATCATTAATACAGTCTGGACAGTCTATTTTAAGACCGCATGGTCCATGACTAGAAATGTCTACATTAATATTTGTAGGATAGGCTACCATTTTATACGTCTGATAGCCGGTTAATATGACAACTGATTTTGTATCAACAGCATTTGCCGCGTGCACTAAGCCGCCTTCAGAAGATAAGAATAAATCTGATATTTTTATAATTCCTGCTGCTTCACGAAATGAAGTTTTACCTCTCATGTCAACAACATTTTCAAGCTTTGGTCTATCTTGAATTCCTACTTGTACAAACTTTAAACCTTTTTCGCTTAAAACATTAACAACGTTTTGCCATTTGTCAAATGAGTAGCGCCTATTTCTAGTATATTCTAGTTTAGAGTGGGGTTCTATTGTAACAAATCTTCCTAAGTCTTTTTTTAGTTTTTGTCCAAAAGTTAGTTCATCTTCTGTAAGAAATATTTCACATTTTAATTCATCTGGAGTAATACCATAGAACTCGCATATCTGTTCTATTATGTGTAAATCACCTCGCTGAATTGCTCTATCAGGTGTATCTTGTTTACAATAATTTGTATTAGGATTGTTAAGTTGAAATGGTAGTACTTGACCTTTCAAGTCATCACCTGGCTGAATAAATTTTGGATTATTATGAAAGACAGGTGATTCTATTATTTTCATAAAGTTACCATGCATTTCAAAAGGTAGGACCCTGGTGCCCGGTACTTTTTTACAAATTTCCCTTGCTGCACCTGTCCAAGTTAGATAACCGCCTAGTCCCATTTATTACTCTTTCTCATATTGCTCAAGCACTGCTAGGTATTTCTTTGTAACTGACTGTATAGAAATATCTTTGTCGTGTATATTTGTAATCTTCTTTGAAAAGTCTAGTTTAGGAGGTTTATATAATTTAATGGGTGAAAAATCCCAATCGTCTTCTTCTATTATTACAGCATTTTTACCTGCAATCTCACTTGTACCACCAGAAGATGAGCATACAACTGTGCAACCCGCTGCTCTAGCATCAACTACGACATTTGGGCAGTGATCAAGCCAAGATAAGTGTAAAAATGTACTTGATCTCTTAAATAGTGCCACCATCACCTCCCAGGGAAGGTGGCCTGCATATAAAACACGAGAGTCTTCACATCTATGATCGGGATTTTCGCCCGCTACAATTAAACAATCGTTAGATCCTGCGTGTTCTAAAAAATAGTTTATATTTTCTTCCAGGCGCTTGTGTGGTCGCCAAGATGATGCGCAAGACCAGATATTTTCAAATTTATCCAGCTGTTCAGACTGCAAAGGTTTTATCTTTGATATTTTTTGTAAGTCAGTACCATTATTAATAACATGCGGGTCTTCATGTTTTCCAAAATAGCTTTCAGTTAATAATTTATTAAATTCAGATTGAAATATTACAGATTCTGCTGCTTGATATGTAGCATGAATTGGTGTGTTTAATTGTTGATAATCTTGATCTGTGTTAAAATAAATCCCATCTAATCTTTGTATCAAGGGTGCAGCTTTAAAGTTTGCAACGATAAAAGCGAGCTGTGCATCATAATTTTTATTTGCATCAAATTGCCAGTCAACAGATAATTTAAAATCTTCTTCTAAAGAATTGATAAGTTTTTTTGCAAAACCGTTTGGGCCGGAAGAACTATCTAAATTAATATTATCAAAAAGTACATTCAAGTTAAAAACCCTCTTGCTCTTACAAGATTAATTGTAGAAAGTTGCTCCATTTCTGCCCAATCTCTATCATTCACAGAGACAGATTCTATATTGTATAGGTAACAAACATCATCTACATAACATCTTTTTTGTGTTAAGCTTAGAATAGGGAGCATTAGTGCTTGATCATAACCTCTTTTAAACCATTCACCTTTGATATTTTGAAAGTTTTTATTAGTAATTTTTTCTAAAAGATTACCTCTGAATGTTCTTAAGTGTGAGGTTGACCATGGCCATTGATATGGGTTAACATTTTTAGGCATATCTTTAGATATGTTCATACCATTTATATCCCACTTATGAGCTGTCCAGACAACATCATGACCGTCTGTATACTTTTCAATTAATATCTTGACTGTATCATTATTGCAAAGTTGATCATCGCCATCTATGACAGCGATTGCATACTCATCATCGTGCTGATATTTTCTAGCTTCTTCGATAATATTTCTAAGAGCATATTTCTTCTCTTTGTTTTTTATACCTGTAATTCTATTGTCAGCCTTTGATAACTCACAAATCTTTTCCCATGTATCATCTGTTGAAATATCGTCTATCATAACACATGTCCAATCTTCAACTGATTGGTCTTTTAAAGATTTTGACAAATTATCAAGATTTTTTTCTGCATTAAAGCAAGGTACAATAAAAATTACTTTCATTTACTTGCCGAGATTGTCAAGCCACGTCTTGATTGATGTCGGGTGATCTCTTTCTATTTCAACATGTGGTGTCGGCTTTTCAAAGTCAACTTTTGAATGAAATACCCAACCACCCATTTCTTTAGATAATTTAGCTGCCATCTCTACTATTTGATCTTCTGTTACATCTTCCCATGACGAATTAAAAAACATGTTATTTTCTGGTGTATCGTTTTGCTCAATATCATATAAACTTTGCCAATGTTTTGACCAGTAATCCCTGTATGTTTTTATTTTTCTCTCAATATCATACCAAGAATAATGGTGTACACCTGGATACTGACTAATAGTAAAGTTAAACCACTTTTGATACTCATTTAGCGCATCACTATTTTCAAAAGATAGGCCTCTAACTTTATCAACATCAGGAGTATAAAAAGATGCAAATCTTATAGGCTGATAATTATCATTTCTTATATAATCACATCCATCAGATCCTGGTAGTGAATATAAGTTTCCGTCATCATCATACTTTCTAAGATTTTCAGGTATACCATGTGTAATATGTGGTAAGTTTCTACTTATTCTCCATTTCCATGGGTTAACATCTAGTCTTACTTTTTCTGGTCCGCCCCAATATTCAATAACTGGTAAAGCTATTAGCTCTACATTTTTAGGAAAGTTTTTTATTAAGTTTCTTATCTTATCATAGTCTGACTCATGTACTATTTCATCAGAATCTTGTTGCCAACAATAGGTTTTTGTACACAAAGATCTTGCAAGGGCTTTTTGCATACCGTCAAATACTGCAAATCTAGCATGGTTCCAGTCTCTATTTTCTTGATGAACTATAAGCTTATCATTTCCCGCTGAGAGGTTTTGTAATTTCTCCCACGTACCATCATTAGAACCTCCGTCAACGACTACAACCTCGTTGCAAAAGCCGAGTAATGATTCAATACATGCTTCAAAAGGATAATTTTGCTTGACACAATTTAACGTAGTTGTGTATCCACTCAATTCTGGATTATGACCGATCGCATGTTTCAAACCGTTCCAAAATCTAGCACGTGCTGCATACAAATAAGATAATGTGTCTATAAGGTTGTCTGTATCGAACCATAATTCTTTAGCATGCTGAACATTTTCATTTATATGTAGATCACAACCTAAAAGTTTTGCCTCTATCACTAATCTAGGACAAGTGTCAGCGCCTTTTGGTAAGAAAACCAAACCTTTCGCTAACGATAGTTTTTGTAAAAGTTCTTTATAAGGTAGATTCCAAACTACTTCATAATCAAAGTTGTTCTCCTTGCAAAAGGCTTCAGCATCCTGTGCACCTTTTATCCAAGAAGTTGAACCAATAACAATATACCCGCTTCTTTCTTCACTTCTTTCTTCACTGTTTAGTTTCTGAATGTAACTAAAAAAACTTTCATCAAAAACTGAAGATAAAACAGTGTTATTTTTTTCTTTCAAAAATGGAAACTTACTATGGTACAGATCCCTTTGTTTTTCAGACATCCACCACAAAGAGTTTGCACCATAGTAGAAAGCTGACACTAATTTACCGTTCATCTCATTGTGACAATCACACTGTTTGTTTTCAGCAACCTGATGTTTTTCTGGAGATCTATACTTACAATACTTGTAGTCATACTCGACAATTGCATAGCTTAGGTTCCCAACAATTGTTGGGATTAAGTTTACATCAAGATTTGAAAAATTACCAAACACCCAAAGTCTGTCATGACCTTGTGAAAGTATCTCCATGCTAACATCTTTAGCATGTAATCTGAAAATTTCAAATGGTGACGCATCAATCAAAGCATCAGTTGTTAGTTCTGCACCACCAACGTAATCATCAGTGAATGCATCAGATACGAACACAACATCAGCATTTTCTGGTATTTCAATTTTTTCCCCAAAAGTTTTAATATTAAACAATCTCTTTGTTCCTCTATCTTCTTCAGAAGTGGTTAGTATATCTTCTAAACTAATTCTATCTCTAAAACTAATTTATATTATACAACTATCTGATAGTGTTTAAAGTAAGATTATAATATATTCTATCTACTACTATCTCTACTACTACTATCTCTAACATCTATAAATCTATAGTCTATAGAAATTAAATTAATGACAACTAATAAAAGAAAGAATCAGATGTATGATTCAAATTCCCACACAGCAGTGATTACAGTGGTTCCAGGATCATTTGTAGGGTTAACCTTCAGACCTACAATATCTCCAGGGCCATAATTTGCTGCTATGGTAAATGCAAACGTATAAGTAGTATCAGCTACTGACATATTCACTGTAATGTTCTCAGATGCTGTACCATTAAGGTCAGCGTTTGTATCAGTATTTGTATGCAAACCAATAACTGTAATACCTGCTACACCAGTTGATCTTGCCATTACTTTCAGTAAACTGCCCGGATACGGCGATACCATTTTATTATTTACACTTGCAGATGGTGCGTCAGATCCATTTGTATCAAATCTAACAAAACATGCTGTAGAATTTCCTGGTGTTAGTTTATGTGTAGTAAAATGTTGTTGTCTAGCACTTAAAGATCCTGAGATGACAACATCACCACCAAATACTGATGTACCACGAGTAGTAGTTCCCCGACTATTAGTAGATCCTGAAACATAGAAAAGGACGTCATTTGCCGCCGCTTCATTTGTCGAAGAAGCAGCACCTCCACTCATGATTAAAACCTGATCTTTTCCGGCACCTAATGGTGTTCCAGCAGCAAAAGCCAGCTTAGTATCAGTCTGTATTATCGTATTAATAGTATTATTGTCAGTATTGAAAGCTATTGTCGATTCAGTTTCATTAAAGTTTGCAAGTTCTTTACCACCAGCATTAAATCTAATTGCATCATCATCAAACTGCATGTAAGTATCGTTGTCTCCAAGGTGTCTAATATACTCTGCTACATCAAGCTCAGAGCCTGTAACTTGAAGATCACCGCCGATAAAGCTTAATCCATTTCCATGTATTCTAGATGTGACGGCATTATTAGCATAGACATCTACAATGCCATCATCTGTATCATCATAGATCTTAACAACAGTATCTCCGCCGCCTTGCTGCTCAACCTCTATACCAGCTCCTGCAACATGACTTCTTACATGTAGTGTGGCATCATAAGCAGTTGTACCCATACCCAAACCCATTTGTCCTGAGCCTGATATTGTTGTCTTTATACCTCCTACATTACCCACACCGATTGCAAAAGCAGCAGGATTTAAACTTTCTGCTAGAACTCTTAATGCTACCTGATCACCGTCTTGGTCTCTAATTCTAACAAGTGGCGCACCTGTAGCGGCTGCTCCTTTGTTTCTATAAGTGTTTATGCCAAAGCCATCATCTTCATCAACATTTATTTCAAGGCCATCTTTGGCTGTCATGTATATGCCAGCACCTTCAGAATCTATCCAAATTGCTCGCTCACCGTTGTCATCTTGCTGAATCTTTATACCGTCTAGATTCTCACCACTATCTGCTACGATTAGAAATTTTGCTGTAGTGTTACTATTCGAACCCATTACAAGAGATGCACCAGCACCGTCTATTCTCATCACTTCTTTATCTGTATTTCCATCTAAAGCTCTAAAGATTAAATCCTTATTGTTTGTTGCCATTCCAATAATGACATCATCGCTCGAGGAAGAGATGATTAAATCAGTACCCGTACCAATCCTAAGCTCACCTGCATCAAGAAGTGTTACATTCGTACCATCTGTGGTGAGATTTGTTATTGCTCCAAAACTACTACCACCATCATTGTATTGAACTTGTGTGTCTGATCCTGCTGCAGAACCGCCTGCACCTGTAATTGTAATAGCACCATTCGATGCTGATGTCACTGTAATATTAGCGCCTGCTTCTATGAATGACTTACCGTCTGTAAGTCTTGTAAGCGAACCACTAAGACCCATAGAACCTGAAACTATTCCATTAACACCTAGATTGCCTACAACAGTTATGTTATCACCGACAGTAACTTCAGAAGTACCATGTCCAATATTAACTGCCACGCCGCTATTAGCTGTACCTAAACTTAAGGTACCACCAGAGTTAATACCTGCAACTCCAGTTGCATCAATTTGTAAGATACCTGCATCGATATCAACAATAGAACCAGCATCAGCATCAGCATCAATATGTACAGCAACACCAGCGGTATGCGCTGTCTTTATCTCTATATGACCATCAGCAGAAGTAGTTTCTAAACTAATAGCATCGGCAACATCAACATCCATACCGCCAGACGAATCGATGTTGATAGCATCTGCTGAGGTCTCTGTTGCACTAATATTTATTGAACCGCCCGTGTTTTTAATTGTAATGTCTTCACCAGCAGCTCCTGTAGCATCAATTTGAATACCTCCTGCTGAAGCTAGCATTTGTATTGCGTGACCATCACCTGTGTTCATGGAAGACGTAAGATGAAGTCTTCCAGTAGATGTATTTTGATATCCGCCTGTTCCAGAATCAACATCAATACCGCCTGCAGTACCTGCTGCATGTATTTTAACAGCAGTGTCAGCCTCAGCTTCAGACTTAACTAGTGTTTGAGTTGAACCAGATAGTGTGAGTACACCAACTGTTGTAACATTTGATGCCCCGATACCGTCAATAGAAAATGTGCTTGTTCCATCAATAGTAATCGCTCCAGAAGAATCAATATCTAGAGTTGATGTGTCAATATTGAATGCAACATCCATATCAGCGCCTAGATTTATAGCGCTAGAAGCATTTATGGTAACAATCGATCCAGTTAGGTTCAGGGTACCATGGCCTCCGCCGGTATTTGCTGCTTTAACAGTAAGATATTTATTTCCCCCATCATTTGCTGCCATGGTAATATTTGTAGTATCTGCTGAATCAAGTGAAAGTATACCAGTCGCATCAATATTAAGAGTTGAAGCGTTGAGATCAACAGCAACATTTGCTGCTGTGCCAATATTGATACCACTAGCACCATCAAGTGATAATGCAGCACCAGCATTAACATCAATAGCACCCTGTCTCGATGTTAGATCAATTTCACCTTCATCTGATGCAACGTTCAGACCATCTGATCCTGACAGTGTAAGCACACCATGCGATGTTAAATTTGTCGCACCAACTGAGTCAACAGAAAACGTTGATGGTGTGTCAATAGTTATGGCTCCTGAAGTATCTATGTCTAGGGTGGACGCATCAATATCAATTGCAACATCAGTTTCAGTTCCGATATTAATACCAGCTGAACCATCCAGGCTCAGAGCACCCTGATTAGCATCAATGTCTACAGCACCATCAGCCACAACTGTAAAATTAGCGGATCCTGCTGCAGCATCTACTGTAGTAACTGTTAAGTCACCGTTTGACCCTACCGCTAAAGTAGCATAATCAGCAGCGTTATTAGAAAGCTTAAGTTGTGTAGAAGTTGAAAAAACTTCAAGTGTTGAGTCAGGATCAGTAACACCAATACCTACTCTATTAGTTGAAACATCACCGAAGAGAAGCGTGGTGTTGCTTGACCCCTTGACAGTGAAGTCATTTTCTGGGCCCGACTCACCTGTGTTATTAACAGTCAAACCTTCATTTATTGTAGCACTCTGTGAAACAAAAAGACTGCCAGAAATAGCAGCGCTTCCAGTTGATGTAATATCGACTTCAATAATAGTCCTTTCAGCATACATTGTACCTGATATGACAACATCACCGCCAAATAGTGTTACACCTGTACCCTTGGCTTTGCCGTCCTCTGTCCCTGATACAAACATAAATACATCTGGGCCAATACCTGCTGTTAATGCTGCAGGAAACCCACCTGTGTAATTTGTACCGTCAGATGCACTATAGATAAGCAGGCCAGCATTTGTTCCTGTCCCGCCTGATGCTATTAATTGTGAAACTCTAATTTGTTTTGCAGAAAAATCTCTAGGCATTTTTAACTCGTTTCAAAAATTTGATAATCAACTGTTGCTGTTAATACTTGACTTAGTCTAACAATCATTTGAGATGATGTAATGCTACTAATGTGAGCCACAACGTCGTCACCTTTTACAGTTAAAGTTACATAAGGTGGATCAGCATAAGATTGAGAAAAACTCACAGTTTCAGCATCAGAATTTGTAAATGTAATTGTACCTACTTCAATTTGTGAAATACTCATGATGCCACCAATATAGCATGAAAGTGAACCTTACCAGTAAAGGCTTGACTTGACTCTATTACTACATTTGTCGTTGATACGCTTGAGACAAAAATATTAACATTTGCTATATTATTAGACTCAGAGTCAACAGATATCGCTGTTATTGTAGGGGCTGAAGCAAAAGTTTGAGTAAAAACATGTGTGCCAGAACTTGTATTTGTAAATGTTATTTCTCCCACTTCAAGTGTTACTTCTTTATCTAACACCATCTCATATCTAGGCCTACGTCTAATATACGGATATGTTTGTCTAAAGCGATTAATATTCTTCTGTTTTGTCTTTGTGCCTGCCATGTATTAAAGCCTCACTCTAGACTAAATATGTACTTTAAAATACTTTTGATGCAAGAGTAGCAAGCTTAGATCTCTCTCCCCTAAGTAAATTAACATGGCCTGATAAAATTTCTCCTTTTAATTTTTCTACAACTATTGTCAAACCATTTGAAAGTGCATCTATGTAGGGAGTATCTATTTGACCGATATCACCTAAAAGTACTATTTTAGAGTTTTCTCCGACCCTCGTAATAATAGTTTTCAACTCATGAATTGTAGCATTTTGAGCTTCGTCAACTATTAAAAATGTATCATTAAAAGTTCTACCCCTGATGAATGCAAGAGGTGCAACCTCTATCTGACCTTTTTTTCTCATCAATTCAAAATATGTTAAGTCTTTAAAGTGAGACTTATAATTGTCAATAATGGAACCAATCCACGGATCTAATTTGTCATCCACATCTCCAGGCAGGAAACCGATGTCTTTACCTACTGGTTCCAGAGTTCTAGTTAAGACTATTTTCTCATATTGGCCTTCATGTAGTCCAGAAATTGCAGCAAGCATTGTTAAAAAAGTCTTACCAGAACCTGCCAGACCTGTCAAAGTTGCTAAAGGTATATCTTGACGTGCTAATAAGTCTAGTGCAAATTTTTGTTCTTTATTCCTAGCTTTTACTTTAATTTTTTCAAATGAACTCTCATGAAGTCCTACTATTTTACCTGCTTTTTCTACACCCAGTAGTGAATTTTTACCACACTTTATAATAACATACTGATTGGGAGAAAATGCAAAGTCAAAATGATCAGTTTCTAAAAATCCATTATCATAAAATTTGTCAATAATATCTGTTGATTCAACAACTAGTTCAGTATACCCCTGATACATCTCGCTTTTGTCATCAACAACCCTGTCTTTATAATAGTCTTCTGCCTTTATGCCTAGTGCATCGCACTTTACTCTAAAGTTAATATCTTTTGTAACAACTATGACATCTTCATTTGTATCTTTTATTAGCCTTCTAGCAACACCAATTATTTTATTATCACCCAACTCTATATTAAGGCTGATTGGAATATGAAGCGGCGCTAATCCTTCTATTTTTATTATTTGATCATTTTCAGCCTTTATTCCCTTATGTAGATTTCCTTTTGATCTAAGACTATCTAGAAATCTATTTACATGTCTTGCGTTTTCACCTAGTAAGCCTGACCTGTCTTTGAATCTATCTAGTTCGTCTAAAACAACTAGGGGGATTATAACCGTATTGCCCGGAAAAGAGCTTATTGAGTTTTTATCATACAACAAAACAGAAGTATCAATAATAAAATTTTTTCTCGACATTTGAAAAATCTCCAATTTATGAATAGAATTTTTATAGTTTAGGTAAAATTATGAAATGTTTTGAATACTGCGAAAGCAAACAAATTGTTTGCAAAAAAAGAACTTGTAAATACTGGATAGAACACAATGAAAAAAATAACTGCACTGTTTTAGCCTCAAAAGATGGGCCCATGACGCTTCAAGAGATCGGAGAGATATTTGGGGTAACAAGGATGAGAATTTGTCAAATAGAAAAAAAGATTTTAAAAACTCTATCATCACAGATTAGTAAACACCCATATTTTTAATTATCTAGGTGAGACGATATTCGATAATTTTAAAATATTAAAAATGTTGTCTTGAATTAAAAGCTAGAAAACTTTTTAATTTCTTCTTTTATAATTTTTCTAATTAGAGCAACAGAAAGCTTTACTGTTTCATTTGTTTCTGAAACGTATTTCGCCCTTATTGATGACGCTGCTTTTTCTTTTGTTTTATGACAAGAAACTTTTTCTGTTTTGTTGTCTTTCTTTTTTTTAACAACAGTATACTCACCGCTCTCACCATCTGACTGCTTGCAACTCTGTTTTTTAACATTGTACGGCATTATTTTTTACAGTCCTTGGGAAGATATGATTTTAATGTTTCTTTATAGGTATCTAAACTAGGCTGTTCCCACGTTCTAAGTGGGCAATATTTGTCATAATCTTTTTTATCTTGTAAATAAATTTCTAGTGCTTTTGCAGCAATTTCGATCTCTGTCAATTCGTCCTGAGATACACCTACCTTAGGTGTAGTAATAACTGTAGTAATCACACAAATTACACCAAATGTTGCAATAAAAATATTAGTCATATTATTTTCCTAGCTTGTTACTAAACTCTCTATTCTACTTAATATTTCTCTAACATGTCCCAAGTCACTCTCTACTTTGATAAGAGTAAGGGTCGCTTCTTCCTGTTTTTCAACTTGCTCCTCTAGATCTGCAACTTGACGCTCTAGATCTCCCATATCGTTTCTAAGCTGTACAACCTCTACGTTAACACTCCATACCCACCCAGCAAGAGGAACAACGACAACACCCAAGATTGTTGTAAATATTTTCCATATCATGTCAGGATTTTTCATTATTAACCTCCGTGTCTTTTATAATTAATTGTCAATTTTCAAAAGATTTTAGTAATCACTGTAGACTGCAACTGAAAGACCCGCCACAACGATAAAAATACCAAAAATCTCCATAGTCATTTTGTAATCTTTTGACCCTCAAATTCAATGGAATAATTCTCAGCACCTTGTCGTAAGTCTAAATCATTATTTGAACTATCGTTGTCATTAATAATACCAGTCTTTTCACCGCGCTCAATCTTTTTTTGTATTTCTAGTGCCATTTCATGATTCTCATCTGTATAAGGAATTCGATACACTCTTGAAATATTGTTCCAGTTGTGTGCTAGTGAGAATCGAGCAACAACCTTATCCAAAACAGGCACGTCGTATTTTATCCACAGTTCTATAAAATTTTTCGGTTGCTCCTCTACTACTCTAACCCAAACTATCTCAAACTTTTTAGGCATTTCATCTGCTGTTGGGTAACCGCTTACTTCCTTATAAGTCGCCCAAGAAGTAACATATCCGTGTATTAACAATATCACAGCAAGTGCTCTTACAGGGTGAGATGTCAAAGAAGACTTAGCCAATATAAGAGAAATAGAAGTAGACAGTAAAATTATGTAGATTGCAAAACTCACCATTCACTCCGTACTATATCTTTTGCTATTCTTGCCGGTAACTGATTTATGTTTGTTATTGTGCCGTTTTCTTTGACTGTAAACCTACATGCAGTCTTCTCTTGCCCAGAATAGTCAAGAACTATAACACTATCGTGTACTGTCTTGAAAGGGCGTATCTTCATAATTTTTATTGTAACTGGTACTGGACCGTAAACACTCTTTCTATAAACGTGAGCATTAACTATAAACTCACCAGGGACAGACTGTCTTATAGTTACAACTTCTCTATTGTTATAGAATCTGTCCTGTTCATTAGTAAACTCACCCACTGTTCCCATGTCATCTCTATCAAGATGCATTAACTTATTATTTTTCTGTCTAAAGAACACCAGACCATCCTGGGGATCTTTTATATAAAGATCTATATCATCACCATATTCACCCGGCCAAGTAGCTACAATCATAACGTAGGCCTCGAATTCAATACCCTGTGTAGCTGAGTCAGCATCTTCTTTCTTCATATGAATCAAAGCAAGCGTAAAAAAGACTACAAAACACAGCAAAGTGTTGAATAGAATGTCAATAAATGCAAGATTCGAATGGTAAGACCTCCTCACAGTATTTCAAGCTCTATCTTTCTATTTTTTACTATTCTTTCAAGGCTAAAAAATTGAAGTTTGAGCAGCACGCTAGAAATTAAACCAACAAGTGTAGTTGACAATGACGTAGACATGCCAGCGCTAAGACGTGTTATCAATCCTTGAACAGAATCAAAGTCAGAAAAATCTACATCAACAAAACCTGCAAGCATAATCATAAAACCTATTACAGTGCCTATCATCCCAAGTGATAAAACTATATCACTCCACAACCACCCTCTTTCAATCTGATTGTTTGAACCATCTGCTAACTTTGCTTTTTGTGCGTGGCATGACACCTCTTTAAATGCAACGCAAGATTGCCAAAAAAATATCAATCCAATTACCACAGAAAGTTTTGTAACATCACTCAGGTATATTGCTTGAATAGCACCTTTCATCCATGCAACTTCTAATCCTGCAATAAATAAAGACATTCCAACAAGCCACACCATTATTGGTCTTTGGACTTTAAAGTAATTTAAAAAATTCAACTTAGGAAATTTTAATTTCATAATAACACTCTATTGTTTAAATATCATTTAAAAGATGATATCAGCCCTCACAAAAGGACCATAGTCAAGTTGCCAGTCATGTTTTCTTTGATTTTGTAAGAATAAGTTTAGACTTGTACTAAGACTATCGTTTACTTTAACCTTAAAACCAATGAGTATCCTGTGTTTTTCTACTATACCACTGCTAATTCTAACTGAAATCTCATCAGAGATGTAGGGTGTTATACTAAGATCAAAATCACCCTCTAGTGTAGACGCATTTTTTACTATAATATCTGCACCAAAAGCAGAAGACACAAGTATCAGGAAGCCTAATAGCATGTCAATAAATATAAAAAAACCCCGATGATTATCATCGGAGTTTTAGTTTTTTTAGAAGCTAGTTACTTCTTCTGTATAAATGCGTAAAGCTTTTCAGCTTCGGCAATTACTTCTTCTGTAGTGTACGGTTGAATTGGCTGTCTATTTCCTTCTGGTTTCATAACCTCGTTGTCAAATAGACGATTGTTTCTATCGCCAACAATTCCCGTCGCCATTGCCAGCAGTTCTTGGCGGAGCTGGTACCCGCTTTTATTATTATCTCCCATTTTATTCTCCCTTGTGTGTGTGTGTTAATGGGTTGAGGCACCTATTACAAAATTGATCTCGTGCCTCCCTGCAGATTGTTGTCTAATATCCTTTCAGTTCTCTAATGTTTACTGCACATGGACCTTTGCGACCTTCACCGATTTCGTACTCAACCTTGTCACCTTGACTTGCAGTTCCTGATTGTAACCCTGAAACGTGGAAGAAAAGATCTTCTCCTGAGTCTTGGGAAATAAATCCAAAACCCTTGCTTTCATTAAAAAACTTTACTTTACCTGTACTCATTATTCTCTTTTTCTTTTTAGCTGTTTTTAGTTGCTTGAACGTGAAGTCTAACTTCCTGCGCTGTAGATTTTACTTCTTGCATTGCTTTTCTAATTCTAGTACCAGCGGAAGCATTACCATCGCCATAAAACTTATCATAATCAGTTTTGACAGATTCTAGAAGATTTATCATTTCGCTTAGGGTTGTTGGTGTGTTACTCATTTTATTCTCCTGTGTGTTTAAAATAATAAGAACGACTACAAGTATAAAAAAATAGCAGCAATAGTTAAATTTCTGGCCACCAAGTTGGTAAATCTGTTTTCCACTTAGCAATGCTTGATTTTTCTCCAATGTAATAGTCCCGATAGGATTGAACAGGATCATTGCATTTATATTTTTCAGGCATGGCTAATCGAAAAGGTGTGAGACCAATATCATCTTGTGGTCCAATATCTGAATCTTTACACCACTCTATTACCTGCTGCGTTTTATGAACGCGCCCATATCGTCGTGTGTACTCATTACACATTTCTAATCCGTGGTCTATTAGCCAGCTCCAATTAGATAGTGATTCCCCAGCCCAGATTGTACATGGATGCTTTGCGTGTGTCGGCCTATATGGAACATCGTGTCCTAGCTTTGAAGCAGCTGTGCATAGCATCTGGGCTGTTTCTACAATCATTTTTACAACATGCTTGTCACAGAGCTGAGTTGCAGCAATTTTAGGATCTTTGTCTAAAATAAAAATATTCATGTTTAACTCCTTCTATTATTATAATCAATAAAATGTAAAATTACATGAATGCTTTATTCTTAAAATGACAATATTAGAATATAAAAAGAGGGGCCATCTGGCCCCTCTTAACAGCATTACAAGTACTTAATTACTGTGCTGTGCCTTCTTGTGTTTTCTCTACACTTTCTGTTGTCTCACTTGTAGTGGGACCTGTTTCTTCATTATCAACTTCGGGCGTATTGGGTTTTGAATTTGTAACTTCAATTGCCTGTGTTTCTACTGTAGTTGTATCATCTGTGAGTGATGTTGAGTTATCTGTTGCTTGATAACCGTAGTAAGTAATACCTGCAATTAAAATTGCAACAGCACTTAAAAAATATCTATTTGAAAGAATATCGCTCATTGTGCATCTCCTGCTGTATCTTCTTCAACTTCTTCGACACCAGTGTCACCTGTGTCTTCATCCTTATCACCACATGCCATTATTGCGGCAAGCGGTAAAATAAAAATTAGTTTTCTCATTACTTCTCCTGTTTTTGTGAAGTCTGAAAACTATATAAACGTGGTTTTAAATGTACACTCTTTTATATAAATTAATTTTATATTTTTAGACATAAGCATTGTATTGACCCACCAGCTTTTAAAAATTCAGAAACATTAACTGTACAAGTTTTTATTCCTAGTTTGTTTCTAAGCGTCTTGCCAATGTCTGACTGGTGTTCGGGAATCAGCAAGATATCATTTACAAGCATAGAGTTACACATAAAAAGTCTTGCATCAGTTTCAGAAACAGGAATTAAGTCAATCACACTATGTAATTTTTTTATCTCACCCGCTTTAAATGCAGCAGGATAGTAAATTGCTTTATCTTTTGAAACCCTACAAAAACATGTATCTAAGTGGTAAAATCTAGGATCAGATAGCGCCAGTGTAAATAGATTTAATCCCAGGGTACTTGCAGTAATCTCCAGTGCTTTTTTGTCACTTCTAAAACCATAACCACCAATCAAAGCGTCACCGTACAACAGAGAATCACCACAACCTTCAAATGTAACACCTGGCATTAAGTTTATAACATTATAACCCTTATCCACAAACCACTTTCTATAGTTCGTAGACTCACCTTGGCGCTCTTTATATTTCATACGAGATAAGACAACATCTTTTCCACGAACAATACCTGAATTTGCAGCAAAAACCATGTCTGGCAAGCCTTTGACAGGATTTATAATTTTTACTTTTCCTCCTACATGCTCAATTGCGTCACGTAGGTTCTCCCACTGGTGCTTGACAAGTGAAACATCAATCTTTTCACCTACCATCCACGGATTTATAGAATACTCTACTGAAAAGTAGTCCGGTGGGCATAAAAGAAAAGTCTCCATAATATTAAATATGAAGACAATTCATTTTCGTTAAGTGGTGGACCCGGTGGGAGTCGAACCCACGTCCGAGACATATCCAAACTCAAGTCATTCACAAGTTTGTCTAATTTACTATCACAAATTAGAAAAGGTAGTTGATTATCCCTGCGCTTATCAACCTGTTGCGCCCCACCTGTTTCCAGGAAACCATTCTGATTTTTTTATTTCACAGGATCTCTACCTGTTATCTTAAATTGGGTAATAAGGTCTTAAGCAACCCCACCGACTAAGCCGCTAAGCGGGCAGATTCGAAGTGATAATTGTTATTTGCAATTAAAGTTTTGAAACCACATTTTAGGTCTGTTATTTCGTGTGACCACTTGCACTCTTGTCCTTCCTTGCCCCGTCGAAGCCATTGCGGGCCCATTAAAGTTTTTTATTTTTTATCAGCTTCAAGTGATGCTTTCACAAGCTCTGCTGATTTTTGTTTTAAAAGGCGTAAACCTTTTCGTGCCCTCACACCCGCAGACTTATTGCCGTTTGCATTCTTGTAGATATCTAAGTCAAGGCTTTCGATTAAAACCTTTAACTCATTCCAATCATTTGTAAGTTTTGATGACATTTTTTTATTCCTCTAATCTAAAGTAATTAATTTTTGTTTTTCTTCTATTTCTGTTGAATGTAAGTTTTTGACAACATCAACTATTTTCAGCATCTGTGTTCTGCTTTCAAGTTCTAATGCTAACAATTCTATAATTTTTATTTTTTGAAAATCTGACACCCCGAAGTCAAGAACTTCTCTGACAATTTCACGACATTTTATTGTTTGTGAAACTTCATCTTCAAACTGTGTTGTACCATACTCCATTATAACGAATACTCTCCCAAAATCTCTTCTTGTCTAAGGTGTGACTCTAAAACATAATTATTCTGATCGTTTACTCTTAAAAGCTTAAGTTGAGTAGAGTCACCCAATGTCTCTCTTGAAATGATAATACTCTCACCCCATATTTGATTTTCTAAAATAAACTTTAAATGTTCCCATGATGCTTGATCACATTGATGATTATTCATAACCTTACAAAATTTCTCAGGAACAGAAGCTTTAATATCATTAATTGTTAAAATTGCATTTGATTCATCTACACCTGGCACTATCTCACTTTTGCATAAATCCATCACTTTGTGAATAACTTGACAATTATTACACTGTGAAAATTTAGGTAAGACAGTTTCGTCATCTTGAACTATAGAAAAAACAGTAAACTTATGAAAAAAAGGTTCTTTTCTACCTCTGTACTGAGGCAAGACACAGTGACACTGAATCAAATGTTTAACGCCGCGCATTTTTTGTTTTAGATGTTTCTGTCAATGAAGACTGTACAGTACTTTCTACTTCTCTAAAACCATTCATACTGCATTGTTCAAATGTAACTTCAATTGTTCTTACAATATCGTTCATTTCACCTTTACCAATATCGCTGTCCATAGTTTGCATTTTATTTACAACACTGTTAACAACTGATTCTTTAAGAAAATCTGAAAAGCGCTTTACGCTCTTATAAATTTCAACTTCTGGACTTGCCATAATCAAATTCCTCTCTTTTTGATCGTATATAGTTATTTATTCAGCTTCTTGACTAATTGTAAAATAAAACTGCTTCTATTGAGCAAATAGATTTAATTGCAGATTTTGCAAAATTTGTCGACAATACAATTGCTTCAACACTGTATAAACTTTTTTCTTGCTCAACAAGCACTTCACTTAAGTGTCTTTCTAAAAAATTTTTACTATTAAGTTTTTTAATTAATTTTTCTTTATTGACATAACCTATATTTGTATGAGACTTTATCTCTCTTAGTGCTTGATCAATTTTTTCAATAATTGTCCTATGTTCGTATAGTAAATTTTGACCTATTTCTAAAGATATTGTTTCACTAAAAAGTTCGCCTAACCGCTTATCAATTAAAGCATTTTTTTCATTAATAACTTCTTGAGAAAATTTAAGAAAGTCCTTATTGTTTTTATCGTCTATGATTCTTTTGATATGATGATTTTTTCGTGAAGTAGACGTTTCATTATAAACAGTAACACCCTTACTATCAATTGATATTTTTTCAACTTTTTTAATACCGCGACAAACTGATGCTGAAATAGTTTCACCTTTTTGACTAGAAATAACATCTATCCCACAGACAACTGCAATATCAACTAATCTATTAAGACTTTCTTCATCGATGGGTACACGTACAGGGATAACATTTAATGTTTTTCTAAGAAAGTTATGTAGTATGGTCTGATATACTTCAGGTGAAAACTCTCTTGCAAAAATTACAAAAGGTTCTTTAGACTCAGCAGCCATCTCCAATAAATGGTGAATTTCTGATACTTCAATTATTATTCCATCTATTGCAACACAATTCACCTCTTTATTTTCCCACTTTCCACCTTTTTCTAAAAATTTATTATTAATATTTAAAGAAAAGTTTGAACCAGATTGGACAATAAGCTTTGTTTGCTGCGCATTACTTTTTTTAACTTTTATCACGCCTGACTTGCCTGATAGTGAGTATGCTTCATATAGAATATTTTTACATATATCAGGTATGTCTAAATCATGGACATGTTGTAATACGCTGTTGCCAGTAGGACGACAGCCTAACTTTTGAACACTTAATGTTACTTTATCAATAAAACTTTTTAATTCTTCTTCTAAAATAAAGTTTTGATGTTTTTGTTTTCTAACAATATCAGGAAGGCTACGAAGCATCAAGTCTAAACATAATGCACCAGAACCTGCTGCTGCAGTCTCTGATCTTAAACATGCTTCTAAAATAATGGGCTTAATAATAGACTTTGACACCTTGCTGCGTGATTTGTCATACATCAAGCCTTGCATCGGTGATTTTGTCAAATGATTGTATTTTTTGACAATTAGGCCATTTTTAATATTAGCTATTTTGCCCTTTATCTCTGTTATTTCATTAAAAAGGGTTTTTTCAAATGCTGATTTTTTTACTAAAATCATAAAATAAACTTTAATTTACTGGTTATGAATCACGCCACAGATTGTTAGCGGCAAAAGTTAATACTTCTTCTGCACTATCTTCATTATAACCGTACTCATCAATTAAAGTCTGTATCATTTCATTATAACGTTTTCTTTGATCATCATCTCTTGATTTACTCTTTGTTACAATTCTAGCAATATCTTTCACTGATGTTACTAAATAAGATTCTATCGCTTCTTTTAACGGACCATAACTTCTATAGTCTACCTTTTCACCATGACGCATTTTTGCAAACATATATGCTGTTACATCACTTCTAAAGCCATCTCTTGAAGAACCTGTTATGCCAATTACTTCTTCAATCGACCTCATAAAGTGTTCATCAGGATCACGTTCTTCCTTAGTAACTTTATCTTTTACTTGTACTCTTGTAGTATGACATTCAGCATTGTCAAGATAAGAATCAAATAGCGACTGTGCTTGTTCTTCATAAGCTGTTATAAACGCTTTTGCAATTTCATTTTCTAGAATTGTTAGGTACTCGTCTCTGATTGCTTTTTGAATCAATTCTAAATAAACTGTTCTATCATCTTCTGATATGATTTGCTCTTTTACTTGCTTTGTAAGCGACTGCATTACTGCAATCGGCGTAATTACACCTTTTTCAGAGTCTGTTAAAGCATTATCTAAAGATTTCATGATAAATCTAGTTGATATACCATTCATCCCTTCATTTCTTGTTTCTTCCCTAAGGTCTTTAATATCTATCTTTTTAACACGACCCTTCTCAATAACATCTTCTCCATTATAAATTTTCATTTTAGTAAGAAGATCACATTTTTGAGAAGGCTTAAGTCTGCTCATTACAGAAAACATTGATGCAATTTTAAGTGTATGAGGTGCAATATGAATATTTTTAAAATCTGATCTTCCAATCATTTTTTCATATATTTTAATTTCTTGATCTAGCTCTAAAACATAGGGAACGTTTATTTTTACGATTCTATCAAGAATCGCTTCATTAGTTGACTCAGACTTAAATCTATTCCATTCTGATTCATTGCAATGAGATAAAATCACGCCATCAAAATAAACTAAATCATTGCGACCAGGAGCAGGGACACGTTTTTCTTGTGTCGCTGTAATAATTGTGTGAAGAAATTCAATTTCATTTTTAAAAATTTCAACAAACTCAACAATCCCTCGATTGCCTACATTGAACGCTCCATTTAAAGATAGAACGCGTGGGTCATCTTCAGGATATAAATCAAGCTTTGATATGTCCTCAGAACCTATTAGAATTGAGACATCTTGTGTGTTGGGATCCATTGGTGGTACAGAAGAAATGCCCCTTCGACCTCTTTGAGAAAAAGTAGTCTCTATTACTGGGTATTTTTCATACTCACCATTAAACTCTTCAAATAAGCGATGCTTGACAACTGGATTAATATCACCTTCAATTTTTATACCTAAGATTTTTTCAAACTCAGGCCTCAAAGATCTAGGCAGTAAGTGAAGAGGTTCCCCTCTCATAGGATCACCTTCAAGATGATAAAGTGTACCTGTAGACTCAAGTGCACGCTTAATATGTTCTGTTAATGCAGATTTACCAGCGCCTACTGGTCCTAAGAGTAGTAATACTTGCCTACTCTCTTCGCCTTTTGCTGCTGCTGAATTTAGATAGCGCATAATTTTTGAAATAACTCTTTCCATTCCAAAAAATTCTGATGAAAAATAGTCATAAACTCTGACTCGATCACCATCAAATAGCTTTCTACATCTCGGCGTGCTTGTATCAAGGTGTGAAGTACCATGACTTTCAATTGCGTCTCTAAGACGAACATGTGCTAGTTTTGCAACCGTAGGATCAGTCTTTAAGAGATTTAAGTAATCTAAAAAAGTTCCATTAAACTTTTTATCTTTTTTCTGACTGCGTTGGTTGACTATAAGGTCTAAAAAATCTTTGTTAGCTTTGGCCATGATTTCCTCTTGTATATATTAACATGTAGTTCCTGGCATTAAATAAATAATCTCTAAATTTCCCAAGTTTCATCTTCAATTACCGTAAATAACTTTACATCGCTGTGCCACAAGTTTTTAACTTGATTTACAACTGTTTCTGCGTAACTTAACTCTAAGTCTCTACCGTCATGTTCGTGAACTAAAATAAGTTCACCTGATGCTGTAACCTCGTCCACGTAGACAAGAGGCATTGGATTAACACCCGTATTTCTAATTAACTCTTGCCTGACGTTTTTCCAACCTATTTCATCAGAGACATCATCAATGACAACAGCACGTTTTTGATGTGAATACGAAAATAAATTAAGTTCTTCAAAATCATCGCGATCTAAAAACATTCTTATTGCAGACTCATCATCATGTGTATCCCTTGTTAAGAAACACTCTTCTAAGCCTAATTCTCTTTCAATTTTGTTAAATATGTAGAAGCCAATATTATATGGGTTAACAGCACCAATATGTGGCCTCACAACTTGATTGTGTGACTTAAGAAAAGGAATATGATATTTTTGATCTAATTCTAATTCATTCATGATCTTAAAATGCCAAAAACATGCCCAGCCTTCATTTAAAATCTTTGTCTGAATCTGCGGTATAAAATAAAGTGACTCAGTTCTGACAATTTCAAGTAAATCTCTCTCCCAATCCTCGTAATGATCACCGTGTTCAATTAAAAAGCCTAATAAGTCATAGTCTGGATCTATGGGAAACCTGGTTAAATCAACGTTATGATAAATGGAAGCGTCACTACAATTATTAATTTTTGCAATATAATCTTGCTTAATTTTATCATGTGTAACTCTTTTTTTACCATACCGCTCTGTTTGAAATCTAATTGAGTGTGCAGCATCAAGTATTCTTTCAACTTTTTCAACACCAATAGAAGGGTTTTCAATATACTTTTTGATTCTATCTCTAGCAGACTTAAATTTTATTACAGCTGCTTCTGGGCGTGTGCCTTTAAACATTCTGTTATGCTTGAAAAAGTCACTGTGTCCGACGCAGTGGGCCATGATTAGAATTTGAAGATATAACGGATTCTCCCTCATTAGATAGGCAATAGATGGATTTGCATTAATGATTAGTTCATAAGGAAGCCCTTCAACACCTAGATTATACATCTGATGTGTTCTTTCAAATGACTTACCATATGACCAATGCTTGTAATGTGATGGCATACCGTGATAAGACATGTGCCCGATCATTTCATAATAATCACATATTTCATAGATGATTGGAAACCAGTCTAATCCATGTGACTTTGCAATTTCACATATTCTTTCATCATATAATTCTAAATCTGAAAATGACCAGTCATTCATTTAACTTTCCTCCGAAAATTTTTCTAAAAGCAGGCCAAATATCTTGTCGAGAAAAAATGTTGACGATTTTGAACTTAGCACTTTCAAGAGACGCATATGTTTTTGATATAGTAGAAGTACCCATACTCCATGATGATTGTTGATCTTCGGGAATGATTTCTATGTAGCAGTACAACTGACAAAGTTGTTGTAAGGTTTCTGAAATAGAATATGCTTTTTCATTGTCAGATGGCCAATTATCACCATCAGTACAGTGAAATGTATAAATATTCCATGAGTCTGGGTGATATCTTGATTTAATTACTTCATGACAAAGCTGTAGTGCTGAAGAAATAATCGTTCCTCCAGATGACCCCTTTTTAAAAAAGTCATCTTCATTTACTTCTTTTGCTTCTATATCATGTGATATAAAAACAACTTCTACACTAGAATATTTGTAATTTAAGAAATGATACAGTAGGAAAAAGAAAGATCTTGCCATGAATTTTTTATTTTTTGTCATGGATCCGGATGTGTCCATAATAAAGAATATAACGGCATTGTTATTTTCTTTAGGTGTTTTTTTATGGAACTTATATTTTAAGTCTGATTCATGAAAAGGGAATCTTTCATCCTCCTGTTCATCATAAGTTTTACTTCTTAGCGCACTCTTCTTTCTTTTAATTTTATTTTTTATTGTTTCTTTTTTTGAAAGACGAGGCCTAATACCCTTTTTTCTATAGCCTGACCTTTTTAATTTTTCTCCGACAATAATTTTCATTTGCTTTTTGTCTAGATCAGGCAAGTCTAAGCTATCAAAAAGATATGCACTAAGTTCTTCTAATGTTATTTCAACATCATAAAACTCTTCACCCTTCTCATTACCTGGTTTACCACCTGGCTTTTTTGATTGACCTTGTTTTTTTGAAATCGTTTGGCCACGCTTAACATCCTGGCCCTTTGCTGAACCTACTTTCTTATTAGACTCGTTATTACCAAAGACAAATCTATACTCTTTAATGCCCCTAACTGGTATTCTTATTTTCTTCTTGCCATCTTGTCCGATTATAGACTCATCAGAGACAATGTCATAGACACCCTCTCTGATTGCTTCCTTTATTTTTGCCTTGTGTCTGCTTCTATCAGCCGCTGACCTGTCTGCATTTGTTCTATGTTGCTTGAAAGTTGACATAATAATTAACTCTTTGCTACTTTGTACGCCCATTTAATTGACGGTATAAGAAAATTACTTACATTTTCTATCATATCTTTATATTCTACCCACTTAAAATCAGTATGTTCTAATTCACCAGTTACAGGATTGGGTTTTATCTTAGGCGTAGCATCTGTAGTAGCCATATAAGCAGTACCCCTACCATAACTATTTGAAATATTGCCCCAAATAAAATTTAAAGAATCTTCTGAGATATCTGCTTCCTCAAACGCTTCTCTTTTTGCACAAGCAAAAATATCTTCACCCTTTTCTCTTATGCCTTTTGTAATGTCATATTTTCCATTTTCTTTAACAAGCGCTAGAAAGTGCCAATCATCTTCTACTTGTTTTAATATTACAATTCCTGCGCTCTCTTTTCGTCTAGCAGCTTCTGCCAGCAATCTTTTTAAAATACTTTTCATAATATGATGATCACTCAAGATATTGCCTATGCTATTACTAATTATTTAGCATCTATTATACTTGATGTTTATAAAGAGCAATTAACAACAAATCTGTCAATCACATATGTATAATTTGTGAAACAAAATTTTTTAAAGCATCGATTGACAATATTAAGAGGCGCAACACTTGGTTTATTACTTATTACCCTTGTTGTATTAATATTTCAGAAAAAGCTAAGACAAGATTATCCGACAGATAATTTTATAACGCTTACTATTATGACACCAATGGAGAACGCAGCACTTTGTATTTTGGCAGGAAATTGTCAGCTAGATGAAATTTACACACCAGGAAGTCAAGCGTCGGGTCTAGCTTTTAAAAGTGTAAATAACACAACATATATCTTGACTGCAGATCACTTTTGTGAAGATTTTCATCCAAGTAGTGTAGATGAAATGGGATTTTCTGACATGTTGTATGTTGAAGATTACTTAGGAAATACGTGGAAAGATGCTACAGTGATTGCACAAGAACCCTTAACAGACTTGTGTTTAGTTGCGTCAAAAAGCATGAAAAATGTTAAAAAAATCAAGTTAGCAAGAGATATGCCTGATTTAGGCGAAGATGTTTTTGCAATATCAGAACCGCTAGGTATCGGTCCGAATGGTACAGCCCTACATTTCACAGGAAAGTTTTCAGGTTGTGATATCGGCGGTTCTTGCTTCTTCTCTATTCCTGCAACTTTCGGTAGTTCAGGCAGTATTATACTTGATAAAAACGGCGAAATGGTAGGGATGATTCAGAAAGCTGTAATGATGCTTCAAGTGATGAGTATAGGTGTAGGAGTAGATGATATCAACAACTTTCTTCATAAAGCAGAAGCAAAACTAGAAATAAGCTTACGCTAACAATTTTTAACGATTTCTATTGCAATTATTGCTGATCTATTTCTTTTTTGATCTTTTGTTGGTTCTAGATTACCTAGACCCATAAAATCTGCAGCTTTTACGTCTGACTTTGCAAATTTTCTCCAAAGTTTTCTAAATTTTCTTTTTGCAAGCCTTCTTTCTTTATTTGTCATGCTTTTAAGCATTGTAGTTAATTGATCACCTGTCATAGCAGGGACAATTCCCATATTAATCATCTTTATCTTTGCAAGTGTAACTTTATCTGTTGACAAAATGATCCCAATAAATTAAAATTTGAAAAATAGGTTACTAACATATGCTTTCACCTCGCATTAATTTAGTTTTACTTTTATATCTTTTACATTTCTTATTTTATTTTAAGTGTCAAGTTGAACCTGACACATAATTATAATATCAATACACGCTAATTTATAATCTTAGTTAGAAAAAAATGAAAAAGCTTTACATTTCAAAAAGACTAAATTTGACACCTCAAAAAGTGTCTCTAATGGGTGACTTTATAAACTTTTGTGTGAATAAATTACCTCTTGAATCGCAAGACTTAGAAGTTCATCTCGTTGACAACCGAAAAAGGCACGGTGTAACAACAACAGCATACTACGCGCCAGGTAGAAACTTAATAGTAGTTTACTGTAAAAATAGAGCTGTTGTTGATGTATTGAGGTCAGTAGCTCATGAGTTAACACACATGATGCAAGATGAACAGGGTCTTCTTGTTGGAAAAATACAGGATGCTGGAGGGTTTCATGAAGATCAAGCTAACTCAAAAGCAGGAGAGTTAATAAAACTTTATGCTAAAAGTCATCCACAACGTCGTGCAATTTACGAAAACTTAAAGATGAAAAAACTTGTTCTCAAAGGGTAAGACTAGGCGTTTGACCACTTATTTTTTGCAGTAACATATCTTTCAACATAGCCGCCTGGTTTCCCTGCACCTTGCTTAGAAAATGCTGCAGGCCCATAATACATCTTTACCCAGGCTGTGTGTTTATCATTATTAATTGCATTGACAAATGAGTTGCCCCTATTTTTTACCCATCTTATAAAAGATTTAACGGAATGATCCATAGGATTACTGTTGAATGCAGCTAGAAATGTCTCTGGATCATTACCATATAACGGTAGAGACGTTCCCCCCAAAACTTGGTACAAACCCCAAGCCCCAGCCTTAATAGCTGCTTCTGGGTTAATCTGATAAGCTTTTTCAAATGTTACTGCTGCATTGCCTCTATAACGGGGAGACGCGCCCTTTCCTTTTGCTATTCCCAATTTATCTGCTAAATCGTGTTCTTCTTTTGTGTTTAGTTCTCTTCTGAATATCTGATCATTAAAGGCAAGACCTCTGGGATTACCTGAAGACTCGGTCATTTCAATACCGTATATTGCCTCAGGTTTAATTCCAGTTGCTGCTGAAATCTTTAACGCCCTTGTTTTAATATCAGTATCAATATCTATAGGCTCGTCAGATAATTTTTTATCATAGTCATCACTGTCAAAATCATCAGTTGTGTCTGTTGTTGTTGAATCAGTTGTGTCTGTTGTTGTTGAATGTTCTGGTGATGTTGCAGTTACGCCATCTGATCTAAAGCTTAAGCTTTCAATACCACTTGTCCCTCCAGACACGTCTCCCGCGGTACTTGATCCTCCAATACCGCCTACATCCAAATCTTGAATAGCTTCTTTTAGTGTCTTGGGTTTATATCTTTTGCTATTTTTAACAGGGACTAGTTTATTAAAAGAAAGATAGTCATTTATAATAAGCCATCTTGATGCAGCAACGTAATGAATTGGAATTGCTCTTTTTCTATTTCCAAATTTACCTGCAAACTTAGGGTTGGGTATTTCGATACCGTCAAACTCATATCTGATTATATTGTTGGTTGCTGTACTCGGGGGTTTTGAATCACTTGTTATAATTTTTATATTTTTTACACCACGTTTCCATGGTCGACCACCCAGACGTACAGCACCTAATGCAGCTGAGACGCCTTTCATGTCTTTGTCAAGCCGTTTCTTGCCAGCTACTTTTACGCGCCAGACATTAGCACTGGACCCTTTATAAACTTTTTGAGATTTATCTTTATCGCCCGTTTGAATATCTGGAAGAATTTTGTTAGATTGAAAAATTATAGAAATAGTATCATCTGACGCTTTTTTATCCCAGTGTATAGCGTATTTTCCTGGCCCATTAAGTTTTATTGTAATTGTTTGAAACCAACTTAACACTTTAGGATCATCTTCAAAACTAGACTTTTTAAAAGCTTTATTAATATCTACTCGTTTAACAACATGAGCCGCTTGATCACCTGCTTCATCTGCAATCGGGTCAAACTTTGCATCTTCAAGTTCTAATAAAAGTGAGTTTGTATATGTGCCTTCCCAAATGTGAGAACCTTTTTCGACAGCACCCTTTACATGTTGAAGTGTAACTTCTTTACCGGTGCCAGTAGGAAATACTATTGATACGATTTGCTCCCTTTTGTCACGTACAGGTGACACATCAATCTTAACATCACCTTCTTGTACCCATTCATCTTCTGGATTTTTTGTTGTTATTTTTTTAGATTTAGGCCTCTTTTCCTGAGAACCCGCACTTACTAATGCAGCTTTCAATTGTGTGTGACCATCATCTCCGGACATACTATGAGAACCACGAGAAGGCTGGGAAGTGTACCTGTCTTTTGCAAGGTTTTTGGCAGTCTGGCTGTTTATGCTAAACTTTTTACCAACATTCTTCTTACTAGGCCCGGCTATAACCTGGATGGGGAATGGAACATTACTTGTAAATCTGTACATATAAGGGTCACCTTCTCTCCAGATAATATTAGGATTGTTAACTATACTAGCAACAGCATCAGCACGTCGTTCGTCTTGGGTTATAAACCAAAAGTCTTGTGAATTCCCCGAATAAGGCGTAAGCGATTGTGTGCCTCTTATGTCAGACATCTTGTAGATAAAACCTCGATCCCAGGCGACACCCTTATCATCAGATCCCTCATTTAGTTTTTTAGGTTCATCTTCAGTGTAGATCTCTTGTGAACTGTTGTCAACAACGTCTAAATCCAAAAACGCCTTACTTACCTTAACTGCCCTTAGCTTTGTTGATTTTTTCTTGGGTTTCTCATCAACACCAAATGGGTCTAACTCACCAAGACCTTTTCTTTCTGCGTGCACGTAATTGCCTTGAGATGATCCTCCTCCCTTAAAGTTTTTAACCCTGTGCTTTCCAAGATCCTCGTTAATCTTGCGTATGACATCTCGAAGCTTAGAATCATCTTGTGACATAGTTGGTATTTTCCTATAGCCCTAACGCAAACTTTCCAGCTTCATCAACAAGTCTGTCAAACATACCCTTGTCCTTAGCTGACTCTTCCATTGCGGCCTCAACGGCACCCTTTAGTTCTTCAGGTGACATCAGGTCGGTCAACTCGTCTATGAGCATATCTGCGTAATCCTGATCGTTTGCAAATTCACTGATCCAAACTTCAACAATAGTCGCCAGGCGGCTTCCTATCCACGAGTTTTTGTTCAACCCTAAGCCACCAACAAGTAACTTTTCAACAACAAGACTTCGTACTAATGCCTGATTCATGGCACCCACTATCACACTTGCAAACTCTCTTCTATCACCTTCGAGGTCTAGATAATCATCGAGTCTATGTAATTTTGTATTTGCAATGATGGGAGGAATAACTAGGTACACAATTGAGTTCTGGTCGCCATTATAGCCTATTCCTTCTAAAATTGAGTCTGAAATTCTTGTTTTTATGTATTTTGCTGCCACTGGCCACTCTTCTTCAATCCACTCAGCTGCCCAGTCTAAAACTTTGTGTGTTATTGGGCTAGATACTACCACTGCTGTTGTCAACACGGTGCTAATCGCGCCTAAAATGGTGGCCCCGAGTGCTATTAAAAACCAGCCCTCTTGTATTACGTCTTCTTGCGGTCGCTTTGATAGTAGTTGTATTTCTTCTTTTATAATCTGTCTTAGCTCTATCGAAGTTAGTTTATGATTTGTTGACTCTTCAAGATCAACACCGATCTCTCTGGCCTTGCCTTTAGCCCATTTTTTTGCTCTATCAGCTATGCTTTGGAAGAAGAAGCTTGCAGCATCACCAAAATCAAAAACACCTGTTTTGATAGCTTTTTTAACAACACGTGCCGGTGGCCTGAATCCCATGTTTTCTTTAACATAGTTCTGTATCCACACGATAGTTTCTTCTGCCAACAACTTGGATTCAAGCCAACCGTTTACATCTGATCTAATCTCATAAATCTTATCTGTAAGTTCGTCTATTAATTTCTTGCCAAGTGGTGTTTCTTCAAAATCAGATATTAAGCTAGCCTTGATGTAAGTTAAAATTACGTCAGCTTTTCCTTTGCCGGGTTGAAGACCCATAAGCTCCTGAAGCGGCATTGCTAAACCAACATCAGCTACCACACCAGATATACTTTTGACTAATAACTTTGCAAGCTGTCTAGAACCAGTAGCTACATCATCACCGAAGTAGTTTTCAAGTTGTGTAATTTTAAGGTTTGCAAATGTGTTTGAAACTATCAAACCAATAACATCAGTGGGCTCAACACCAAATTGCTCTAAAACTATTTCTGCAATCTCTTCTTTGAGTGCTGTAACTGCATCCGTCGATTCTACCCAAGCCAAAAGACCCATAATAATCATCGAAGCTGTGCTTTCTTCTTTCTCTAGGGGTGTCCGATCTAAACCGTAGTCTTCTGGTGAACCAGTGTCAATTCCAGCGTCGGCATCTATTTGAGCTGCAACATCGTCAATGTCAGGCTCTTCACCTTCTATCCAGATGTACCGTGGTCTCACACCATCAAAGACTGTTCCTTCGTCATCCATGATATCAAGACCATCTCTGGCTCTGTCGTGAATAGTTTTCACAACACCGTAAGCCCATTCCGGAGGATCACCTGCAACAAAAAATGCAACCCTGTCATTCTTGACAAACTCTTTACCTAAGTTAGGATAAACTTTTTCCAGTAGAATATCATCGGCTGCAAGTGATGCAACTAAAGATGTTGTCTCAACAAATAGTGCCTCCTCTTCGATGAGACTTCTAAGTTCATCTTTTTTTAGTTTGTATGTCTGCATGCTTACCCTTCAGAATAATTCAATGATCTATATACATTATATATCTTTCTAATCTTTAAAGATACGTTCTTCAACAACAGGTTCAATATTTTGCTTAAACACTTGTCTAACTTGATTATCAACTAATACTTCATAAATATCGTACTTAAACCAGGGTGTGTCTTTTGAGATTTGTCGGGGCCTACCCACGTATGATATTATAGTGACTAAGGCACCGTGACTCACAATAGTGGTGTCACCAAAAAAATCATTGAACGAAGGGAACGTTGTCAAGTCAATCATTTCAAACAAGACAAGATCATCAGCAGAGTCTGTACAACTCCCAGTTGAAAAACCGTCTGATGTATAACGTAAACCACGTGTTTTAATTCTAACAATTTGCCCTGGTGTGAACTTACCTATGCTGCACCTCATTTCATAAATATCCATCTGGATGTTCAGGATATGTATTAACACAACATCATTTAAAACGGAGCATAAAAAATGAGAATTTTACCACTGTTGTTAGGCCTTGTTGCCTGCCAACCTAGTAAGGTTGATGTTACAAACGCTACTGATAGTAATATAACACAAGAAGAACCCAGTCCAATAACATGGACAGACTGTAGCTCAAACGAAGAAGAACATCCTTGCGACTTCACATTAAAAGACCAGTCCGGCAACGATGTAAATCTATACGAGTTATTTGGTAAACCAGTCATCGTTGATTTTAGCACTATGTGGTGCTATTACTGTCAGATGGCTGGGTATGATGTTAAAGAAATTGCAGACCTCTATGATGAAGATGATCTAGTCTACATTACAATCTTAGTTCAAAATTTTAGTGGGGAATCACCTACACAAACAGACTTAGTTGAATGGAACAATCACTTTGGCATCGGAGATAGTTCTACACCTGTTTTAGCTGGGCATCAAGAAATGATATCTGCAACACCAGATGATGGGTGGTACGTCGAAGCATGGCCAACATTCTACTTTATTGACAGAGAAATGACAACAAAGATGTATCTTAGGGGATGGTCAGAGGCAGCAGTAAATGCAGGAATCGAAACAATAATTCAATAAGCAGTATACATTTGAAGAATCATAGAAGATAAGATAAAGTAAGCATAGTCTAAGGCTTTCTCAGTTTGCTTCTTATTAAGATTAGTAATCTCCTTAAGTTCATATCTAAGCTCATTATCAATTCTTTTATCAGTCATTTTTAAGATGTGAGCGTGATCGTACCGCTTTAATAATCTAGTTGCTGCCCAAGCGCCTGGATTTCTATGAGGTGTTATCTTCTTATCAATAATATCCCAAATTTTATGTGATATTAATTGAGTCACGCTAGCGATGCACCTTGAGCAATCTTATCATGCTGATCAGTCACATCTTGAAGTTTGCCTTGTAGTGCTGATTTTTCTGCAGATGAAGTTGCGCTAGCAATTTGTGCTTCTAACGAAGACATCTCTTGACGATATCGCTCTAGTGCTTTTGTTTTATCAACAACTGTGGGCAACTCATCTGGAAAACCTGTTGTGGTCTTTGGCGAGCCATTAGCCTCTATTAAAGCTTTAAGCTCTTCCTTGATAATAACACGCAGTGCTTGTCGATTAATTTTGCTCACGGTTCATCACCTATCGTTAGGTGTGTAGGAAGTATGACCTCTTCGACTTTAAGGCTCTTAATACTCTTTTGATCTAATATTTGAAAGTTTAATTTAGGTCTAGTTGTATCATCAATAGCATCTTTAATTAATTTCTTAATTGCATCTTTGCCTACAAAGTCAAATTGCTGCTGCTTATCACTCATTTATTCTTATCCTTCGTTAGAACTATGAGAGTAAATATCTTAAAGAAGACTAGTTTAAAATACAAAAAATAATGATAAAATACCTTAATCCACTAACAAGGGTCTTGAATGTTTATAAGAATTACAACACTAGAAAATAAAGAGGATAACCTTGAAGTGATAAACGATAGAATTGCAGAAAGTCTTTTCGCATCAAGAATATTAGACAGAAATGAGCATCAATGGACTGTCCAGGGTCAATTTGAACCTGAAAATAAACAGCGGTTTGACAAATATTTAGGTGAGCTTTCTTTTCCTATTACTCAAAATGAATATGATTATTTATCTAGAGAAGATAATTGGCGAAAATTTAATTATAATGTTTTAGAAATTTACCTTTATAGATTAGTACACATTCCAAAGACAGCAGGGCGATATATTAATCAAAAGTATGCTGTGTATCGGCAAGGTCCCAATCAAAATCACACAACTTTTAAAACAAAGAATTACAAGGAAGCTATTGGGTTAGGTCATTATAATTTCAAAAGGACTTTTGAGCATCCAAAAGACATCAATATTTCCAAAAAAAGGTTTGCAATTGTTAGAAATCCGTACGACTGGCTTGTTAGTATGTACTTTTGCAACTGGGATTCAAGAAGACAGCGAGGCTGGGTTGATGTGAGAGATCGCATGGAAGCAGGGAAGGAAGATTCTTTTGAAGCTTTTATCGATGTTATTTGTGATAAAAAATGTAAGAATACACAACTCTATAGAGAAATAGTCGAAGAAGTTTTTCCATTTGACGAGGGTATGACAACACAACTTTTCGATGACGAACAAAGATTACTTGTGAGCAACATTATCTTTTTTGAAAAAATACATGACGGTGTAAAAGAGTTAGGTTTAATGGAAAGGTCCGATTCCCCATTCAAAACAACATACGAGTACAACGAAAAAGAGTTTAATACACACAAAAAGCGTGATCCTCAAAGCTTAAGAAAAGATGACTATAGAGAATACTACACGCCTGACATGATTGAAAAGGTTTCACAGGCTTTTAAGTTTGACTTGGAATTCTTAGGGTACGGTTTCGATGGTCTAAGACACGATGCAAATCTTTTTACTTATCCACCTGGTATTCACAAAAGTGAACTACCCCGATTACCCGTTGAGGCCTGCTAATTTTTCCCACCGATTAATTGATTCTTTAACTGCGCCTAGATCTGTTCTGTTGGGATTTTTTAAGCCAAAGTCTCTTGACATATTATCAACAATCCACCATATTTTATTTTTTCCAGCATCGTCATACGAAGCCAACGTTGAAAAATCCATCTCTGAAGTCCAAGCATCTTGTGCAATTTCTTTTGTTTCGGGATCTGCTATGTCTGATTTAAACTCTCTTCTCCCGTACTTTTCTATTGGCGGAAGCTCTTCGCCTGCTAATCGCTTGTGTTTGAAAACAGCATACATAACTCTTTTAAGTGCATTATCATATACCCTCTGCCCTTGTTCATCAAGCATCTTAAATTCCTCATAAGCTGTGTATGTCATAAGACCTACTGCTGCGAGCCCAAGACCAGCAGAAGCCCATGTAGAAGCTGCACTCATACCTGCAGTTGCTGCCACACCCAAAGTAGCTAAGCCTTTTAAGACAATTATTCCAACTGGAATTGCAACAACACAGCCTAGCACAACTCCTGTGAATGTTGCAGTAGTAGCCATAAGTTTTTGCATAGGTGTGGCTATTTTCATTTGATTGTCTGTTGCTGCTTCTTCCATCCATTCCCAGCTATTTACACTTCTATCAACAGCACCTCCGCCAAGATCACCAACACCATCCGAGATTGCATTCCCTACACCGTCAGTGATAAAATCTAAGTCGTCAGCAGATAGTACTTTTTTCAACTTCTCAGCACCGAACGCTATTTTTATATAGTCATCAATTGCTGCTCCGGCAAGAATCAAAATAAAGTTATCAATAAATCCAAATACAAACTGGTATGCAAAGTCTTTGGCGTACCTTAAGATGACTTGTCTAAGTGTAGGAGGAACAGGTTTGCCAACCATCCTCTCAACTCTAGCTAAATATTCTGATAAGAGTACTGTATTAGTATACTTCTTTTTGTATTGTTTGACAGCACTGGTTGCTACGCTTTCTTTTATTGATCTGATCTTTTCTTTAGAGAGGTCATCTTGTGATAAGATATCTGGATTTCTTTCTACGAGACTTTTCATCTCTACTTCAAGTTCACCTGCAAACAACGCTGAAAAATCTGATATTGCTTTAGCACGCATCTCTTTTTTTATAGGTGCTTCAAGGCGATCACCTTGTGCAACAGCAGTTCTCACAGAATCTATATCTGTACTAGCCACAGCCACCTCTTGTATGATTATGTCTCTAAGCTGCTTGTTTGTAAGTTTCATCTTAAGTTATTCCTGTGAATATTAAATATCAATCGTACCAGGCACCGCCAGTAGGATTACCCGTGATCTTCTCACCGACTTTCTTTATTAGATCCTTAGCTGGCGTGGTACCCTTAACAACGCTACTATCAAGAGCAGCCTGGATTGCTTCAATGGGGTCATCAAACTCGCCCGGATCTTTATGAGAAACACGGTTATTATACGAACCGTAGATTCTTGCGAAATACTTGTCACTAAGTAGTCGATAAAGCGTGATGCTCTGCTTTGCTTGGATGTTGTTCGGACGAGCGGAGTAGGTATAAGAAACATATTCCTTATACCACGGATCACCCCAGGCGTCGCCTACTTTTGTATCCGATACAGTAGGACCGCGCATGTCATCAGCATATTGTGAAATCAGCGGGTGAGATAAAGGAGGAAAGTTTGGTCCGCTATCATCTTCAAGATCATCAGCAAGGGCACGTAGCTCATCGGCATCAAGTTCACCGTCGTCGTTAACGTCCATAGACTTTTTCTTCGCTTTTATATTAGCAATGTAATCTTTCATAGCTTCGCGATCTTCTTTTGAAGATACATAAGCACCCTTCAGAAGATCAGGATCTAGCTTGTCACCACGATCACTGTTTGAATCAGCTTCTAAGAGGTTAACCTCTTCCTTAATAATCTGTCTTAATTGTCTGCGTGTGATTTTCATTTTAATCTCACTTACAACTTTTTCTTTGCTTGATTTTGTCATTTCATCTGGAGGTTGAACGGATGTCATATATGCTTTTCCGTCGACACGATTTTCATTTGCAAGCGCTAGCCTTTTGTATATATCATCAAGAAAAATGGTCAGTCCACTATCGACTTTTATCTGCTCGTATGCACTATTGATTTTTGTTCCCTTTGGTATATAATCACTGTTATGTAATTTTTTCGCTTTAAGATCAGCTGACATGTTATTTGAAAACACGTCAAAGGGATAATCTTTATCAGTTGTTATATTTAAATTTCTGGGATCAATTTCAATTGCAGGAAAAACTTCAGCTAAGAACCAATCATATGTTTCACGTAGTTTTTCAGCCGCAAATTCTTGCCATTGATCTTTGATAATATCATCTCCTTTTTGGCGGCTACTGGAGAATCTACTACCTGGGTTTACAGGGTTTACTTCTACTTCCTGTATCATTTGCCTAAGTTGTTGACGTGTGATTTTCATAATATTTCTTACACCCTATACAATTATAACTATTATCTATTGACGTAATTTTTGTTTCTAGCTTTCAGTCTGTGCTAGTGTAAATTGACCTATAGCATCAAGGCTCTCAAGAATAATGATTTTCACGCTATTCAATGCTTGAACACTTTTCATTTTATGCTTTGCTGATTCAGTCCAGTAACCCTTCACCTCTATATACACATCATGATCTGGCAAATAGAAATCTGGGATATAGTTCCGAGTTCTACGTCCCCTTGTGATGTACTTTAATTTAAGGCTTGGGTTTCTAATCCACTTGATACCAAGTTCATCCAGGCGGTTAGCACAAGCAACTTCCCAGGTGCTGTCCATAGAGACTATAGATCCGTCTAGACACGTGTAGTCTGACTGTTTACTCCAAAGCTTGCGTTTCTTGAAACGCCGCTTTCTTTTCTTAGACACCATTCACCCTTCGTGAATCAATCATCTTGTTCCAGTTCAACGACATCGCCCGATTCGATGCCCTTAAAATCCTATAAATTGAATGTACTCATTTCACCAGCTTTCTCTGGGTCTTTCATAAAGTCTTGAGCTATGCTAAAAGCAACCTGCCCCACCATTTTATTGTCCAGTTTTGCCTGGTCAAAAATGAAACGAATAACATCTTCGAACTCATCCTTATTGTCGATCTGATTCAAGAGACCTTTTGGTCCGGCTATTTTATACTTGACTAGTAAACTCTGTACCCGCTTAGCTATGACTTCATCTTCTGGCATAGACTACTCTTCTTCTTTAAGCAACTGCAGCTCTTCTCTAATAAGGTGTCTAAGCTGGTTACGGGTTGTCTTCATCTTAGTCGTCATCCTGTTCTAGTTCGACGACATCACCTGATTCAATTCCCTGCATGTACTTTTCAAAGTCTAGTTCCATTTGACCGATATCATCGGGATCTTGTTGGGCTGCTAGATCTTTTGTTTGAATCATCTGCATACCATCGAGAATATCTTGAATGTCCTCATCAAAGTAGTCGCCCGCGTCAATTCTACTTGTTATGTCGTGAAGACTCTGTTCAATGTTGCCAGCTTTACCTACCACGAAGTCCCTGTTAAGTCGCATTCCTAGTTGCTTGAAGTGTACTGGGTCAATTGTCTGCTTATAACCTAGCATCTCTTCAGCTCTATTACTTAAGGCTATTGCAAGAATATCTTCAGGCGCACTGTCTGGGCCATATTCTAAGTCTGACATCTTCTGTCTCAACTCTGGCCTTGCTAGATAACCTTCGGGACCAAACTCCCACGGTAATTTAGGACTAGGTAGATTGATTACTTCACCCTCAGTCAATTTATCAAATTCATCATCTATGATTTGACGAAGCATATCTCTTGTCATTTCTCTCATTCTACCTTTCCCCATTCCTATTTGTTTTGGCATGTCTTCACCTTCTTCGGGCTCCATAAGCTCTTCAACTTCTTCTTCTTCGTGTGCGATCCACATGTCTTGATCTTCACGATGACGTTCCTCGTACCACCAATCCTTGTGCTGTTGTTCGATCTTGTCGTGCTCTATCTCTAGCTCTTCAGTTGACAACTGGCGAAGGGCTGTGGCATTAGCCCGCTTACCATAAATGTCTTTGTGCATGTCTGAAATGGCAGATATTAAAGCATCGCGGAGGTCTTCGCCAGTTAATGGTTCACCCTCAAGATCGTCTGCCAAATCTCTCAATTCATCGGCATCAATTTGTCCGTCGGCATCGGTATCAACAGATTCCAGCATAAAAGCTTGCTTGAGATTTTTTGGCCTTTTCTCCATTTATCTAATCATCCTTTCTTGAGAGTGCATCTCTAAGTGCGCCAAGTCGTCCTATGACCCAACCGTAAACACCTGTTACTCGACCCCAAGCCCATCTGACAGGACGAACGGTCCAGTCTTTTACAGTGCCTGCGACATCATCAATCACTTCAACAACCTGATCCCACGCAAGGTCAAGGATATCAACAATGAGCTTAAGCGGGGCGCTGAAAACACGAAGAAGAGGATGTTTATCTCTTCTTAACATTACCCAGGCGAGAGCGATACCAATAAGAAGTCCCTCAAGACGAGGAGCACTAACGTGAAGGTGGTACAGGACATCCCATACCCAGCCTGCTAGAACGCTAAGAACGCTCAATACCAAAACGAATAAATCAACAGCTGCTGTCCAGCTTGATTTTAAAATTTCAACCATGATGAAAATCTCCAGTTAAAACAGTCCACGTTGCATCTCCTGCTAATGTAAACTGCTATACCCATAACTATCCTATTGACGACGAAAAGTTAATCTGGATAGTCATGGAGTATTAAGGAAGTTATCTTAAATCATACCGGCTTGCCGGACGAGAAATTTTTTCGAAAAATTTTTTTCGGAGTCACTTAACTTCGTCGACAGACTCATCCATAAGATCATCGAAATCTGTGCGGAGTTTGATCATAGAATTGAATTGAGCTCTCTTTCTATCAAGGATTAATGAACCTTGGGGGCGAACAAGTTCACCGTCTATTTCGACGCCTTCAAAGTCAATCTCTGTTTTGGCTTTATAAACAACTTTGGGTTCTTCCTTAGGGTCATCCGCAAGCGCTGGAGAAATAATTGTTAAAGACAATAAGAAAAGTAACATTTTTTAACTTCCTGGTTAGGGGTACAGAATAAGTATTTGTCACTCAAGAGAAGTTGAAATAGTTTAGATAGATGTAATAAATGATTCTCTTGCAGTGTATAATTTAACATTAAACTTTAGGAACACATAAGATGCCAATCTTAATGGACGAATCAAATATATTCAAGCTTAATAGCAAGCGAGAAAAGACAGTTGAAGAAATAGATCTAGGGGGAGAAGAACCTCTCAAAATTGTTAGAATTCATAACGTTTATGAAAACCCAGAGGCAGTGAGAGAAGTCTTTTTAAGTGCGCCTCACACACTAATACCGCGAGCAACAGGAGTTGCACCATGGTTTAGCGCACGATTTATAGCAGATATAAGAGAGATCTACGGCGATATAATTAGAGCAATTAAAAGTGAACTAAACCCTAAATTCAAGCCACCGTACAGGCCACCGCTAAGTTCAAGCAAAAATACTCGTTACAGTCAAACAGTCAATAGGAAGGTTTTCGATGAAAATATATCTACTGCAATTGACAACTACATAGAGGGTTGTCCTCTCCTTCATATGGAAAAATTTTTATCATGGCAAAATAAAAAAAAGGTCTACAACGATATAATGTACGGGCCAAGAACTTGGGACAGACCACACGCTGATCCTGATTACTACGCTTGCTCAATTTGGTTAAATGACCAAACAACATGTCAGGGTGGAACTGGTTTTTATAAACATAGGAGTACGGGAGTGACATCTTTAGAAGAACTGCAAAAATTATTTGTAGAAAAAGATCAACATTACATCGAAAACTTAATAAGAACATTCCATGATGATGAAATTGGACAAACAGATAAAAAATTAATTTCCGATTCTAATGACAAGTGGGAACTAAAACACATCGAAAAAATGGAATTTAATACTGCTGTACTATATAATGGCAACTTTTTTCATACTGACTATCTCAAAGAGGGAATGTTCAAAGAACACTACAGGTTAAGCCAGGTAATCTTTGTACCAGACAAGGTAAAAAGTTTAAGCGCTCTTGGGCCAAGTACAGAAAAAATACTTAAAGACATAATGTTTAAAAATATTGATGATTCAAAGCTTGCAAGGTTTGATGAAAATCATGCATTTACATACACAGAATAAAATAACTTAAGAGACTCTCTGGAGTCCTCCCTGGAGGACCCATCCGAGCCTCACGTTCATACCCATCATAGGCCTTATAGGGAGAACACGTGCAAACGGAAGCTAGTCCGGTGACACCGATCCGGAGAAGTCTAATCTAAACCAAGCATCTTGAATGATTTACGTAAGTTTTGATCCGCACGCATCGGCTGCATACTTATATCCTCTTGCAAAGCAGTTACAATTCTCATTACTACTGCTTCAACCATTTCTTCTTCCAATTGATCAACTTCACGTTCAAGACCACCTAGTTTTGCCTGGCTCATCATTGTTCTATAGTGATCGATGGTCGTTTCGAGTTCTGCTCGTAAAGTTGGATCAGTGGCAATTCTAGACATAGCAGATAAAACGCTCACATAAAGAACTATACGCTCTTTCATGTCACTCATCTTAAAGCCAGCGGGGAGTACCTTGTCTAATAATGACTCGGCCATCCTAACGAAAACACTCAATGGGTCACCACCGGTATTCTGAATTTCGTGCCAATGATCAAGAGTAACAACGTAATTTTGAAGCAAGTCGGCAATTATAGTGAGCATCCTATTAGTGGTTTGATTGAAATCAATCTTGTCATCAATTTTGTCAAGTAATACCTCTTTAGAAAAAACTGCTGGTGTAGGATTGTTTGGGTTCTCAGTAAGGTGCTCAAGCTCCTCCCGGATGATTCGTCTTAAGTGTGTTCTATCGATCTTCACGTGCGTCTCCTGAAGTGTACAGATATAACTATTAAGCAAGTATATAAAAAAAGGCCTAGCTGTTAAGCTAGGCCCAGAGTGTGTCCTTAAAAGGAAACTGACTAGAGAGACGTGGAGTCCGAGTCATAGTCAAGGTTCTCGTTAAGGAAGCTCTTCAGCGCCTGTGCCTCGCGTACAGTCATGGTGAGGCTGGTCTGTCCGACGCTGTACTGACTGTCCTCGTAAGGAAGTGTAGAGATCGTGACGATGTTGGATCCGGCCTTCTTGGCTGTGGTGTTACGGTTGATACCGAAGCTGAAACGCTTGGTTGACTTTGTCTTGCTGAATGGCATGCTATTCTCCTGTTTGTTAGCATTGTGATTGGCTTATTTCCAATTCTGTAAACTATACTGTGTTGAGGTATGGTTTACAAGCCTATAATGCTAAAAAGGAATAAAAAGCAAAACTATTTTAACGCCCGAGATTATGCATCTAGTAGTGCTTGTAAGAGGACGTTGCTTGCACTTTCATATCGTTCTTGATCTTGTAAATATTCCCCAGTGACTGAGTCTGATGTGGAACCCAGCTCTATCTCACGAATAAACTTCTCTAAAGTTTGATTATTGCTTGCAAGATTTGTGAGCTTTTTACTTATGTCTGAGTATTGTAGCCCTTGATCAATCACCATGCCGAGGAGGTGTGTCACCAGCGTAATCGTCACCATTTTATTTAATTTATCGTCACTGTATTTGTACCCCCATGGATTAACTGATGAATCGCTGGTGTCGCGACCTATGACTTCAACAGTGTCTGCCAGGCTTTGTATTCTTTCATGGAATTTAAGCGCTTCCAGCGATCTAAGGACGCTTGATAGCTCTTGCTTATGATCCCTTTCAATTTCACCTGCGAGCCTATTTGCTCGTTGGATCGTGAATTCTTCCTTAATAATCTGTCTTAGTTGTCTACGTGTGATCTTCATTTTATAACCCCATCACCGTGTCTTTAAATGCTTGAGCAGCTACTTTCATAGCGTCTTCGTCTATGATAGGTTCACCGGTGTATGAGTCTGATGTTATTGCCATTTCAAATTCATCCATTAAGTCATCCAATTCTGGTCCAGCTGTTCTAAGATTCTTAGCTTTGTCTATTACATCTTTTATCGGCGTGGCTGATTCGCCCATCACGCTTAAATACAACACATCTGCTGCCATCTCATCCAAGTATTTTTCGTCTAATATTTTGACCAGATAGGATCTTGGAGGAACTTCCATTCCCAATTCGCCACTGGCCTCTGCCCAATCCAAAATCCTGTCTACTACAAATAACATCGCCGGTCTTAAATGAGCTGCTAACGCCTTGATTTCTTTCTGGTTGTCCGCTTCGAATTCCTGTTGTGACACTGGAAATGGCATGTCTGGGTCTGATTCTGGGTAGTCTGGCCTCTCTGACGTCCCAAGCCTTTCTGCCCTTTCTGCATCCTCAATGGCCTTCGAGAGCTGTGCCCACCGTTGGTCGCTGATTCCTGTTACAGGACTAAATTTACTAAATCCTATCTCTTCCTTAATAATCTGCCTTAGCTGTCGGCGTGTGATCTTCATTGGACTCTCTCGTTTAAGATGATACGATTATAACTATCCAAAAAGTTTTGAAAAATTTCTCGGGAATTTTTTGTGAGAAAGTGTGTTTCCCTATTTTTTAGCCACGCAGATTTCGTGTCAAAACCACCTGTCCTGGATGATAGAGCAGCACTGTGAAGAGTAGTAAAGTGTAATTGCTGTCTGTCGATCATAGAGCAGCCTAAAAGCTTTCCGAATTTCCGAAGAAGGGCTCACGTACTTAGCCCCCTGCCGGGGGTCCCAGAGGGCTCACTGAGTATGCCCAGAGGGGGGCCCTTAGGGCCGGGGGGCTCCAGGGTCTAGAAGGCCCTATTTGGGGCGGGCGGGCTCCACCTCTAGAAGGGGGCTCAAAGAGGGCCCAAAAAGAGGCCCCTCGAAGGGGGCCGGGCCCGCTTACCTACGACCAGTACACACCGACCACAGCGCCGTTGTAGGGCTCATGGTGGACGGTAGCGCTCTTACCCATGGACTTCAGACCCAGGTTCACCCAGGCGTCGATCTTGGCCCACTTATCGCTGTTGTAGGCGACAGCGTTCTTCGGGTCGATACCGAACTCCCTAGCCTCCCAGGAGAAGTCATTCACATCTGTAGCGTTAGGGATACCCCCTTCACAGTAGATCTCTAGAACGCCGTGTCCACCGACCCACTCCCCTGGTGCCTGATCTGCTAGGTGGACATCACGCTTCAGGGCGTTGGTGAGGTGACGGTCTAACTCCTTGTCTCCGCACCCGAAGTACTTGAGGATCGCCTCTCTGTATAGTCTGCGGACTGTGTCTCTACGTGTCTTCATGTTTTGTTCCCTCCTTGGGATTTGAGTCTTTTTCTTTTTTAGCTGCTCGTGTTTTCCACGGCGGTTCCAACTGTAGCGTAGTGTCCCCATTCCTGGTGGACGTTACGTCGTGCCTGCTCGGCAGTGTGAGCAAGGGTCTTGACCTGTGCCTTGGTCAGCTTGGCGTCACCACGGCCATCGAGGCGGTCGTTGTCAAACGCCCACCACTGAACAGGGACGATCCACTCCCAGGCTGGTTCAGGGTTGAACTGACCGAGGCGCGTAGCCTTTCCTCGGGTGTTGAAGCGGGCGGTGTAGGTGATGATTTCTGCCATGATGGCCTCCTTGGTAGGTGATTCTATTATACCACAGTCAGAGGAAACTTACACGTAGTCGTCGACACTAGGCCTCAAGCGTTTGAACGCTTCCCAACACCTCAAGCCAATCCTTGGGTTCCCACTCGACCTGGTTCCAGTTTGCCCACAGAACGCCAACCCGCTTATCGCGTGAGTGACGGGGTTCAACATCAATGACGATACCGACACTTGGTGCATCACCTTCTCGCACGGTCTCACCCGGCATGTGAATCAAATCTCCAGGTTTCATGCGTTCCTCCACGTCTCTTTGACTGCTTCGATTCCTGCGAAGAAGTTCTCAATCATGAGCTCCTTGTATACTCCCATCAGTTCAATCACCACTTTCATGACCCCACCTCGATGTGCCGGGGGAGGCATCCAGCTTCACGCTGCCAGTCCCGAAGCTCCTGGAGGTACTCACCATTGTGAAGCTTCGCTTCGTACTTCTCAACCACGTCGCAAAGTGCTTGCAACATGTCCATCCCGCAGTTCTTGTACTGGGAACGCCATTCCGGTTCGGTTGAGCGACCTTCAAATGCCTCAGGCACCTCCTCGAAAAGAATCTTCATCTTTTCCTCGAAAGCGTCCACGACCTCTCCAATCTGATTTTCCATATCGACGTTATCAACAATTGACATTGTACCTCCTTGGTACTATTATTATATCACAATCGGAGTCGACTTACATAAAAGTAGGGGCTTTGGTGAGGGGTCTCCTCACCCTGTGTCGGAAGTGCCCCGTCCTCCCTTTATGTCTCCAACGTTTCGAACCGCTGGTTCCCCCTGTGCACGGGGACAGCACTGACACGTGCTGAAAATGTAGGGTTGGTGACTGTCGGATTCATTGCCTCCCCGCCGACATCGGTAGTCGCCACTTTGGGCGTTGTTACTTGCTGTCACCTCCGGCACCGTCGCGCCTTGTGTTAACCTTGGAAAGGACCCTAGCTCCTCCCAAATGTGGTGGGTCGTCCGGGGCTCGAACCCGGGACCTGCGGGTTAAAAGCCCGATGCTCTACCAGCTGAGCTAACGACCCTTAGTGTCACTTAGTCGCGACGTAGATAACGTGGCCAGCTGCGAAGAGATTCGCCACACCACAGGTTGCCCAAGCTAGAGCGAACCAACCCAGACCCCAGAGAACCTCACCGTAGACGAGGTGACCGATTCCTGGAATAAAGAGTGAACCGAGTGTTGCCAGAACTGCTTTCATGAATCCTCCTTGGTGATTCTATTATATCCCAGCACACGTTCTTTTACACGAACCGCTTCGAGTTCGTCGAGGATTCCACCGATATGGTAGAGCTTCCACCCAATGTAACAAGAGGCGGTGACCAACCAGAGAATCGAAGCGATGTCAATAATGAAGCTACTCATTATGCGAACCGAGGGTGAACCTTCCAGCGCACACCAAAGTTGTTGTTACTAGTCCGAACAGATTGGACCAACCCTTCATCACGAAGGTCACGAAGAGCGTCGAGGACATCAGTCCGAGTGACGGCATCAACGTTAACCTTGGCTGCTTCCTTAACTGCTTGGAAGTGAATCGGCTTCGTCAGAGAGAGACCCTCTTTGTTCTTAACCACATTTTGCACAGCGCGGAAAACGATCTCTTTCGAAACAGCGCGACGCTTTGCTTTCTCTTCCTTCTTCTTCGCCTTCTTCCCCTTAGGAGTCAAGACGACACGGTTACCTTCAACTGTGACGAATCCAGCAGCTGCGAGGCTGATGAGAGAGCGAGTGGTTCCAGCATCACGACCGATGTGGTGAATAGAAGAACCTTCTGGAGAGATTGAACCTACGGTTGGTAGAGTGAGAATTGACATATTGTTGCCTCCTTGGTATTGGCATTGTGAGAGGTTTATCCCCTCGTCTTAGTTATTATATCACAGTCAGAGTCAGCTTACACGAAGTGTGTTAGGCAGTGATTCCAATTGCAGCTTGTGCTGCTGCGACAATTGCGAGTTGTTGATTGGCCTCACGACCACTACGAATTGCTTCTGCACGGACTTCATCTGGAAGTGACCGATCACTCATTCCAATCTTGGCTTCATCACCCTGCTTGACAAGGTCCTGAATGAGACCCATGACACCCAGACCTACTGCGAAGTCGTAAGCGTTGAGAGCTGCGATCTCTAGCGGTGTGATTGTGTTTGTGCTGATCATGATGTTCCCTCCATTCCCCACTCCACTCGACGGAGCCAGTTCATCGCTGTTTCGAAGTTACCCAGGCTTGCATGCACGACGTGTCCATCTGCTGCTTCCTCGAAGACCTCTGCGGTGACATCAACATTCTCTTCATCGATCCCCATCTTGGGATTCCCAGCGTGTTGAATCATAAGCCGAATATCTCCACGACGGAGTGTCTCCATCCTGCCGACACTGTTGTCAAGAGCGAGACTGAGAATCTTAGCGCCGCTCTGAAAGGTTACGGCAACCTGCTTACTGTCCCCAAAGATCATGGGGTTATGTGCTTGAATCATTGTGATTCCTCCTTGGTGAGTATATTATACCACAGCTAGAAACATCTTACACGAAGTCGGGGCTATTATCGCCAGAACCCCTGGACTCTCTTGCGGTATGCATCCATCTTCCGAATCTCCTCCTGAATCTCAGGAAACTCTACCCACAGGTTCCGGACTTCAATATCCCCTCCCCCATCAATATCTTCCAACTCCAACTTCTCAACTTCATCCTTCACAACCTTACCACCTCTCTTGGCGATATAAAGATGCGCGTTCGCGAGCAGCACGCCCTCTTGAAAGATCTCACCCGTGTCGTGACAAATCACATCAACATTCAATTCCATGTCTTTTCTCCTTGGTGAGACTATTATACCACAGTCTCCGAAGACTTACACGAAGCGAGTCGATCTAGAATCCAGATGTCTGGCTCTCCCGTTCTCACCTTCGCCACACCGTATGGCATCTCGCCAGTGTCGCAAAAGTAGTCGAACAGTTTCTCATATGCCTTCGTCTCAAGGAACCGTCCATCATCGTCTTCGATGTATGACTCGACCAATGCGATCTCTGTTACCCCGAGGCCAGCTTCCAAACAAATAGCTCTCATGCTCTTGCCTCCGCTTCGAAGCGCTTCTTGTAAGCGTTTGCTTCCATTCGGCTACACCCACACACCACAGGCTTCGCCTGTCCGTAAAAGATTGGACTCCGCATCCCCTTCACGTCTTGTGCGCGGAATACCGCCCAGCTGTAACTGTCATCGCCATCGAACTTCTTAACTGAGAACTTCATTGTTCCTCCTTGGTAAGAATATTATATCACAGCTGCGGCGATCTTACACGAAGTCAAGGCAACTCGATCTCAACTAACAAGACCATGTCACCCGTCTCTGGGTCGAGCCACATCGGGCCTGATGTCACGGGTCCCAGACCAGAGAGCGCTGCCTCAACCTGGAGTTGAAGAGCCAACAGTTCGGCCTCGTCCTTGTCCGCCTTAGCCTGCTGAAAGTCAATTAGCTCACCCATGTTGGTGCCTCTTTAGTGTGTCACTCGTCTTCTCCGTCGTCGTCTGGGTCGAAGCCCGGACCTTTAGCTGACTGAATCATCTCTCGAACGATGACCCAACGTGTGAAGTCACTCACAGATTCAGTAGCGACAAGTTGAACATCTCGGGGGTCTAGTCCGGGATTTGCGCTCACCCACTTCTGAAGTGCTGATTTGATGTAACTGTCGAGCTCAGTCGCCTTAGGCGACCACTCGTGATTGTCGTCGAAAAGTCTTATTGCCATACATCTATTATACGCCTGCGCGTGAGATGTGTTCAAGCTAAAGACGAATCTTTTGACGACATGCCTTCTTGTCTGCCTCCTTCTTGCGATCCTTCATCGGTCCACCCTTCCTCTGGTGAGCGTGAACTGCGAGCCAGTTGCGAGCCGCGATGCGACGTCGTTCCTGCGCCCGACTTGAGAACTTTTCTTTTTCCATGACTACACCTCTGAGCATTGTGCGAGGTCGAGAGTTGGGAGCACAAGATCACCGTTCTGGTCGAACGGGTCACCCGACATGTCGAGGTCTTCGCGTTCCGCGTCCAGGTCCCGACTCGTATTCATCAACAGCTCAATCAAGTCCTCCAGCCCATCCTGATTGAGGCGGAGCGTAAAGCTATTGTCAAAGCGGACCGTCACTCCGTAAATGTCTGCCTGTGACATGACGTTGCACGGCTTGCCGTCGTTTCTAATCTTACACTGCCGAATCATTTGATTCCTCCTTGGTGATTCTATTATACCACACCTGCGACTGAGTTACACGGGACTCATTCTTCACAACCAGAACTCGCCGTTGTGAAGCTTTTCCTCGACCCTCTCGATGAGGAGATTGAGCTGGTGCTCCAGGTGCTCGCTTGCCGCGTGACACTCGGTGTTCCAGTCAAGCTTCGTATTCCGGCCCTCGAATATCTTGGGCTCCTCGTCGAATACCTGAATCATCTGGTCGCGGAACGTCTCCACGAGCTCGTCCACCTGGGCCTCGATTGTTTTCATATCTGAAACTGACATCGTTTTTCTCCTTAGTCTACACTGAACTTTACGTCTTGCCCACAGAACCACCACATTGTGTGATACTCATCTTCTGCTTGCTCATCATTAAGGATCTCCACACTAATCTTCTCACCATTTGGCTTAGTATAGCTTAGAGTGATTGGGTATTCGACGATGTCATCCATGTTTGTCTCCGTGGTAATAATATTATACCACACCACAAGAAAACTTACACGAGCCTTACGACCTGGTGGCCGACCAGGTCGCCTTACCGAGAGCAATGACGTCCTTGCGCCAGCTGCCGTCCTCGAGCCGATAGACCCACTTGAGGTCCTCATCCGGACAAAAAGTCGTCACGCGGTCCGCATCGAGTGTTGCCTCAGTGATCAGAGCTGCCTCATCATTGCGGAATGCAGAATATGCCTCTCGCTCTCCACCTTCAAAGCAGTCAAAATAGTCATAGCAGACCTGACTCCATGTGCGTGACATTGCTGCCCGCAGTGTGCTCACCTGATCGGGTGTGATGTTAAACTTCTTTGCAACTTCTGTGATTGTAGCCATGTTGGCCTCCTTGGTGAGTATATTATACCACAGGCAACAGAGACTTACACGAAGGACGCGTTCCAAATCGCTTCACCCAGAGACATCGCCTTCGGGTGTTCATTGACGAATCCCCAGTCGACTCCTCCCTTTGAGTATGTCTTGAGTCGACCTGCGTCGAGAGTAAACTCAGCGACCATCGCGGCTTCTGAGTCAAAGTAGTCGATGAAGTCATATGCGTCGCTACTGATCGCGTCCCATGTCGACGACATCCCCTCCTTCAGCGTCTTGGCCTGATCTAGAGTAATATCGAACTTGTTAGCAACTTCTTGTAGTGTTGACATCTGCCCTCCTCTCTTCTATTATATCATGCGGTGAACTCGCTTACACGAGACTAACTATCCTCTCCAATCTGCTTGAATCCTCCGGTCCACATCCAGAATACGAACCCAATCAGGGCACAACCCAAGATTGTCCTTGCTAGACTAGCTTCCATCCTCGCCTTCCTCTAGGCTTGTGATCAGGTCACGAAGTCGGAGCCGCCTGACCTTTAGCTCCTTGATCCGCATCTGTTCTCGTGCGGTCATGTATCTTTTCTCGTTAGCCGCGTCGATCTCGTCATCAAGACTCTGGTGACGTTCTCGAAGAAGACTCAGCTTCTTACTCTCGATCTGATTTTGTTCAAAGTCTCTCACTGCCCTTCTCCTCCAGACGATCGGAGTGTCAACTCACGACCGACGACTAGACCAAGCATTCCACACAGAACGCCGACGCCGATGGTAACTAACATTTCCTCACCTCCTGGTCTCAGTATACTCGGTTGGGTGTGAGATGTACAAGCGCGAGATGGGCTAAATGTCCGGGTAGTAGATCGGGGCGTAAAGTCAGCGCTGCGATCGATGGGATCTAGGTGCGTAAGCCCTTGGAGTCCCGACGCGTGCTGTGACACATTGTCAGGGCTGTGACACCCTGTCTCTCCGAGTAAATAGGGCTGACAAACTGTCAATATGCGTGACATTGTGTCATTCCGAGCAAAAACCCGTGTCATTATGTCAAAGAGTACTCGTTTTTGTGACAATTTGTCACTGTCCGAGCGTAGGCTAAGTGCTCCATCAGGTTCTTCGGGCGGTAGATCAGCATCCTCTTCGACCAATCGGAGGTGTGGATGCTCGGGACTGGGCGGTAGATCGATCGCAAAGAAGCGGGTCTCGGTATCACTTGACCACCTGTCGTCATCCGTGGAGCTCTCCTGAACCAGGACCTGAGTAGGTTTACAAAGTTCGGGCGCGATGTCAGCCAGGGACACGCCTCTGTGTTCCCTCTGATATGTATGTAGACGTCTGAGTGTCACGTTCTCTCTCCCCTAGATGGGATAGTGTTCTTAGTCTTTTTCTGTTTTAGCCGCCGTTTAGTTGCCTTGAACCGCGATGTCGATGTTGCTTAGCGTCCTGTGTGTCAGGTAAAAGTCGTCTGTCGACAGGATGTTGTCGGCCAAGAAAGTCTGGACCTCGTTGATCACTCCCTTCGTTGTCAGCCCGTCCTCGATCGCGTCTGTCAGGATGAAGTCAGGCACACTGATTGTGTGTTGCTCGTCGCCTACGATCGCCTCTACCGTGAAGTAGCCAGTTAGCGTCATTGTTTTCCTCCTAAGACTATTATATCACAACAGCGCCTGACTTACACGGGAGCGCAATACTCAGCTGACTCGTCGTCTTCTTCGTCTTCGAGTTGTACGGGTAGTGCCTGTCGAAGCGGGATGATATCGGTCGCAGAGTCTAGTGAATCTAGATCGTTATCTTCAAGGTCAAAGCCACCGATAGTGAAACCCTCGTTAGCAGGACGAAACTCAACTTTGTCGGGTGGTCCAAGATCGGCGACCATCTCAGTCAGCTGACGTTGAAACTCAAGATTCGGTCCAGCTGTGGTCACGAAGCATCCGTTCTTCCAACCGACAAAGACTCTGTCCTCATACATCGGTTGATTCCTCTTCTTGAGATTCGTCATCGAGCTCTTCTTTCGGATTGGCTTCGATTCGTTCCTGCTCGGCGTTCATCCATGCTACCCGTTGACGAGCTCCAGCTTCATCGATTGACACGCTGTAAATGACAGGCTTGTCAGGAAACCGCCAGAATCCTTCGCAGAGATAGATGGCCCATTTCCCATCATCAGTCTCTTTAACTTCCCAGCGCATCGTCTTCCTCATTGAAGATTCCGAGACGCTCGTAGTAAGCAACAATCTGTGTTACTGAAGCGAATGGTCCTGGGTGTCCGTCATCAAGGTCACGTGGATATTCCTCGTCGACATCAACAACATCGTCATCAACAGCGTCATCACAATAAAAGTCATGAGCACTTCTCTCAAGTGGGTTTGTCATGTTTTCTCCTTGTTTTTCTATTATATCAGGCAGTGATCTGTTTTACACGGGCTCAACAAAGATTTCGTCATCTTTTTGATAAGCGAATCTGTGAACCTTACCCTTCGAATCCTTGACCAGGTCGCCTTCAATCAAAAGTTTCTGATCTTGCCGAGGTCGATGGACTCCAAAGAAAGTATCAATCACAGTCAAACCATAACGACCCGGGTCAATGACTGCCTTCATCTTCGATGTCTGCTTCTTACGCACCTTCGTTTCCTTTTACTACCCAGCTCTCGATTTCCTGCTCAGCTGACATGATCTTAAAACCTTCATCCAAGTCGTCCATGAACTCAATCATCTGTAACGCTAGACTAGGATCATGTCTAGCCACATCTAAAACTGCTTCATGACTTCCACACGGAGAACAAATGTAAGTCCTGTTGTCACGTCGGCTAAGTGCATTCATCATAATCGTGGGATGAAGTCGATCCTTACCACATCGTGGACATTGAATGTAGACAACTTCGGGCATGTTGACCTCCTATGATGCTTGTTCTCTAATCTGTTCGACAAATGTCGCCAGGTGTTCACGGTCGACTGTATCGAGACCTGTCCGCCACACCGGCTTACCACCAGGCATTTTGCCCAGACCATGAAAGAACGTCTCGATGTACGATTCTTCACCCGGCTCGTCATCAGCATCACGGTATTCCTTGAGCGCATTGAACGCCAGTGTGACCTCGGTGGGACTCGCGTCGAGACTATACCAGTCGTTGATTGTATCGGTCCAACTTAGAACCGCTTTGTCGAATGTAGCCATGTCTTCTCCTTAGACCTCTGAACACTGCGCGAGGTTTAACCTTGCCTGTTGACCGGCGTCAATCATCTCTTTTTCAGTATCACCGTCGAGTGTACCCTCAATCAAGAAACTGTAGGTGTCATCCATTGTCCAATCCTCGCTAAACGCGTACCCCCGACCAATCATCGTGACAAGCTCTTGACTGCAACCAGCGGGACAGTCAAACTCAAAGATTGAGTAGTTTCGGCTTCCTGCGAATCCGTACCTCTCAACATAATCATCCAGGTCTCCGACGTGTTCAAAGTCGTCTGCCGACCCAATAACAAATGTATAAACCTTCATGGTTCCTCCTTAGGTGATACTATTATATCACAGTCGCCCGTGACTTACACGAAACCGTTGTTACAGTCTATCTGGTCCGACACCTAGAATGATTCCAGCGACTGACAGAGCTTCATCTGCTATCTCAAAGCACTTGTCGCTCATCGGATCCATACCGAGCTGATGCTCAAGGTACGTGTGAATCTCTAGTTCGATTAGACTACCTGCCGGGTAAGGGACTTTCTTGATCGCTGACTCGGCTGCCGCTCTTGCTTCCTTACTGTATTCCACGTTTACCCCGGGTTGTAGGAAGCACAGACCACATCGCCTTCGTCGAACAGGCCAGGGTTCGCTTCCCCGACAAGGACAACCTTTACCTGACGTGGCTTAGCCCAACTGTCCATGCCGAACTCAGAGTTATCGTCTGACCACAACCAGTCTGTTCCATTCCAGTGCACCTTGTCACCCACTGGGTGGATCATGGATGCAGCTGAGTGACCGTGTGCCACCACAACTGCACTGTCGTATGTCTCGTAGGCGTCGTTGACGTCCTGACTGATCTTCCAGAGTTTGAGTGTCATTATGCTACCTCGTGTTGATAATCAGTGACTGTTTCGTTTGCAAGTCTGTTAACCCAATGACCGAAGCTACCAATACGAGTAGCCTTGCATTGTGCAATCGCGTCCCGTTCAGACTTGGCTTCGATCGGTGCAATCATTCGAGCAATTCGACCTGATGCTCTAGCCACTCCCGGGCCAGCAATCATCGTCACTTCGTAGTGTACATAATACCGTGTCATTTGACTTCCCTAATAAAGTGCCAGAAGCTATTATCCACACGTGCCCGACATTTCACAATAGCTTCTTCGCTATTTCGTGCCTTGATAGTGCGCTTGCCCATCTTACCGTTGTGCTTATTGAATGCCACTACAAAAGTTGTCATGGTATCTCTCCTTCCTTGTGATACTATTATACCACAATCTGTCTGAACTTACACGAAGCTCACCAGTTAACTTTGTCGTCCCAAGATTCTTCGCTATTAGACCATAGATCAACATCTTTAGCGCTCTGATTAGTCTGCTCACTTACGCCATGTGTCTCGACTATATGCCGAGTGGGATCCTCGAATGAATCGCCAAACTTATGAACATCATTCACCCGGTCTTCAAAGAGAGGACGAGTATCTTCTGGCGACAAATCCTCGACTACAGTTGTGATTGTACTAGCGGGTGACCAGCAATCTTCCCAGAACAGACCTGCAGCAATAAGTGTCACTATGCGATTTGTCGTACCGTCAGGTACTTCGAAGTCGATGTGATAGACGTGTGGGTGCTCGTTCAGCCAAGCGTCGACAAGTCCTTCTTTTGTTCCACGATAATCGTCCGTGGGTGCGATGAATGCTGTGTATCTCTTCATGATCCTATCTCCTGATCTATTCTTTCGGAAAGCGGCAGTCGCTCTAATCTTTCGAGTGTCTTGAGGGCGTCTTCCAGAAGTGCCCGACGATTGAGCATCTCAGCGACTGCTTTAGCTGCCCTGATTCCAGTGACTGTATCCACATGTTCAACGACAGCCTTGCGACAGTAATCGCCGGTCCCAGCAACCTTGAGAACATCGAACTTAACCTTTCGAGCATTTCCTCGCTCTGCTTTGTCGATCCGGTACTGAACGATTCCGTCCTCGTCCAGGAGTAAGAGATATGGCATCCCAACTTTTTGATGAAGTGTACGTTTTGTGGTAAGCATGTTGCTTCCTCCTTGTGATTCTATTATACCACAATCTGAATCAACTTACACGTTAGCGAACCCTTCTCCTTGTCACGGCCCTTGTGTTGTCAATCGCTGTCTCAAGCAACTCTCTCTGTTCAACAAGTAAACGGCCTAGTCTTTCAGCTGCCATTGCCTGTTCACTAATCCCTGCAAGCATGTCGACATTTGCGCCTGAATGATCAGATTCCAGACCATCGAGAGTCATTATCAACTTCTCATTTAACCCGCGACACTTTTGTCGAAGCTCTTGAATCGTCATTTGCATTGCGTTCTGTGCATTGATAAACTCAACTGATAGGCGCTGTGCTAGCGGTCCTTCATAATCTCTGTCTTCCTGTTCAAGTCTAAAGGCTTCAGCAAAACTTGGTATATCAATCTTGGGCTGGTCTTTGTTTTCATTCATCTAGTAACTTGCGCTCCATCACAGGTCTGATTATACAGCCTGATCGTGCAAGTTTATATCTATTTGACAGCCTCATTTGATATACACGCGCTTATCGCCAGCACGCGTACTCTTCTTTCTCGACTGCAGGCTTCATGGCCTCAGCTTTCTTTGGCTGCTCAACGAAGCCATCAAGATGTGGTTCGTTCAGACCTCGGTCACGCCTGTTCTTCACAAGCGGAATGTGCTGGATGAGCTTCTCAAGATTCCGAAGCCGAGCATAAGCGTTCTCGTATTCCCGACGAGCAACAGTCATTGCCTCGTAGAGTTCACGTTCATTGACCTTGACGTGTGTGGTCTCACCCTTGCGCTCCGCTTCGGTCTTGCCGAAACCATCGTAGTGGCGAGTACGAGGGTTATCCCAATCGCCGTACTTTCGAGTCCATCGACCATTGTCGTACTGAACATGTGTTCCAGCACCGTCACCCTCAAGTAGGGAGTCGAGCCTATATTCAAAACTGATTGGTTCGTTCTTGTCAGACATTGTGTTCTCCGCGTTGATCTCCGCATCAACAACAGGAATGTCAAAGTCGGATGCGGGCTTGGTATCGTTGGGCATTGTTTTCTCCTTTAACCTATGCTGCGTCCTGAACAGATGTCTCTGCATCATCGAAGAGGGCGTCCTCTCCGTACGTCTTGACCTCTTCAGCGATTTGCTCACCATACTCGTTGGCGATATCCAGAAGTTGTGACGGATCGATGTCACTGTGAATGATGATTGTGATCTCTTGTGGTTGCATTGTTTTCCTCCTTAGGTGATTCTATTATATCACAGGTGGGTCCCAGTTACACGCGACGAGTTAACTTCTCAGGAAAAAGCCCACGATTCTGAAGTGACTTGCACGCATCAATCGTCTCTTCAAGTGTATCATCAGCGATCTGCCCTAGCCATTGATTGTGTTTCGAAAGCGCCGTCTCAATCTCTGCACTCCATCCTCGATATGCACGTTCGTAGGTTAAGCCTCCGTCTTTCTTTCGAGACTCCGATACAATTGACATCCCTTCTTCGCGGAGGTCTTCAATCTCCCGCATGATCTCTTCTAGTCGATAAGTGTCCACCTTTACCACTCCTTTGGCTTATGCTTTGTGCCGCACCGAGGGCAACACCCGCGTGACCATGTTGACTTATGTGAGTCAGCTCCGCAGAACTGACAGTAAAACTTGTTGACAATCAACATTACTGTTCCTCACGAATCTGACGCGCTGCTTCCTTCAAGATACAAACGATACCGGCCTTCGACATAAAGTCGCCTAGCTTCTTGAACTCAGGCCCGAGACCATGATACATGAACCCGATTCGATCCCATGTCGCCAGTGGGATATCATTGAAGTGTGGGTCAGTACTCCTAGCAAGACCTTGCGGAATCGCCCGAGCAACATGTCCCTTCATTCCCTGAGTCACGAGCTGTCCGTAGTACTCCGCGTGGGTGCACTTATCTGTCATATAATCTTTACGTGTATAGATCATTATGCTGCCTCCAGCTTGGTCAAGAGGTTGAGAGGAACACGCCAGACATTAGCACCGGTGTCTACCCTTGCAAACTTCCGCATCACCTTGACGATCTTTCCATGCGCTGTGAAGCCGTTGTTGTCTTCGAACGAGACTTCGGTTCCGACAAAGAGCTGACGCTTCATTCGCTGTGATGCTTTGTTTCGTTCGTGCTTGATGCGACCGACGATGAACTGATTGAGTTCGATCAGCTCGGCTTCGTTTAGAAACTTGATGTCAGACATCAGTTGATTTGTTGAAAGTGGCATTGTTTTCCTCCTTAGGTGATTCTATTATACCATAACCGCGTTCAGCTTACACGCAGCCTAGTCACAGGATGAAACTGTGAGGTACTCGTGAAAGGTTCCATCATTACCGGGACCCGCGTACTGTTTCGGGTCGAGTGTCTTTTGAGGCGTGAACTGAAAGTCATCATTGAACGTCCCAAGCATGCTTGTCCACATGCCGGACCAGCGAAGGCTAGGGCTTGACTCAGGCCAAAGGAACCCGATATCACCAGAACCATCAGGACAGGCAGCGAACTGGGGACTCGTCTCTGCGAAACAGCCAACGTGACGGTTACCACAACGAATCGGTGTGCCGTCAGGGTTGGAATGGTCAACCAGCTCGAAGTCAACGTAGACATCACCGACACCAAACGTTGCTGTGTGAGGATCCCACTTGCCATTCAGGTTGGTCTGCTTGATACCGATGATTCGAGCACGAGCACCGAGAGGCACCTCGAACTCTTCGTACCCACAGTAGTTGTAACCGTTTGCTTTGACGTAAGTCCCGTTGATGTGGCAGATATCACCCAGCTTGAGGCCAAACTTGTTGTCGTCATCGCGACCGAGGTTCATCGTGTTCATGTATTTCTCTGTATCTGGCATTATGCCTCCTGGTTTTCTGTAAGTTTGAGGCCGCAACCGTTGACAGTGTTCACTACAACCTGACACATCACAGTCTTTTCTTCGTCTGTGAGATGGTCAAATGCGACCAAAAGATTATCTTGAATCATCTCCATCAGGTCTTTTAGATTGTCTGCCATGTATTGCATGTTGCCTCCTTGTGATACTATTATATCACAGATTGATTCAGGTTACACGCAGTGATCACTTCTTTAGTCGCTTAGGTAAACAATCCTGTTGCAGTGTGCTTGTCCCTCCGTTAGGGATCATCCAGTCGTTGACGATCGCACCCTTGTCGTTGATGTAGACATCGGACACACAGATTATGACTGTGTCCACACCAGGATTGTCTTGCCAAAGCTTGAGCTGACTAAGATCGCCCTTCTTGAATCGAGCGTTACGGTACTTCTTGAGGCGCGATCCCATCCCCTTCATCAGCTTGTCATAGTGATACTGCTCGATGGTCCCTTCGCCTGATAGATATCGGCACACACGCTTAACAGCTTTTCCCAGCGCAGGTCGCTCGAACTGCCACTGTGGGGAATATCCCTCGTACAGCTGCACCAGCAGGCGCATGTCGTCAACTTGCTCATCAGTCGGACTAAAGTCGTTCAGTCCCGCCTTGTCGTCTGCACATCGCTGGAGGAGCTTATCGAGAAGCCCCTTCTGCTTATCACTCAGCGCCCAGTCATTGAAGACATTTCGACGCAGATCACGCATGACGCCAGCATCCCAATCCCTGTCAGGGTTACCACTCCAGTGGTCAATCGCACCGTCGATCTGCGCCAGGAGTTTGGCGTCACCCTTAGGCTGGGGAACACCAGTTTCAATGATGTCATCGAAGCGAGCCCGTTGTTTCTTGCTCGGGTACCTACCTCGCTCCATCTGCTCGATCATACTGGTTATGAACCGATACTCCCAACTCGTCGTCAGGTTGGCCTCAGTGAGTTGACGCTCGAGGTTGTAACCCTCCTCCAGGCGACGATGCTTCGACTTCCTTGCCACAGATACTCCTAGTAGATCCGACGGCAGATTGCACGGTGAATGGCTCGACGCACGCGCTCTGGTTCTTCAAATAGGACACGTTGGTAAACCTCTCTGTTCAAGGGTTCTGGACAGTCGGGTGATTGGTAATACTCGACGATGTTTCGGGGGTAGGATGTGATGTCATCATTGAAGTCACAGTAACCACCCAAAGCACGGTCTGCGATATCCAATACAATCTCAGTAACCGACGCAAACTCGATTCTGTCTGTGTCACGTGGGTTGGTGTGTGGTTGCCACTGGGGTCCGGTGATCATCTTTTTCTCCTTACTTCACTATTATACCATAGTGTGTGTCAACTTACACGAGTTTGAGCGTATCTCCCTTTTGGGTGGGCATCGAGGTGGACTTCCTAGCTGGAAGGACAATCGATGTGCACGAAGGGTATTCGCTTATTCATTATCTGAGGTATCGAGTATGCGCCGACCGAGTACCAAGGAGGTTTGTGGAGGTCCTCGACTCGATCGACGCAAGCATCTTAGTTGATGCTAACTCGAGATACCTCCACAAATCCAGATCCCCTGAGCTGCAAGAAGAAGATGTGTCCAGCTCCGCCGAACCGATTCTTCTCAACCTGAAGTACTCGACATCCCATCAAGTCTTCGTCCTTACGCTCAACGTCAAGCGTTACCATGGCATCCACCATGTGCTTCAAAACATTCGCGCCTGCCATCTTTCCTGACTTGGTCACTTGACCAATGACAATCGCGTTACAAAAGTTCTCTTTGCAGTAGTCTGTAACCATCGATAGCGCACGCTGTGTAGTCTTCGAGTTGGTGTTATGCTCACCGTACTTTCCGTCGTTGAGACATTGAAGTGAGTCAACGATAAGAAAGAATGGCTTCTTGGGATTCTTTGCACGAAGCTTATCACAGTTTTCAAGAATCTTTGTCACCATCGTATCCTGACCTGCAACAAAGCCGTGACGCAATCCAAGCCGCTCAACAGTCATCTTGAGTTGATAGAGTGATTCTTCAGCTGTATTGAACAGAACGGTCGCACCACTACCTGTTAGCGCGTTAGCCAACTCCAACATCATCGTGGTCTTACCTGCACCAGGAGTACCTGTGAACAGTGTCACTGATGATGGTGTAAATCCTCGGCCACCGAGAGCATCATCAAAGTATGGTAGTGTGCTCTTGACGCGCTTGCGTAGCTTTGCAGGTACGCGTACGTCTAGAATGTTTGTGCCGAACGCGATGTCGTCAACGCGGGTTGAAAGTTTCATGTTTTCTCCTTGGAAGAGTTATGTCCTTGATGATGCTATTATACCATAGCTGGCGTTAAGTTACACGCGTTATGAATCGCTGCGTCCCTTCATTTGAATCACTGTGTCATTGCTGTGTGGATCAAAGTAAAGCTTCCGACCTGGCACGATGACCCAAGCACGACGCTTCCTTGATGGGCCAGGGTCACCACACTCTCCATCTGTGAGAACGATCATTCCATCGAATCGATCAATATTCTTATGAAAGTGTTCCTGAACTACATGAAAGCTTGTACCACCGCTACGTGACCGTACTGCCGGTGGCTTCTGACCCTTTCGCCATTTGATTGAGTTTTCCTCGTCAACAGAGGTATCAAAAGGAAACAGATGAAAGTCGATCTTCTTTCCAAGATTATTCAGCTCGCCGAACAACAGTTCAATATCCTGCGTGCTCACTGAAGCAGACTGGTCCATGTAAACTGCAAGAGAAGCTGTGTGATTTGCTCTGATCCCGGCGTGGATGTATGGGTACTTTCGATTGATACGCTTCATAGTACGTCGCTTATTAGCACGCTGAGTCATGCCACAGAAAGACCGGAGCAGTGTTTCCCATGGGACTTCGTCTGACACCATAGAGCGCAGCTTTTCTCTAGTCTCTGATCCGACCGAGCCCCACTGACCTGCTCTATCACACTTCTTGACTGCATCACTCAAGGTCTTTTTGATTTTGCCCTCGACGATCTGACGATCTTCTTCTGACATATCACCCCACTCGCCGTGGTCGTCCATGAAGACCACCTCGCCGTCGCCTGAGCCTTCAATAGTTTCCTTGACATCATCATCTTTCGAGAGCTCTGCAAAGTACCATTCTGACGCCTTATTCTTTGGGAACGACTCAATCAAGTCAGATACCTTCTGCCACTTCTCTTTTTGGGAAGGGTCTTCGAGTTGACTCAAGTCAAGGCTCTGTCCGGGTATGAGTCCACCTTCTGGTAGCTCGTTCTCTGAAATGATCGAGTTGATAGCAAGATCTGTTGCCCAGTTCCACAACTTATGTGGGTCTTGCTTTCGAGCAGTACAGTGCTTGAAGATCCAGTGGTAACACTCATGCTTCAACAGGCCTCTGACCCTGATTGGTTCAAGCGCTGCTAAGAATCTAGGGTTCCAGACCAGGAAAACATTCTGATCCTTTACACCGATGCCAGCAGTTGGCACTGAGTCTGATGATATCTTATCAAACCCTCTAAGCACATGGCTAAAGAATGGTTCGTGCAGCATCAAGCTAACTAGATACGGGTCAAGCTTAAACTTAGCCGCTTCCTCTTCGGAAGCCAGGTTACTAACTGGTGCCTCTGGTGCTGTTGTCTCTGCTTGTGCCATATTGCCTCCTTGATGTTCTTATTATATCACAGCTGCTGGTGAGTTACACGCACGCAACTTAAATGTTGCGCGCGGAAGTTACTGCATCAACCACAGCTTGACCCAAGAACTTATGAAGCTTAGTGATGTTAGGAACCTTTCCTGTCTCCATCACACCATTCCAAAGTGAAACAAGCATCTCGTCTGATCCAGCCTTTGCGAAGTCGCTGATGTTCTTGCACTGTTTCACAGTCCACTCGTTGTCATTGCAGTGTGCAACGACCTTCTCGATCAAGCTGTTTCGCTTATCATTAGAAAGCTCGCCCAACTTCTTCTTCTTTTTGGGATAGTGATCGACAACATCCTCTGCAGTTACTTGGAACTCGTAGTTCTTGACAAAGTCCTGAAGCGCAATTGAAGCTTCAACACCAATGAATCCAAGGCTGCAAGCATAGAAACCTTCTGGCGAAGCGCCACCACCAACTTCTGTTGGTGACATGTTTGCATGCTTCAATGCACGATCCAACCGTTCGTAAGACCGAGGCGTCGGGTAGACCTTACCTGGTTCTGTTTGTCCCACATGACGAAGATGTGCCGGGTTTTGATCAATGAACTCTATCATCAGCGGATCAATGTTACCCACGTTTGTAGCCCACTCAATCCAGTCTGCTTTATCTGGATCAAGATCCGCAACCCAAAAACGATCGAGAAGCGCAGGATCCATTTCGTTGACTTGATAGTCTGCAGATGCGTTAACTGCGCAGTAGACACGCGTGTCTGGGTGTAGAACATTGCCATTCAACTCCCGATCAAGCACAAGCTGGAAAGCACATTGCATAACCTCTGGTGTCGCACGGTTGATCTCGTCAAGAAGCAACACAACAGGTTCACGACAAGCTTGTAGTACCCAATCAACAGGGCAAAAACGTGTGACACCGTCTCGTAGCTCTGGCAAACCGATGATATCACCTTCGGTCATTTGAGACAAACGACGATCAATCAGCGGAAGCTCCAGATTATCTGCAACCTGTTTAAAGATTTGTGACTTACCGATGCCGTGTGGGCCTCGTGCAAGAATCGAAATGTTTGAGGGCATCGATGAGACGACCCTTACGAAAGTTCTGATTTCCACTTGTTTCTCCTTGGTGGGTTCTTTATTATTATATCACTTCAAAACGAATCTTACACGAAACTGTGCAACACTACTAAATATCTTTCTTGTTAGTCTTCTCAACTACAAGCGGTTGAACTCTTTCAAGATTGCCCGGGTAAATGTTCCGCTGACCGCCTGGCGTCATTATACTGTAGAAACTACCTAACTGCTCAATAACGACACCCCAGCATTCTTCCCTCTTCAACTTTACTAGATCACCGACCTCATAAGACCACGTCCTCTGTCGACCAACCCTTTTGTCAGGATTACTACGAAAGTCTTTTTTGATCTGCTTTCTCAAGTGTTTTGGGATTGCCACTTTGGCTCCTGTGCCTCACATCTCTATTATAGCACGTAAGTAACAATACTTACATGAAACTCTAGCAATAAAGTTGAGTGCTATTATATTATATGCGCGCGCGCGTACGCACGCGTAAGGACACTCTCATGTAAACATAGTCATGACAGTATATAATAAGTATGAGGAGACATGATGAAGAAGGGTGATCTAGTAAAGCTTAGACCTGATGATCCTGAGATTGAAAGATTGATGGGCTGGGGGATGCGAAACGAAGCATATATGGCAAGTCGCCCCACGACACCCGAGGAGCAAGAAGAATGGCGTGTTCAAAAGCGGAATGATATTAAAAGAGCACAAGAGCGGGGCGAGGAAACTTTCCACATTGCATTTAACGATGCAGGAGAATCTCGTCTTGCACCAAGAAGTGTTTCAATAGCACTCCCAGTTGACGGCATCTACATTGTCGAAAGAGCAAGATGTAGAGTTAAACTTGGATGGGGTAACCCGACTGGGGGAATGGCTAAGATTCTTGATACTACGACTGGTGAGCATGCATACGTTGCTCGAGAGATGCTTGAGGTGATTGAGTGAAAGTCGGTGACCTGGTAAAGCTCTGGTCAGGAGAATACGGCACGATAGTTCGGGGTCCGTATACTTTCCGATTCACAAACACAAGTGTAGATCGAGAGATGTCTGACAATGGTATGGGACACCTTGCAGGGTCATACTCAGGTGCAGTTGATATAGTCAATCACAAAACAGGCGAACGGTCTCGACACAGCTTGTCAAGCAATAGTTTCGAGGTGATCAGTGAAAGTCGGTGATCTAGTCAAGCACAAGTACAGTACGATACACGGGCAAGGGCTTATTGTAGAGATGCCACCCAAGTCTGGTCCCTTCGCAGGTGATACAAGTCGATGTATGATTATGTGGCAATGTCATGGAAGCGTCACACATCACTCGCTAGATCTGTCATTTGTTGAGGTGATTAGTGAAGCCAGTTGAAGTCTCATGGAACCCTGCACTAACAACAGGTCAGGATGGGAAAAGATATGCCATAAGCGGTAGCGTGTGGGTCGAGGTGCCTCCTAATACTACTTTTGATGAGTTGCCGATGTATATGGTTGTCAAGAAAAGAGAAGACAATCAGGAGGAAGGAGATGAGTCATGGCAGGTGAAGGGCTCGAGGAGCACAGATTATACAGTCAGTCTTCGACAGGGTCAGTGGTCATGTACCTGCCCAGGATTCGGCTGGCGAAGACGCTGTAAGCACGTCGAGGAGAAACAGGTGGCATGATTGACCTAAGAGACACACTTGTCATTGCAGCACTGATGATACTTGAACTCTTCGTGATTATTGCTGCCGTCCAGTTATGGCACGGTTGCGTGTAACTGTGTTGCCTTTATGGTATAATAGAAACACAAGGAGGAAATAATATGTGGTTTATGAATGGTGACAACATGGAGCTAAAGCTTGATGAGCGCGGTGTCCTGTTGCGCAAGGACCAAGACAGCGCACCCAATCTAGAGGTGGGAGACAGGTTCTTTGACTGTGCGAACGGTCGCTGGGCTCTGCTTCTTCGGATTCGTCCTGCAGAGGAGGCTTTGGGTGCACCATTCGAGGCACTTTACGATGGTTGTGACAGGTTCGCACCGTTCGTTGCAACAGCTATGCACGCCGATATCGGCGAGGTGGTAAAGCTCAATGAATGTCGGTGATCTGGTAAGAACGACAAACCATCGTGGTGCACTAGCTTACCCAAAGAGTTTCGGCATTATTACCAGCGACATGGGTTCTTTGACAAAGGGTCCAAATGATGTTGTATATGTCATGTGGCCTGCTACTGGACAAGAAAACCCCGTGAGGATTGGGCTTTTGGAGTTGATCAGTGAAAGTCGGTGACTTGGTAAGGAATCTAAACTCTGAAGCTAGATGTACGGGTCTTGTCGTAGACTTTGAGATACGTAAGGCAGGCGGCGGGGGATACTCTGTCAGAATGCCTGTGGTCATGTGGTCAGATAAAAGGTGTAGTCCGATTATGCCTGACATGGTGGAGGTAGCAAATGCAAGCCGGTGATTTGATGTACTGTACATTTGCACAGAAAGGATTTGCGACGCTGATCTCACCCCATCGATTCAATGCGATGTTCTGGAATATTCTCTGGAATGGAAAGGTAACTTTGATGCACACAGACCACCTGGTGACAGTATGAAAGTAGGTGATCTAGTAAAGCTTCATGACTCGACACGAAGGAACGGTCAGTACGCTGGTAAGTTTGGTGTAGTTGTCGACTTAGATTCGTTTGACAATCCAGTCATCAACGTTCGAGGCGAAGTGAAGTCTTTCCATTATACGCAGGTTGAAGAGGTGATCTATGCAGGTTGGTGATATTGTTAAGTTTGCGGGATCTTGGGGTCCTCGAATGGAGCCACCTTTCCCGAAGATAGGTGTGGTTACTGAAGTGTGGACAAATGGACGCACACGAAAGATTAGTAGTGCAGATGTTATTTGGGACATTGGTATCGAAGGAAACATTCAAGCTCATGCACTGGAGGTGATTCGTGAAGCATGATAATAATATCAAAGAACGACTTCTCGAAGCTATTAGTTTGCTTGGGATAGTCGTATCAGCTGCATACATTGTCGTGAATCTAATAAGGTTTTTTCAATGAAAGTCGGCGATCTCGTATACAGCAAGATCGGTCTTGCCTATGCTGTCATCATCGAGATCTGGGGCGGAGACGAAGAAAACCGAAAGTGGCAACAGACACACGTGACACTGTCAAGCGGTGAAAAAGTCTGGGCAGGATATGTGGAGGTGATTAGTGAGAGTCGGTGATTTGATTAGATGCGGTCAGGAGTTGGGTGTTGTCTTAGACTTCCAAGCTAAACCTCCCGGCATGTTCGAGGGAGACTTCTTTGAATGGATCAACATTCTTTGGGAGGATGGTGACATCGAAGGTATCAGCGTTGAAGATGTTGACGAGGTGTTGTGATGTGGATTTTCTATCACGATGTCTCTAGCATGACACCCGTTCAAAGTGTAGAAATAAATCTACTGTCTTATCTACTTGCATGCTTCGCACTTTCTGTCTACATCACTGTTTTGGGCATGAGATCGGGTGTGAGATCTGAGTGATTTGTGAAACCTGGTAGCCTAGTAAAACTTAGAAAACGTACTCAACTCATTACTGGTGAAACACTTGAAAGGGATACAGTCGGTATGTTACTTGGACGCACTTATCTTGCTTACAATCCAGACGATATAAGGTGGACTATTTTGATTAAGGGGATGGTGAGAAACTGCATACAATCAGAGATAAAGAAAGTAGAGATTGCAGATGAAAGCCGGTGACATCATTCAGTATACAGGATTCAAGAAGAAAACCTTGACAGGTATTGTCATCGAGACAGGTGTATACGCAGGAAATAGAGATATTCTGGTCATGTGGGAGGATGGGGCAATCTTTCCGGAGGAGCGTCGACATATGGCAGTTGTTCGTGAAACTAGGTGATCTTGTCAATATACTTGCGTGTAATACTGATTCTAATATGGTATAATAGAAACACAAGGAGGAAACATGAAGATCGGTGATCTGGTGAAGGTAAAGACAAAGCACTACGGTGTAAAGATCGGCCTGCTTTCTGAGAAAGTTGTTGACAGTTACGGTGAAGGGTGGATGGTGATCCCAACCAATCATCCGAACATGATCTACTCCGAACCCTGTGATATTGAGGTGATCAGTGCAAGTCGGTGATATGGTAAAAACAACAACCCACCCTCATGCGAAAGATTACCCGACAGGCTATGGCATTGTTGTGGGTTATCGTGATCATGGCCTACATTCAGACTATAACAGTGTTGTTGTATTGTGGCCTGCTACTGGAGATAAACGACCAGTTAGGCAAATGTTTTTGGAGGTGATAAGTGAACGTAGGTGATCTAGTTAAAGAAAGACGTGGTGACGGTAGAGGAATCATTGTTGAAGTGTTTAGAAACATGAACATGGAGTTTGGTGCAAAGCCTGGTGAATATACCTACGTGACGGTTCTCTATCCTAGTGGAAAACTCTTTAAGCAATCGACAAGGGCATTTGAGGTGTTAAGTGAAGGTCGGTGATCTGGTCAGAGTGTCATATAACCTGCGTCCGAAACCCGATGAAGGGTACGTCAGCATTGCGCTGGAAATGGACAACGGAGAGTTCCACCCAAACGGCTTACAGTTAGTTAAAGTTTTGGAGAATGGACAAGAACAATGGCGTCCTATTGGATATATCGAGGTGATCAATGAAAGTCGGTGACTTGGTAAGGCTTCGTCCTAGATTTAGAAAAGACTTTCTACCAAACTTGCCCGAGCATGGTCTTGTGACACATGTCAATAGAATCGGGAACATTAGTATTCTACTTTCAGATAATCAGACTCTTGACGGTGTCTTCCTCGGAAATGTGGAGAAAGTAAATGAAAACGGGTGACCTTGTGAGACTCAAGAACGTTGATGATTGCTGGGGAAAGACTGGCCTCATCACAAAGATTCACATCACAAAGATTGGGACAGGACAAATCAGTATGATTACCAGCGCATCACCCTCGTGTACCATTCCGTGGCACAAACGCAAATCTTTCATCGAGGGTGTGATTAGTGATTGAGCTTGCAGGCGATGTGTTGACTATCATGACAGCACTATGGTTATACGATCGACTAAAAGAATGGAATCGGCAACGAAGATATCATGGGTGAAAGATGAAAGTCGGTGACCTTATCGAGGTTGACGTGCTAGATAAACAAGGTCGGGAAGAACTTGCCTTCGGTGTTGTGATTGAAGATTGTCCACCTGAAAGTCATATGCATGGAATGCATCTAGTACAGGTTCTTCACCCAGGCTTTACTAAGTGGTGGCCTGCAAGTTATGTAAGGAAGATAGATGAAGTACGAGATTGAGATTGTGAGCGATAGACCGGACCTATGGAAAGATGGTGATCCTGTCAGACCAGAGCTAGGTGTCTCATATAAGACATACCCAGGAAGGCAAGTCTACGGTCTCAAAGACGAATCTGGCGAGCACGTAGCTTTCTGTTGTGTTGCTCGGGCATGGGATGTCCCGCAGGATATCATGTCGCTTAGTAGACTCACATCAGAGGATGGCTCAATCTACGTTCCTTATACAGTCTGGAGTCTTCGACGTGGCGCAGGTAAGGCAATCATCAATGAGCTCTTGCGCGAGGTAAGAGAGAACAATCCGGGTATCAAGCGAGTGGTCACCCTTTCTCCTCGAACAGAGATGGCAAGAAACTTTCACCTAAGAAATGGTGCAAAGGAAGTGTCGTCAAGCGTTGTCACAGTTAACTTTGAATACCCAATCGATGAGGAGACTCCTGGTGAAAGTCGGTGATCTGGTGAAGCTAAAGGAACAAGGATTCGGTCGTCCAGAAATCGGCATAATCTACGAACACACACCAGGACAATATCTCGGGCCCGAACGCTCAGATGAGTTTAAGTGTCTGTGGGATAATCCGCACTGGAATCACAGTTTTTACTTCGAGCGTGAGCTAGAGGTGGTTCGTGAAGAGGGGTGATCTTGTAAAGTGTGTTGGAGAGGCGTATAGTTATGAAGATAGAGTCGGAGTGATTCTCATGTGGGTCAGATACGGTGGTCCTGAGGGTACAGTCTGGGAGGTTTTCTATCCTGATGGCGATACAGAGTACTGGGATGAAAACGATCTTGAGGTGATAAGTGAAACTATTTGATTGGGTAAAACAAAGGCTCGGGCATAAGCTCGAACATCTCAAATGGTCTAACATTAAAAAGATGTTTCGTGAAAACGGTTTAGCACTAGTCGTTATTATCGTGGGCTGGGAGATTATTGAGGATGTTGTGTTCCCAGTGATCTTTGCACTTCTCGGCAAGTATGTCCACCCTGCTTTCTTCGCAGGTATTCCTGTTGCATGGATTGTCTGCCTCCACTGGCTCATGGTCCCGGTACTCTGGGGTATTTGGATTAAGATCAAGAAGGACAAAAACGCAGAGAAGCTCGACCATGATTGCGGGGGGTGTGATGAAAGTCGGTGATCTAGTCTGGGGTCGAGAGCATGAAGAGTTTCCTAATGGTGACTTGCAAGATGACATTGGTATTGTCATTGATGTCATTGACCACATCGAAGTCCCACCTGTTGTTAAAGTCTTGTGGTCAGATGGAAGCATCGACAAAGAGTGGACAGACGAGCTGGCGGTGGTGGAATGAAAGTCGGTGAAATATCTCTGAGAAGGCGGCTAATGGAGCTCGGCCTGGTGTCCCTCAGTGACATTGAGTTGACTCGATACTGGTGTGGCTACACTGTCGAGATTAGAGGCGCCAAATATGCTATTGATGAGAGTGCAGCTAAAGTTACAATGGAGCTAATCAATGAAGCCAGGTGATTTGGTAAGAAACAAAAACTCTGAGTCTTGCCTACTCGGACTATTTTTAGAGTGGCGGACATTCGATGAGAAGTCAAATCCATACACATGTCCGATAGTATTGTGGCAGGATGGAAGGCGAAGTTCGATTCAGTACAGTCTATTGGAGGTGATCAATGAAAGTCGGTGATCTTGTTCGATGCAACTTTCAGCCTCGAACTGGGGGATATAATAAAGAAAAGAATGGATTCATCTTTGATTCAGTGCCAATCCTCAAGAACAAGCTAGGGATTATTGTCAAAGAATCTAATAACTACAGATCTGTACCCAGGTTTAAGGTGCTGTTTACACACATCGGATATGAGCACACATTTGTTGATTCAGTGTTGGAGAAAGTTTGTGAAGGTCGGTGATCTAGTAAGGCTTGTCAAGGTCAGCACAGCAGGCCAATTTGGCATAGTGCTCAGCAATCCTCACACACTTCATGGGGTAGATCGCTTTGATCTGCTAATGGAGGACGGGACAAGAGTTAAAGGTTTACCTCGACCGTATATGGAGGTGGTCAGTGAAAGCTAAAGATACGTTATTCATTTTCGGAATAGTACTCATCGGGATACCGCTAATCGGATTGATGACTGTAGCAATCGAGATGATTAGGGGAACACTGTGAAGAGGGGCGATCTAGTGCGGTGTATAGTATCAGGTGCGCGTGATCAGCCCCGCCTTGGTGAAGTTGGCATAGTTGTAGATATAGTCACACATACTGAGACATACGCGTCTTTGGGATGCAAAAACTATGTGGTCTTGACTGCGCGCGGAGACGAGTATCGATGCTGGAAAGGTGAGCTAGAGGTGATCAGTGAAAGTCGGTGACCTGGTTAGAGTGACTAAGTCAGGCTTCAATATCAGGAAGGGTAATCGAGGTCTTATCACTGAGATAATCGAGTACACAAGATACGGAAATGATAGAAGCGGTCCTGTTCCGAGTGCAATTGTTTTGTTCTCAGAAGGCACAGTAATTGTACCCCTGCGTAGTTTAGAGAAAATCAGTGAAAGTCGGCGATCTAGTAAAGTATAAAAATCTTCACGGGCATGTTTCTGAAGGGAAGTTTATCTCAAAACAATGGATTGGACTTGTAATCAAGGCTTCACCAGGAGGCAATGATGTTGAAGTGTTATGGTGCGGTGTCAACAGAAGCATAGAACGTAAAAGTGCATTAGAAGTGATTAGCGATTTGTGTAACAGCTAAGCAATACGTGATATAATATAATCATAGGAGGAAGAGATATGTGGGTTTGGGAAGCAACTATTCGTGTACCGTCAGGTATTCAGCACGTCACAGTTGAAGCACGAAACGTGCAAGATGCAAAGGCATTATTTGAAAGTAGATATGGCAAAGGTTGTATTCAAGGAAACTCCGTCAGAGCAAAAGGTCGTGTTTAGTTTTTTAACATAACTAAATCTGAGTCATACTTTATAATATGGCAACTATTATAGACTTTCCTGGCACAAACGATAAAGAATCTAAATCTAAAAAAGTCAACAGAGAAGAAAGAGCTCGAACAGAAGCACGCGCAAATAGAGTTGCACGTATTCTTCTATACGCAGGCCTTGGTGTTAGCGCACTCACACTATGTGTCGGTACAGCACTGCATAAAACAAAAGATCTATACAAAAAAATAAGAAGTAAATCACAGTAAAGATCGTGTAAAAGCAATCGCATTGTGATACAATAAAAACATGCCAGAGTGGTGGAATTGGTATACACATCAGACTTAAAATCTGACGCCTTTAAGGCTTACGGGTTCGAGTCCCGTCTCTGGTACCATCTAATCAAGGAGAGAAAATGAGCACACACAGCGCGATTGGAGTCAAGCACTCCGACGGAAAGATCACAGGATGCTACGTCCACTATGACGGATATCCACGTCACATGATGCCAGCGATCAAAGATTATGTTAGTAAGTTTACAACAACTGGCTTGTTTACACTAATCATAGAAGCTCAAAATCGCGGAGGCATTCGATCATTCCATTCGTCAGACCCAGCGGGTGATACAGCTGAGGACGGTATCGGTCACTGTGATCCGTATACAGACTTTGCTGAAGATCCTGAGCCATATCATATTGATGAAACAAACTTTTATGAAGATCACATGGGAACGTTTGCATGGTACCTGGTAGATCACAGTACAGGCGACATCGAGCTGACGGAGAAATGGTAGTGAAAAAAGTATTTAGAATAAGCAACTCTGCCCTGAAAAACATAAAAACATATCGAGAGGAATGGGAAACTACAGGTTACGTTTCAACGAAAAACTTCTTAGATGAAACTTCTGCACATCTTCTTTACACGCTTTTATCAAAAAAAATACCTGAATACTGGTGGTTTCGTTCTTTCAAAATAGACGAAGAAGACAACATGATTGACGAAAAAATCAATATGAAACTTGTACAGAAAGATAAAAGTGTTAAAGCACTTACAGACAATTTACTCCTAAAATGTCAAGAAGCTTTTAGTAGACATGTTTACTGTTTTTCATTTGACTCGGCTCATGCTCACAAGACCGGGTGTCCCTGTTTGTTATGCGAATATAAACAGTTCATAAACAGCGGAGAGTTTAAAGAGTTTGTACAAGCTGTGACAAATACACGCCCTAAGCTAAATGATATTCATTTTAAAGCAACGCGTTATCAATCAGGTCAATTTTTAGCACCCCATACCGATGAACATCACGGATTTACTGCAGCAATACATCACATGACACAGAATTGGCTCCCATCGTATGGTGGTAATCTTCAGATTCTAAGCAACGACAGCAAAAAAGTTAAAAAAACAGTTGTTCCTGAGTTTAATACACTTACATTCCTTGATTTGAAAAATGCAAGATATTGCCACGGTGTGACACATGTTGCGCCTTTTGTGAAAAGATCCAGATATGCTTTAACTTATTGGCTGAACAAAGAGGAAAGTAAAAATGAAAGTGGCTGATCTAAAAAGAGGCATGTTACTTGAAGGAATAGGAACAGCTCAATTGCGAGTTGTTCCTTCGACTGTCAGTTGGGGTCCAGGTAGCCCAATGATTCAAACAACCTGGCCGTCGAAGTACGATAACAATAAATACTTCGTAAAGTGTGCTATGTATCTTGGGACACGTGAAGAGCTTGGCATTGAAAAGAACTTCTGGGGACGTAGATATGCCCTTGTTGGTGGTCAAACAATGATTATAGATAGAGAGGCCTGGCGTTATCTCCAGCCTGTCAAAGAGAGGAAACTTGGAAACATTGTATAATATTGAAGGAGCAAAGCTGACTGCTCTTGAGTTAAATCTTCTTGCATATGTTGCAGGTGATGAGTGTGGTGTCTGGGAGCCTGATGAAGACGAAGCTGTCGATGTTCGCGACCAGCTAGATCATCTAGTTCTCGAAGGGTTTCTCGAGAGAGATTGTGATCATGCAGGCTGGCTCAATGTATGGCGGGTGCCTCATGACGCATGGCATGTCCTTGAGCCGCATGTTGATACTATTCACTGTGTAATTAATAATATTGCAGAGGCATAAACATGAGAAACAAGATCGGAAACTTTCCCGCCAATCACCCGTTAGCAATACACAGATGCAAACAAATTGCCCAGTCTATTAAGTTTATTATTGAGTATGAGAAAAAGAACAATGTAAAGCTTGACAGAGAAAGAGGCGACCTTAAGCATTATTTTTGGGCATTCACGTGCGATTCGCCTGAGATGCCTGGATACGATGCAGTCAAATATTCAGAAGCGCACCATAAGCATACAAAAAATGCAAAACATGTGATCATTGAAGCAAACACGTCTAGTCGAAGAAGAATTGGCGGATTAAGACACGAGCATGTTGTACCGCTAAGGTTACTCCGTGATATGTTATTTTCAGACGAAAATGTCTGTGCAGGAGATCACAACGCTGTTGTAAGAATTCTACAAGATAATCTACATGCTGCAGTAGTCACTAGAGAAGAAGCACTGCACATTGATAAGACTTATAGAACATCAATGCCTGACAGCTGGAAGCCGGGCAAAGACCCATACGTAAGATATGATCTTTCGGGCGTGAGATTGATAGAACCAAAGAGCGTATATGAACGGAAACAAAACTAGAAAATGGAATAAAAAATGAAAGTAGTACTATTTGACGCAATGAATCTAGTTCATAGGTCTCGCAATAATTTTCATAAAGGTGATCACCCACTAACATATCAATTTTTTAGATCGTTCAAACCGCTGCTAGAAAAACTTCAACCTGACTTAGCATACTTTGTTCTCGAAGGCCGACCAAAACACCGGACTCAAACTTATGATGGATACAAGTCTAACAGACCCTCACAGCCGGATTCATTTTGGCGTCAGCAGGGTGAGATTCTAAACATCATGCAAAGCCTGCCAGTCGTTCAGATTAGACATCCAGACTATGAGTGTGACGATGTTATTGCTAATCTCGCAAAGTATCACACAGAGGTGGGTAATAGTGTTGTGATTGTATCTGGCGATTCTGACTTTATTCAGGTCTTCGATTCAATGAACCACAAGCTCATTGATATTTATCACCCTATCAAGAAAACATTTGTTGAGAAACCTGATCATGTGTATCTTGATTGGAAGGCACTTAGAGGAGATGTTAGTGACAATATTCCTGGTATCAAGGGCGTCGGTGATAAGACTGCAACAAAGATTATCAACTGTCCAAGACTAATGAAAGAAACACTTGATGATCCGGAAAAGCGAAAAATATTCGAGAGGAACAAATCACTCATCGCATTCCACTGGTTTAAAGATCTAACAAATGACTTGCAAAATGAGGGTGTAGAAGTCTTTTATCCATCAGCGTCTATGAATAGTGTCATGAACGCATTTAAGAATATGGGTTTTGAATCTATGCTTTCAGAAAAATATTGGTCAAAGTTTGAGGCAGCATTTAGCTCACTATCTTCTTGTGATGACTTGCAATGAAAGTAGGTGATATCATCCAGGAAAAACAGGCACCCCGTCGTCAGGGTTTGATTGTCGAAATTGACCCCCTGCTCAAGCGGGCATGGCGTCAACCACCGCTTAATGAGATTGTAGTCTTACTCACAAACGGTACTCTATTCTATGCAGATCCTTTTCAATGGGAACAAATCATTGAAGTATAAGTGGTATCGCGCTGAAGGAAGGTTAATACGTCCCTGGATTAACAGTACAATAGACTTTGGCTTTTGGATTGGGGCAAAAGATGAGAAGCAAGCAAGACAGAGAATCACAAGAAACTTTAAAAAAAGACGTTATAGTTTTATCTTAGAAACAATCAAAGAGGACGCTGGCCCTCCCGGGAATGAAAAATGAATGTAGGAGATCTAGTTAACTGGCTTGACAAGACAGGAGTGATTGTTCGTGTCTATAAGCATAAAGTGTGGCGAACGAATGAAAGAGGTACAACTGTAGATTGGAACAAGATTAAACCCGAGCCATTCGCAGATGTTATGGTCAATGGTAACATAATGAGATTACCTCAAACAGATTTAACAATTGTTAGATAAAGAAAATAAGAACATAAACGACACTAAAAAAAGTTGTAAAATTCTCATCTGAGGTGATATGATGGATGAGTATTGGAGAGCTTTGTTGAACGGTTTAACACCAGATGATAAAAGAGATCTAAAGTGGTGGTGACTTTTTCCACTGCTAGTTGTCCCGATATTTGTAATTATTGGGATTTTGTCACAAACATAGGAGAAAATAAAAGTGACAGTGAGTGAGCTCATTGAGGTTCTAGAGAAATTGCCTAAAGATGACATGGTTGTAGTCCGCGGGTATGAAGGTGGTGTAGATGAAATTGTTGAACTTGAACAAGCACGCATCGCCTTGAATGTTAACGAAGAGTGGAGCTATGGCGCTCACGAACTTTTGGATCCAAGAGATAACGCTGATGGCGATGATATTGTCAGAGCAATTTATCTACGTGGCGAATAGCTTTGAAGGTTCTATTGTGGTCATTTGAAACGTTTTTCACTGGGCTTATTATTTATATGTCCTACTATGTGTTTAGTGCATTCTGGTATGTGGTGCTCAATTGAAACTAGGCGACTACGTTGAGATACTTCCCGGTGTTCACGATGATTCGATGCCAGAAGAGAGGCATGGCTTGGTTGTAGAGATGGTTAAGCAACAAGTGTGGAACACAACGAACAAGCTGGGTCTACCTGATCAGATTAATGTTATGTTTCACAACGGAAAGATCCTAAAGTTTCACAGATCACAGGTAAAAATTATAAGCAGGCCTGATTGAACAATTCATATAAATTGCTTATAATAAATCACCTTACAAACAAAAATAAAAGGAACAACAAATGAACACAATCAACACGCTTCGACAACTCATTGAGACCGGTGCACTCGGCATTAACCCAGACACGCTGGTCACACTTGGTTTTGAGTATGATGAGGATGTTATGCACTACAATGATGACTATCAAGAGGACGTATTTAGTAACTCTGATATCGCTTCTATGTTGCTAGACTTTCTAACTACAGGTGTTGACAAGCACATGTTGGACGGAACAATTAATGCAGCAATTGAAGAGTCAGACTACATTGAGCGTGAAGGCTATTTTGTTGACGCTGAGGGTGAGGAGTACGGCTTCGATGAAGCGTGTCAGAAGCTCGGTCTTGTAACAGATGAAGATGCTGATGAAGATGCTAACTGGGCAGAGACTACTGCACAGATGACGTTTATCCCAGATGATATTTCTGAAGCAGTTCAGTATGATTACTATGAGTTTGGTATTGATACCTCACTTACCCAGTATGATCACAAGCGCGGGTGTTTTTCAATTAGTCTTGATCTTAGTACAACAGCTGGTGCATTATTGGAGACAAGCTATGACTTTAGCGGATTCCGTATCACACTTGAAACTGAAGTTGCCTCTCTCATACTTAAGTGAAAGTCGGTGACTTAGTAAGGTGGTACTCAGTTGAGAACGACATACTAGAGGAGTTTGACGTGGATTACGGTATTGTATTGGGTTTATCTCGATCTGGCGTCAATTCACGTCATGCTCAAATCTTATTTGAAGACAATACAATCGAATGGCTTGCAACAGAATTCTTAGAGGTAATCAGTGACAACACTAAGTAACTTTGTTCTGATAGGAACAATCGTCTCTAGCGACGGTTTCTTATCAACTGTTGAGTTTACTCTTAACCCAGCCACTAATGGTGGACCGTCAATCGCTGTATTGCCAAATGAGGCAATACCTTGTAAGATCGAGATAGGCAAAAAGATATATGTTGTAAAGGGTGATCATCAGAAAGTACCTGTCATCACATGTGAAAAAGATGAAAGCAGGTGATATCGTTCGATGGACACCAAGGAGGCTCACGGCGGCCTGGTTTAAGACAACCCTTTGCCTGCTTGTTGAATATAAGAAGTGGGAGAAGATGGGAACTATACTTGTCGATGGTGAGCTTATTAGAGTAAGAGGTGAAGACCTTGAAAAGGCAGGCAAGAAGGACTTAACAAGGCATGGGTGATTTGTGAAAAGAGTCATTAGTGAATCGCTGTTTTCACTCGGAGATGGAACAAGTACAAAACTTGTACGTTATGATGAGGGTATATCAGTACTACGAGCATCAGATGACACATGTACAATCACAGTAAACGGAGCAATGCCTTACATTCAGGCAGCCTATGAACATATCTTGTCAAAACATGCCTTGCAAAATAAAAATTTATATATTTTGCATCTAGGAACAGGCTTTGGTTATGACTTGCTTTTTGTATCTCATTTACTCAAAAATAAGAATATTGAAGATTGTAAGATGACAGGTGTCGATTTTACAGATTATGGTCGATTGAGAGTAGACACGAAGCGATTCTGCCACCCTATAAAATTTTGCGTAGCAGATGCGCTAGATTTCGTTCAATCTTCAACGTATGATGCACATCGATTTACAATACTTTTTGTCGACTTACACACACATCCCGCTATACCCAGCGAAATAGTTTATGACACAAATTTCTGGCAACACATTTGCGAGAAAATAAACCCTAATATTATTATTGTAAACATAGGATTATATCAAAATACAACTTGTCAAATTTTAACACAAGTTTTTGGTGATATTACTTACACAAAGCTTAAGGAGGGCTTGGAAATATATGAAAGAAAGACAGATGAAAATCGGTGATGTAGTTAGATTTAGAGATCTTCTGCAAAGTCAGTCACTTGGTATTGTAGTGCAATTAGACGATAGTCATCGACAGACAACTGTTGATGTTTTATTCTCAAACGATGTTTTAAAGTCCAGCATTTGGGATAATCATCTTGAAGTGTTAAATGAAATCTAGAATCGTCAAAGTTATCTCATGGCGTGTTATATCAATATCAATTACAATCCTTGTTATGTGGTTTTTCACTAGTGACATCAAAGAGGCAACAGGACTTACGTTTTTTCTGCATGTGCTTTTAACAATTGCAAATTATCTTTTTGAATCACAATGGGAGAAACTTAATGAAAATAGGTGAGCTTGTCAGAATCAACGACCTAAACGAGCTTGATCCTCAGCGTATGATTGGAACAATCGTAAAGCATGACGTATACGATGCACAATTCAACAAAACAGGAGAAAAGATTTCAGAAGTTTTGTGGAACAGTGGAAAGCTTGGCTGGATTCTTACCAGTAGGCTGGAGAGGGTAGGTGCTAATGGCATTGACAGATCAAGAAACACAACAGATTGATGAGATGATAGCAGCATATAGGCGCACTATAAAACATATTCGCAAACAGATTTTAGAACTTGAAAGACAAAAGATTGTTGCACCCAAGTTTAATGTTAAAATTTCCAAAAAGAAAGCAAAGGAGAAAAAATGAGATTGATAAGCATAGAACATTATGAAGGTACTGATAAGACTGTAATAAACACAGATCAGATTTGCAGTATTTTTGAAGAATTAGGCACAGTTATCATCACGACAGGTGACGACAGGCTGCTAAAGACTAAGTTCACAGATGTTAATCACGCTGTTGATTACATTCAGCGTGCGTCAAGCCACTCACTACCTGCTCGATAGTGCTAAATCTAAAAGAAAGATAAACTTTTAAGTTAGAAGACAATATAATAAATGTCAAATGGAGGAAACCATGAGCTGGTTATCAGATAAAATTAATCAAATTCAGAATATTTTTGGTGGGACAACTGAAGAACAACCCATCGAAACAACAAACTTTGCTTCTATGAAAGTTGTAGAACTCAAAGCTATAGCAAAAGAAAGGGGTGTGAAAGGTTACAATAAGATGCGTAAAGCAGAACTAATAGCGACGCTTCAAAAGCAATAAAATATTTGTAAGAAGGCAATGTGAAATCTATTACTCTTTTTGACATGGATGGCACGCTCACAGAACCGCGTGAGTCAATCCAAGAGGCCATGATTGTCGCAATTGCCAGACTACTTGAGAAGTCTGAGGTGGGTATTGTCACAGGGTCAGATAGTGACTATGTGTTTCAGCAATGCAAGATTCTGATTGAAAACAAGTACATCGATAAAACAAAACTCCACCTTTTCCCCTGTAATGGCACAAAAGTCTACAAGTGGAATACAAACGCTTCAGTTTATGAAAATGTCTACGCTGTTGATATGATCAACAAGCTTGGGCAAGACGCTTATAATACTATCTTATCTAGTTGTCTCGAGTACCAGTCTTGCATATCGACGATCCATAGCCTTCCGTACACTGGCACCTTCTTTCACTATCGAGGATCCATGCTTAACTGGTGTCCCATCGGAAGAAGTGCCAAGTCTGGTGAAAGACTGCTGTGGGTTGAAGAGGATGAGCAACACAAGATTCGCGATCACTTTCTTAGACTTCTGGTGAGAGACATAAACAAGGCAGATATCCCTGTTACTGTTGCACTTGGTGGGTCGACTAGCTTTGATATCTATCCAAGCGGATGGGACAAGACTTATGTAACAAGGCATCTGCAAGACTATGAGCTGACGTTTGTGGGAGATAAGTGTACGGGATCAGGTAATGATAAAACTCTATACGATCTATTACAACCTGCTAATTCTTATGAGACAAAAAGCCCAGACATGACAATTAAACTAATCGATAAGATTAATGAGTTTCACTAAAAAAATATCAAGAAAACTCTATCGATTTGCAAGAGCTGAGATTAAGAGTTGGATATACTTTGAGAATAATCGATGTCAGTCTTCAAGTGCCCACGGTAAAAGATGCATTAAGCAGGGCGATCATTTATTGTGGCATGAGGATGCCTGGCGTGATTGGTGGTGGTAAAGACACTGCATTCTAAATAGTTATAATGTATGGCAAGGATTAATAATGAAAATCACACGCAGCTATCTTAGAAATCTCATAAAAGAAGAGATGAATCTTTTTGAAATTCAGGCACCGTCGGGGCCTCCCGGTCCTGATTGGGGTGGTCAAACGCCTGGTGAAAAAGAGAAGCAACCTGGCGTTATGTCAGACGTCATGGACAAGGTTGTGTCTGCCACTAAACAAGGAGTTACAGATCTATCTGGTGCTTATAAGGCACTTCAAAAAGGCGAAGATTTTTCTCTTACTATTCCCAATAATATGGCCGCCGCCTTATCAACATGGTTATCTAAAACACAGGGTTGTGTGAATATGAATGAAGCAAGAAGTGTTATTAGAGAAGCTATCACACCTGCGCATCTTATCGCTGGTCTTGGTGCAGGCCTTCTAGCTCTTTGCATCATAGCTATGATGATGGGTTACGAGGCAGATGTAGATGTTGGTGGTAACGTTCCAGGTGGTGCTGGCCATGCCAAAATTATTCTCAAAGCGCCTAGTGGTAAAGAAGTTTAAAACTATGAAAATTACACACAAACAATTAAGACAAATAATACTTGAAGCATGCGGGTGTGGAAGTAGCCCTGAGCCTGATAGTTTAGGTAACTTTTCAGATCTAAGTCAGACAAACATAGATCATGACGAAGCTTTTTCAGCAGGCTGCTCAGTTTGTGGTGCTCCATCAGGAAAATGCGGTCATGATCATGAGCAAGTTGATGTTGACTGGGAGCACCCTGATTATGGGCATATGCGCGGCGATATTAATGACATGGACCCAGAGGATGCATTTGCGCTTGGGTTTGCAATGGGACAATCAGGTGAGTTTGACGACACAGTTGAACCTCCGACCGTTGAAGATGCTTTCTATCCTGAAGAAGTTGAAGCTCGTAAAGGTGCATGGTCTGGTGGAGACAACATCGAAGATCCTTTAAACCACACTTATTTTGAAACGGGTGAAAGCAATGCTGGCCCACACGTACGCACGGGAGGTTGTGCAATGAGAGAAATGAAAATCACACGCAGACAATTGAGGCAGATCATTAAGGAAGAGCTAGCTAGACTCAATGAAAACGAACAGCGCCTGGAAGGTCTTGGTATTCAAGAAATCGGCGATCACATACCCAGGGATTTGCTAGCAGGCCATGTAACAGATATGATGATGCTTGCATTTCCGAAGATTCGTGATGACCTATCATATGCGGGTCCTGCGAAAATACATGATTTTGGACAAGACCCTTCTATGCAATCTGGAGCATTTGGCAAATATTCATTTGCCATAACATACGGTTTTGACATGAAAAGCGCTGACAAAGTCCAACGCATTTGGGATCGCAAAATCAAGGGCAAAGCTGGCCACAACGGTGAAGACATGGATAATACCGGAAACAAGGTTTTCAAGATGTCATTAGCTAAACGGCCATATGAGACACAGGACGGTGGAGTTGAGCTTATGGTGAAAATAGCGCTGAATGATAACTGGGTTAAAGAAAGATTACGTAGCGCAGAAGCATAATGAAAATCACACGCAGACAATTAAGACAGATCATTAAGGAAGAGATCTCTCGCCTGTCTGAGCGTGAAGTCTCACAAAAAGAAATTGACGGTATACTTAACACTAACTGGGACAGTGTCCTTCCTAAGGGTATAGTAAAGTATGATCGGGGCAAGAAAAAAAGAGACGATGTGGGTGCTGTACAAAAAGCGCTAAAGGGCTTATTTCTTCTCGGCAATACAATAAGTCCTGGAACGATAGACAGTAGATACGGAAACAACACATTAAAATCAATTAGACATTTCCAGACAAAGACCCAGGGCCTTAAACCAGACGGTGACTACGGTCCGAATACTCGCAAAGCAATGATCGCTGCATTTAACAAAGCGAAAGAAGAAGAAGGAACTGAAAAAGAAGAACCTTCCAACAAAGCAGGGCGTGTGGGTGACGATGGAAACGTATCTGTGAACACAGGTCAATTTAATCAACCCGTTCAACCCAAAGCCAATGCGCAGACGGCCTGTCCGCCTCAATGGGCTGATAACGGAAACACTCTCTGGGGGGTTAATATGAATATGTTAAAAAACAAAAGCGGGACTACAATTAAAGATGTCTATGACAAGATGGACGGCGGTATGCAACATGCACTAAGCACAATAACAAAGAGAGTGCACTGTTGGCATGGTGATCCAAACAAAGAGAGACCCGTGCCCACAGGGAAGTGGATAACGTACTTCAGGACAAAAGAAGACTGGAAAAAATACAAAAAACAAGCAGGGATTACAAAACGAAAAGACGGAATCCTTACAAAAAAGCAGCAAAGCAAGATTAAAAGTGAATGGGGAAACGTTCAGTTCTACCCTTTAAGCGACAACGGTGTTCAATACATTGTTGCCATGCAATTTAAAAATTACAAAACTCCGGCCAAGACTCAGCCCATTACGCCGAAGAACAGGGACGGGTCCGTCAATAAGGTTGACTAAGCAGCAAGGCCATCGATATTTACTCATGGAGGGCTTATGCCTATTAAAAACTTTGGAGCAGGAACCCCTAGATTTAATGAAGGGATAGTCATTACAGGGTCAGATGTGTCCGCACTACAGGTGTATCAGGATGCATCAAGCGTTTATGCAGCTGTAATTGATAACGATGCAGGTTCTGCAGGTCATGGTTTGAAAGTGACAACGGACGGAACAGGCACAGGGACAAATATTCTTGACCTAGAAGCTGGTTCAACAACTGTATTTAAAGTACGAGGTGATGGAAGAGTTGGGATAGGTGTTGATACACCTGGTTCTACACTTTCTGTCGATGATGAAATAGCTGTAGGAGAAAAACTAGTTCACAGGGGTGATCCAAACACTTACTTGCAATTTCCTTCAAATGATAACATAACGTTTGCCGCTGGGGGGAGCGAAGAGCTGAAAATAGCAAGTGATGCGATACTGGTTAAACAATACATTAAGCATGACGGTGATGAAGATACACTCATCAATTTTGCTGATGATAAGATAATCCTTAAAGCCGGCAACATAGCGATGGTTACTGCGGAGCAAAAGGACTCTGCCCCTCACGAAGTCACTATTAATGATGGAAGTAACAATATTGATTTGGTTGTTAAGGGTAATGGTTCCGGTGCAGGCAACCCCGGCATGAAGTTTGATGCATCCACAAACAGACTAGGCATTAATGGAGTAGGCACACCCGATGAAGCATTGCATGTCTGGGGCAATATTAAAGTCGATGGAACAGAGCCGACAATTGTTTTTAATGAAAGTGGGGCTGATAGAGCTGTTATTGGTGTGAACTCTTCGGACAATATTTTGATTGAAAACAAGACAATGAATAAGCATATTGTTTTCAAAGTCAACGATCAGGGAGTAGTCAGGGAAGGTTTGCGATTGGATGGTGCAGTTGCCGAAGTCGTCGTCAACCAGAGTGCAGAGTCTTTGGTTGACTTCCGAGTAGAATCTGATAACAAGACGCATGCCCTATTTGTTGACGGAAGCAGCGAAAAGGTCTTTGTTCTTTCAGGAAGTGGTGTCACTGGGGGCGACGGGCTTGATGTAAACTTCTTTGTGTCTGGATCAACAAATTCAAAAGGCACTGCAACGGCAGGCACTGCTGTCTTTGGAGGAGACACAGCTGTATCTGGTAATTTATATGTAGTAGATACGGGAGGACTATACGCAGACAAAATAAGAAGATACTCAGATAGTGACAACACTACTAAAATACTTCTTAATGATGAACTACTTAAATTTTATGCTGGACATTCATCAAATGATATTGTACGCATTGGTGAGACAAACTATGGTGATGATAACAACTTCTGGGTGTCTGGGTCAATAGGATCAAAAGGCACAGCAACAAGAGGTGTTGCAGTGTTTGGAGGAGACTTAATTGTTAGCGGCGGTCTCGACGTTGACGGTATGACACTTGTTGTAGACGAATCTACAAATATGGTAGGTGTAGGCACGGGATCGCCTAAAACTATATTAGATGTACATCACAATCCTACTTCGCTATCCAACGACACGGGAGGTGGAGAAGTGGTAACTTTTGGTACAGGAAACTTAACAGCAGGTAAATTATACTTTCTCAATAGCAGCGGTGCTTGGACAGAGACAGACGCAGATTCAATCACTACGAGTGATGGTTTGCTGGGTATTGCACTCGGTGCCGCTCCTTCAGATGGTGTTCTATTGCGCGGCTTCTTTGATGCCACTACATACCTTTCTAACTTTGTATCAGGGCTACCTGTATACCTTTCCACAACTGCAGCTTCCATGGATACAACAGCGCCTTCTGGGGCATCAGACATAGTAAGGTGTGTCGGGTACTGCACAAATACGGCAAATGTTATATATTTTAACCCAGAATCGACTACACTGGAATTATCATAGATGGGTATTGATAAAATTAATAGCATTGCTGTGTCGAGCATAGCAAAAGTATCAGGCAAAACAACATCACAGTTTTCAAAGATGGGTGGGCAAGATGTTTCTGTTGCAGCGGCAGGCGCTTCACGATTAGCAGCCGCAATGGATGACGCATATGTCTCTTGGGTTGATATTGTTGATGACGGAGATGCTTCAGTCTGGGAGACCAATACTTACAAAGCCGGCGCCACTGGTGATACGTGGGATATGGTAGACATTGCTTACGGAAAAGACGGTAGCGGTGATCCGTTTTGGGTGACAGTTGCAGCAAAGAACAATCCAGAGATTCTCTATGACGACGACGGGGACATTACTGACGGTGTAAGGTGGGGTGAAATTAATCTCGGTAGTTCAATTCCTGGCAATCTAAAACAGAAAACCGTTGTATGGGGAAATGATGTGTGGGTTAGCGCAGGTCTATTAACTTCTTCAAATAAATACATCTACAGATCAACAGACGGTTCAACATGGTCTGCCGTAGACATTAGCGGCGCAACTGATATCGGTAGTGTTTACTCAAGCGGTATCTACGCACTTACGAGTGATGGTGCAGGTAAGTGGTGGTTTGGAATTGCAGGAAAGCTGTACTATTCTAGTGACAATGCTTCTTCTTGGTCGCTCCATGCAACATTTAGTGGTGAGACAATATATGACCTTGTTTACACTAATAACACACTTGTAGCACTTGTTAAGCACGGAGGAAACCCGCACCTTCGATCTGCAGCTTCATCAGACACAACAGACTTTAGCGACAAGACACAACTTCAAGACTCAAACGGAAACGGTCTCAACGGTAATAAAACAAAGCGGATGGCAGGTGGCGACGGACGAGTTGTCGTGATAGACACAGGACGATCGCTTGCAGCAGATGTTAACGGTAAAACAATAACAATTCAAGGGACTCGGCAAGACCTGCCTGATGAGGGTAACTTAAATTGCATTTGCACAGATGGGGACGGAAATTGGTGGACAGGAAGTGACGGTGGATCAACAGGACCAGATGGTGGAGATATTTGCAAGAGCACAGATAATGGTGCATCTTGGAGTAAAATAGCAGAAGGTATTAATGTTTCAGGCGATCGTAAAGTAGAAGGAATTGCTGTTGATGTCTACTTACCTGTATGACGTTTGTGTCTCGTGTACCTTACAAGGAAACATGTTAAGATATAAACATGATAGAAAAGATTAAAGAAGTAAAGGTCAAGGGTTATAGAAAGCAGCACACATTCTCTATAGAAAAGTCATCGCTTGCTGGTCACACGTTTGTAAGGCTTCTGAAAAACGGTAATGTTGTGCTTAACTGCACTGAAAGAGAATTTGAAAAGATGCGCAAACTCTTTCTATAAGCACACGTACTTAATCCACGCGTACGGTTTACGACTATCTAAGTAGTCAAGGTTAGTGTCATTGTTGTAAGCTTCTCGCTCGAACGGATTCTCGTAGTAAGCGTCTTGGCCATTTCTATATCTAACCAGTCCCACAATGTGGAACAACCCATAAAGAACCCACTGGAATACGAAAAGCATTTCTAATTGTTGCCTATAGTGAATTGTCTCATGATTTTTGGTACGTTCGCTCATCAAGCCGCGACACCAAACAAACACACTGAAAGACAACGCATAAACATCAATCGGGACTATCTTTGAAAGCCAAACCGGCACCTTAGAGTTTTCAATAAAGATGGGAAATTTCATAGGCTAGAAGCCTGCAAGCTTTCTAAAGCGTTCGTTTCTTGCTTCGATTCTTGAGGTCATTTCTCTTACTTCTTTAAGTTCTTTTTTATCTTCTTCTTCGTGGCTGTCGCAGTGTGTCTCTTCGATGTCAGCTTCTTCAAAATACGACAATATTTCATCGTCAACGTCATCTTCATAAACGGGCAACGGGCGTGTTACTTCTGCGACACGTTCTTCAGGTTCTATTTCTATATCAACTTCTGCGTCAGGTCCTGACTCAGCTCCAACAGGTGTTACACCATCTTGACCTTGAGCAGCAGCGCTTCTAGCAGACGGAATCTTTTTCGCAGCATTAACAACAGCAGTAGCTTCATCATCACTTAGTACAGGTAAAAGTTTGGCTGCTCCATAGAGTGGTGCGCCTGCAACGGTAGCGAGTACTCCGCATGCCTTGCTAAGCATGCCTATGTTGCTATCGGACCCTGTTTCTTTTGGGTCTATTTGGCAGACTGTTTTCTTAAAAAAATCAGGAAGTGCGGTAAGAATAGAAGCAAGTTTTTGTCGACCGTCTTGTGATGACATCATATTCGTTAAAACATTGATACCTGTGTCAACTAGGACTTGCTTGCCCACTTGTGCCATATTCTCATTCAACGCGTCTCTAACAACGAGTCGCAATTCTTCTTCTTGAATGATTTGATTAAGTTTTTCTCTATCAATTTCCATTTTAATACCCAAAGAGTGGTTAAAGCATATCAATAATTATCACTCTAATTTTGTATTTTAATGCAAACATGCTTACACGCTTTGTATATTTATAGATCATGGCAATTACAATAACAGACGCAGCTAAAAATAAAATAGAAGTAATTCTAAAAAAGCGTCAAACACCTTCTGCTTTTCTTAGGGTGGCAATCAAGGGCGGAGGTTGTTCAGGCTTTACTTATCACTATGATTTTGTAGACTCACCCGCAAAAAAAGACAAAGTTTTTGATTTTGGCAAAGTCAAAATATGTGTAGATATAAAATCGTACCTGTTCTTGAACGGTGTTGAAATAGACTATGAAGAATCAATGATGAGATCAGGTATCATATTAAACAATCCCAATGCAAAAAGAGCTTGTGGTTGTGGTGAGTCTATTTCATTCTAATGTAAATATTTATTGTTTTCATTATAATTGTATAGATGAAAATAGGTGATCTAGTTAGATATCGTGGATGGAGTAAAAGTATAGGATCTGATCCACTTGCCCTAGTTGTGGCAGTACAGTCTGAGAACTCTGACTTTCACAAAAGAGTTAGGGTTATGTGGGTGGGTGAAGTAGTCCCAATCCAAGCTCAGGTGATTTCTACTACAGGTAGTAGATTTAGTAGTTGGTGTGCACCCAAATACTTCGAGATAATCAGTGAATATTAATATGTTAGTAAGATTTCAAACAAATACAATACACCCAGATAAGTCTGTGGGAATAGTGATTAGTACAAACAATAAACAAAAAATATGTAATGTACTAATGTGTAATGATATTATCACATGCGACTGGGAAGATTTAGAGAAGTTAAGTGAAGTACGGTAAGCTTGTTAGAATTAAAACAAAAGAAAAGACCTTCATCGATCGAATTGGACTAGTTCTAGATTCTATGGACATGAATACAGGTTATACTTGGTATGAAGTCATGATTGACAATGAAAGATACTGGTTTGATGAAATTGATTTAGAGGTGATTGATGAAGATCGGCGACCTGATTAGAGTAAAATATTATGAAAATAAAAATATAGTTGACTCATGGTACCATGGTGTCCTTGTTGAATCTGCAGAAGATAACAACCCATCATTTGATATGATGTGGTGTGCAGAAACAGAATCTTTACATGTGCTAAGAAAAGACAAAGATCTAATAGAAGTCTTGTGCAAATTAAAAGTATAATAAAACTAAACACAGAAATAATAGTTATAAGTGTCGAAAAGGTTTAACAATGAAAACATCTCGTTCAAAATTACGATGCATTATAAAAGAAGAGATTCTTAAAGTGCATGAAGCAATTACTGATCTAAGTTTTAGTAGAGTGTCATCACCCACTTCTGACAACACAGTAAAAAAGAAAGACAAATCTAAAAAAGAAGCTGTACAAGGAATTACATCATCTGGTGCACACAAATATGCTCGTGCTTACTTGAGAAAAAAAGATAAAGACCCAGATTCATTGAACAATCACAGCCGTTTTAGAAATTTCTTATCAGACAATCTCAAAACTTACTGGCCAAGCACAGACATAGATGACATAGAAGAAGAAATTGAAGACTGGCTTGATACGAATATCATTGATGCTGAACCTACTCAACCTAAAAAGAAAAAGTCGACTCGCAAAAAGAAGTCGAAAAAAACGCGTAAAAAGAAGTAACCAGTGTATGAGTATCGAGCTTACGTAAGAAAAGTTTACGATGGTGACACTGTCACAGTCGATATCGATCTTGGGTTTGATATAATCATTCACAAGCAAAAAATACGATTGCTTAGAATTAATGCACCCGAAGTGCGAGGCGAAGAAAGAGAATTGGGTCTCAAGTCTAGAGACGCCCTTCGTGAAAAAATATGCAATAAGTGGATAAAATTAAAGACACAGCAAGATAAAAAAGGCAAATACGGTAGGTGGCTTGGAGAACTCTGGATAGATGATGAATGTGTCAATGACTGGCTGTTAAAAGAAGGTTATGCTGAAGAGTACAAATAGCCAACGTAGGTCATATTTATAATGTACCGCGCGGAGAACGCTAAATGAGAATCACACATACCCGACTAATGAAGTTTCTACGTGAAGCAATTGAGCTAAGCGATGACAGTAGAGAAAAAGCAATCGCTGCATTAAAACAGAGGCTTGAAGATGAAGGTGGCGCCATGGGTTCTGAAGAAGCCAAAGAAACTGCACAAAATGCTGCAGGTGTCAAAATGGGTGACGAAGACTTTGAGGCACTGGCACAAGATGCTGACATTAAAACACACAAGTCGGGTGATGTTGTAGATACAACAGGCCTTGCAGAAGGGAACAAAATGAAAATAACACGCAGACAATTAAGAAAGATTATCAAGGAAGAGTTAAGCAACACAGTTAACGAATCCATTGCTGATATGTCAGACATGGAGCGGCTGATCGGGGATTTAGCAGGAGAAGTAGCTGACAAATTTGGTGAAGCTATGGAGTCTCTCTGGGATGAAGACACCGCAATGATGCGTCAGCAAGGTTACACAGATAAATCGCAGTGGACCCGTCAAGTTGGTAGTGCAGAGATTCAGCTTGAGGAAACGATCCAGAACATGGTGACCCAAGCCATTAACGATATAGAAATGAGACTTCATGGTGGAGACTATTATGACAGTCGTGATGATGTGTCTTCGATGGGTGGGCCCGACAGAGATAGTGACGGTGCACTTGACGCAGACGAGCTAAGAAGTATTGCTGATGATTTAGAAGGATAAACAAATGAAAATCACACGTAAGCAATTAAGACAGATCATCAAGGAAAATGTTGCACTTGTTAATGAAGGTAATAAAAAAAATGTTGGTGAGACGAATAGTGAAATCAAACATGAAGATGTTAAAAACTTTCCACATGAAAAGCTTTCAACTGGTAGATTTATAGTTGTAAGCAAGCCCGAGCTTACTAAACTCGGTGGTGGGAAGGTTGCGCTCACTAAGCTAGCTAAAAAATACAATTTTAAAAATTACAAAACTACAGTGCACTTTAAAGAAGGTAAGTACTTTGGTGTTGTAATTTTTGAGCTAAAACCTAAAAAATCTGCCCCGCCGCCAAAAGGAAGCGAAAAGAAAATCATAGGACAAGATCTTGAATATATCGGACCTAAGATTAAGAAACTAGGTAAAAAGATGTCAGATTATGTTTACTATAATTTGTCAACAGGATACGTAGTGGCATTTCTTAAGGATAGCCAGGATTTAAAAGCCTGGGTAAAGCGCTTGCCTAATGCAAAAGAAGCAGAATTTAGTCAAGAAGAGTTGCAAAGTGCATACAACTATAAAATGCCTGGTTTACATGAAGTCACACGCAAACAATTAAGACAGCTCATTAAAGAAGTCATCAGTGATGACCAAGACTTTCTCCACTACGAGACTGATGCGGTGTATGCTGAATTAGTGGATCTCCTCGACGACATCGCAGCACCCAGCTGGATCAGACAGAATCTTGAAGATGGTCTTACGAAAGATCAGATAATAGCAAAGGCCCGGCGAGGTGAAGTGCGATCTAGAGAGTGGATGTCGACTGACTCAGACGGTGACGACTATCCCAAGACTGTTGGCTATACTGATCCAAAGGGTGAAAAGCAGATGATCGTCGTCAACTCTTTAGACGATATGAATGACATCCTTGACTTATTAGCAGATCGTGACATCCCATACAGCGTAGACTAGGAGAGGAAATGAAAAGATTAATTCAATTTCACAAAGACTTGCTTAATGAGGTGGTTCACTATTTTGGCTTATCTCTTTATCAGACGCTGTGGATAGCATTTGCTAAGGGAATACTCATTGGTTACCTCATTGGAGAATACCTGTGAAACTTATCAAGGGCTTGTGGGATAAGATCGTTGACGTGATTGACGACATTGCGGCCCAACTTGGTTTGCAACCCAAACCCGTTCCTGTACCCGTTAAGAACAACAGTGATCGGCGGCATAAGTGAAAAAGACTTTGGATAAAGCATTAGATGGCTTATCGCCTGAAGATTTGAAAGAGTATGAAGAAGCTATTGAGCTTTGGATAACTTACGGTGGAGATTAAAATGAAAATCATGCGTAAACAATTAAGACAGATTATTAAGGAAGAAGCGCAAACTCGAGACTGGACATCATTTGACGATGCTAAGATGGCATCACTTGAGTCAACATCAGATGAACCTGTTTATTGGTACAATCCTAAAGACAGTCTTATGCACACAATTGTTAATGGAGCAGTTGTTGGCAATTCGCCTAAGGTGGTTCATGGAACCAGAGATTTTTTAGCGCATAAGCGCAAAGCTAAAGAAAACCCTGCAGCTTACTTCAATTTTACATCTGAAGAAGAAACGCTCGCTGAGGGGCACGACACATTAAGACAGATCATAAAAGAGGCGCTAAGCAAGGCGGCACCGTTCGGAAGCGGCATGAAGCAGGCCAAACTTAACAAGGATCAGAAGAAGATCATTGGTCACACATGACTGACTCACGTTAAGCGGAAGGATTCTGCTTTAAAAGAGGTTGGTGAGGTGCTATGGCATTCACTTAACGAATCAGGTGATATTAGGTTTTACGATGTCTACTGGACAAGAAGTGATAAGATTGAAAGAGATATTAGTGCAAAACTACTTGAAGCAGTTAAAATTAAAGAGCATGAGCATAAAGCTTCTGATCCTGGCACACCTCTCTCCGAGCGAAAGAAGAAATAATCTCTACTCTCGCACATGACTCCCAGGTCAAACCAACATCAGACCAATATATTTGTACCACCTCTTTTGTTGGGTGCTTGTAAATGATTATGCCTATTGCATTATCATGTTTGCCCAAACTTACTAGATCACCGGGTGTCATGTTAATATATATTGGTAGGATGTTATGTCAGACAAAAACTTAAAAGAGGGTGACTTAATCATCGTGTCAGGCGAGACAATCAAAAAAGGTATGCCAATAGAAGAACATTATGCGCTTGCTAAAGTGCTTGCAGTAGGTAAGCATGATATCTTTGCAGCAACTGAAGACATGCGCCCTGTTGTCTTTCGTGTGTCTCGCTCAAGATGCACACCTATTCCCTGTATTGAAACTCACCAATCTAAAGTTAGAGAAGCGCGTGTAGGTGATCTTGTTATGTCATTGACAGATAGATTTGGAAAAATAGAAAGACATGTAGGTGTTGTAGTAGAAATTAATAATTTACCTGGCAAGCATCCAATAGCTAAAATACTTGATGGTGACAAGGAGCACGCAGTAGCTTACGACTCGCTTATTGTATTAGGTGAAAACTAAATGAGACACAGCAAGGCACGATGTATATAAAGTAGTAGCAACAAAGTCTGCTGACAGTCTGAGCCTAAACAAAGTTGTATGAAGTTTGATACAAACACTGTTAATTTTGTAATTTTACTTACAACAATTTAAAAAAATCTTTAAGGTAAAAATTTTCCCTCGGGAAAAAATTGTTTAGAATATTTATATATGATGGATACAATTGAAAACGATGTGCTAGATACAATTTCAGCATTAGCTGCTGATGACCTGCCATGTTATGTTTTAAGTGGTAGCGGTCCTGGCTGGTTTTTCAGCCCTGACACTTGTCAGATGGTTTGCGTTCATAGGGGTACAGAAATTATACCTATAGATGAATTTAATAATGACGACAAAGTACTTGTGAGTTCTCCTACCCATGTCTTCCTCATCTCAAAAAAAGAAATCGTTGAAATCGGCTACAACTAAAAGAAGACGAAAGTTTAAAGTAGGTGATATTGTTTTAGCATCTTCTGTTGCAGGAGATTCTATTCCTCATACGCATGTCAAACTTTTAAAGAGGATCGAAGTAAAACCTACGCCTGGAAAGTTTACGGGCTTTAAAAAATCTATGGATTGGCCGGGTTACACAGGGTGGGAAGCAACACTAATTTACCAAGATGAGATTGATCTTCTTAGAAAAAAATGGGGAATCCCTTATACTTCACCGGGTAAAGACATAACATTTGTCTATGACGATTGCATCATAAAAAAAGTAAAAATAAATCAGAAAAAACATGAACAATCACACAAAAACAGTAAAATTCATAGTAAGGTAAATAAGAATGGCAAGAAATCAAATTAATACAGTTGGACCAGATTTTCACGAAGAAATCGCTACTTCTTTTAAACGTCAAAAGAACGGTCAATATAGAAAATTATTAACTACATGTAGAAGAGACTGGAAAACAAATGCAGTCAAAGAGCTCGGAACAGAGGAGACTGATGAATATTATGAAATTACAAAAGAAGCCGATTATGATGAAGAGTTTAAATTTTCTGATTACGACGGCAATCCTGCAATCTTAAAACTTAAGTTAATCAAGAAATGACATTTAAATATCAAACACTGTTTCCTCACGATCAAGAAAGACAAGAACAAACTGCTGCAATTAAATTTGCGCTTGATGCAGTTTTCAATCAAAACAAACGTTTTGTTATCATTGAAGCGGGAACAGGTGTTGGAAAATCTGCAGTTGGTTTAACTGTAGGTCGTTATATCAACAAAAAAAAGCAAGCAACAGAAGAATTTGCAGAAGGGACATATTTTGTAACAACACAGAAAATTCTACAAGACCAGTATGTTAAAGATTTTGGTGGGCCTCGCAAGCAAATGAAGTCTATTAAGTCGTCTTCAAATTACACATGTAAGTTTCATAAAAAACTTTCTTGTCAACAAGCACAACAGATGTTAAGAACAACAGACAAATCATCTAAATTTTTTAAAGCATGTTCTTTTGCGTGTGTGTATAAAGAAGAAAAAAAGAAATTTATAGAGTCAACAGAATCAGTTACAAACTTTCCTTATTTTTTGACAGAAGCAACGTTTTCAGGGAAAATTATACCGCGTCACTGCTTAATAGTAGATGAAGCACACAATGTAGAGTCAGAACTTAGCAAGTTCATTGAAATACACGCATCAGAAAGATTTTGCAAATCAATCTTAAACATACCGTGGCCTAGAAATGTGTCAACGCAATATCAAGCTTTTGGGTGGATTAAAAGTGAATACTATCCAAAAGTTAAGTCTAAACTATCATTCTTCGAAAGCTCATTAGAGAAGTCAGGATTAAAATCACGCCTCAAAGAGTTTGAAAAAGTTTCACGACAGTATGACTTATTAAAAGGACATGTCTCTAAAATTAAAAAGTTTCTAGAAATTTATGATAGCAGTAATTGGGTGTTTGAGCTTGTTCCTTCTCAAAATAGATCGATGAGAAAATTTGTATTCAAACCTATTGATATCTCAAGTTTTGCTAAGGAACACCTTTTTCGTCTTGGCGGCACTGTAGTCATGATGAGCGCAACAATCCTAGATCACAAAACATTTTGTAACTCTTTAGGGATAGACATAAATGATGCTGCATTCATATCTTTGCCCAGTCCATTCCCACCAGAGAATCGACCTATTATTGCTGCACCGATTGGCAAAATGAACATGAGAGAGATTAATACAACACTGCCTAAGTTAACTAAAGCAGTCAAAGAGATTCTTAATAATCACAAGGGTGAAAAGGGTATCATACATTGTCACACATTTAAAATTGCAAATCACCTTAAAAATTCAATTAAAAATAAAAGACTGATTATTCATGATAGCTCAAACAGAGAAGAAAAGCTAAATGAACACATGAATTCAAAAAATGATACAGTATTACTATCACCTTCAATGGCGGAAGGTGTTGACTTGAAGGGTGACTTTAGTAGATTTCAGATTATATGCAAAGTGCCATACCCATATCTCGGGGATAAAATTGTAAAGAAACGAATGAACAAATGGAAACGCTGGTATGATCTACAAACTGCAAAATTAATTGTGCAATCTGCAGGAAGATCAGTTAGGAGCATTGATGACACTGCAGTCACTTATATTTTAGATGCTGACTGGAACAGGTTTTATTCAAAAAATGCTGATATCTTACCTGAGGGTTTTAAAAAATGTATAGTTTAACTATAACGGAGACAAGATGACAATACCTTCAATTTTACTATCGCTGTGCTTAGGCAATGCTCTAGCATCAGACTTATCTGACAGCGAAACTTCGTACACAGGTGCGACTATCCTCGAAGGAGACTGGGATGTAACGTTTGAAAATAGCGTTGACATCTCCGGCAGTGAGGAACGATTTCCGTACGCATTCTTCGAAGGGAACACGCTCTACGTCGGTAACTCGGACATTTACGATAACACTATTGATGCCATCGTTGAGTTCTTCTGGTTCGAATCATCGATCGATAGAGGTACAGATTTTTATGTTGCCGTCATCAAGACTCGGGTTACTCCGGGACACAACTGTTACTACGCGCCATGGGATTGGGCTCGTGGGGCACAATGTAAACTTTGGGCGGACGAGTGGTCGGATTGGGGTGAATATCCCGTTATAAGCGTTGAAGCCATGACAGATATTGAGCGTGAGCAGGGCGCTTTTAGATGGGATTGGTCAGTTCCGTTTGAGAGTTATGGTATTGATGCTTACGGTCAGGTGACGTTCCAGAACAAATATGGCATCGGATCAGATTCTGAAGGCGCAGTTATGGCACATGCCGCCTATCCCCTGGATGAAGACGGTGACATGAAGGCTGAGGGCAATGTCCAGGTTAAGGGGTACCACTCTTCAGAGTATTCTGTGCAGACACAGTATGAGGTGACGTTATATGAATGGGACGTCTCTGTGGATGGTAGAGCAGACTTGATGGCTTGGGATATGTATCTTAACCTTGGAGCAAGAGAAACACAATCTGCCTACCACGAGTACTTCTTAAGTGTACAGGTTGAAGAAGGTCAGCCTTTTATGATTGATGAGTTTAACTTTGTTGGGAATTTTGACACCGGGTGGTACGATCCCTTTCACTATGAATTAGGTTTGTCACTTGAAGGTCTTACAATATCTCAACCCTATTACGAACCAGCAAGCGAAGATCATGGCGAAGAAGATGAACCTGTCACAGAATCTGAAGATACGGGTGACGTAGACACAGGCGATAGTGAAGAAGAGCAGGAACAGGATGAAGGCACTGACTACGGAGAAGGAATGACAAATCTCGATGAGTACAACCATGCAAAAGACACTACAGGCGGTTGCTCTACTATAAACACTACTAGTGTTCCTTGGTTTGTCTCGCTTCTCTTACCATTAGCGTTCATACGCAAACAGTAGAATGTTTGAAGTAGGAGACTTAGTTACACGTCATACAATTGAAGATTCTTACTATGGGTTCTCTGCATCTAATTTAAGAATCGGTATAATAGTAGGTACTACACCAAGAAAACGTAGTTCGCAAGACTTAAAGTGGTATGACATTTTATTCAATGGAGATATCAAAACGGCTCGTGAAGACGAGATTTATAAGCTAGAGGAAGATAAACATGATTAGAAGACCCCCATTTACATTCAAGATAGGCGACGTTGTTAAGATAAAAAAGTCAGGTGACATTGGAATAGTTGTTGAATCTGACTGGATGGATTATTATACAGAAGGTCGTCCTATAAAAACAGTTGAGACTGAACGTGTTCACCTGTCTAGTAATAGAGGACTTGATGTTATTCATGCTAACGATGTTGAACTAGCATAGTTTTTATGTTTCTCGTGTATAGTATGTGAATACATGATACAATTATAGTAACAGACAAAGGAGAAAAATGTCTACAGAAGAAACTAACTTAACTGCAACGCACCTTACAGATGATCAACTTGAACGAATTGCTGAGAGTTTTGAAAATCTTAATTCTCGTCTTGACAGATATGACAGAATTCTTTCAAGCACACTTTCAACATTAAGTATTATGAGCGTTGTATTTCTTGCAGGCGCAGGTCTTGCCAGCATTCTTTACTAATGATCAAAGTTCTCGGTAGTCTACCAGAAAAGACATATGTTGCTTGTTCTGGCGGTCCTGACTCGATGGCGATTCTTGACTTTCTTATTCGCGGAAAGCGAGATGTAACTGTTGCACACTTTAATCATGACACTCCTTTCGGTAGATTCGCAGAGAAATTTGTAAAAAGCTATTGTGAAAAGAATGATATTAAGTTAGTGATTGGCAATATTCAAAAAGAAAAAGACAGCAAAGAATCATGGGAAGAGTACTGGCGGAATGAAAGATATAGATTTTTTGAATCACTCGACGGACCGGTAATTACTGCACATCATCTAGATGACGTTGTTGAGTGGTGGACATTTACAAGCTTTCATGGTAATCCACGATTAATCCCGTATCGAAGAAACAAAACTATTCGTCCCTTTTTATCTACTACAAAGAACGAAATCTGGAATTGGGTAGATAGAAAAGATATACCGTATGTCACAGATCCCGGGAATTTTGATGACAAGTTTGCTCGATCATACATTAGAAATAATATCATACCTCAGGCCTTGAAGATTAATCCCGGCTTGAGAAAAGTTATAAAGAAAAAGGTAATGAAAGACTATGAAGATAAAAAGAGAGAAGCCTGCTAATATTTCAATTCCAGGTGATGCGTTGTTGAAGCTGCCTATAGGAAAGTTTGTTGCATGTCAGTATTCTTTAGTAGACGGTAGGTCAACCCCGACTATTATTTGGACTTACGCAGATGAAAGAAAGTGCTTACGTTCTGCCTGCTTTGATTTTTACGGAGATTATTTAGGAGAATTAGAAAATGAACAATAGCGTATGTTTTGACGATGTGTTGCTAGTGCCACAATTTAGCGATATCACCTCACGGAAAGAAATTGAACTCACAGCTTATCTAGATAATAATCATCGATTTAGACTGCCTGTAATATCAAGCCCGATGGATACAGTCACTGGACCACAAATGGCTCGTACTATGTCAGAGCTAGGAGGTCTTGGAATTATTCACAGATATAACACAGTGACTGATCAAGTTGCAATGGTTGAAAAGGCATTACAAATGGATTATCCGGATGGAAATGAAATAGTTGGTGTTGCTGTGGGAGTTTCGGGTGATTATATAGAACGTGCTTCACTGGCAGCTAGAGCTGGTGCAAAAGTCATTTGTGTAGACATTGCTCACGGTCATCACACACTTATGCGCCATGCGCTTAAAACTTTGCGGAATACTCTTGGCAATAGTGTTCACATCATGGCAGGAAATGTTGCAACGCTCGAGGCTTTTAATGATCTTGCTGATTGGGGTGCAGACTCAGTTCGTGTGGGCATCGGTGGAGGTTCAATCTGTTCAACAAGGATTCAAACGGGTCACGGAATGCCCACTCTACAATCTGTAATTGATTGTGCAAGATCTGATCGTGACACTGCGCTTATTGCTGATGGTGGAATTAGAACTAGCGGTGATATTGTAAAAGCACTTGCAGCAGGTGCAGATTTTGTAATGTTGGGCTCTCTGCTTGCAGGAACAGAAGAATCACCTGGTGATACCATATTTGACAAAGGTGGTCAAAGGAAAGTATATAGAGGTATGGCTAGTAAAGATGCACAAATGGATTGGCGAGGTCACACAGCGTCAGAAGAAGGTGTGTCATCAACTGTACCATACAAGGGTGATGTGTCTGATGTCTTATCATCACTTGAGAAAGGGGTTCGTAGCGGACTTTCTTATACTGGTGCCTGTAGCTTAAAAGAGTTGCGAGCTAAAGCACAATTCATCAAACAGACTGCCTCGGGTCAGAGGGAAAGTTCTACACATATTATGTTGAATAATGTGTAAATTACTGTTAAGCATGTTATAATAAAGTTCATAGGGATATAGCTCAATTGGTTAGAGCGTCGGTCTCATAAACCGCAGGTTCCGGGTTCAAGTCCCGGTATCCCTACCATTTAAAAGATATAAAAATGCTAAACTCATCTCATGAAATCGTTGTATCAAAACTAGTGTATGGCGTTAGCTCAAAAAATCAATGTGAAAATACTTTAAAGTTTATTCAATTTTTTGATAATCACAATGTTAAAAAAGATTACATCATAAAGAGTAAGCTTGATTATTTTATGCATGATCCCGTATCAAAACTTTTGCAAGCAGAAGCAGAGCCTTCTTATGTTTGTGGTGTCATGATAGGAATATCATACACAGGGCTGTGTCATATTAATGAAGAAGTTTTAAGCTCAGCACAAAATATGTTCAATGATAGCCTAAATGAGTATAATATCTATATAAAGAAAATCGATGGGTCTGATTCCATCGATTTAAATCCACAGCTTATTTTATTCGGAGAAGGAATTACACAATGGGAAACAAGTTAGAAAGACAAAATCAACACCAGAAAAGAATTAAATCTAAAATCAAAAGATTTGAAAAGCGAGGCTGGTCGACCGATGGCTTAAAGAAAGAGTTATCATATAGTACTGGTGAAGCAACTCGACCTGAATTTATATCAGGTCATGCAGCAGGTGATATCAAAGCACAAGAAAAGTTTGCAATGATTAGACTTAAGCGTCAGCAAGTATCGCAATCATAATTTTTTATTGCCCCTTAGCTCAGTTGGTAGAGCAGGTGACTGTTAATCACCTTGTCCGCGGTTCGAGCCCGCGAGGGGCAGCCACTTTAAATTGAGAAATAAATGTTTAAAACTTTAGTCATTGACCCGCCGTGGAAAAAGTCAACAGGAGGTGTTGGGCATGCAACGTTACAAGCATCAACCCATTATCCTGTCCAGACAAAAGAAGAGATAATTGGAACTATTCAAAACTGGATTTCACAAAATCCAGTTGCTCCTGAAGCCCATCTTTATCTTTGGACTGTAAATACATTTGCAGGTGGAAAAAATCAAGGCATTATTCAGGCTCTAGACGTTTGTGAAAGTATTGGTTTCACACCCATTACGCTAATACCTTGGGTCAAGTCAAATGTAGGAAGCCCTACGCCTTATGGAATGAGATATACAGAAATGTGTGTCTTTGCAGTGCGGTACGACAAAGGTAACGGAAAGCGTACAAGATATAGCGGAACGTTAGAAAAAGAGTCTGTACCAAATGATAGAGGCCTTTGTTCATCAAAAGATTATATTCTTGCGCCACGAAGGGAACATTCAAGGAAGCCCAAAGAATTCTATCAATGGGTCGAAAAAAGAAGCAAAGGGCCGTATTTAGATCTTTATTCTAGAACGACCAGAAAAGGATGGACTGACGTTGGTAATCAAGCAGGCACATGGAAAGCTGATTAAAATATACATAAACTAAAAAGTTGTATATTATTTATCAAAGCTTTTGAAAGAGGTGTCTTTTGATAAAATTCATTAAAAGAATCATTAATTATACACAGCCTAAAACAATTGTTGTAGCAGAAGAAGACGAAATAACAGACGAGATAGAAAAGTCACTTTGGGATATTAAACAAAAATATGACTTTGACACAGAAGAAATTTCAATAGTAGTTGAAGACTACAAATCAATGAAACAGCGTCCAAGCGCTAACTTTAAAAAAGAGTAGACAAATGTCATATTTGACAAAAGACATGGCCAAGAAAGCAATTCAAAAAATGCAATATTTTCACTCGCAAATTGAAACCTTATACAGTGAGTTTGACATAGACCTTTTAGCAAATAGCGGTCGTAGAAATGTTATGCTATCACACGCACAAGAAAAGTTTTTTGCTGAAGCTATATCAGAAGTTTTTCCAGGTGCAACTTCAGATGGTCGGACAGGTCAGGCGGATATCATTATTCCTGAAATTAAAAAAGAACTTGAATGTAAACTTACAAGTGGCTCAGGAAAATATTCTGCTTTTGAACTTCAAACTGACTGGGAAACGCTGGTCAAGAAACAAAAACTTGACTATCTATATGTGTTAACTTCAAAAGAATTCGATGCATTTACTGTGTTGTTTTTCGATCAATTAACAGCAGATGATTTTTATCCTCCGTCTACTGGAGCACGAGGAAAATCAAGGATGAATAAGGCTAAGGGCATGCAAAAATGCACAGTCTTAGTCGGATCAGTAACAACAAAAAATGAATTTGAACTTAAGAAAATTAAATTTAAGCTTAATGAAACACAATCCAAAAAGTCTGCACGTGTTAGGGAATTACAGGGTCGATTAAAGAATGCAAAAAAAATGACGCCTAAAAAGACAAAGATGGTCACAGGCATTCTTGAAAGAGAATCAGCGAGATTTGATAAAAAAATTAATAAGCTTACAAAACGTGCAAAGTATTGGTGCAACGAAGGGCCAAAATTTAGATTTCACCTAGAGCAGATATGTATAGGAGATGGCACAAAAAGCGCTAATCTTAGATGAACTATTACTTGACGCAATATCGTCAGGCAGGTGCTTAACAGTCGGTAGAGAAAATCTAATAAGTCTTGATAACAAAATGAGACTATCAGGATTTATGTGGAGTGAGCACAAAAATAGGTACATAAAAGTTGAATTTGGTCCTCCGCCCATAAGAAAAGCTAGCAAAATATTGTGAAGCCTGGCGATCTTGTCAGGTATGTTGAAAGAAGAAAAAGTAAAAATAGACACGTTTTGCCAAAAAATGTGTGTCCTGTGGGGATTATTATTTCTGTTGATGAAAAGACAATTCACAATGATGAGGGTCCAGAAGCTTTAATGCGAGTTGTAAGAGTTAAATGGTCAATTGATGCATGGAATAATGATTCAGGACTTTCAGAAGAATGTTATACAGACTTAGAGATAATTCAAAACATCTGATTATACCACATTAGAATTACTAAGAGATTATACTTTGATTACAGACTACCCTAAATTCTTTATCGGCTTTTTTCTATTTACGCTTGGGCACACATTTGCATGGTTTCAGCTTAACTCTCAATTTGTTTGGGAATGGTGGCAAAACAAACCTGTGCACGCAACGCTTATTTTCTCTATCCCAATTGGTTTTTCTTTCTGGTATGGTGTGAATTACATGTACCAGGCGATGAATGAGTTGTGGGGGCCTCGTCTTGTCGCCTTTGGTGCTTCTTATCTCGTATTCCCTCTCCTCACATGGCTGCTAGCAGGGGAGACAATGTTTACACCTAAGACATTGATATGCATTTTCTTATCCATTATGATTGTAATGGTTCAGCTCTTCTGGAACTAGTTTGGAAATAGGCGATGCAATTATTTGGAATGATGATCACAGAATGTGTGATCAAAAAATTGGAATCATTCTAGACAAGTATGAAGATATCTACGATACAGAAATGACATGGTTATATGTCCAGTGGCCGAATGAAACAAGTTATGTTTACTCTGGAATGATAGATGTAATTTCAGAAGTCTCTTCTAATTATAAATGATAATTAGTTTTAGAGGCTTAATTGCGTGCATTTAAAAAGACAACAGCTTAGACAAATTATTAAAGAAGTACTTACTGAATCAACTGAGCTTGATAAGGCACTATACGGTTCTCTTGAGAAAGTTATAGCGGGTTCTAACTTCTGGCAGCAAGGAAACACAGAAGACGACGGTGACTACGAAGATGTCCCGGGTCTGGGCTTAATGCACCAAACAAGTGCTGCTCAATATCTGCAAGACACACTACAAAATGCAATCAACAATGCGGAGCAAGATATTATTATAGCAGTCCAGTCACCTGAATTGGATGCTAATCCGGGCTTCCTGTTAACCCCAGATAAACCGCAGTATCCTGACAGTGTTATATCAGGTGGCTACGCGACAGTTACACCAGATGGCAAACAGGCAGTGGTTCTCAACATGTCACTGTTTGACGACTCTTTTAATGATGACGACGTTAATGCTCAAAGAATAGCTCGAAAGGGTGCAGCAATCTTGAGACATGAGATAGTACACCTTCAACAGGTTGCAGCACGAGCCGAGTCTGAAGGTATTAGTTTGCTCGATGCGTTTGAAAACTTTAAAAAGGAACCTAAGTCAATCCCACCATCCGGTGCTGGACGTCAACAGTATATTAAGTCACACATCGAAGTCGACGCACACGCTCACCAGGCTGCCGATGAGTTGTTATCTCTTTACGGCAAGGAAGAAGCACTTAGACTTATATCAAAGACAGTTGACTTTGAGGACTTAGGTGTTGACTTACCTCACGCTATTGAAGATTATCTAATAGACAATCCTTCTGGAAAAACCGCGCGTCAGTTTAGAAAGAAGGTGTATGAATACATTAACTCGATAAGCGAGAAACTTAGTGAGGCAAGCGACCCTGATTCGTGGTTTGGTACGGGCTTCAAGCTTGGTACTAGCGTCAATCTCAAAAAAGACATAAACGTTGAAGGAACTTTAATTGGTGAAAAAGGACAGTACAAACTTGTCTTGTGGTCAAAGAGTGTATCAAAACTAATGCGCTCAGGTCAGGAAATTATTACGAAAAAGTCTAAACAAAACATCAAAATGTTTAAGCTTGCAAAAGGATTTACTCAAGCTTCACTAGAAAGAGTTATCAACAATCCTGAAAAAGGTGTATTGACAATAGAAACTACGAGTACGATTGTCCCTCAGGGGTCAACAGGCAAAACAGCGCGTGGATCGCGAGGTGAGAGTACTGTTGGTGAGCTAACGAATATTAAAGATCTTGCTTTAGAAATTACAGGGATCCAATTTGCATGGGACTTTGGTAGTGCAATCGGAAGACTTAATACTGCGCTAGCAGCGTTTGCAAGATCCAATCTACACCCATCTGAACGTGAAAGTTATAAAAAAGAGTTAGACGAAGCATTTGTTCAGCTTGCATTTCTTGTTATAGTAACTGCCGTGATTTTAGTTTCATTTGGAATAGGTAAGATAGCTGTACAAACACTTGCTTCACGATTTCCGATCTTGTCACGTAACATCACAAAAGCTGGTATCGCGGCCAGCGGTAAGGCTTCGGACCCTACACCTTCAGAAATCAAATACCCTACACCTTCAGAGATCAAAGCAGCTAGGCAATCACTTACAAATTTTAAAGAAACAAGACTATCTAAAGCTGGAGTGAGTACAAACACTGGTCTTGCAAAAGAAATTGCTGATGAAGCTATAAAGGCAGCAGACAAACTATATGGCGCTGGGAAAGGTGTTATAGCACTTCCTACTAATCGACAACCTCCGGTTCCTAAAATTAAAAAATCAGATGCACTAAGAAGCATGTCTATTGTAGATAGAGTAGCAATTGAAAAACAGGTTGGTGGGAAACTCTTGAGTAAAGCAGGTGCGGGTGCTGACGGTGAGGTTTTCATCATTCGATTAGATGATGCTATCGGCATTCACAAAGAGGTTGCACTTAAAATTATTGGCAACATGTCTCCCGACTCAAACATGAAAGCTGCACGGTGGATATTAAAGAAGCGAGCATCACTAGATGCAGACACAGCAAAATACCTTCCTCGCGTTTTAAAAATCGGTAAGTTAAAGTTGCAAGGAGAATTTAATGTCGAACCGCATTACATTGTAATGGAGCGACTTTTACCTTTGCCGTCGAGTGTCAGGAAATTATTTCTCGACACAGAAAAAAATATCTCACAAAAGATTTTAAAAGATCCTGATTTATTTGACAGCTATATTGATGTATTTGTCACACAACTTCGCAAATCGTTAGATAATAGACTAACAGGTATTATGGGTCCTGGTGCTACCAATAACATAAAGAGTATTGTCATAAAGGTCGCAAATAACCCTAAGACTGTATCGCCAGAAGCAAATGCACTTTTTAATAAAATTGACTGGTCTCAAGTCAACCTGATCAACCAGCCAGCGCAAAAAGAAAGTCTTAAAAAAATTGTCCCTGGTGTCTTAGAGTATCTAGTGAAGCTTAGGAAAACTGTAAAGTTTGAAACACGCCAGAGAGAAAAAGCCAATAAAGATGTCTCGAACGTCTACAAATATCTTAAATTATTAGACGATGAAATTGCAAGAATTTCAAGTACTCGTTTTTGGGTGCATTCTCGTGGAAGCCTCGGTAAATTTACGCCAAGCGTAGGGTCGCCACCTGGTACAGCAAGGAGTATTGGTAGAAATTTAGGTGATACGACAATTGCTGATACAATTGGAGCGTCAGCTGCTGAATCTGATCCTGCTGTAAAGGGTGCTATAAATGCAATGGCGAAGCTCGAGGCGGCTGGATTCCAACCGATGGACCTTCATAGTGAAAATTGGTTACTACGGCCTGGTTCGGGGGAAATAGTAATGGCAGACTTTGGAAGATTTAATGTGAAATGGGCAGGAGCCCAAAGCGGTAGATCTATAAAAGAAGCACACGAACTTACTCTAAGAAAGTTGATCCAGCAAATGTCTAAGGATCTTACAGAATGAAAATCACAGAATCATCATTAAGACAACTCATCCAAGTAGAGTTTCAACGTGCTCAGCTTAATGAAGCAGTTGAAATTGCATGTGATATGCTACCTGCACAATCACTTAGATATCTTGCATGTCAAGCAACTGGCTGGATTTGGGCAAAAACTCCGCACACTGAATACTTTACTGGTGTTACACTTAAGCGCACACTTCCAAATGCGTTGAGATATCTAGGCTTTTCAGAAGCAGTCACTGGTTCAGCAGTTACACTTACTAGTCTTGCTGCAGCTGGTGTCTTTGTAATAGGCATGTTTGCAGCGCTACCAATGATGATTAAACGTAGAATTGAACTTCTTGATTCTACCAAAGGTTTTTTCATGAACCTGCAACACCATAGGAATCTTATATTTGATTCGACAAAGGAACCTAAATATTACGGGCCGCTCGAATATGACCATATCGATCCATCAAATTCGCCGCTCGCAATGATGTTTGGGAAATCGACAAGAAATAGAGACGACATAATAGATTTAATAGCTAGTCAGATGGGCACACCTGAGGGTAAGAAATTATATGGCGAGCTAATATCAACAGATAGTTGGGCGATACCCGGCATATTTGGATTTGAAGATTTAGGACAAAAGTGGCGTGGGCCAATTATTGGAAAGTCTATATCTTCAAGAATACTGAAAAGAAGAAAAGAAATTATTGCAGATGCAAACAAGAAGATGATTGACAAAATATTAAAGCGGACAAAAGAACTACAGACTGAAGGTGAGTATAAAAAAATCATTGAGTTTGCACAGTCAATGGGCTGGGATCCTTCTAGCGCAGGTAATGCGGACGACCTTGATGAAGCACACGCGCTTACGCTAAGAAGCATTGTGCGACAAGCAATTAGAAGGACATGAAGTTTGCAAGCCTTATGCTGTTGATGTTGACAACAGGTTGCTACTCAAAACTAAACCTCGCAGGTAAGAATCTAGAAGTATCAGGTAGCACATGTGTTGACGGCCTCATAGTCAACATTGATGCGGCAGGATGTGAATCACTATACTTCGGTAATCTACCTGATGAGAGAATATTAAAGGTTGCATGTAAATATTCTCCTGTCGACAATCTGTGGACACGGGCTGAGTACTATGCTATTCCATTCAAACACACGCTCATCAATCCTACATGGCAGCTCCTGTGTGAAGATGAATATATGAAAGTCTATAGAGTCTGTTGTAAGTAAGTTACGTGTAAAACACAAAGAGACATATTATAATATTCTCATACTCCCTTAGCTCAGCTGGATAGAGCAACGGCCTTCTAAGCCGTGGGTCGCAGGTTCGAATCCTGCAGGGAGTACCATTTCAAAATGGAAATTAGTTAGCCAATGAGTGACTATGAATTTTATGAAGTTGCAAAATTGTGGCTTCCAGATGAAAGTAAGGGTGTTGTTAAAATTGTATCTTTTGCAAATGAGGGTGGCTATGCAACACTTCACTTTGACGATGAGTATGTTTTACATATCTCAAAAGAAACGCTATTGAATTTAAAATCCCTGATTAACGAGACAGTAGACGCTTTAGAAGGTTTCGAAAAGTTTAACAACTTTACATCAAAGTCTTGCACAAAAGAAAACCCTGATAATGTTTTAGAATTTAAAAGAAAAGATGATGATTAAAATTATAATACTTCTCATATTTAGCATGACGCAAGCATCTTACGCACAAGAAGAGACGTGTGTTGTGGGTCAATCATACGTACCTCCTGCAACTACAAAACACCCACATATTATAAAAACTCAGTCAGTTGATGTTGTCTTATGGTCTAGTGTTGTCCATTCATTAGAAATATCACCCTGGACTTTAGTATGCAAAAAAATGTGTTTTAATACTAGTGAAATAAAAACAAACAAGAAGTCTAAAGAAGTTATCATTAATAATCACAAGGACATAAAAATTCAGTGGGAAAACATCTGTAACTAAAAAGAAACTAATCTATTTTTAAGAACACATATTTATTATGTGTCAAAAACTGAAGAAAATCTTAAGATAGGTGATTTAGTTGAGAATGTCACCGATGGGTGCCAACGCGGTATTGTCTTAAAAAAACGATTCTCTCCACAAGATGTACGCGGTCAAAAGTATAATATTCTTACTTATGACATTCTATTTGATGATGGTGATATAAGAAATCTCAAGCCTACTACACTTCGCATAGTTCAGAAATTGTAGCGAATTTATAATTTCTTTTTGTAATTTGATCTATCTGTACCGTATAATATTGTCATGACAGTGTTATTAAAGGAGAAGGCATGTCTAATAAAGAAGTTGTTAAAGAGCTAGTAGAAAAATTACTGACAATTGAAAATGAAATTAGTCTACTACAAGAAGATAGAAAAGTCACACTTAGTGATTACAAAGATAGATTAGATATCAAGGCTTTTAGAGCAGCGCTACGTATTGCAAAAATTAAGTCGAAGCTTGGTACTTCTGAAGATGCGCTTGATAATATTTTAGATGTTGTTGAGGATCGCCTCACAGTAATTTAGTGGGTCATTAGTCTGTGTGAGTGATGTATGAATAAAGATATTATCTGGAAAGCCCAGCTGGCTGCTCTTCGAGAAATGGAAGTAAATATTAAATCACTCATTAAGGCTGCGCAAGAAGCAGAAAGACGTATTAAAAATGACGGACTAAATAACAACTATAGTGCCAATCATGATTGTTACGATTATGCAGCAAAAGTTTGGAAACAGAGCTTAAGACTTTCAGAACTTAAAAAGCTTGAATACGATGTTACAGGTAAAGACCCGTGGGGGATGCCTAAAAAAGATAAACATCAAGTAAAGTCAAAACCCGCGGCACAAAATAAAAAAAAGAAAAAGTCTAAGAAGAAGTAATTGCATAAAAATGATTTTATTTATTGAAGGGTTTATAGCTGGATTCATGGTTTGCATAATGTTTGTAATAGCTGCTAATAATCAAAAGTTTTAATTATGCCTAGAAAAAAAAAGAAAAACTCGACACGAAAAAACAAGGAAACAGTAAGACCCACCAAGGTGATCATCACAGAGTGGGAAGACTGGAAATCAGGTGATCTTGCTTGGGGTAAAACATTTGCACTGAATAAAAGCATTTATGGAGAAATTATAGAGTTTCATCCTAATGATAATCATGGCCCAGCTGTAACACTCTTAGATGCTAACCAGGGTGGTTATATAACAATTTTAGCAAGCACATTAAGTGACAAAGACCCTAAGAAAATTAGAATAAGAAGAAATAAAAAGTAGTAAATGGACAATTCAAACGTACTCCTCAAAGATCTCATACATGTAAAAAAAGGTGATATTGTTTTGATTACAGATCCTGAACATGAGCTAGCAGGCTTTCCAGGGGTAATTAAAAAAATTATCCCAAAGAATACAAGAGCAATTGTTAAGATTTCAACAAATAAAAAAACAGTATGGATAAGTCAATCTTACCTAATTAAAATCACAAAAAAGCAACAAGAAGTATTTGTAGATCTTCTAAAGGAGTCATCATGACAGGTGTACTATCGAGCTAGATCATTAGCATTAAGTAATGGTCGCACTTATCACATAGCTGCCATCCTTAAAAGAAACGGCAGGATCGTAAAGATTGGTGAGAACACAGATAAAACCCACCCGAGATTTAAGCGTCAATATGAAGACGGAACTTGGGCTTCACACATGCATGCTGAGATGAATGTTCTTAGATTTGCAAAACCAGGGGACGAAATTGAAGTTATGCGATTTGCAAAGTGCAGTCATGCGCTTACAATGGCTAAACCTTGTGAGCTTTGTATGAAGGCAATGAGTGATGCTGGAATTAAAAGAGTAAAGTACACTAACTGGATTGGTGAATGGGAAACAATCAAGATATAAAAAAGTCAAACAAATGGTTCCTTTATGTAGTTGAGTGTGCTGATAACACACTTTATACGGGTATTACGACAGATACTAGTAGGCGATTATACGAACACAACTGTTCAAAGAAGGGTGCGAAATATACTCGTAGTCGAAGACCTGTCACACTTATCTACACAGAAAGTTTTAAAAATAGGTCAACTGCATCTAAAGCTGAAGCAGCATTTAAAAAACTTACAAGACACTCAAAGTTAAGACATGTGCAAAACAAGACTAAGCATTGCGATGACTAGCCCAAGTATAGACAAGAGTTTAGCATTTTCAGCTTCAGAATAACATCGATTAATGCTGTTGTTTAATTGTTTTAATTTATCAACACTTATTCTAATTCTATTCATAACTACACTCCTAAAAGAAAGGGGGTCAAGACAGATTCCGGCGCGCGACTTTGCGGTTTCATATCTTGACTCACGCCACCCCTACGACGACCCCTCCGAGGTCCGGCGTATTTTTTACCAGGTACAGGCTTCAATCATGAGGGTTACACCTCACTAGTCGACGGCGGTCAACACGAAATTTATTTTTGTAAAAGACCTACAATTAAGTATGTAAAGAAAATTATAAACATCAAACATTTTTATATTGATATGTAAAGATGTATGTTTTTTCTTTCATTAGTTCTAAGTACAACACTAGTTGCTTCTGATTATCCTGAAAGCAACAGGTCGTCTGTAAGATACGTACATCCTTCTTACTTTGAAGTTAAAGAAGATAATGCTGAAAAATTTGCAAATTGGAAATCAAAGCCCGATGTTAAAGTATGCAATCACGCACCTGTTACAATAGCTCAAGTTGAAAAAGCACTGTCATGGTGGGAAGACTTAGGGTATAAGTTTGGTTATATCTACAAATCAAGTTGTGTTGAAAACGCACACTATGGAAATATAGTAATCAGCCTCGCAGGACAAGACTTTAAATTTGACAAAAGTTATGGATCAACAAGCATGCACTATGATACTGAGACACGTCAAGCACATTGGGCACAAATATTTCTGCCAGAGAAAGTTAGAGAGCGTGTACTAGAACATGAAATAGGGCATGCACTAGGTTGGCATCATTCTGCACAGAAGGGGCACATACTTTACCCTAGCTGGCAACTTGGCGGATGGAATAGTGATGGACTTAAAGTCCCGACATTGAATCTTAATCGTTCAAAATCTTCTTCAAAAAATCCTTTGTGATATCTCTTTCAGAAAGATTTTCAGCAGGTGGATCAACGTCAACACACTCCCAATCTTCTTCATTTTCATCTACTTCTTCTTCAGTAGACTTTATTCTTTCATCAACCTTATCTTCAAGCACTCTTCTATACTGCTCTCTCATTAACTCACGTAGAAAGTCTTGAGTTATATTTCTTTCGTCCTGTGACATATTAAAGCCCTCAATAGTAATTATCTACTACAGGTCAAGATATCCTTCAGGTACTTTTAAAACTATTACTCTGTATCCATGCATACTTGTTTTAAACCTCTCAACAATCTTCTGACCGTCTTCGTGATGTTCAATTGCAATTTGAATATGTGTGCCACCGTCGTCAGAAGCAAACGTCACATCAAACGGGCCGTCAGTTAGATCAACAACATCAGCAATCACAAGATTTAAAATGTCTTTTTTCATTAGATCAGAATCTTCAGATTTTGTCATTTAATCTGCACCAAATAAATCATCTAGATCTTCATAATCTACATTATTCGTTGACCTCTTTTGAGGATTCACTTCTTGCAATAGATTCATTAAAGAGTTTACGTCACTCCCAAAGGGAGGCTTGATAAACGGAAACACTGCGTGTGCAAGTTGTGAAGAACATGCTATACTTAAACGAGCGCTAAGTCTAGATGCAACACAAAAATGTTGCCAATATGTTTCACCTATAGATCGCGGATGCTCTGTAAAAAGATTAAGTAGCCATTTCATTTTTTTACCATCTTCATTGATTTTAACCAATCAGCAATCTGTTTATTAACTGGTTCATCACTTGTAAAACTTTTACTGTCCCCTTCGGGCCAGCCTCCGTGTGACGTCTCTTTATCGAGCATTAAATTTTTTACTGTTCCTTCTTCATATGATTCATCTGGGTGGTAACCTGCATACTTTTCTGACAGAATGATTAACTCTTCTTTAATAATCTGTCTTAGTTGTCTGCGTGTGATTTTCATCTAAATATCCTTCCGCGCAAGTCTAAATTCTTTCCCATTCAAGTCTGCAACAAGATGACTTTCTCTATTGTTAGTTGAAGGTAATATGTCAAAGATTTCAACTTCCCCTTCTGTTGAGGGTAGTATGTATGGAAGTTCGTCTCCTCTTACTTTAAACTTTGTCCCGTCAGTTGTATCAACAAGAAAGAAAACTGCGGAGTCGTAATCTGCTACTTCGTCGTCTCTCCATTTCGTTATTTGCGACGTGACAATATAGCGAGTCTGTCCTTTCCCTTTGGGACCTGTATATTCTTTTTTATTTGAAGGCGACTTTGTACTCTGAGAAATTTTATTCACTAACTCTTCAACGTTTGAAAACATATCACCGATAGCTAGTGCATCAAATCCACCCTCACCAAACACAGAGTCAAACGCACCTCTCTGAACGTTGACTGCGCTAATGAAGCTAATATCATCGAGTACTTGATCAACATCTTCTCCTGGAATTCCACTGGTAATCAGGTCATCTCTGAACGTTTGAGCCTCCCAGTCAAGGGACGCTGATTCTTCATCTTTTCTACTAACTTTCCATTCACCGCTGCTAAGGCCGTCGCTAATTTCATCCATACCATCATCTGATATTTCGATGTCGTCATTCTGAACAATTTGTGACAAACCATTCATTATTTGAGTATGAACTTCTGCTTCTAAACTTTTTAGATATTCGTCCTGCGGAGACTCAAGTAACAAGTTTATCTCTTCCTTTATAATCTGCCTTAGTTGCCTGCGTGTAATTTTCATATACCTGACCTTTTATGAAATAACAGTTTCTTGTTACTCGTCTATTACGTGATAAAGATCAAACGATACTTCAGGATGATCAGCTTCCAATGTTTCAACTGCTTCGATATTTTTCTTAGCATCATCGTAATAGTAAATATGATTGAAATTATGCTTATCAATTAGATTTTTTATATAACTTGATTTTGCAAAAGGATCACTTGTGCCCACAGCTACAACACTAGGAGACCGGCCCTTGAGATTTGCTTTGAGAAAAGCAGCAACAGGCTTAGCAGCTGCTCTTGCTGTTAATATTATCACAACTGCTCTACTATTTGACAGTGCTTCTTGTAGAAGTGTAAAATATTTTGTCTTAAGTGCTATATCGTCAGGAACAGACTCAAAATCAGCAAAGTTTAATTGAATCTTTCCTGTTGTTGGCAACTTAAAAGAAGCGTACTCATCTGATGTCTTTATGTAAGTTTTAACCTTGCCGCTCGGCAATGTATGCGTAATCTTTACTCTGAGTTCTGAACTAGCTGTATCGACAAGCGTGTCATCAAAGTCAAATACATATAATGCTTTTTCATCTTGTGTCATTACCTATAAGTATTTCTTAGAATGTCGATCTGCAACAGAAGCAGAAGCCCAAGCGTAAGGTTTGATCTTACACTTAAATCCTGTACTTTTTGCATATGCAGTCAGCATATTGACAAATTTGCTTGTTTTGTTATTTTGTCCTGTGCCTATGTCCAAGTGTATCTCAAGATGAGCATCAGGAAATCTTTCAGCAATGTTTAACGAAACATCAATTGAGTCTTGCACTTCCTTTAAAATTCTTACAAGAAGCTCAGTAAACTTTTTTCTAGACTTGTGAGTACGCTTAAAAAAGTATTTACCACCTTTTTGCCCACTCGCACCATGCAAACATATTGCAGTTGCAAAAACGCAATCATCACCCGTTACAAAACTATCTGTTCCCACAAATATTTTTCCATCATTTTGCACATGCGTTTTTATACATTTAACAATATGAAAAAAATCATGTGTATCACCATTACCAGATATCCATTTTATAACCTTAGTCATAAGTTATTCGCTATAACATACACAGCGCTTGAAACTGCAACAAAAAAGATTGCCCATGACGTGATTGCTATTGCAGCAGATTTTGTATCTTCTGCCTTCTCCATGAACGTCTTAATATCTGAAGATGTCACATCTAACTTTTCACAGATTAACAGTATGTCATTATTCAATCTTATGTTTTCGTCTTCAAGCCTACGTATTGCTGCTTGATCAGATTGTAATTTTCTTGTTATACTATTAACTTCTTTTAATAAGTCTTTGACATCCTGATTAATTTTAGGATTTTTAATCTCTCCTAGTAAATTTTTAATCTTTTGCATTTTTTCTCCAGATGCTGCTTATAATTCTAACACATAAAATTAATTAGTTTTAATTTTCTTATGAATATTGACTTCTTTCTTTTCTGATCCCTTTTTAAGTTTCTCTAAATCTACCTTGTGGATGCTAGCAACCCACACCATATCTTCGACTAATTGTGGGCCTGCTATGCCAAATCCCACGTCTATAGCGTTTAAAACTCCAGCGATCCTCCCACTCATGTCAAGAACAACAGAACCTGATGCGCCCATCCAAGCGTAAGAATGCATCATTATAACATCACCCCTGTAACCCGCTACATTTCCAAAAAACAAAAACAAGTCATTACTGTTGGGATAACCTGCGTATACAAGGGTTTTTCCCACAAGGTCTTCTTTACTGGTCACCTTGTACTTTAAAGCTGTTCTGCTTTTCATCTGTTGTACTTTTAAGAAAGCAATGTCATTAACATCATCCCTGTAGACAACGTTACCAGAGACAGTCTCAAAGCCGTTCTGTATCATAAACACACTGTCATTATCAACGACGTGTGCTGCTGTTAAAATAAAATATTGATCATCGAGAATCACGTATGAACCAGACCCATAACTGCCTGTTTGTTCATGCACAACTCTTACAGCAGACTCTAATGCTGCCTTCTTGACTTTATTAGAAACACCTGAAATTGTTTCAACTTGTGTGCTTACTAACTCTGCTGCATTTAAAGGCCAGCTGAAAGCACTAATAAAAATTGCTAAAAAAAATAGCTTTGAAATTGATAATTTATAACTCATCGTTCCTTCTACCTGTAAATATCTTTTATAAATTTGTTAGTTTAATATTGCATTATTTATTAAGAATTAAAAGGACTAAACAAAGCACAATTTCAATTAAAAAATTATAAATCAAAAACAGGCTGTCCATTAAATAAAAATAATCACACAAATATAAAAGTAGTTGAATTGCATTTATAAGAAGTACAGAGATACACAAAAAATCAATGATGTATTTTTTGGTATCATACTTCTTGATTCTGTTCTTCCTCCCTGATTCTAGCAAAGTAAGCTGCAACACAACATGCAACAACTGACAGCATGTTTAACATTAAAAGACTAGTATCTTGTAAAACCCAACTGACAACGCTAAGCCCCATATTCAAGCCAATCAATACATGCCAAAAAGTAGTGAGTCTCATCGTTCCTCCACTAGATATGTCGCCACCACATATGAACCATAGTCAGGCATCTTATCAAGATAGATAGTATTGTGTGCTTCACTATAAGACCATCCAGACTTAAGCTCGCTGCCGTCTACATAAACCTTTATGCTTCCTGCTTCAGGCTGCCTCGTAAGCATAACATAATCCTTCAACATCGTCAAGAAAGAAGACTCTGACACCCAGTCAGACCACTCTTTGTCGCATATATCAAGCGCACTCTTGTGAAACAGCGAAGATAGATCCATGTATTTATAACCTACTGTACTGCCCCAGCCCGTGTCACAATCACTACCTTCTAAGTTGACTATACTGACAGAGTCAACACGTGCATCACTCTTAAACTCATGTATCCAGTCATAAAACATTTGAGCACTTATATTACTCTGCTCCTCTTCGTCAGATATAAAGAAGATAAGCAGATCTGCTTCATCTCTAAAAAATAAATGACCATCTTGTTCCTGGGCAAACATATATGTGGCAGCAAAGTTTTCTTCTCTTGAAGCATAGGGCAAGAGAGAAGGTGCCATTAAAAGATCTATATCAGTAGAGCTTCGATCATATGGACCCTGTAACCCAAGCCGCTCGGGATCACCTGTTATAAACCCGAATCGATAATCATCCGTAAGGAGCTCAATATCAGACTTAAGTGTCTGCATACCTGCACCGACAGTCTCAAAATTATCACTCATCGAACCGGAAGTATCAAGCACAACCAATATATCTAGTGAACCTGTCTTACTTGCCTGCACAAAAGAATCAGACACAGCTTCAAGTACATTTTTTTCTACGACTGAATAGTCTGCTTGACAGCTAAATAGTAGAACCAGTGTTAAATAGAAAAGCCTATGCATACATTAATATGTATGTTAGCGCTTGATTTTGCTACACTAAAACGCATAGTTAAATTTTTTAATAATGCTACTAAAAGCATCATGCACCAATTCTTTAGTGTAAGAATTGTAATATACAGTATAATCCTTATTAGCTTTTCGTTGTTTTATTTTTAGTCTAGGCATTTCAGAAATGCTGATATTAAAATCACTACATGCACAGTTGAGATCTTCTAATAAAGATTCATACTTTAAAAGATTAACATTGTTTTCACACCAAAAATCATTTTGTAATTTAGCAAACCAGCTTAAGATACTGGTATTTTTATCGCCGCAAATTTGATGCTTTTCTGCAAAATTAGACTTAGACTCTATAAATTGTTGAAACTTTATTCTTAAAACTGATTCTGAATCGTGTACCATTGGCATAATTGTTCTACCTAGTTCATAATCATATTTTTGCACTTTCTCTGAACCTACAATTTGTATACGTGTGCTGCCATCACTACACTGTTCTAGACACAGCTTAGCAATATTAGGTCCGTAGAACGCCCACCAAAAATATGATACAAGCGCGTCGTAAGGATTTCTAACAATAGAAAAGTGATAATAGTCAGAAATCTCATTATATCTTTCATATTCTTGACGAAGAACATCAGGTGTTGTATGAGTATGATAAGTAGGATCTACTACATTAACAACGCTGCCGTCATCTAAAATCTGGTCAACAATTTTAAGATTATTTTTAGGTATATAAAGAAAGTTTGAACCTATTAATTCTTCCTCATACCCAGTGCCAGTAATTATATCGTCATCGCCACAATACGGAATAAGCGCAAGCTCAACACTAGATCCCGCACATTTCATGGGTTTAAAAAAAATAAATTTATTTTTATGTGATATAATCAACCTTAATTTCTCTCATATGAATACGTTATGAAAAATTAACATATTGAGAAAGTAGTTGATCTATTCGTCTTACTGTTTGTTCAACAACTTCTGCAACATCACGTTGTAGCGTCACAGCAGTGCCAGGGTTACCTTGACCGTCTAATGTGCTGTAATAACCCATTAAGCTTGCTCTGATATTAATCAGCTCTTGAATTTCTTCCTGTTTCATATAAGCTCCCTCTGATTTTAAGCTTACTTATATACTATACAGTGAAATTAAAAAGTTATCATCTAAGTACCTGTATCACCAAAAAGATCACAATCTGCAAGTACTGAGTAGCTTATTTCTATTTCTGTTCCTGCTTCTGGTACGTAGCTTCCCATAAAGTCAACTGAATTCTCTATATCGTTGTAAGTCCAATCACTTACCGCTGTTCCATCAACCTCTACAACAATTGTTTCCTCATAGGGAATGTCTGTCAACTCAAATGATCTGTTCAGTATAGAGTCGTGTGCAAGACCTTCAAGATCAGCACCCCAATCTTCAGAGCAAAGTGATACAAACTCACCTCCCATTAGTGCAGTTACCTCAATATAACCCTCGCCATAATCTGCACTGGCCCAAGAAGACGTTGTGCTTGAGCATCCGCTTGGTGAATCACCAACAACTGCATGTGTTACTGCCATGCTGTCAGTTGCCTTGAGAGATTTAAAGTGGGTTGCATATTCTAGGTCTGTCTTTGAAGACCAGTCCTTCTCATCAGAGACGAAGATAACAATTAGTTTTGCATCAGTTCTAAGAAACCCAGCACCGGGTGCTGCATCACCCCCAGGTGATGTAGCAAGCTCTGCGTAGTGAAGACCCTTCTCCATGGAAGAACCGTATGTTCCCGCAATTGCCTGATCTGTAAACTCTGTCTCTAAGTCAGGTGTTGTGTCTGTTAGTATAGGCCCTTGAAATGTTTCGTCGTCAGTTGTTATGACAGCAATCTGATAGTCAACACCTGTTATACCAAAGACGCCTATAAAGGAAGTGAAGTTATCTGTAAGTGCAGTTTGCCATATAGACATCGAGCCTGAATTATCAATAACAAAAAGAATGTCTGCGCTTGTGACTTCATCTTGCTCGAAGTCATCTATTAAATCTAGCGCAAAATCACCGTCAGCTATCTGGTCAGCACGTGCCATTGGTGTGACAGGATCATTAGACCTCACCTCAACAAATCCTGAGTCTGTTAGTTCATCATACGGTTCGTGACCAATCATAACATTCTTAGAAGCGCCTGGTGTTATTGTCCACGGAAGTGGACCATTAACTTCTTCGTATAATGTGATCTCTAATTCAGCTGGATATGAAACATAAAAGTCTAAGCTCGTCACTACAAGATCAACATCTCCCACATTAGAGATTTTAACCTCTTTTTCACCGTCACAGCCAATCAATGTTAACCCGAAATCGTGATAGTAAGGATCAATCTCAATAACAGGGGCTGACCCATTGCCTGTGACGGGGATTGTTACAGTTGGTTCGTCTGGGTCGTTAGATATGATTGTTACTGACTCTGTATTAGTCTCATAAGTCACTGGATCGTATGAAACACTAAAGTCGCTTTGCTGTGCTGGCGACAAAATAGGTGACCCGAGCGGCGTGAGTGTGTAGACGCTTGATCCAACATTGAGCCTAATATCTGTTACATTTAGATCAGCGTCGCCAACATTCTTAACAGTTACAACCTCTGTCCCAACATCTCCAAGTGCATTGAGGTTGCCAAAATCAATTGCCGTATGTGACACCTCTATATCTGGATAGACTGGATCAGGTTCGGGAGGTGCAGTATCTGGATCTGGTGTTGGCTCTGCAGAATCAACTGCAATATCGCCGGGTTCAGAAACATCTTCATTTAGTGCGTGTATCTTATAATCACTGCACCCTACTAGGAATAGTGTATAGAAAATAAAACTGACGAAACGAGATGTCATATAATTAAATATGATCTACTATAGTTTTATTATTTTATTACAATATTGGCTGGGGCGGCTGGACTCGAACCAGCAACCTCCCGGGTAACAACCGGGTGTCCTTGCCTGTAGGACCTCACCCCAATTGGAGCGGATGACTGGATTTGAACCAGCGACAACCACGTTGGCAACGTGGAGCTCTACCACTGAGCTACATCCGCAATTGTGGAGCCACCTATCAGATTTGAACTGATGACCTACGGTTTACAAAACCGTTGCTCTACCGACTGAGCTAAGATGGCTAATCTGTGTATTTAATCAATTCAATTGTATTACCGTCCGGATCAGATTTATAAATATAATTGCTACCATCTCGATGTTTCTTAGGTTTTTCTTGTTCTTTGAAATCATCAACTAAAAATGCTACATGAGGCGGGTGCTGACCCCTAGAAGTAAGCGCTAATTTTGTTGAGCCTATTTGAAGCATTGCCCATGTTTTATCAACATACAAAATGCATGCATCAAGATTTTCTCTATACCAAATTACGGATCTTTCTATGTCTTCTACACAAATTGCAACATGATCAAACTGCATTTTATTTTTGACCTTTTTCTACTGCTTCTTTTCTTAGTTCACCTTCCATAACTGCCTTTGCAAGCTCTGAGCTAGATCTAATCTTTCCGCCGCCTACATTAAAAATTACTTCGCAGCCGATATCTTCACATAGATTAAACTCAGGTACGTTTTCTGCTGAGTCTCGATCGCCGCCCTTTGTAAAAAAATTTGGCCTCAAGGCATCTATTGCGCCTGTTACAGTCTGTGTACCGTCATCCCATCCGAGGACGTAATCAACACCATCGATTCCTGCGACAATTTCCATACGCTCTGGATGCGGCATAAATGCGTAACCTTTTTTTCGATAGAGAAATCCGTCGCCGTTAACTATCACTACAAAGACACCCGGCTTTCCTCTTCCTGTTGGTCCGCCCTCACACATTAGTGCTGTCTGTTGTAAACACCTTAAATGACCTACGTGAAGCGGATCAAACCCGCCGGAAGTGCAGTAGATATTAAATCCTAATGACTTAATCTCTTCACTTAACTTGTCAATTTCGCTGTGAGAAAAAATTTTCTTAGTTGAATACATCATAAAATAAGCCCTTTACATATTTTTAGATTCTAAACACGCTATTTGAAATGTTTCAATCTATTCAACTTATCTTTGGCGCACGTACGTCATTGATAAACTAGGGTCTACACACATAGGCATTCCCGGCATTTTTATAATCTCTACAATCTCTGTGCTTGCAAAGTAAAAAGTATGTGTAACCCACGGGGAGTTCCCATCTATCTTAGTATCATCACAATAAAGTTTCAATACTTTAGCTTCTTCATCTTTCTCTGCAGCTATATTTTTGCAACCGTCTGCTTCCATATTGACAACAAGTGCATCTAAACACAAACTATTAGAAGATTCAAAATTCTTCCCTGCAAAATTATGCTTAGCAAAGCAGCCAAAGAAAACTACAGGTAAAAACATCAAAAGATACTTTGTCATTTTAATTTCTCGCTTTGATGTATTTCATCAAGTGACATATAAGAATCATAATCTCTATCATAGGCGTCGTATAGCATTTTTATATAATCTGTCCTACGAAGCAGTTTGAATGCTAAATTTTCTGCTGAATACTCGCCCGACCTTTGGAGACCTGATTGCCGCATATTTTTTATTTTTTCTTTCATTTTTTCAATTCTTGGCATACGATTTGGTGACTTTAAGATCACATTGATCTCTCGCATTATCTGTTTTGCTTTCTTTTTTGCAGAATCTAAATTTGTGACGCCCCTAATCCGTTCAGGCTTTACTATCCAATCATCTTTGACAATGCTGTATACCCCTGTAGAATGATGTGGTTCTGTTTCATTCTGTGCATATAGTTCAACTTCATGACCTTTTATTGTTATATCATGCTTTTGATTCCACACAGACTTTTTAGCGCTCAATAACTTTTCAACTAAAGCTTCATTATCATCTACGTCTTTATAATTGATTATTAAGTGTAAATCAAAGTCTGACACTTTTGTATAATTGAAATTTGCAAGACTCCCTGTCAATGTAACATCTAATAGTTGTGCACCCACATCTAAGTAAGCATAAAAATCTTGAGCAATTTTCAATAGCTTTAACCTGATTTCAGGTAATAATTTTTCATTTTTCCACACTTTAGTACTCAAGTTTTTATGAGGAACTAAAGCAAGAATCTGTGATCTTGTTATCACTTTTATCACCTGATGATGCTGTATTAATTATACTCTTCATCACCAGGTATATAGATTAATTCTTCGCAAGTCTTACCTTCATGTTGAAATGTTCCGCATGATATTTCAGTTAACTCAAGTAAGCTAGTTCGTGTGTCACTCAATATCCTGCAAAGCTCTGAAAATTCTTCAAGATTGAATGTCATAGTTGTCTTATCTGTAACAGCAACTATTACTTCACCGTCTGCAAAGTCAAACCACGAAAAATCTGTAAGCGCTTTAGGTTTCATCTTTAACTACTTCTAGTTTTTTTAAATTAAATTCGAACCAACTTTCAACACCATTAGTACTAAGCACTTTCCAAAAGTGTGGATGTGTGTCTTCTGGCATGATTAACACACCTATTTCGTTATTCTTGTCTTCGGACTGATTTTGTACTAAATCACCTTGTGTATAGACAGCACTCATTTAACACCTGTCTGGTTCACTAATCTTATTGTTTTGAAGATCATTTTTTAGATGCTTCAAAACAATATGTATCTGACTTTCATGTGCATGTACAGACATCTTGTCAATAAATATCTTTTCAAATTGCGCAAAGCTATCTATAAGAATATCTAATTTTTTTATTTCAAAAATTACGTCATCTGTGCACTGTAAAAGTACAGCTAAATCTTCTTCAGACCAATCACATGCTTCAAGAAGCTCTGTCTGCCTTATTATGTCAACCTTCAGGGAAGTTATAAAATTGAGAAACATCTTCTAAATCCACTATGGCAGTCATTAGACCCGACTGAAATCGTGGATCAGATGATACTTTCTTAATCTTACCCTTTGACACGGGAATGTTATACACATCAAACAATTCTGTTACAAATTTTGACATTGCTGAAAGAAAAATATTCCTCGCAGTAGAGTGATTCATCTTACAACCTTCATCTGTCATCTTTTCTGCTATTTCTCTATAGCCTAACCCGCTATCAACAGTTGCATAACCATGCTCAACTTTGTATCCTTTTGGCATCGACATAACTTTACCCCTTTGCGATTTGCTGAATTGTTTCTTTAGTAGCTTCAAAGTCGCTGCTAGCGACTAAATCATCAGAAATTCCAAACCTAAGCCTCAAAATTTTCTCTTCACGCTCAGATAGCCCTTCCAGGCAATTTTTTATTGCAATCATAATCTTTTCTTTATCAAGCTCACTATCAATATTTACAGCTTCATCGTCAACAATCACTTCAAGTAATGTGCGCCCTTCTGAATCTGTCCACGGATTTGTATCTAGTGACATAATTTTTGTCAAATTTATGGACTCTATGCTGGCACGTATCATACCGTCAGACACGCCTAAAAGATCTGCAAGTTCGTTTACAGTGGGTAACTGTCCAAACTCTTCTTCATATTCAACATTTAACTTCTGTATTTTCCAAGCAATGCTTGCTGTATGTGACGGGATCCTCACTGTGTTTCTATGCATGCTTACATGTCTACTAACAGCTTGTCTAATCCACCAACATGCATATGTAGAAAACTTAAAGCCGCGACGCCAGTCAAACCGATCAACTGCTTTCATTAGACCAATATTTGATTCTTGAATTAGATCTTCAAAGTCACAGCCACGTTTTGCATATTTTTTTGCAATGCTTATCGCAAGCCTTAAATTTGCTTCTATCATACGATCTCTTGCAGATTGATCTCCTTTTTCTATTGCTTTCGCAAGAACAACTTCCTGTTCTCTTGACAAAAGACTGTTTCTGGATACGTCTTTAAAATAAGAATCTAAAATATTCGCCATAAGGTATTGTCTCCTGATTTGTTGACACTATTATTATATCATTTTTTTTTAAAAAATACACGAAAGCGAGCCTTATCTGCTAAGCGTGCAGATATAATATAATCACGCTTACATCAAAGAAAAGGATCTTTTGTGTATTAAAAAGCTCGAGTATTCCTACGCGAGTTATTTGGCCGAGGGTTGTTTAATACATACTCCCTGTGGGCCTCCTGACGACGGTATCTAACTTCAAGCTCTCGCTGGACGTAACAAAGATCAAGCTCTGCTGATTCTCTTTGACGCCCTCTTGAATTTTTAATAATTGACTTCAGGCGACGTGCATGTTGATTAAGATCAGACTCATCAATCTTTGAAAGATAATCAATATTTAGCATACGCATATTTTCACACTATTATTTTTATTGTTTTGTGCCCATGATTGAGCTTTTAAATTTAACACAATACAGTAAATTGTTCAAATAAACTTACATAATTTCAGGAAAAATAAGTCTTGCTATAATGCCTACAATTGATGCTGTAACAAGCCAAAGAAACTTTTGATAAGTCGATAGTTGTGCTTTCATTAGTGCAATATCTTCGTTTATAGTGCTAGGTATTGTTTTACACGTAGCTTCTAAAAGTGCAATCCTAGTCTCTTGACTATTTGACTGTGTGTTCAATGTAGAAATTGAGTTTTGTATAGACTCAAACCCTTCTTTTAATTGATCTAGTTTAGACTCCACGCTTGTTGTTGTTACTTTAAGATCTGTTAGAGCATCTTGTAATTTAATCAACCAGTCTTCTGCGCTTTTATTACCATTTGGCATATTCACCTCACGTTTATAAACACGCCGAATCTATCTTTTACAAGATTTTTAAGCGCATTCTTACTTATCTTCGATCTTACAGATGCTGTGTAACCTTTTGCACTTTTTTTAATTTGAGGAACAGAATTGATAGCATCATTTGCTTTTATCCATGTTAGTGCTAAGTGCAAATCAACTCTAGACGCTGAGCTTATTTTAGCTTCATTTAACATTTTTAGTTCTCGACACAAAAATTGTTTAAATTACTATAGGATTACCCTTATAGCTAACTCTTCTATCTCCCAAGTCTATAACTCTAATAACTTCTACACCCGGTAGCTTTTTAACTTCTTTAAGAATCTTCTCAAGACTATCAAAAACTGGTCCAGGCTCGGGTAAAAATTTAATGTATATATCAAGAACAGCTTTTCCTGCTTTCTTTCTAACAACTTGATCTGACTGACCGACAACAGCAACTCCGCTTAACACGCGAATCCTTGTCATTGTATCGGGAACATGTGCCTTGTATGCCATTGTAAGCTTTACTGTGGCTTTTAACAACCCCCGATGGAGGCGCATTGAATCTTTTTGTTCTTTTAAATACATGTCTTTCAAGTGTAGTAATTGACTACACTTATAAATATCACACTAAATGACTAAATCAGGAGAACGTTCAACATCATCGTCCTCTATCATTGCGCAACCAACAGTAAGCATCATAGAAGCAGCAGCAACAGCATTCTCAAGTGCTGTCCTGACCACCTTAAGTGGGTCTATTATTCCCATCTCAAACATATCACCATAATCATTTAGAAAAGCATTGTACCCATCGTTCTCGCTAAGTGTTCGAACTTTTTCCAAAACAACATCGGGTGTGCCCCCAGCATTTTCAACAATTTGACGCAAAGGGGTCATGCAAGCCTTCTTGACAACCTGCATACCAGCTTTAAATCCTTCATTTTCTTTTTTCTTATTACCAGAAATAGAACTAGAAGCTCTGACAAGTGCAACACCGCCGCCTGGTAAAATACCCTCTTCAATTGCAGCAAGTGTTGCGCTTAGAGCATCATCAACTCTATCTTTTCTTTCTCTTAATTCAACCTCAGTTGACCCGCCGACTTTTAAAATTGCGACGCCGCCGGCCAGTTTAGACAGCCGTTGTTTGAGAACTTCGACTTCTTCATTGTTTAAAGTGTAATCGCTGATTTGTTCTTTGATACCTTCTGCACGAGATGCTATTTCAGATTGACTACCTGCACAGCCTACTAGCAATGTTGTATGTTTACCTATTGTTGCTTTTTTACAACGACCCAAGTCATCTAAGGACAACTCACTCAAATCATCTCCTGCTGCTTCTGATAATACTTTCGTACCTGTTAACACAGCAAGATCTTCTAGCATATTTACACGATTTTCACCAAAGCCTGGTGACCTAACTGCACACACTTGGAGTGCTCCTCGAATTCTATTAACAACCAAACCTTGCATAGCATCACCATCGATATCATCAGCTATGACAAGTATCCCACGCTGTTCATTCAGCGCTGATTCTAGCAAAGGCATAAGCTCTTTGAGGTGCATAAGTTTCTTATTACAAATTAAAATATATGGGTTTTCTAAAACTGCTGTCATCTTATCTTGATTTGTAATAAAATACGGTGAAAGGTAGCCACGCTCAAACTGCAAACCTTCAACAACGTTTAATGAAGTTGCAAACCCCTTAGCTTCTTCAACAGTTACAGCTCCGTCTTTACCTACTTCATTAAGTGCTTTTACTAAAAGCTCACCAATTTCACTTTCACCATTTGCGGAAATCGTACCTACTTGCTGAATTTCTTGGTCGCTAGTGACACGGACAGTTGCTTTTCGCAATGCAGCAATCACCAATTCAGACCCATGATCAATACCACGCTTAATATCTGACGCCTGAAAGCCTGCTGCAATCATTTTTACACCTTCCGCAAAAATTGCTTGTGACAAAACAGTTGCAGTTGTTGTACCATCACCTGCTACATCAGCAGTCCTTGATGCAGCCTCCTTGATCATTTGCACACCTAAGTTTAAAAAAGGATCATTTAAATTAACGGCTTTTGCAACAGTTACACCATCTTTTGTTAAGACAGGGACACTACCCGGTACTTCAATTACTACGTTTCTACCCCGAGGGCCCATTGTAACTTTAACTGCATCAGCAAGAATATTCACACCTTTCAAAAGGTCTTCTCTTGCTTGAATATCAAACTTTACTATTTTATTAGAAGAATTCATTTTAGCCCTTCAACAATTGCTTGTCTTCTTTTATAAGCATCATTGCTGTCGAATCAATGACCCTTCTTTCTCCTGTAACAACATTCTCAGCAATCAGTACATCTACATTTTGATAAGCAATCTCAGCGTTGCTTATCAAACCGCGCTCTCTCAAAAGCTTTAAGTTGTCTTCATTTAATTGTCTCATTATGTCTCCAGACCACTAACACTTACTTTTGCCTTCATTCCTTGTCCTAAATCAACTTCAATGCGCTCATCTAAGTTAAAAGAATGTGCATGTTGATATCCTGTTGTTTCGGTATCATGTGCTTCATGCTTAACATGTGCATCGTCTTCAATTTTACTTGATGATGTTAAGTCCACATTAAATGCTGTTTTTGCTATATCTTCAGCTTTCTTAACAATACCTGCAATAGTTGTTCTTGCGTTCTCAATCATAACTGACATCGCGTCAGCGCTAGATGAATAAATACCTGTGCCTAGTTTTTGCAAATCAATTTGATCTTGGGCTGGTGTTGGTAGTTCAACAATGTAAGAAATTGACTCCCCTTCTAGTGTCTTTCTCAGAATTTTTTCTACAACTTTAACAGGTATTACACTGTGATCTTTTTTTATAAGCACATATAATACTTGACCTACTTCATACATTAGACTTACCTTACAGTTAAAGATACACAAAAAAACAAACTTATAAAGGTTTTAAATTATCTTTATAAGTTTACTGTGTGTATCTTTTTAAGTCTTCTGATAAGACAAGAACAGTTTGTCTATTCCCAGTCTGTTGCTCGTATGAGTCAAGGTTTACCTCTTGAAGCGCCTGTCTCAGCTTTCTCTCTTCTGGGTAACCGCCGTATGTTGTATATATTTTAATAAGTTTTTCTATAGTTGTGTTATGTAGTTTCATCTCACTCAAATCCAATGCCTAAAGCACCTACAGTAACGTGACCTTTCTTGCTACGTGTAGGCTTATTATCACCATACAGCCAAGAGGCATCACTGTTTAGGCCTTCTTCAGACATTTCGTTGAGCATATCGATAATCTCATCTCTTACAACATCTCTAACTTTCGATTCGTTAAGGCGTTGTGCTCTCTCTTGACGCATTCTTTGGAGCTCTTCTCTTAACATATCTTCATCAATGTCATAGACAACATTTGCTTTTTCACTAAGTGCTCTATTTGCGGCTGCTCCACCTGCAGAATAAGCTGCACCCTTCACGAATTCTCGCCCAGCTGGAGAAGCAACAGCACGACCTACGACTGCTAACGCTGGATGAAGTTCTTCAAGTTCATCATCGTCTGTCGGTGGACCATCATCTGACTGTCCGTCGTCGTCGCCCTCTTGATAGACGCCTTCTTCTTCAAGAGACAGGTCAAAAACTTGATCTGCATCGGGATCGTCGCCGGCCTCAGCAAGCTGTCCTTTTCCAAAGCGGTGGTCGATATCATCTTCCACAGCAGAATCGTCATGCATGCTTCTGTTACTTGCTTCTGTAAGCATGTTTGAGGTTTCTTGGCCTGAAAGCCCTGCCAGTTTTGCCATTCTAGTTGCGTCAAATTTCATTTGTCAGTCTCCGAGACATTCAATACTAACTATTAACCTGCAAGTGAATTTTCTTAACTATCACTTAAGTTATCTCTTACATTTTCTGTAATTTTTTGACCTTTTGATGCAGCTACTGAAAGTGGTTCTAGTCCCAAGGCTACTCTAACAGTGTCATAGACTTCACCCTTTAACTTTTCTTTTAAAACAAGCATGTCAGCATACTGATGTAAATCCCACTGCACTACTGGCATTTCTTCGCCATCATGCCCGGGTTCTGTTTCACCTGTTTCTCTACTTTCAAAAACGTAAAGCAAAGAAGGCATTTGCTCTTCTTGGGGCACCATAATAAAAGGAATTTGAGAGGAAACGCCTTCGTTTGATTCCTCATACATAATCTCTGGTACCCAATTTCCCGCAGGCATAAATTTCTCCTAGTAAAAAATAGTCACAAATACGACTATAAACTGTAAAAAATACTAGTAAAAATACAAGCTAAATTAAAGGACAAATAAATCTCGTCTTTCAGACAGTGTTCTTAACTTAAGATCAACACCTGTTTTTTCCTTCCAGTATTGGATAATAGACTTCTCAAAATTATTCAATGACTGTTCTTTTGTTTTGGGATCTCTAGTTGAAAAATTAGAACGTAACTGTGAAGGTATTCCTAATAAGATCTGCTTCTTAACTTGAACCCAATCATCACAGTCGTCAACATATGTAATTACAAAGTCTATCTGTTCTAAAACCCTTGCCGGTATTTTCACTTATTGCTCTTAACTAGTGACTTTGCATCAGGAAAAGTCATCTCACTCACAGCACGAGCGAATGTCTCTCTATCACTAGGATCATCAAGATTAATTCCTGACTGTTCAAGCTTTGTAAGAGGCTTGGCGCTGAACTGTGTTCTCATTGCGTAGTTGATTCCCCTGTTATTTCTGAAGTATACAGCACCCTGCGCAGGCGGAAAGTCAAATAGTTTTGTCTTCTTGCCCCCTCCGAGATCAATTTCAAATGCTGGATTGAGATGATATAGACCTTTTCCTTTTACCTGCACAACGCCTGCACCCTTGTACATGTAATAATCACGTAATGCGTCAGTTGAGACCGTGTATGCTGCAAGCCTTAACCCTGAGGGTGTGTCATTAAGGATCTTGTGAACGACGCTTTTATACTCATCTCTTGTAATTGATCCCAAGATAGATTCAATTGGTGCAACCTCACCCTTTTCAGATCTCTGCTTATTGATACCATCACGGATTGCAATCATTCTCTTTTGAACATTTGACATATCAGGGTCCATGTTAACAAGATTTGCAATGTCCTGATTTTGTGGTTTAGGGTTAGAGGCATAGAACTCGCCCTTATCGTAATCGTATCTCATAGTAGGCTCGCCTGCTTGAGCATTGGGTAGCTTAACCTCGATGCCTAGTTCACCATTAGCTGCCTTGACATAGACATCTGAATATGCGTTGTCTGTTTCGGCCCTTACGCTCATTCCTGCAGACTGAAGCTGATCACCTATTTCATCCTCATAGATGTACCCAGCTTTTCTTTGACCTCCTGAGGTTCCAGCTGTGCCGAATATTACCATAAGATTATTAAGGCCAGGCATCATATACGCTGTGTATGTTCCGCTTGGATTGGGCGATTCATGAGGAGCTAGCTCCACTACAGAATCTGTAGCATTTGGGAGTAATTGACTATAAAGCTTATTTACAACGTCATTAAAGTCGTATGAATCTCCTGAGCCTGCTTTAAGACCGAATCGCATGAGATTTAGACTTGGAGAAGTTGTATTCACCTTTTCTATATCGCCATTTAATAGGTCTGCACTCTGTAAAATATTAAGAATAATTCGAGCTTTACCTGCAAATGATTTTTGTGCATCTAATGGTGATTCTTGGAAATCAGAGTCTATTACGGGATCAGCATCTTCGTCTTCTATCTCATGAAGCATTTGTCTTATTGCAAGTCTTAAATTATTTTCAGCAACTATCGTTGTCCTTGCGGCATTAATTGCTTCTATTGCTTTCTGCGCTGCTTTCCTTGTACTCTCTGCTTTAGCATTAAACCTATTACTAATGTACTCCTCAAATCTATCCAGCGCCTCTCTGAACTCATCTGTGTTAACTTTAGACATATATGTTATTAACTCCTCAAATGTTCTGATTTCATGCTTAGAAATATTAATCCCTAGCAATGGAAGATATTCATCAGGATCAACAACTCTACCTTCAATATTCTCTGCACCATTTATCTTTTCTCTCCAGCCGCCTGGAAAAGAAACAGTATACTTGATTGTTTGATCAGGGGTAGATTCTCTCTCACCTCTAATTTTTGCAAGAAGTGATAACATCAGCTTGTGATATTCTCCTTTAACCTTGCCTTCTCCCCCGCCAGATAATTCCCAAGATGTATCGTCCATGCTTGCGCTAGGAAAAAGATCAACTTGAAAAAGTTGACCTGTCTGGGTATCTTGCACCATGATGGCAACTAGTTGACCCATCTTTAAAACACGTGGGACACCATCTACAAGCTCTTCGCTGAGATACGGTGCGCTCATCATCATCTTATAAAGGTTGTCTTTACTAGGTTCGCTAACAATCAAGTCAATATCGCCAATCTCTTTCTTATCTGTTCCTGTGCTTCCTGCAGGTAAAAATTCTATTCCGAGAGGGCCGAGGAGGTTCTGCTTAAGATCATCCATAATTCGGACAGCCTGCTCTCGAGTAATTCTATCTTCTGACGTGACAACAGTCTTCTTGCCAAGCTCATCTTTTTGTTTGAATGCGTTACCGCCTTCTGAGAGCATTTTCATTATGATTTTTTTTAGGGACTCTTTAAGTTCTTCCTTATCGCCTTGATCGGGAAGCGACGCCTTCCCAAATCCCTCGCGCCCCATGGCACTTCCGAAGAATCCACGCATTTTATTAATGGGTGTAAAGAGCCCTGTTAGTTTGTAAGTCTTTCCATTATAAGTAAAGACTATACCTTCGGTTGCACGCTGGAAGAGGTCCTCATTGGCCTCAAGCCTAGCAAGCGCCACTCTGATCCCCTCTAGAGTCTTTGCATCTCCTGACTCAAGGCCAAAATCAAACCCTGACTCAAAAGCACTTCTGACGTCTTTTATGAACCCTAGCAGCTCTTCCTGATTACTAGCAGTAAGTGCAAGATCAAGCTTGTCGACAATCATTACGCCCAAGCGCTGGATTATGTTTTCTAGTGGAATAATAGCCTCTTGAACAACCCTAGGTTTGACCTTATCTAATGCTCTAAATTTTTGATAATCTTCAGGTGATACCATTTTCTTTAGTTTTAAAGCTATTTTGCCCTTACCCGTCATAAACCTATCAGCAACATCTGGGATTAGTGAGTCAGGAATAAAATCATAGTTCTCACTCAAGAATTTTTCCAACCTGGCTTTGATGTAGTCACCGACTGTATTGTTACCTACAGACATCCCGACTTCACTAACTACAGATTCTAGATCTTTCTCAAGCTGTTCAATCTGCTTATCATCTTGTTCCAAACCTTTCATAAGTTGTGCAGTAGGAACCTCGTCCATAGTGAACGCTTCAGTTGATGCTTGACTCATCTCTGATTTAAATGTCCCTAGCGCAGCTTGGTTCACTGGTTCTTCTGTCAAGGGAATTGCAAGGACAGTTCGAAGTGAGTCTTTATCATATAGAATTGTGTTAGGATTTTTTGACACCATGATTTGTGATGCCATCACAACCTCTCCGTTTCTAAAGAGTGAGTCCTGATATTTTAATGCGACGGGTTCAAGGGCTTCATAGGCTATCGCAAATCCCTCTGCTATGTTTGACCTTCCTCCCGTGTAGGTTGACATGATCTCATCAAGAGTCATGCCTCCGCCCTTGCCACCTGATTGTATAGCCGCAAGCTTTTTATCTTTAGCCGTCTGACCTTGTAGGTCCATCTTTGTAAAGAATCTTAGCTGACCGTCAACAACTGTAAATGCAAGGAACTGACCGTCCATCTTTTCCTGAACATTTTCTAGCTTACCTTCCAGTCCAAGCCTGCCGATCTCAATGATATCACTAAGCTGCATCGAGAATTCTTCATAGAGATTGTAAATATGTGCCTCTTCTCCTGGTGCAACTACAGGTTCTGTCTGCTCGTTAATTGCAAATCTTGTTGCTGCCCTGTGAAGAATATCAGGTGTTATTAGTATAGCCATCTTACCCTCTTATGAAACCTCTAATAAGACTACGAAGTTGTGATTCTGCGACTTGCTTTTGCTCGTCTTCTTGACCCACTAAGATCTGAATGATCTGATCTTTTTCATCACTGTTAAGAAATGGCGGCAAAAAGCGTTTGGCTTGGTCAGCTGTCTTTCGAGAAGAAGCAAGATTTCTAACATGAGTTCCTCTTACAGATTGTCTTGCAGCAACCTCTTCATCATCAAGCTCTTCACCCTGGCTAGCATAAAAATCTTTTAAAGCTTCACGTGCTTCATTTTCACCTTGTGACATAAGCTGGTCAAGCTTTTCTGTATAATCATCAGAGCTAGACGGAACTGCTCCGCCGAACTGAATCTTTCCGTTTTGGACGTGATCTTTGAACTTGGGACTCCTCATGTATGGTCGCATCGAGTCGGCGTCACCATAAATTGTCACCTTTTCTATCTCTCCCGGGTCGTCAACAAAGTCTTCTAACGTTTTGAAAATTGCCGTAACGGGGGCCCGTATAGCTGCTAGATTGCCTTGCGCATCTTTTGCTTGACTTTGAACGAGAACAACTTCAACTTCAGGAATTCTTTCAAGCGCTGTTTTATATATGTTAAAAATATTCTGTGCAACATTTTCATCGTAAGTTCTACCTGTAGCTCCAAGCCCTCTGAACTTTTGGCGTGCTTTAAGCTGTTGACCCTTCTTTCCATACCTGGGTGGTTCAAGCTGTTGCATACCATAAAACAAATACACCTTGTCATTATCTCTGATGGCATCTGCTAATTTTGCAAAGTGTCCAGTCGTAAAGGGTTTAAAACCTCCTCCATACAGACCTAATTTCATTTTTTGCCCTTCTTGTCGCGTTCGCCCATTAATTGTTTGCGCTCATTTTCTCTTACTGCTTTTTTCTTAAGGTGTCTCAGGCTGTCTATTGATCGACTAAGCGTGTACCTTTCTTTTCTATCTTTTCTTCCCATGTTTTTTCTAAACTGATCAAGCATAGAAATCATGCGATCAAGCTCTTTAATATGGCGCTTTGAACCATAATTAGCAGATGTCCCGTTCAAGAGTTTAATTTTCCTCTCTACTAGTACTTCTCTTACTAACTCGCGTAATTCTTTTTCAGAACTCATCTTAAGCCTCTGAAATAATTATCAAATCACATTAAACTTTTTGTGAAAGGTCTAAGATATGTATGTCATTTGTATCTTTTGTGGCAATATTTTGTCCTAATGTGCTGTTTTCAGCTTTAATAACTGCATTTTTGCACATTGTAATGACAAACTCCTTTAGTTGCTTGTCAGTAATTTGTACTGGCTCAAGAAGGTTAAAGTAAAACCTTGCTGCTTCAAGCAATTTATCAGTACACTCTATCTCTAGAGTTGAGCCATTGTCAAGTTCTATTGTTCTTAATCTATCCATACTATATAAAATACAGCAAAAACTAAGATTTTATATTAACTTAGCATCAATTTTTGAATTTTTTGACGCAAATTTTCTGTTTGTTGTACACCCACCTTTATAGGTGGTGAAGTGTCTTCATCTTCTTGTGATTTTTCTTCTTTGTCAGATGAAGTCTGCTTTTCTTTTGAAACCTGTAAACTTGTAGGTGGTTCGCTAGGATCTTTTGCATCTGCTCCCGAAACAACATCAGTCATTATATTGCCAATTGCAGATAAAAATGTATGTAAAACACGTTTCTCATCATCATCGAGTCTGTCTACATACTGTTCTAACTCTGTACGAAGCTCTTTATCTTTTAAAGATCTACCACTTCTAATTGTATTTAGTTCATCTCTTATTTTAAAGAATGTAACATCTTCAGCAGGTTTATTGGGCTTTTCTTTTTGCTCAGGCTGGGATGACACTTCAACTTCTTCTTCTGTTTCTTCTGTTTCTTCTTGCTCATTCATGTTCACAGTTTTAAATCTACTTTTATCAGTAGGTATTTGTTTTTCATAATAAGACTGCTCATTGTCTTCTTGGATAGAAGTTCTAGCCTTGGACACACTTTCTTCAGCGAGTATTTTCAAAAACTTTTCGAGATCTTGGCTTGAATCGATTGTAATTTTACTCATTTCTTTCTCTTATACCTTATGGAGTTTTGCCAAGCTTCACGATAAAGACGATTATACTTTCTTTGTGGTAGTTCTTCTTGACCTTCTAAGTGTTCTTCAATTTTTTTCTGTGATTGCTTTTCACGTCGCCTAATATCTTTTATGAATTTATCAAACTTAAAACCTTTTTTATCTGACATGTGAACCTCGCTATGTTTAATTATCTTTCTAATTTTGAATGGTAAGTTTTACTTGACAATTTACGTCTTGCACAAACTTAATATCAACTGTAGCTTCATGATTATTGATATCTCTTAAACGAAATATCTCATCGCCAGCAGCATAAATGTATATGCTTATCCAAGGTGTCGTCGACGGATCTATAAAATGCTGGATTTCTGTTTGATCACATAAAATTGTAACTTCAGTCTCTTTTGCATTTCTTTTAAACGTTAGTATTTTTGAAAATACTTCGACCATTATGTCAGTATCGTGAAACTGAAGAGTGCAATTAAATTCTAACGAACCCTGCTGCTTACCATAAAATTGACTCATGTCAACTTTATCAACTATCGACTGACTAATCATGGTTGATGAGCTGTCCATCTCTTTCTCGCCTCTTTACTAAAAAATAGTACTGAACATCTTGATATACTAGATCTGCAAACTTTGCTAGTTCTAAGTCAAGCTCTGTTATTTCTTCTACATTATGTGTGTATGATTCAATTGTAACAATATTCCCTTCTACTATAATTTTTGGGTGATGTCCTAATTTTTCTTGATAATCGATCAACTCATTTAAAAACGCTTTTAAAATCTTGTGATGCTTAAATTGAAAAGATTTGACAAGTCTCTCAGGTGACTCAAGAGTGGTCCAGTCAAATTTCTTAGGTGAAATTGGTAAATTGTCTGACGGATTCTCTAAACTTCCTATCACAGGTTTTAGATTGACTGAGCTATCATATGACTCAGTCAGTGTATCTTTGCTTATTAATGTTAGCAGCGATTTCATAAGCCTCTATCCTTGTTGAGCTAGAACTTTCTTTAAAACATTTTTACCCTTAGACTTTGATTTTAGTTGTGCATCAATAAAATCACGGGCAAATGCATTCATTCCCTCAGTATTCTGTATCCAATTTCTAGCTTTTGATCTTGCTTTTTTAAAGTCTTGCATTGACATCACGAGCTCTATTTTTTTAGAATTGGCCTTTGTTTCACCATTTATCATCTTTGTAAGCGTTCTTTTTGGATCTTCTACACCCATTTCACCAAGTATGTCTTGCTGAATTTTTTCTTCCCAAGCAGACAAAACCTTATTAATAAAAGGTTGATAGAAAAACATGCCAAAAAATTCTCTAAACTTTTCATTTCCTGTAACTTTTGGGCCCATTCTAGCGTTACTCATAAGATCTCTTGCATCTTGTGCACTAATCTGTCCTTTTTTATTTAACTCTATAACTTCTTTTCTAAAAGCTCTTGATGCCTTTGATACTATTATTTCCATTGTAGCTTTTAATATTACTTCAGACTGCAAAAACATTTTCAATGTTGGCTTAAATGCAAACTGTCTAGCCCCGGCTGCACTTGCAAAACCTTCTTCTTTAGCAATTCTTGTCCAGGTGTCTATAGCGCTTTCTTTCTCTTCTTTCTTTTCTTCTTCAGGTGTATCGTCTTCAACTTCTTCTTCTTCATCATACTGATATTGGACAGACGGGTCTTCACCTGCAAGCAATGTCTCAAGTCGTTTAGCGCCTATCATTACCATAAGGCCTGACATTGCTTTGTCTTTTTCTGACATTTTTTCTACTGTAGCATCCAAAAGTTTCTTAAATTCTTCTGGATTATTTTCTGATTTTTTCAGGATTGCATCAACTTTTGAGCTAGCATTACCTATAGCAATGTCCTCATCCGTAACACTTTCAGGATTTTTTAGAAAGCCAAGTACATAATCATAAATTTCACTTACAACTTGTGCTCTTTGCTCTTTTGTGAGTCCTGCAAGGGATCGACGAACTGCGTCTTTATTCATTAATTCTTTTGTAATTGCAGGTGCTTCTGATTTAAACTTCGCAAATCGCACGGGAAATTTATGCAACTCACCATAATGTGCTATGTTTTGTGTGACCTTTTCATAAACAAGACTTTCAAAAACTTCGGGACTATGAAAGTAGTCTAAAATTTCGTCTGTAGCTCTAACAACATCATCTTCAATAGAAAGCGGTCGATCATACTCTTCTTCGCCTATTTCTGGTAGATCTTCATCATCTTCATCATCTTCATTTTCACTAAGTTGACTTGCTTCTTTAAGCTCTTGATTTTCTATGCGTGTGTTATCATTCAGATCTAATGTCTTGTCTAATAGTTTGTGTAGCATCCTATAGAAATATTCTATTTGATCATTAGGCACTTCTTTTGCTATTTCACCAGCAGACAGCGCGAGCTCTTCTAAAGACGCAGGAATAAACTCAGCGTCTTCAACAGGCGGCCTATCAGTTGATAATTGAACTGCAACTTGGGGTGATGCTTCAATTGGTGCATTATCATCTTCATCCTTTGCAGGAATTTCTGTCATGTTAGATGAACTGCCAGTTCTGTTCTCTTTAAGTGCTTTATTTATAAATTCTTTAAGTGCCTGCTTTTTTATAGAAATTTCCATACGAGACTCTCCTAACATTAATTATAACAATGGGATTGACTTTATCGTGAGTTGGCCGTAGAAATGTGACTATATGCGTATGCTGTTAATAAAGACACAGTTATTCCACCTACAACGCCGCCTGCGAACCACCAAGCAGGTTGCGATCCCGTATTTTTCTTTAGCTGATCTGTTAAATCATCTATCTGGTTTTGTTTAAGATCTACAACTACTGTGTATTTCTCTAGACATGAATCAAGTCCTGCTTGCTTAAGATCAAGCTGAAATTGATCATATGCTTTTTGTTTTTCAACTGCTTCACCTATTTTTAATCCACAGGCTGTTTCACTATTCTCTAGCTCAATTGCAATACGAGCAGCTGCACTAGTACTAAATAATGTACCTCCGAATGGTGCAGGATCATTCTTTTTTAAAGTTACAATTTGATCATTACCTTGTGCAATAGAAAGAAATGCAGAACACACAGCAACTATTAAAAATCTACTCAACATAAATATCAAATCCTGTTAGGCTAGCGAGCTTCTCTGTTATAACATCAGGATCCTCATGATTTTCCTTAATGATCTTTTCTACTTGCTTCTTTTTCTTAGAGTCAAGTTTCTTTTCTGCTTCAGCATATTTGATCTCAACTTCACGCATTGTCGTCTCCAACGTTACTCTTGCTTTTTCAATCTTTTTAACTTCTGCTTGGTGTGCTTTTTCAATTGCATCAACTTCTTTTTTATGTGACTCATTGATTGTCTCTAGAGCTTTCGCCATTGAATGCACCTTAGATCTCGACGTAAGATAAACAACTGCTAATACAATAACCCCCAGAACTAGCTTCCAGTACTTTTTAATATACAACCTTGCTTTTTGAAAAAATAGCTTAAATGTTAAAAGGCTCGTCATTCAATTAATCTCTGTTTCCATGTTTCCAGGAAAGTGCAGCATCGATCACACCTTGACTACCAATGTAGACTATTGCAATCATTCCCCATGTATCTGATGTTAGATCTGACCATAACATTAATGCTGTTGCAGTTAAAAATACGGTAAATTTTCTTGAAATTACCTTTTCAGTGATTCTATCTAAGTAACCTTTTTTCATATTTTTCATCCATTATTAAATTATCAGCAAGTTTTATTCTTAGTTTAACAAGTCGTCATCATCAATATCTATAGGGAACATTGATGCATAATTGCTTTTTTCTAAGTCATCTAATTGGTCGACTGAGACGCTTGCAGATATAGCATTTTGTTCTAACACACACTGTGCTAAAATTTCAGAAATATTTTCAAGAATCTTTTGTGTCTCGAAAAGCTCTTTAGACTGATAGGCAAGTTTGATTTCAAGCGCAAATATACTTTTTCTAATTTCTTGTATTTCATGTTTTCTATTATTAAGGCCGAAAAAACCCAATAATTTTGAAATAAAGCTCATACTAATTCTCCGACAGTGGGTTTTCACTTTCTATAACAGAAAAGATTGATTCTGCATCAGTTTCTGAAAACTTTTTAATTTCTCTATTCTTCTTTTTTAATGCAATGTCTTCCAGCATATCTATCATGTCAGACATATCAGCTGCTATTCTTTGCGAAAACTCTTCAAACACTTCTTGCATCGACAAACCCAGCTTAAACAAACGTATTCTAAGTTCTGCATGTGTATCTTTTGTCAAAGTAAAGTGTATTGATTTTTTAATTTTTCGATCTAGAGGTGTAGACAAAGCATATGCTCCTTTAGCATCATCCTCTTTATCGTACAGCGAAACTTTCAGCAGTTTATCTTCAAGATTTTATGTTATCCACCTGCGGGTGATGCTCCACCCTCAGTGCCACCAAAAGCACCGACTGCAACTGCCCTATCGTTTTCTTCTCGCTCTACACCCAAATTAAAATCAAACTGTGTATTAAGAATATCAACCATTCTATCTACATGTGTTTGATCATAGTTGTTTAGCAAAAAGTTTACTGCTCGATTTATTACTGCAGTTGCAGGATCAAGAAGATCTTCTGTGTTCAGTGCTAGCCTAGCAACTTTTTTTGTAAAAACATCTAAATCTAATTTGGGCTTGAGCTCTTTTTCAGCAGGCTCTTCTACATCAACATCTTCACTACCGGCAGGATCGTCTGGCTCAGGTTCATCCTCTTCTTGTTCAAAGATAAGTGCTCGTAGAGATTTTACCTCAAAGATAGATTCTAATAACTCGTCGTCTTCATCAATGATTGATTCTTTTTCAAACTTCAATATCATAGAATCAATTTGATCATCAACAGAGTCTCTCGAAAGTCTTGAGACATTTTGTGCCCTGTCCATGACGAACATGTCTTCTACAGCCTCTCTAATAAAATCTCTTAATATATTTTCTTGAGTTCTGTTACTCATGTTACATTCCTAAGTATCTGCCCTATTTTTTCTGCTTTTCTAATTCTAGACTCTATAACTTTCCAATTAAACTGCTTCATCATTGCAACTGTGTATGTTTTGGTATTATTTAGATAATCTCTATAATATGAATGCTCCCACATATCAAGTACTATGACTGGGAATACACCGATAGGCACATTATCACTATGTAAATCAATTACGCAGTTTTGATAACTTTGCAGCCATACATTGTAAACTGTGCATGCCCAACCATTTCGACTTGACAAGCAACATGCCATGAAATCTTTCTGCCAATCATCAAATGTTCCAAAGTCTCTTGATAAGCGCATGTACGAAAGAGAGTCCATCGCAACTTCACTGTGTAGATCGCTAATATTTGCGAAATAAAGCTCATGCAAATAAGCTGCGTTAGCATTATAAGTTTCATCAATTTTGAGAGATCTAAATTTTGAATTATTTTTATTGACATCATCTCTGCTGACTGTGTCAAGTTCTGCACTAATTTTATTAAACTCTGTTACATAACCTTCGTAGAGAGCAATGTGTGCTCTCTTGTTTGAACTGCTTAAGAGTTCAGTAGGAAGATTAAAATTCTTAACTTGAGCAACATATGACTCACTCAATTGCGAATCATTACTCTCAAGACCTAATGATTTTTTAATATTTTCTTTTATATCTTTGTTTGTGAACTCACTCATTTTATAGCCTTTCATACTGTTTGAGATCAGACTTTCTAATTCTAAATTCTTCGCCTGATGGTTTTACTGTTACTAGAACAGGCCCGTCGTCTGATTCTTCTACGCCTGATACCGTGTAATTTAATCCTGTTTCTTTGTGTACTATTTTGAAACCAGGTGACACAAGAAGCTTTTTTCTTTTACCTTTTCCTGCATACATCTTTATATTTTCAATTAAATCATCAATGATCTGAGAGTGTTCCTCTAAAATCATTTCAATGAGTGCTGTTTGTGTAAGAAGCTGTGACAAAAGAATACCCTACCTTAACTTAATTATGTGTTTAAAGGTTAAATTTTCTAACCTCTATGCCCGCATCTTTAAGTATTTTAATTCCTGATAAGTCTCTGTACTCTACATCATAGACTACTTTATCAATTCCTGAGTTAATCATTGCTTTTGCGCACATCTTGCAAGGACTTAGCGTGACATATAAAATCTTTTTCTTTGGATTGTTATAATCCATTTTTAATAGGCAGTTAATTTCTGCATGTAACATTCCAGATTCACCTGGCACAGCTGATTCAACTTCATTTGGGCCGCCTGAATAGTTTCCATTATAACCAACAGCTAGGACCTGTGTGTTGTCATCTGTAACAACAATTGCACCTACTTGAAATCTGGGGTCGTACGAACGTTTTGAAATAGAATGTGCAAATTCCATCCAGACTTCGGGCCAGTCAGGTCTGGATACTTCCACTTGTGACCTCTTTCTGTGTTATTTCTATTGTATCTGTCACGCTTTCAATTGAAACACCGGCCTCTTGAGCCTTTTTGGCAATATTCTCAAGATCTGCCTTTATTTCTTCTACTACTTCTGGATCTGGTTCAACTTTCTCTTCTTCTAAATCAAATATGTCATCTACGCATAGTTCACCTGACATTTGAAACCCTGATGCTTTTTTATGTCCGCCGCCGCCAAAATCTTTTGCAATTTCTGATACATCAATTTTATCATGAAAAGATCTCAAACTTACCTTAATCATCCTGTCATCATGATCATAGTACCAAATTAAAGCAAAGTCACAGTCTGGCGAAAGTCTTGAGCCTATCTCAGATATCCAGTGAGATGAGTTTACAACTAGGACATCTTTACCCTTATACTTTCTAGAGACAGCTTTTTCACAAACCTTTTTAATGACTGTTTTCGAATATGCAAGTATGTAAGAGCCTCGTTTTACAGCATCGTCAAAAACTGAATCATCTTCAAATTTTTCAAACTCTTCAAATTCAAAGGGCACCATGTCAAAAGCAGCACTAAATTCTTTTGAATAGTCAAGCTCCCATTTCCAAAGATCTCGATCTTGAATATATCTAATAAACTTAGGTGGCTCTTTGCCAGGATGAAAAAACTCCCAGGACAATATTGCACCTGACTTAGTCATATCAAAAAAAGTGTTTGATATGTCGTGAAGCTCGACCATCGCTGATTTGTGATGATCAATTACAAGGAGATTGTCAGCCTCAGCTATCATATCTTTTGTAGTTTTATTATCAAAAGAGAAATCTAAGATAACAACATTTTTGCCTTTTATCTTAGGCGGTCTTGTTCCGTGTTTGCATGCATGATATTCTGCTCTATTACCTAATAATTTCCATGCAGAATAAGCAGAGCCGAAACCATCTGTACAATCTGCATGATATATTACACAGTTTATGGAAGAAGGTTCAAGCATTTTTTACGCTCACTACTACATTTGTTTCATCATGGTGGTGCCAACACCTGGGCTCATACATGTCAGACCCACCCACAGCAATCTCACTTAAGTCTTTATTCTTCTTATATGTGTAGTACGCATCCCGCCCGCAGGTAACACAAACCGCAGGACACTTTTTAATTTTTGTTGCCCAAGGCATTAATTTTTCAATTTCTTCAAATGGTTTCAATGTCGCAGAAAGATCCAAAGAAGAAATGATTATTGTTTTTCCAGACTTAAATAAGTTTATTAGTATGTCTGCAACGCCATCTATCATGAATGCTTCATCTATTGCAATAACGTCAACTTGTTCTGGGTAATTATTTATAAACTTCATAATATCATACCCATCTCTAATAACATGGGCATCTATTGATCCCCCATTATGTGTAACTATCTTGCTAATTGAGTATCTATCGTCAAGCTTAGGCTTGAAAGCAATAACATTCTTGTTTTGATATCTGTATCTATCAATTGCGCCTAGAAGATTAGTAGTCTTTGACCCGAACATAGGGCCAGTAAATATAACTAGTTCAGGTGTGTTCACTAATAACCTCTAATAAATCTTCAATGTCTTCTGACTCACGCTCATAATCGTCTATAACCCTCACAGGTTTGTCTCCACTATGATTACCTATTTCAATAATTTCACTGTCTTCTAGTGCAATTATACGATATGGGCAGTCTGATTGTACAAGCAATGCATCACCTGGCCCTAAGGTTTCTGTTTGTAAGGGATTTGCAACTGGGTCTGAGAATGTACACTCATTTCCAAATAAAACCTCTACTTTTCCAATTGTCAAATAAAGAACTTCCGCCTTTAACTTATGAAACTTTAGGCTTGTTCTCTTTCCTTTTGAAACAGTCAAAATCTTTCCGTGTATACCACCGAATCCTGCCCAGACTTTTTCAGTCCCCCAAGGTTTTGTTATGATTTCATCTTTTCCACGTGTTACCCATGCAGTTTTAAGATGCTTTTTAGTCCTATACTTCATCTAGGCCCCACCACTCAATAGTGCGGTCAAGCCCATCCCAAAATTTAACAAGCGGCTCATACCCAAGATCTTCTGTTATTTTAGAAATATCTGCCTGAGTGTGCATAACATCGCCAGGTCGCCAAGGTGCATCAAGCACGACAGCATGATGAAATTTTCCTGTCAAATATTTTAAAATTTCAGCATTTGATGTTCTGTCTCCACAAGATACATTATAACATTCGCCTAAGAATCTCTTACTTGACTCTGCTGCAAGCATATTGGCATGAACAGCATTGTCAATATAACAAAGGTCTCTTGACTGAGAGCCGTCGCCGTCGCTCCTTAGAGGTTGACAGTGTTTAATTGCATGACACCATGCTGACACTGCAGTTGAATATGGCGAATCTCCATATTGCCCAGGACCAAACACATTAAAGTATCTCAAACATACAATGTCTAAATCGTATAGTTCACCAAAAATCTTTGCCATGTCCTCTATCGCGCTTTTTTGCCAAGCATAAGGCGATTTTGGCCCTTTTTCACTAGACTCTTTAGTAGGTAATGCAGCTGTTCCACCGTAAACTGATGATGAAGATGCCCACACAATTCTATTAACATTGTCACGACAAGCTTCAAAAAGACGAGTTGTTCTTAAAATGTTTACCTCTGTTGTTCTAGCAGGATTCTCTACTGAGTACAAAACACGTGGGATCGCTGCCTGATGAAAGACTACATCGTACTGTTTATTTTGTATTCGATCAATCACACCATCATGTGTAAAATCACCCTGCAACACAAGTAATGTATCATTAGTTCTATTATATCCTGAATCATCAAATTGATCCAGTAGATCTAACGGTACAACTCGCATATTGCAGCCTTCAAGCAATTCAAGATGTCCGTTTGACATATCATCTACTATGTCAACACACCAACCGCTGCTTAAAAGTTTTCGTGAAAGGTTTGACCCTATAAATCCACAGCCGCCTGTGACTAAAGCTCTCTTGTTCATTTTTTACTCCTCTTGTATTCTAACTCAAAATATGAGCAGAGTTTAAGTTAAATCTCATCCTAACTGAATCTTTTAAATTGTTCAAGCCTAATGACAAAAAGACAGAAGACGCGAGATAATATAAAAATTTCAAATCATACCTGAAAGTTTCAGCAACTTCTGAAGACCTCAATACAAAATGCATGTCAAGTATATTTTCTCTGTATGATGCGTGTATTAAAGATATGCATGTATCATCTGTATAGATAAATCTTCTTGAGTAAGCTGTCTCAACACGATTGTATGGGTTCTTGCCTGCCAGTTCATTTTGTATTGTCTGTGTCAAAGCTGACAAAATCCTTTCATAGTACTCTTTTTCAGGCTCATACTCCATTACGTTAGCGTCTGCTTCTAAGAACTTGCCATCGTCATAAATTGTAAAACATAGTGGTGATGCTTCATAGCCGTTAGACGAACTTGCATAATCAAACACCATTTTTGATATCTCGTCTAAAGAAGCTGTTTCAGTTGATGCAAAGTCTTTTGCGACTTTTTTTGCAATACTATGTGTCGTGTCTCTTATAACTAAAACATTTGGTAATCTTTCTAAGCGCTCTGCGTAATTTGTAAATTCAGCATGGAGGACTTTTATATTTTCTAAACTCTGGATTTCATCGCCACGGGCTTCATAGCGTGCCTGTATCACATCAAATTCTGGCAATAATATTACCAACTTATTGTTCATGTTGAGAATTTCTCTTTTAAAATTTTCATTATGAAAAAAGTAATCACGACTGTATTGCTTGGCATGTATTAGCATGGAAAGGCATGACCTGTCATGTATGTTCCAAGCATAAGACGTAGCTTTGTGCAACGACGAATAAAGTGTAGTCTTGCCTGATAGATCTGGCCCTTCTAATAGAATGTAATTTATTGGAAAACGTGTCATCTTTCTATACTACCAAGGGTTTCATTTTTGCCCCTGAGGTGCTTGCACCCCACTGACCATCATTCTTGACATCAGCAATCCATATTGTAAAAGGGCTTGCTTCTTTTGGCAAGAATCCCCATACCCTAAGCCAGGCTGATGCGTTTTGATCATCACAAATTCTTAATCTATAAAATGTCTTACCTGTCTTTGTTTTCTTTTTTATAATTTCTTGTATGCAAAACCAAGCCACATCCCTTGTATCACCTGATAGTGTTGTAACAGCAGGTATTTCTGCTCTTTCAATTTTACCAAGCACACCATCTGGATATAACAAGTCTTGCGGGACAGATGATGTTAATTCATAATACATTTCTAGCATTTCTGACCTTGACCAATCTTGTTCTTCGAGCGTGTCTTCAATGAGCTTAGGTAGTATTAATTGTGCGCCACTTTTCAATGCTTGACGTGCAGTCATACCATGCTGACCTTTTCTTAATTGCTCATAGTTTTCAATAATAATTTTATGTAACTGCTTATGATTTTTTATTCTGCCCATTTCAAAATCATCCAAAGAATAGAAAGCGCTAATTTTGCACAAAGAAGCAAAACAAGTTTTGTTCATTTTAGAATGTTTCCACTTGCCATTCTCGTCGTAAAGCATATCTTGCAAGCTTTTATAAGGCCGCATTATCATGATCTCATTAACAGCATTTATACCGACACCCTTGACGGAAGATAACGGGGGTACAAATGATGATTTATCTTCTGAATAAATCCATTCATCACCCGAATAATTGATATCAGCAGGCGCAAACTCATACCCCATTTGCTTAATTTCACCAATTGTTTTTACCATTGCCTTAGGGTTGCTATTTTCTGATTGTAGAATTGTGGCCAACCAAAGTTTTTCATGATGCGTGTGAAGCCACGCCGCATAGTAAGAGTCAATTGCATAAGCAACAGCATGTGACTTGTTAAACCCATACACGCTGAAAAATTCAATTCTATCAAACAACTTATGTAGTGAATCCTCAGGTAGGTCATGCAATTCTTTTGCGCCTTCTACAAATTTTTTCCGAAGTTCGTCTCTCTCTGCGCCCTTTTTACCCATTGTGTCAAGAGACTTTTTAACCAACGTCTTGCGCATTTTATCAGACTCTCCTGGTGTAAAGCCTGATAGTTTTTGTGCAAGCAGCATAAACTGCTCTTGAAAAGTGATATGACCAAATGTTGATCCCAATATCTCTTCGATTACTGGATGGTCATACTGAATACTATTTGCATTTTTCTTATCTTTGACATATTTTTTATGAACATTCGCACGCAATGGACCAGGTCTATAAATTGCAGTTAATGCTGCAAGTTCTTCGATTGAAGTAGGCTTAGCTTCTTCACAGAAATTTCTTGCGCCTTCGGCCGTAAATTGAAACACTCCTGTCTTTCTACGCTGGTGATAAACATGCTTCCACACTTTTTCATCATCTTGTTGATTAAACCTACAATTTAAGTGTTCATCAAAGTATTCTTTGATTTGTAAAAATGTCGGACTCGTATTGCCAGACGCTTTAAGAATACGCCTAATACAGTTCTCTACATCCTTAAGTAGTGTTAGACCTAGAAAATCAAACTTAATAAAACCGTTATCTTCCAAGTTTCTAAAGTTCATACCTTCAGTCCAGGGCGTCTGGAGCTCGCCACGAACACCTACAAGGGGCATTGTCTTTTCAAGCTCTTCAGCAGGCGCAATGATCACTCCGCCAGCATGTCGACCAATACTTCTATTTTGCATAAACAACGCTTCGATGTGATCCTTAACTTTAGGGTACTTTTCCATGAACGACTGATATCGACTAGAATGTTGCATGCAATCTTCATGCTTTAAGACAAAGACAGACTTTTCTGTATTTTCATCTCTAACACAAGGCATTACTTCATTTTGGAGTGGGCCAGTAACAGCATTAATTTCATCGAACGGTACATCATAGAACTTAGCAATATCTTTGACAAGTGATTTAAGTTTTAGGGTGTTAAAGTTAGACACAGGAATGACAGCGTCATCGCCATACAACTCTCTAGCTGCATCAATCAGCGCATCGCGATCACCTGCGTCAGAATCAATGTCAGGCCAAGATGTTCTGTGACGTCCCAAAAAGCGGTCCCACAGCAACCCGTACGGTAGCGGGTCGAGTTGTGTAATCCCTAGGAGGTAATTTACCAAGCTACCGCCGCCAGAACCACGTGCAGGACCGAACAGAGTCCGATCTTCAGCCTTGTGGAAGACTTGGTACATTGTCAGGAAGTAATTTTCAAAGCCTAGAAATTTAATATCTTCTAATTCGGTTTTTGCACGTGCAACATACTCCGGCTTTAAGTGTAACTCTGATTCTACCATCCCCTTTTTTACAAGGTCGACAAGCTGATCAAATGCTGTCTTAGCAGGCGTATTAAAGTTTGGCAGTTTGACTGATTGATCGATCCATGTGTCTTCACACATTTCCCAGGCTATATCGTGTGTACGTTCAATGGCATCACAAATCAGTTGATCTTGCCCTTTATAAAACTCATGTTTGTCGCGGTGGAGTAGATACTCATCCCACATTTGAGAAGCATTTTTAGGATACAGCTCACACTTTAGATCATCAAACTCAGGTAGCGGAGAAGGATCATTCCCCATCCACCCGAGCTTTTTATAGAGCTCCCTTGCTTCCCACTTATCTGGACCGTAGTAGTGAGAATCAGCTGTAGCAATCAACGGCACGCCCGTTGCATTGTGAAGCTGTATTAGGTGATTGTTTACCTTATGTTGTGCTTCAAGACGATTAAATTGAAGTTCTAAAAAGAAATTTTCGACGCCGACACATGATGTGAAACGATCCGTTAAATTCTGCAATTCCCTTTGAATCTCATCATGTGGCTTATTAAGTGCCTCGCCGCGTAAAACGCGGTTTGAGTATATTCCTCCCAAGCAGGCTGTAGATACAACTAGTCCTTCGCCATGTTCTTGAAGCATTTTAAAATCAATGCGCGGGAATCGGTAAAAACCATGCTTATAAGCTTTTTTGATTAGTGTAAAAAGGTTACCTAGACCAACTCTATTTTTGGCAACTACAACTAAGTGATAGCGGCGTTTCCACTCGTCCTTTTGAACATCAATTGTTTTGGTCTCGTCTTCATTTTCAACAGTGTGACCAGCAGCAACTACATCTTCATCGGCATCAATATCTGTTCTTTCCTTTGCCTTCTTTTCAGACTTAGCATCTCTAACGGCTTGCCTGTGGGCTTCATAGTCATTGCGCCAGTCTGAAAGTGAGGGGACAAAGTAGAACTCGCAACCGTAAAGCTGGCGATATTTTCTGCCTGCCTTTTGCATCTTTTCAGCATGCTTTCGTGCATGTGCCAGGCCTGAACCATTTCCATGATCTGTTAAAGCCCACGCATCCATTTCATTCTTTAAAACAAAATCTATGTGATCAGCAGGATATCCTAGCCCGTCGAAAACTGAAAATCCCGTATGGGCATGCAAGCCTACAAATCTATTTGGTTTAATAATCACTCTTGGTCCTTGTATTTATGTTTATTATATCATAAGATAGTAAAAATTACACGTTTTCATGACAATTATCTTTAATGCACTATGCGTGTCGATGATGCATTTTACTCATCACGTCTGGGTGACTTTTTATTTCATTAATAGTTTTTACAGCTGTGTCAAACCAAAACTTTGCTATAAAATTTTGTCTATGATCTGCAAAAAATATATGCTTGATTCTACTAACAGCGCCTGTTTCTAATAGTCTCCACATCAGCAGATATTCAAGGCCTTCAACATCAATTTTCAAAATATCAATGTCTTTATCAAGTTCGAAAATATATCTTGTTAAATCAACAATCGCTACCTTGTGAGTCATACCTGGATCGTGATTAAATCGACCTGAAACTTCTGAAGCATCTGTCGATATCTTAAAGGGGAGCATTGAAGCGCCACCATTATCGTCATCTGGTGAGCCCTTAAAATAAAGATGCGCCTCATCGCAGTCTGTGTGTCCAACGGCGCAATCATGGAAAATTAAGTTTTGATAGTTTGAAAATCTTTCTTTGATTGCGTTTACATGTATAGGGTTGGGCTCAAAAGCGTGCACTTCAGCCCCCAAAGACACATAATCTGCAATCTGATCTCCGTGACAAGAACCTAAATCAAGAATTACGCTATTCTTATCAAGCTCTAAAGCGCTAATAATCTCAGAGGTTGTCATATCATAAAAACTTTGATCTAGTGACTCATCAACAAATAATGCTATTTTATCATAGTTTTCTATTATAGCTGCGTAGTCTTCAGTATCTAATAATCTTTCTCTATGTGTGTCATGCGTCATCTAAATAATTCTCTTTTAATAATATTCAGTCAAATCGATCTTCTTTTCTTTAGCATCGTTTAGGTATTTGAGTGGATTGTAATCGCCCATGGGTAAGTTTAATAATGTTATCCAACTATTTTGTATACCACTGTCTAGTGAAATTCTGGGTGACCAACCTGAGATGTTTCTAAATTTTTCGCTTGATAAAATGTGATTGCCGAGATAATCAGTTTCTGGGTGCCACTTAATAATTTTATTCACGTCAACGTTAACTACTTCAGATATTTTTGACACAATTTCTTGTGTGTTGTATGGATTTTCAGCAGAAACATTAAAGTCATCACACCACAGCCCTTTCGTGCACGCTAAAACAACAGCTTCACAAAAATCAACAACGTGCATGTAGTCCTTAATCTTTGTGGGATCTAAAAACATATCTAAATCGCTCGAGTCTGTTAGGTGAGAATACAAAGTCTTAGCAATTAATGAATTCATATCACCATGACCACCGTAAGCAAAGAGAGGACGCACAATCATCCATTCATTACAGTTATGCTTAATAATCTGCTCTGCTGCAAGCTTTTGTATTCCATAGAATGTTTTAGGGTTTAACGCTGATAATTCAGTAATAGCACAATCTTGATAACTTTTTGTGTCGTATATTACTGTTGTACCTGTGTAGCAGACTGGTACGCCTACTTTGTTTGCTGCACGTGCTATTGTGTGTGTGCCCATAACATTACTTAATGTAGAAAACTCAGAGTTCAAGGCAACAACATCTGTACCTACTACAGCAGCATTGTGGATTAGCACATCAATCTTTTCAGCTGCCAATATACGTTCCCACTCTTTTTCAGAATTACCATAGACACATGGTTCTCCTGTGTCAATGCACACTAACCCTGTTTCATCACCCAGCAATGAAACGAATGTGTTGTCTGATTGTTCAATTGCCTTTGCAAGATTTGTGCCGATGAAACCTAGTTCACCTGTTATTGCAAATCTCATATTTTACCCTCGCACATAAAAAAACCCATGAGTAAAAATACTCATGGATTTAAGATTTTACATCACAAATTACGGTGATGCTTCTTCAAAGTCTGCATCAATTGTTTCAGTGCTTACAACTGGATCAATTTCTAAATCTTGCCCTTGCTCATTTGCCTGAGCTTGCATTTGCATTTGCTGTGTAAAAATTGATACTTCAATCATTACTTTTTGAATTTCATCAAGTGACACTTTGATCTCATCAATATTGTCGCCCAAGACTGCAGACTTTGCCCTCTCAAGTGTGGTAGATGCTAAGTCTTTAATGTGGGGTGATAAAAAGTCATCTGCTTCTCTTGCCGCAGACTCAAGCTGATACATGTTAGAATCAAGCTCATTCTTTTTATCAATTAATGCACGCCTAGTCTCATCTTCTTCTCGATTTACTTCAGCATCTTCAATCATTTGACTAATTTCTTGTTCATCAAGGGCACCTGTGTCTTCAATCTTTATCGACTGTACTACACCTGTCGCCTTGTTCTTTGCTGAGACATTAACGATTCCATTAGCATCAATATCAAAAGTTACTTCGATTTGAGGCGCGCCTCTAGGTGCTGGGTCAATTCCTGTTAATTGAAAATTACCCAATGTTCTGTTGTCTTTAGCAAACTGTCGCTCACCTTGTAGTGCATGAATATCAACAGATTGTTGTCCATCTACAGCTGTACTAAACACTTCAGACCTACTACAAGGTATTGTTGTATTTCTTTCGATCAGGGTTGTCATAACACTACCTATAGTTTCAACACCGAGTGATAATGGTGTAACGTCAAGTAAAAGAATATCTTCAACGTCTCCTGAGAAAACACCGCCTTGGACAGCTGCACCTAGTGAAACAACTTCATCAGGATTTACAGAGTGATTTAACTTCTTTCCAAAAAACTTTTCAACTGCACTTCTCACTGCAGGAATGCGTGTTGATCCACCCACAAGGAGTACCTCATCAATATCACCTACTTTAAGCTTAGCATCATCTATAGCCTTCTTAACAGGCGTCAGCGATGTTGCAATAAAAATCTCGACCATCTGATCAAACTTTGCACGTGTCAAGGTTATTGCAAGATGTTTGGGACCTGCTGAGTCAGCTGTCAAAAAGGGTAAATTAATATCTGTACTACTAGCAGAAGAAAGTTCAATCTTAGCTTTTTCTGCAGCATCTTTAAGACGCTGAATAACAATATTGTCATGTCCAACATTTATGCCTGTGTCTTTTTCAAATTCTGAAACAAGCCAATCGATGATGAGCTGATCTACGTCATCACCTCCCAAATGTGTATCACCATTTGTGCTTAAAACTTCGACTACACCATCAGAGATTTCCAAAATAGATATATCAAAAGTGCCGCCGCCGAGATCGTACACAGCAATCTTTTGTTCACCCTTTTTGTCCATACCGTAAGCAAGTGCAGCAGCAGTTGGCTCATTAATAATGCGTTTAACATCAAGCCCGGCAATTTTACCAGCGTCCTTAGTTGCTTGACGCTGAGCATCATTAAAATAAGCAGGGACTGTAATGACAGCATCAGTAATCTTAGTACCTAAATAGTCTTCAGCGCTACGCTTTAGCTTTTCAAGAATAAGTGCACTCACTTGTTGTGGCGCATACTTCTTTTTACCTATTGCAAACTGGCATGAGCCGTCTCTTTTTCGTTTAATATCGTAAGGCATATTTTCAACATGCTTCTTGACATCCTTAAATTTAGCACCCATAAATCGCTTTGAAGAAAATATAGTATTTTCAGGATTGACAATAGCTTGCCTCCGTGCTGTTTTCCCTACAAGGCGGGCATCATCTGGTGTAAAAGCAACAACAGATGGCGTCGTTCTGTCACCCTCTTCATTCACAATTACTTTAGGAATACCATTTTCGACTACTGCAACAGCAGAATTTGTCGTCCCTAAATCAATTCCTATTACTTTATTACTCATTAATCACATCTCCTATCTGTTTTGCGTGATATGCATAAATTAAACACAATTTTTACTAAGAAAACCCTTTTTAATCATTTTTTTTAATGTCTTCTCTTAGCTGTTTAAATTTTCTAATTAAACCTAGTTCATCACTAGATAAATTTGTTGGTGTCAAAACATGAATCTGAACATGAAGTGTACCTCTATGTCCAGAACCTGCACCGTTTAGCAAGCCTTTTTCTTTGAATTGAAACACACTGTGTGTTTGTGTACCTGGCGGGATTTTAACTGTAATTTTTTCATCTATACCGTCAAATTCAAGTTCATTACCTAAAATTGCAGCTTCAATCGGTATTTGCATAGCTGTATACAAATTAGATCCATCTCGGTCAAACCTGTCATTTTCTTGTAAAATAATTTGGGCGTATGCATCACCCGGTTCACCACAGTTAGGTGCAAAATGCCCTAAGCCCTGTAGTCTAATTTGATCGCCTTCCAAAACGCCGGCAGGAATATTAACAGTTACGTCTTTGATTTCAGGGCGTAGACCTTGACCAGAGCATAAACTGCAAGGTGTAGTAATCACTTTACCAGCGCCGCCACATGTCCTACAATTTTGAACAACAGACATAAAACCAGTTTGAAATGCAACTTCCCCTGTGCCTTTGCATTGTTCACAGGTAGAGATATCACTTTCACTTTGATAACCTTTGCTATCACACGCATCACATGATAAGTTTCTCTGAAATGTTACTCTTTTTTTGCAGCCCCTCAAGGCTTCTCGAAAAGACACTTCAACGCCTATTCCAATATTACCGCCTGTTCGAGGTCTTGCACTTGCACTAGAAGACCGTTTTCTTCTACCTCCAAAAATATCAAAACCAAAACCTTGAAAAATATCAGAAAAAGAACTAAAAATATCTTCAGGCATACCTGAAAAGTCTGCAGTCCCGTACTTATCATAATTACTTTTCTTCTCAGAATCAGACAAAACAGCATAAGCTTGAGAGATTTCTTTAAATTTCTTTTCTGCTTCTTCATCATCCGGGTTCTTGTCAGGATGATACTTCATTGCTAGCTTTCTGTAAGCTTTCTTTATTTCGCTATCTGATGAATTTTTAGATACACCTAATAACTCATAAAAATCATGTGATGCCACGTTTACACTCTAGTATTATTCTATTTCTTTGTCGTAAGGTTCAAAAAGCAAGGTATCAGACTCAAAGCATCTGTCTAAATAATCTTCAAGTTGCTCGAATGTTGTACAAACTTTAACACCACTTCTTGCAAGCATTAAGTTAAATTTTGCACCCTGGGGTAAACCTTGACAAAAGTATACGATGGGCACTTCATTCGCATATGCGTAACCGGCTTCCCAGATAGTTCCAATGTCCTTATCTCTTGTATTTACAATGAGAAAATCTGCTGTCTTGATATGGTGTAAGTTTCCATCAAATGTTGCATCTTGAGTCTCTTTAGGCGCATTTGGCGGACAGACAAAGATTCTTCGTGGTGATGCTAAGTCAATCCACGACCTGGTGTCACAAACCTCTTCAAGGCGAGTGAGTTCTTCTGCTTGTGTCGGGTTAAACCAGCCCGATGCTAGATAAATCTTTTTCATGTTAATCTCCTAAAAGTTATTTTCGTATTCTGACTTAAGACCTTGAAATTCATTCATTAGATCCAGCCACATTGTTGTAAAAATCTTTTCACCCGTACCGTGCGTCCCATTTAATTCTTCACGACGACATGGGTAAATTGTGTCATCTTCATGGTAGTCAAACGTATCATTCTTCGGCTCTGGTTGATAAAGGTTTGTACCTCTACTGATCCACTTGTCACCTTCCTTAACGCGAAAAGTATTAATATAGTGATAATCAGGCTTGTCAAAGTTAAATACCTGCGTCAGCTCTGGAATAGCTTTACACGCTTCAATTGCCATTCGTGCAGCAAGAACATTATCAGCAGCTGGCTGAATCTGTGCATCTTGCCGCTGTCGGACAAATCCAATTAAATCTTTAAGATTAAGTCGCATATAATAAAAAGAAGTCATACACTTTGGTAGTATCATGCGTGAATCCATCATTGAGACAACTTTGGAGTCAGTCATGTCAGCATAAAGCTGCTTTGACTCAATAACTAGTCTAGTATACCTTTCTAGAAACTCAGGTGAGTTCTGAACAGATTCTGGCACAACAACAGGATCATCTCTTAAGTCTCTGTCTCCCGTACATTGTGCAGCAAAAGACCCGGCTCTGTGCCTAATAATATGAGTTACTTCCTGAAACGAAAGACCCGAAAGCCTAAATGTAAATCCTAGACATTCCATCGGGGTAGGCAATGCTCGAAACTGGAGCACATCAAGCAGATTCTTACTCTTTACACTGACGCTTGCGCTTGCAGGATTAACTTCATTTGGATCATCAGCCCATGTTGCCTTTACATAATGCCACGCAACATTTCTAGCCTGATCTGTTGTGGGCGCATCAACAAGCTCGACCTTAAGTGCTTTAAGGTTGTTAAGAAAAGTTGTATTAGGTTGTTGATCAAATTTAAGATCCATGGGCAAAGTGATAGGGTCTAAATTATTATTCAGTGGCATGTTTATTAGTCTCTCTTTCGTGGGTAGGTGAATAACAGTATATCATAAAGAAGAAATGTTTTTAATACAAGAAATTAATTCTTTAGCATTTTTATACATTGTTACATTTTCAAGATCAGAAAGTTCTGTGTTGTAAGATTTGCAAGGTACACATGTCTTTACACTGTGTTTAGCATACTCTGCTGAATGTTTTGCAGAGTCATCAATAGCACACACAATTTTCTCATTAGTGTAGTAATCAGTTTTTGTCAACCATCGGTATTTTTCAGGACTGAAGTCTACACGATGATATTTTAGGCCTGATTTTTTAAGCCATTGAAAAGTATCATATTTACATACAAGTGAATCATCTGGTCTTGCTGTAAGAATTTGTATCCAGTAACCCTCATCATGTAATTTATTTACAGCTTCAATAATTTCTTTATCTGGTTTGATATTTCTTAATTGTCGATTTGCAACAAATTCTTCAAATACAGCCTCAGGGTTTAGCCCTGCTTCTTTTACCTCTGCTGTTGTATAATATTCTGTTGAATTTATATCTGCATCGATATCATGTGTGAGTTTAAGCCAATTTATAAATGTTTCCCTAAACTCACAAATTACATCATCTAAATCAAATATTAACACTGGTTGACCAGTCCACTTTACAGACTCCATCTGATGTCTGGTGTGTAAAAATAAATCTTTATCATCAAATGCAGAGATGAACTGTTCTGATCTTACATCCCAAAGATTTAGTATTGCAAGGAGGTAGCGAAATACGTCAATTGACTCGTACAGTATCTTCTCTTTATCTATTTGAGAACGAGACTGACGGTGATCTTTAAAATTAATTGCACTAATTAACTCAGAAACTTCTGTGTGCAACGCTAACGTCAAAGATTTAGTGATTTCTTCTTTTTCCAAATCTGCCAGATCGCCTGAATCAAAAAATAGTTTATTAAAATCACTCTGACATCTAAACATGTCTTCAAGCGTCATCTTTACTCTCAGGTAAATAATTCATAGCAGCTAAAACCTTAGCAAGATCGTGTCCGCCTACATGAAGCGATGCTTTGTTTCCTGGTGAAAAAATTTGCGCATGATACCGCTTAACGTCTAAAACGCTCAATGCTTTCTGCGTTTTTTTGTCAAACTTTTTAGGGATTTCAATTTCAAGATGTGAAAACACTAATTTGTATGTGTCATCAGTAGCCATTATCAATTCTCTCCCGTATTACAAAATCCTTATCTTCATAAGCTTGAAATAGATCGTCTGCAGAAAATCCAGTTAATACTAAAACTGACAAAAAATAATTGAAAGCATCGACAACTTCTTCAAGAAATAAATCTGTATTAAATTCACTTACCTCTGTCATCCGATGGGGCTTCCAATTCTTAAGATGTTGTAAAGCTTCAAACATCTCTTCGACGCCTCGCAGTGCCATGTCTCTAACATGCTGCTGAGAACTTTTATCAAGTAGGTCTATGGGCCAAGTCGGAGAAGCACCTTCTGGGTTTGCCTCCTTAAGCCTTAGCATAAAAGACTCTCTCAACTCAAACATTTTATCAAGCTTATCCATTTCAGCCCTGCAGGTTAAAGTTTTCCTTATAGCTTTGAACTTCAGCCATCATCTTTTCAACATTGCTGTCGCTATTTTCCTTGTACTCTGACTCAAGCTTTAGTGCTTCTAAACCTTCACCAAGCGGTGTTAGTCGAATCATACGAAGATTATCAACAATGTCTGTACCCGTAAGAATTGCGAGTTGTAAAAGTTGTGCTACATGAGCAATAACATCATCAGACAGTGTGTAACTAGTTTGATTGTCCATTTTTTTCTCCTATTTTTGTATAGTATTTCTGATTATATACAGTACTCTATTATCTGTATTTTCATTCTTAAACATCATATTAATCAATTCTTTCGTGGAAACCTTTTTTGACACAAAACACCTTGATATTTAAAGTTATAATATACTATAAGGATAAGTTTGTTCAAATGAAAAGAGTCATCATCTCTGATACACACATCGGTACTAAATTTTATAAGAGCGATAAACTCTTAAAGTTTCTACAAACTGAAGAGTATGATGAGCTTGTCCTTGCTGGCGACATAATTGACTTTATTAAGATTCCCGTCTTTACAGAACGATGTATGGAGATTATAAATGCCATTGACTACGAGAACAAGAGTATAATCTACGTCGTGGGAAATCATGACGAGAGTTTATTAGGGCTCATTGGGAAGAGTTTCTTTAATGTCACGTTTTTAAAGCGTTACGACTTTGAAGAAGACGGTAGAAAATTTAGAATTGAGCATGGTGATGCCTATGACAAAGGTCGAATACACAACAAGCTGTTTGTGAAATTTCTTTCTGTCCTGCAAAATGTATTAGAGTTTTCGTTTAGCTTTGACTTTACAAGCTGGTGGACAGAGATACAGATCAAGAAACACAAGCTGAGATCTATTATCGATATCCTAAGGCACAACCCACGTATAGATGTGTTTATTATGGGTCACACACACATTCCAGAAGCGCTTATCTGGGTTAATGAAGACCAACATATAAAGACCTACATCAACTCAGGAGACTGGGTCACACATCAAACCTATGTGACAGTTACTAATGGCGTAGCCAGGCTGTGTAAATTTGAAGACTAACTACTTGGTCTTCTTATTAAAAAGCTGCTGGGCATAAATGATCTGCTTGTCATCTTGACAGTACACAAATTGATCAGCAGACTTAACATCATACCCAGCCCAGTAAAACCGATTGTAAGCTACATAACTATTGTCTGTTACAGTGTTCTGCTCAAACGTGCTCACGCAGGCAAAAGCATTGATCTGATCTCCGTGCCCTTGTCGAAAGATAGTTTCACATCCTGATGTTCGCAACTCATCGAGCAGTTTATTAATACATGTGCTCTTATAATCTCTAGCAGCTTCAACAAATTCACGTGATGTTGAACCCTCAGCAGAGACTGTGTAAAGCAAACCTAACATACAAAACAAGTTCTTCATTCCTGCTCCTAATGTTTATATTATACTACGCTTCACGCGTATTTACACGCGCTACTGGCCTGTGTTGAACAAGACAAACTCTTTTATATACTCTGCAGCTTTTGGATCTTTCTTCATCATATCATGCAATCTGCTTGCGCCATCCAGCATGCTGTCGGCAGCGCCGGTGGCGTCCATGTGGAGCCTGGAAAAAGCTTTTAATTTTTGACTAATCTTAGCAGGCGTACTTTTGTCAGTGATAAACTTGCTAAGTACGTTTCCTGAAATTAGCTTACGCCCGCCGGCTGTGTCTGTGGCGCCTTGATTCATAAATTCTTCATCGTCACTGAAATACGGGTCAGACGCATCCTGCTCATTGAGTTTCTGAATGATTACCTCGGCCGATGGCCCTCGCTTCTTGACTTGCTTAAGCAATTTTATCAACACTCTCTGCTGCTTGTTTTTAGTTCTAGCTTTTTTTCTATCTGAGTCGGAGCCATAAGACACAAACTGTTTCTTTACTCGGTCTTCCAGATATTCTAGGTGGGTGAGGGCATCACTGATCTCATCGGGTGTGTGACCGCCTGACATTGCCTGAGTGAGCATGTTTGCTAACTCTGTTCTCGCGTTATAGTCAAGATCTTTTACTAATCTGTGAGCTATTACTAACGCTTCGTCAACAAAATCGTCGCCAGTTTCGGGTAAAAATCTTCTACTAACTGCTTTCAAGCCTTTCAAGTTTGTTGGCATCTCATCTAACATACCTAAATCACCTGCAAATCTTGCGCCCGCCCTTATGAATAATGGTCCGCCGGGCAAGCTGTTGTATTTAGAAATAAATGGCCCGAGTGACTTGCCATACACAGCTGTATCATAAAACTGAAGCATCTTTATAGCTCTGTCTTCTAGCGTCTCAGCTTGTCCTTCAACTTCTGGCTTGGATGGGGCTAAATCTTTCAAGTCCACAGTTTTTTCTTTGTCACCCTGAATTAACTTGTTAAGCAACGCAGTGTTTCCTTTTGATGTTCCTATAGTCTTAGGATCCAAACCGAGTTGTTGCGCAAGACGGCGCCTAGCCTTTAGTGAGGGAAGGCTCATCCCTTTACTATCGTACCAAGCAGATAGTGTCTTAGGCTCGGGGGCTTCAGCTAATCTCTCAAGCTCTTCTCTAATGATTCTTTTTAAAGATGACTCTGTAATCTTCACGGTCACTCCTACACGCTATTAAATATACGCAGCAACAGCTAATATTTATCTACTTACTTTGATATATTCAGTAGCTTACATGGAGTTTTTGAGCAGTTTCTTTATATGACTCGTGAAACTTAAAAGCAATCTTTTCTGAGTTGCCGGGAGAAAAAGCGTCATCAAGTGGATTACAAGCTGTCTGCCAGACATGCGACACCTCATGTGCAAGTGCCAGTTCACGCCACCAGCCATCAGTCTCATAATTGACACGTTTTGAGAGCTTAACCATGTCATCGTAACAGTATGCAATTGCAAAGTCCCAATCTGATCGCTCCCAGTTGCTGCCTCTCTTCTCAGAAGCTGTGAGGCCAACAAGAACCCTGACATCGTCGATTGGGTAGTCCTTAAGTTCACCTACACTGTAACTTTCATTAATAGTTGAACAAGGGACGTGGAACACCTCAAAACTGTGAATTCTATCAACACACTCCTCAAGGCCTCGTTCTGACACATCTGCCATGAAAGCCCGTGAAGCAAGTTGCACATGCTGCATATCTGACTTAGGTGTGTGTGTCAAACCGTTGAACTTCACCTTGACTGTATGTTTACCAATGTCAATAGATGTCGTCTCAGACCATGACGTCTCTTTTGACCAGCTTTCAACACTGATATCATATTCTGAAGGTTCTGTGCACGCGAAAAGAAAAAATGGTAACATCTTAATCATGTTACCATTATACCACACTCTTTATGCGATTACACGAAATGTGGAGCTAAAATAGATTTAAATTAGAGGCCGACTGCTTTCTTTTGAGCAGAAGTGACGTCCATGCTGTATGCATTAACCACACTCTTAACATTTTTTGCGCTAGCGTTTCCTGTATCAATCAACATCTGAACCATTGCAGAGCCTTGACTCGATAATGTACCTGCACCTTTATTGTCTGAAACAATACCTTTGAGTCCCTGTTCTCTTGTCAAAGGCTTTTCTTTTTCTTCTTCCTCGTTAATTAAACGGCTGTATTCTTCTCTAATAATCTGGCGAAGTGTTGAATCTTTGATTTTCATTGCGTTTTCTCCATGCTAAACGTGTGTACGCATCAAAACTAATTATGACATTGCAACCACTTTTTCACCAGATTATGTCTGTTATTTTAATATCTACCAAAGTTTTCCTTAAGAAAGTCATGGTAGTTGTTTAAAGCACTGTCCTTTGGATCAATATTTTGCCAGTCACCCAGACAAAACATCCTATACGCATCAGAACCATACTTTCCGATCCCATAGAGTGTTTCTGGATGATCTTGCCAGTCTTTTTGCAGGTAATCCTTAGACATTCTAACAAGTGTCTTAGACCGCCTTCTAGACAACCCCAAAGGTTGAATTATGCTTTCTATCTCTTCTGGGTTTGCATTTGACATTGATTCTGGTCCTGGCCATCGTTTTATACACTCCCAGAAGTATGGTTCTGCCTGCACACGTTTTGTTAGATTACAAAATATGCATACAACAAAGATCTTCCACGGATCTTCCCAAAGTTGTTCTTGTATGAGGTTGTATGGAGACTTAGGGGGAATCCACTTTGACATTTTTTACTCTGCCTTTTCTCGTATATATAAGGACGTTAGAATGTTTGTCATCGGGCTCTTTGTAGTCATCTAATAATTTTTGGACTCTTCTATTTGTGCGCTTCATTTGTGATTCTGCCTGCAAAATAATTGCAGATAAAAAGAGGACAAAGACAATTAGCGCTGATGTGGTTACAAGTATAATCGATTGATACAACTCATTCATCGTCATCTAACAGAGGGCCGTCGACGTCTTCATTGAGCTCATCATCAGGTTCCATTGTTAATATCTCATAAGCAACTTCGATACCCTGTAATTTTCCTGCCAATACACCCAGTGTATGCGTGTGTTTTTGTACTTCCTGATCTGCATACTTTTTTATTTCTTGCATCCCGTTTGTCATCACTTCAAGTCGTGCTTCATTTGTCTCTTGCGCTTTTGCAGTTGACACAGTTTGAAATATGAATTCATTCAAAAGTCTGTATGATTGTTGTAGCGTTTCTAATCTTAGTCTTGCTTTATTTAATTCTTGAGCGACATCTTGCCGCATTACATCAAGTGCTGCTTGCGTCATATTCTTTTCCTTAATTTTGTTATAATAATACGTTGCCTCAACAAAGTTTTCAATTATCTTCGCCTAATTTTCTAGCCCAAGACAAAGATTTACCTGGATTACCGTTTTTCTTTCTAGACTTTTTTACTGCAGATAAATTTGATGTCCATCCCCGTTCTTTCATAAAGGCTCTCAAGATTTTTTTCTTCTCAACGTCGCTAGACTGTGCATACACAATATACATGCTTTTTTTCAATACTATTATTTTTTGTGAAAACTCTAGAATTTTTTGATCAATTATGTCAAGCCACTCAGGCTTGTAATTATCTAATATAATATTGAGCTCATCCATAACAAGTAACAAGCTTGAATAATCTCCAGCCTGATAGTCTTCAGTTATTTTTTCAAACTTCTTGATAAGGTAATCTTTTTCTTCATCAGGTATACTCTTAGATAATTTATCAGGATGCAGCTTCATTGCAATTTTTCTATAAAGCTTTTTTATTTGTGCGTCATGACTCTTTTTGAAAGCAGACTTAACCTGTTCGTTATTTTTAGATTTTGATTGTTCTTGCGTTTCTTGATGCGCACTGTTCTGTGTATCACTTTTTTTAGTACTGCTCTTCTCACTTGTTGCTTTAAACGGGTCATCAAGCGCGGCATCATAAACGTTCATCTTAGCGTGAACCTCACGCAAGTCTGCCATGAACGCATCTTTTCCCTGCTTATCTAGTTCTTCATACTCTAAGAACTCTTGTTCAAGATAACGAAACTTGTAAAGCTTTTTCTTAAAACCTGTCTTTAGGTTCATTTTCTTGTAATTCGTAGTGCTCTTTTACAACATCATGCAAATCTTTTGCTAACTTAATAGGCCACACAGGTGTAAACTTGAGGCAAGAAATATGATACTTTCGACACTTAGTCATTGCAAGCTTAACATCTCGAGACCTTGAAGACAAATTAATAACTTGAGTTCTTTTCAAACAAAGAACATGATAGCCAAAGTATAAAAGCAGAAGGAGTATGTACAGTGCTGTAGCTAAATTAATAAACGCCATTATTGTTTCCTCTTAGATATAAGTAGTGTTCTAATTTTATCTCGCAAATCATCTTCTGTTAAGTTTGATAGCTTAGACTCAATTATTTTTTGTGTTCTACTTGATAACTCACTTTCGATCTCAACAGGCCAGTCGGGCTTCATGTTCTTTAGAATCTCATCTATAGTTTGTGCCTTAGGTATATTTGTCGGGTTTTCAACAATACTTTCTTTGGGTTGTGATCTTGTAACAAGCACAGCTGACGCGCTTGGTTTCTGGAAACTTTCGTCTCTTGTCACAGTTTCAGCAAACACCTTGATAGACTTCTTAAAATTTACAGACAGTTCAAGGGGTTTAAAAATTCTATCATCTACTATCATTTCTAATATAGCTTTTTTAACCCCCTCTTCAATGATATGCTCAAGCGGAGGTACGCTCACAATTGCACGATCACTACCTTGTATCTTACCTGGGAAAGAAATATTAAAGTTTGAGTTTTCAAAAACGAGTCTACATGAAGCTTGTGCAGGCTTTGTGCCTTCAACTGAAATTTTAAATTCAAGTTCATTATTTAAATCTAAGTCTAAATCTATCTCATTCATTTTATACCCTCTTCTTTAGTCCAGTACATTCAATAAATATTTTATAAAACGGGTTAGAACTAGAATTTCTTACATCAATAACACGAATGTCAATATCTTCGTGATATGCAGCTTTTGTTACTTTTAGCATCTTAGTACTATTAGATACTTTTTTATTATTCACAGAAAGCAATACTGCCCCTACAGTGAAAGCGTCATACAGTGCTTTTCCGGGTTCATACCTTTTGCTTTTATCTAAACTTTCAAAACGGCGTCGTGCTCTCGAACCACCCAGCTTTTTTCTAATAGTCGCTTCAGTAGCAGGAGCAGGGCCAAACCCTACTGCGACTAGCCTTGATGTTGGGCCTAGACCTCTTGTTAATATGGGAAGCATTTAATTAACTATTTCTTTACACGGTCAAAGACCTCTTCAAAGGAAGGATCTCCTGAGCGATCTTTCAATGAATACCTTGCTATTTCAGTCTCATTATCTTCTCTATAGAAGATCATTTCAAATAAATCTTTATCAATTTGCCAGCGGCCTGCTGTTATGTGCCTTGTAAAGTCAATGGTTTCATCAAGGCCGTTATAATCCTCAGAAGCATATGCTGGTGTAGCTTCGCCTGTGTCCCACAATATTGAGCCGCTGAAAGCCTCTGTAAGGTAAACACTGCCAGAATAAATACCAGAGCCTGCAAGTACTTCACCAACTCCTGAGGTTGTTCTTGAACCACTCAACGTGCCTACTGAATTAAGCAACCTATATCCGACTGTTGACAGGCTACCCTTACCACTTCCAAAATTAACTGTCTTTGTTAGTTTTATTGACATTTAATGACGACTCGCTCTTAACATTTCTAATATCTTTTAGCTTTTCTGGGCGCTCTCCAAGTGTGCGCTTTTTAAAGTCTACACCGTCATTTACTTTTTTTAAAATTCTCTCTTTTCTTTTTTTCTCTTCTGTCGCTTGCTGCTTATAAGTTTCAACTTTTTCAATATTGTTATTTAATGTATCAAGTTGACCTTTTTTAAAATTTATCATATTTGCCCTCTTCATTGTTTCTGTCTGCACATACTGTTGAACTTGTGTCAATCCTTTTATAGCATTGCTAATCTTATTTTCTACTACAGGTTCTCTCTTTATTTCAAACACAACAGAAGATACATGTGCTTGAAGATTTGTGCTGATTTCATCTACACATCTAAACTGTTCTGTAATACTTTCAATTTCTTTTACAAGCGTACTACAATCTTTTTGCCAATCTTCTTGTAGTTTCTCTAACAAATCTTTTTTTGACATCTTAAATGTCCCTCCGTTACATTGAATAAATTATAATTTAAAAAACAAAAATGAAAAGGCCTGGGCGATAAAATCGCCCAGGACCAAAAAGTAAGATAAGATTATTACCTTGAATCCTCAATCATTGTAACAACATCGTCTACTTCAAGGGCGAAGAAGAACTGAAGTGCGTTAGTAGCTGTACCAACAACTTTGAAGTCGCCGCTTGCAGCAGCTGAACCAGAAGTCATCAATTGACCATTAACATAAACATCCAAGATAGCATCATTATTAGCTGCTGTTGAAGTGTTCAAATCACCTGCAATGTAAACTGCGTTAGCAGAAATACTAGATGTAACAGACTGGACAGTTTTGACACGTGTGTTTTCTCCTGCCAGGTATGACACTAAGTCAGATGCTGGAATCTTCTTGGTTGTACCAGCGTCGTCGATGATAAACCCGTCAGTATCAGCAATTGTAATGCTAGATCCAACAGCCACACCACCATCGAGCAAGTTAATCTCAGTTGCAGTTGAACTAATAAGAGTTCCGCCGTAAGAGAGTTTATCAGCAGTGAAGTCCGCTACGTGACTAGAGTCAATGGTAAAACATGTGGTTGAACCATGAGAAGCACCAAGACCAAACTCTAGCTTGTCAGTACCATCATCGAGACCAATACGATAATCTTGAGCGTTTCCGTCAAAGATAAGTAATGTGTCTTCAGCGCCGGCATCACCAATTGTTAATGTTGGTGTTGTACCGCCAAGGGTCATGCCTGCAGCAGGAAGCTCAAATCTAAGCACATCTGTTCCGTTCTCATCATACTCAATTGAAGCATCACCGGCAGCACCAAATTCAAGCTTGGTATCATCAGCGAATCTCATACTAGCACCAGAGTAGTTAAGAACATCGTTGCCATCTTCATCATACTCGAACTGTGCATCATCATTAAGACCAAATGCCAAGGCCTTGTCGTCAGAAATCTGAAGACCGGCTGCTGCCAATGACATAATGTCTACACCACCACATTCGAAGTTAATTACATCATCGACCGCAGAACGGATTGATGTATCAGCATCTTCATCTAAGTCGATACGACCTTGACCGTTAAGATCAATGTCATCAACGTAGAGTTTAGCCCAAGCTGTACCATCTGCACCAAGCGCATCAGTTGAATCAGCAGCTGAGACGAGGTTACCGTCAAGCACTAATTCGCCTCCGCCCGGGTCAACAATAACATCAGCAGCAGAGATGATTCTAACATCTGTACCGTCAAACTCTACATAGTCAGTAGAGCCAGAAAGCTCAAACTTAGCAGCACGAATTGACATTTCTGGGTTCATCGATGTTGCATCAGTAAGTGTACCACTAGTACCAGCAACTGTACCTAATGCCCATGTGTTATTGGCAATACGACCAAAGACAACATCCGGACGGTCAGCGTTATTTGAACCTGATGCGAAAACAACACCTGAATTAGAGTTGAGAGCGTTTGCTCCGTCACCCATAAAGATGAAAGGATCTTCGACATTTAAATTAGCAGTGTCAAGTGTTACTGTAGTACCGTTAACTGTAAGGTCACCTGTAACTATAGCGTTACCTGCAACAGTAAGGTTATCGGAAACTGTGGTTTCTGATGTAGAGTGACCAATTGTGACTGGAGCACCACTTACATCACCAAGGATGACACCGTGATCTGTATCACCAGAGACTGTTACACCACCAACATCAGAAACTACATGTACAGAATCTGCACCTGTTCCCTGGTCAGAGTGAATCTTGATTGTCTCACTAGTACCGGCATTTGCTCTAATGTAGATAGAACTAGCTACATCATGTGCACTCGTCAGTAATAATTGCCCACCATTTATAGCAACATCTTTACCAGCTGCAGCGTCAATATCAACACCGCCTGCTGTTGAAGTGATTGCAATAGCAGACTCACTAGTTCCCGCATCGTTAACAAGGGTTATTGTCTGTGAAGTTCCTGCATCTGCATGAAGCTTAATAGCGTCTGCAGCATCTTCATTGGCAGTTACAACTGCTCGACCACCTTCCATCCACAGATCTTTATCATCAGCCCAAGCAAGACCAATACCACCAGCGACTGCGCTTAGTAGAATTGAACCAGCAGCATCAGCACCGTCTGTTGTTCCAGCAGTGTTGATAACAGAGTATAACTCACTTCCGGCTGTGCCGTGAGGTGCGATGATTGTTTCTACAGCACCATTCTTACCAAGCTTAAGAGTCTCACCGTCAGCCAAGGCTGCACCTACTGTGATTGAACCAGCAGTTGAGATCAGGTCTAAAGCACCAGCAGCTGTAAGATCCAAGCCATCAGAACTATCGTGTGCAAGCGTAACATCACTACCCGCACCTAAACTAAGCACTGCAGAGTCTGATAGAAGCTTGACATCATCACCTACGATAACATCAGCAGCAACACTTAGACCACCAGCAACTGCTAGAGCTCCATCTGTTGTGCTTGTAGCTTCAGTTGTAGCTACGACTGTAACCTGCTGACTTGTGTCAATTGTTAGCGCAGTTGTCGTGCCCATAGATGCGCCGGTTCCGATTTCAAGCTTGTCAGTGCCATCGTCAAGACCGATCCGGACATCAGTAGCATGTCCGTCAAAGACGAGCATTGTGTCTTCTTCCCCAGCGTCACCGATGGTTACCTTTGGTGTAGTTCCCTTGATTACAATGTCTTGTAGAAACTCACCAGCGTTGTTGCTTGAGAAATCTGCAGCACCGTGAATACGAGTTATACCCGCCATGACGTGTCCTAATACAACATCAAGACCTGCAGCTGCGATGGAACCTGATGCTGTTGCGACTATGCCATCAGTCGATATTGCACCCGAACCATCTCCTAGAGAACCCGTAATTTGTTGAGTTCTGAATTGCGTTTTTGTAGCCATTTTTTCTCCTTAAATGTTTGGCTTTAATAATTGCAAGAATGCACTACGCACTCTTTGCAACAAACACAACATGTAATATAAAAAATAAACTAACTGTTTTCTGATTTAACTCATGAGTACATGAGTTTTCTCAAATTTCTAACATGATTATCGAACTTAGAAAAATCGCTATTAACAAACTGGACTGCAAGGTCTTGAGCTCTCACATCACTATCATCAAAAGTAAATTTAAATTTACCAGATGAATCTCTCTTTGCGGACAATAGATTCATACCTTGCATAAGTAAAAATGCTGCTAAAGCTAAATCAGATGTATCATACAATTTCATAATTTTCCGTGACATGAGAGCAAAACCATGCACCTCTAAATATGCATTAGGATATTCTTATTATAAAAGTTTTATATGATCACCAGCATGAACACGAAGCATAGAGAAACAAAAGTAAGCATAGCAATTGTTAATGTGCTATTACATTCCAACATAAAAATTTAAAAATTTTACAAAACTATCTACAGCGATCCGCGAGATTAAATTTAAATAGTTAAAGTTATTAAAATGTTCGTATTGCGATGATATCGCCTGACTCTAAATCAAATGTAAATTTAGCACCTGTGTCATTAATACTAATTAAGTAGTCGTTCGTAGTGCCTGACATCATCAACTGACCATTGACATATAAGTCAATTCTATCAGAGCTGTAGTTGACATTTGCAAAATCAAATGAAGCCACTGGTAAAATATTGTTACTTGCATGAGATGAAGTTACTTCATAAATATATTTTTTTCTCTGCACCTGCGCGTTTGATGCTATAGTTACTTGACCATTGGATGCAGAAGATATTGTGATGTCTCCTCCTGCTGCTAGATAAGATACACCATCTTTGAGTCTTGTAAGAGAACCTGACAAACCAGACAACGAAGTCACTGTGCCTGATGTTATAACATCCCCTCCAAAAATAGAAGCACCTCGGGTTGCTGTACCTCGGGAACCAATAGAACCTGACACAAAAAATGCTGTGTCTGTGTAATTAAATTCATTTGGAGAAGTTGCACCTCCGCCTGAAAGGAGTAACACCATGTTATTCGGAATGTGAGTTGTTATTATCTCTCGGCCTGCATGATCTGCACCAAAAACTATAAAATCATACTCTTGACTATTTATGCGACCTGCATTAACAATAATCTTACTATCAATCTCTAGGGGAGAACCGCCGCCTAATGTGCCTGAAATGACAACATCTCCTCCGAAGACAGCTGCACCTCGTGTCGTTGTACCTTTTGACTCAGTCGACCCTGATACAAAGAAAAATACATCTGTCCCTATACTCGTTACGGTGTGAGATGTACCAAGAGTTCCTGCTAAGCTCAATGAACCTGTGGCGTTCATATTGCCATTACTGGGACTAGTTATAAAAACTGGGAATGTTGAATCATCATTATCGCTAGAAATAATAATCTGACCATTCGATGCAGATGATATTGTGACATTAGTGCCTGCTGCAAGATATGAGGTGCCATCAGTTAGTTTCGTTAATGATCCAGACATACCTGATGAAAATACACCCTTGTCAGAAAACTCACCGATATAAAGATAGCCGTCTATATAACTCGGGTTTTCAGCATGATCTCCCGTGCCAGGTGGGTCTTGCTGAAAAAATATCCCATTAAAATAATCTAAGCTCCAATCTCTTGCATCTAAGACTGGAACTCTCGTCTCTCCGCCACTAGTATGATATGGTTTGCCTTCATAGTCTGAGTCGAAACTTGGTGGGACTAATTGAAGTGAACCAGATGTAATGTACACAGATTGTTGATCTAAATAAGGGTACACACCTTTTTTAGGATTTTTTGAATTTGTTTGATAATCATCGGGTAATTTCAACTGAAAGCCGTGTCGACCAGATGCTGTATCCGTTCCTGCAATAAATGATGCAGAAAACCTTAAAAACTCAACTACACCTTCGCCTAAAGAGTTGCTAAGAATTTCATACTTCGCTGTAGCACCTGTGTGAACAGGTATTGTTTGTGCAAATATAGTATTAGAGGCTAAAGTTAAACCTGATGGCAATCCTTCATTTGCAACATCTTTGTCATTTGACGTGTGCGCTTTTCCAACTAACTTCTTAATAGAAATTAGAATTTTTGAAGAATCAGATAAAGCCATATTTTAACCCTAAATCCACGCTACTGTCATACGAGAAACGTTGCCTGTCCAAGTCTTGTCAGCAACTATTTTTACAATTATATACTCATCATCAGCTACAAACTTCGTACCAAATGTTACTCTGTTTGTCGCATTGAGACTACTGTCAAACGACCCGACAAGAGCTCCTGCATTATCACTGTTCTGACCTGTTTCAAACGCTTTTGCGATATCCATGAAACCTGTTAATTGATCAGCGCTTGAATGCGGAATTTTTGCAAAAACTTGTATTCTATTTGTGCTAGAGAGAGATGTAGTGTTATCAACTATCGTTCCGGTACCATTTATTGTTAAGTTAAAGTCAGTCTTTGACCCGCCGGTTTCGTTCCTAAAGTATCTGATATATTCTCTAGTTGTATTTGATAGAGAACCATAATTTGGGTTACTTGAAGGTGCAACTAAAGATCCACCGTCACCCGAAGATCTAAAGTCTCCAGAATTACCTGCAGCTTGCGGAGAAACAAGTTTCCCATCATAAATCATAAGCCCGGTGTTGTGACCTGCATCTGAGCCGTTTAATGATTCAGAACTATCCCATTCATTGTCTGCGTGTGTTATATTACCTTGTGTAGAATACGACGTTGTTCCTGCTTGTATTCGTTTGGCCTCTCCATTAAATCGCTCATCAAGATTTGTTGAATTGTCTGTAGCTGTAAAAATAAGCATCTGATTACTCGCTGTTGAGCTTGTTGATGTGTCGCCCCCTAGCGGGTGATTAACGCGCCCTACTAGTGTCACTGTATACGCAGTCTCGCCAGGTAAAGATGAGGCTTGGTCGACAGAGAAGGTTGCTTGAACTGTTATATTATCATCGTAAGCATCTGAAACACTAGTGTCTAAGTTAGGTAGTGATCTAGAAGTAGCCGATACAGTTCCATTTGAGACTCCATCACCTGTTACATTAATTGCTGTGATCGTACAGTTTGTAGTCGTTGGAAAATCAATCGCATCGGCGTCAGAGCTATAGACATATTTATACAAATTGGCGACTGTAAAATCAAATCGACCCGTTGGTGATACAAAGTATGTAATACCTGACATTCTGAAGGCTGACCCAGTCTCTGTAAAGTTACCCACAGAAACACTAGACATAGTGACAGTAGAGCCGTCCGGATCATTTACCCATTCAACATATGTTGTGTTTCTAGCGGATCCAGTAACTGTGTGTATAACTCGAGCATAGTTCCAGCCATTTCTTTGATTGGCAGGGACTATAGTGTATGTTGCTGTTCTATAGAATTTAGTATAGTCTGGTAAATTATTAGCATTATCCTTGCCGGGCAGTGCTGCTGACACTGACAATGTTGTATTTCCTGCGTTACTGTTTATTACATTTGTAGTTGAAGAGAGATCAGCAATTGTTGCAGCTCCAACTACAGAACCATTTACTTCAAGTTGAAGTGATCCAGTTAAAGCATCGCTGAAAGAATTATTCGGGTAATTGTTACCGCTTGCTGACGTGTTTTCATTAAGCTCTCCTGCAATACTTACAGTGCCGTCAAATATTCCTCGTCTAATCCCAGATGTGATATAAGTATCATTCGCATTTCTAGCTGTCGACCCTGCAGTATTCTCAACTGTAGAGTATCCAGACTTTGTCAGAGTGTCGCCAAAAGATAGCTTAGCACTAACGCCTGAATTGTTTGAATCAATATCTGATAGGTTTGGTGCTGAAGACACAGCACCTACGGCACCGAATGATACAGACAAACTATTTAGATAACCTGACCAGTCGTCATCGGCTTCAATCCTAGCGACAACGTACTCATTCGTCGCTATAGACGCAGTTCCAAAAGTAACATGGTTTGTCATTGAATCTGTAGTGTCTACGGTGCCGATAGCGCAGCCAGTATTGTCCGAAGTATCGTGATAAGAAAAACTATTTCGAGCGTCCATCCAGCCCGTATTGTCAATGTTGCTACCGTCAGTCGGTAACTTAAAGAATAGGCGAAACTTTTTATTAGCACCGACTGCATCAGTCGGCCCTACCAGCGCCACATCACCTGCTATTGTGTATGAAAGACTGCTTACAGCTGATCCAGCATTTTGAAATTTTCTATAAAAGACTCTCAATCCAGATGCCGAGCTGTAGTTTGGATTTCCTGACGGTCCGTTGTCTAGATTACCTCCGTCGCTAGTGTTTCTAAAGTCACCTGAATTTAAAGTGTTTTTGGGTGAATATAATCTATCCCTATAGACCTGCAAACCATTATTGTGTCCAGCATTGTCGCCTGAATTGTTACCTACCAAGCTTTGAGTAGAATCCCATGTGTTATCACTGTCAGAGACTGAAGCTTGATTTGTATATGTGCCAGATATCAACCTATAAGTTTCACTAACAAAAGGCTCTGAGGTTACTGTTGCAGAATCTGTGACATTATACGTTAATATACCAGTGGTAGATGCCTGACCTGAATTAGATAAGTTTGTTTTTAACGGGTGAGAAACGCTTACACCCGCAGTCAATGCGCCACTTAGAAAATAATTTGATGTTACTGTACTAGAGCCTGTAATGTGTAAGACTTTTGTGTGATCTTCACTTCCCCCGATCGTCGGTTTTGACTGAGCGCTTATGGTAAAAGATGGGCTGGAGCTTGCAGCAGCACTATTAGATGTGGTAAATGTTATATTACTAGTATCATGAACATTTTTATATGCATTAGATACTCTTACAAGATATGTCCCCGTTCCACTACGATGATATTGAATACCAGAAAGATAAACACTACCTGATCCAGTAAAAGACATTGAATTGCCTGCTGTCGCTAAAGCATTTGAATCATCATCATTTACCCATTCTATATAATTTGTTGACGTTGTAGATCCAGACTTCACATGTTGAACCCTTGCATAGTTCCAGCCTCTTCGCTGGCTCGATGTTGCAACAACATACTTTCCTGTTCTATGTTTAAATGAATTAAAAGCATTCCCGTTTGAAAAAGTTCCTGTCGTTGCTGTGGAAAAGAAATTAAAGCCTGTTCCATCAGCGTCAAGATGAGACCCAGTCCCTAGTCCTGATGTCCCGCTACCTATTAAGTCTGACGTTAGGTCCACTTGCTTGAGGACTGAGCCGTTGACTTCAAGCTTTAGAACTCCTGTGTCACCATCACCGAAAGAGAAGATAGGGTAGTTTTGAATATTATTTCCCTGGCTGTTGCTTGACACGTCATCATTCAACACTCCACTTATGTGAGTGCTGCCATCAAACACTCCTAATCGAATGTTGTTACTACTTGTAGTTACTGTATACGATCCGTTAACATCAACAGCAGATTCAATCCCCGCTGAGCCTGCAACACTAATGTATGCTGGAGAAGCTGATGACAAATTGTTGCTTGCGCCAAATGAGAGAGCAGCACTAACACCCGTATTCGTAGAATTAATATCGTCAAGATCTGGTCCAGGCGCAGGCGCAAGTGCTTTTAATACTTCATTAAATCTATCAACTACAGTTCCCACATTCGTTGTATTTGTGAAGTCAGTAAATAATCCATCTGTGTACACACCATCTTCAGGCGGTCCAATTGTTCCTGTCCCGATTATTGTCCCTGCTCTCAGGTCTTGATAACCACCCTGACTTGCAGAAAGTGGTTCGTTAAAAGTTCCGTCTATTGGGACATTCGTTACTCTTGCTAATCTAAACTCATCTGCAGATTCATCCCAATAAAACGAAGGATTAGTTTCACCTTGTATCGTAAATATTAAACCTCTGTCGCCTGGTATACCTTCGCCACCGGAGCCAGTTCCTAAAGCAATTATAGTATCTTCGACATGGAGGTGCTGTGTGTCTATAACCGTATGTGCGCCTAGTGTTTCTAAACTACCAGATATAAAAAGTTTAGAATTTGTTGTGTCCCAAAACGCTCTAGCAGCATCAAACTGCCCTGAGGAGTTTGCAAATTGTAATTCACCGCTTGACCCAGATGGGGATGCAACTGCAACTGCTGTCATAAATACACCACAACTATTCTACATTAGTGACAACATAAGTTTATAGACTACAGCTGCCTAATTCACTTTTTAATAGTTCTAAATGATTGTTTAGATCAAATCCTGCGCAATCAATCTTTCTAGCAGTTAAATGATAGTGATGGACAATGCCTTTAAATTTATTCGATGATACTTCACGTGAAACTCCTTCTATCATCTTGTCGCCGTCCATCGGGCACTCTAACGGCATGCCTAAACCTGTATTCATTGCTTGCCATAATGCACGGGCTGCTTCCATCTGGACATCATAGAATCCAAGAAATGGTTTCATTGATTTGCCGTGCACTGTTTTACCTTCCCATATAGGTCTTTCACTGCCGACATTTTTTACATACCAGTCCTGATACTTGAGAGAATAAGCATTACTAATCTCTACACCAACACTTGAGTGATTCCATTTTCCACCACCTGCATGCCAGGCACCGTGTTGTGTATCCAACAACTGATAAATTGTACCGTCATTATCGATGCAGAAGTGAACTGATATGCCCCTGTTATTAAGAACCCTCTCACAGGACGCAGAGGAAAGGCAGACATCCCAGTGATTAACAAAGAAGGTAGGCTTCCTATCTGCCTTTCCTGAATAGTCATAATACGTTCCATGATTTGCTTTTAGTCCGTCTAATTCTGACCATAACACAACCTTCGGCCAGTTGATTGGGATAAAATTTCCATTATGAACTATATGGCTTGTCTCTTTTGACTGACCACCAAATGGCTTGTAATCATCGATATCTGCTTGACGTTCAGTCCAGATCCTGCGATATGTTCCTGGACCACAGAGGCCGTCAGCAAGAATTCCATGCTCTTTTTGCCACTTTCTAATTGCCTTTACCAGATCATCGTCAAAATATTTTTCACCAAACCAGGGTGGGCCCCACCCAAGATTTGATGCTGATGATTGGTTATAAAATACTTTATCAATTGCCATTATCTTTCTCTATATCCTTAAACTTATCTTTAACTTTTTCACTAATTGGAATGGGCTCTCCATCGCCGTCTATTCTTACATATGTAATCTCTGTTTCACAAACAGCACGCTGTGTACCATTGTACGGGCTATGACGCCTGGCTTCCAACTTAACAGTGATTGATGACTGCCCAATTGTTCTTACTGATCCATAGATTTTAATAATATGACCAGGTCGCACAGGCTTTTTAAATGTGACTTCTGTTAATTTAACAGTAACGATTCTAGGCGAATCAATACACTGAGAAGCAAAGGCACCACCTGCTTCATCCAACCATGCTAGCATTGTTCCACCGAAGAGATTTCCGTGCACTCCGATGTTTTTACCCTTACATATGTGGGTTGAGACAAGTTCCATTTTTATTCAAAGTCTATATCAACACTAACTGATATATTCAATTTGGGTATTCTTATATGGTTTGCTAAGCCATGCTTCTTTGCCTCTTCTGCATCAAGAAACCAGTCTGCATGTTTCTTCTTGTCAACAAGTTTGAGGAAATAATCATCTTTTTTACCACAATTCTGTGCCATCATCTTGTAAACAATTTGATTTAAACGATCTGCTTCAGCTGCGCCTGCTTTCAGTTCTTCAACCTTACCCATATCCATTGACGATACATCATGAATCATCACAGTTGCATCTGAATCAACAAATCGATAACCCTGTGCACCAAAAGAAAATAGAATTGCGCCACATGACATTGCCTTCCCTTCAACGATGGTTGCAATAGGTAGTTCTGCATTCTTAATAGCACTTATCATAGACATTAAACTGTATACTTGTCCACCATAAGAATCAATTACAACTGGAATAACACTTTGTCCAGTGTTATGAGCTTGTGCAATTTCTTGATCAAATTTTTTTGCTGCATCTTCATCAAATTTATTAACCCTAATAATTACCGGGTTTTTTCTTAGCTCTACCTCTTTTATAAGAGGCGAGACCCTGCTAGTCCATTTCATAAATTTTCCCTATTTGTAGTATAAGTATTAACCACACTTTGCATAACCACACGCAGTGCAACTTACACAACCCTCTTGATATCTCAGTGAATCTTCTGCACTACAGTTTTCGCATGTTGTTTTACCAGGCACAGTACCGTCTTCAATGTATGATTTAAGAACACGCGCAATAACCTTTGAAAATGAAAACATGTCCATCTCTCTATCTTTTAATAACTGTTCAACAATATATTGAATTGGTGCACCGTGTCGAAGCGCAAGAGATATTGTTCTTGTATAGCCTGCATGATTAGGATTATCAAAGACAGACTGAATATCTTTTATTAAAAATCCATCACCATTCTTTCCAATTTGCAAATCATATCTTGAATTTTTAGTTTTGTATGCATGTTTAATGATCATACCTTTCTTATACTTGCGAGGAATTTCTATATACTTTTGTAATCCTCCCATGACTTCATATGGATTTCCATCTAGCAGCCCAACCATTACAGTCCAGTCTTGACCTTTAATGGTTGCGTGATGAATATGACAAGTAAGTTCTACAGGTCTTTCGGGCGCTTCATGTGTTGTGAATGTTTCTTCTTTAGAAGAACTAACAAGAACACCACTTCTAGAACCGTCTCTATAGACAGTAACACCTTTACAACCTGATTTCCATCCCGCCATGTAAATCTTTTTAATTGTATCAACATCTGTGTCTGATGGAACATTTGTTGTATTTGATATCGCGTGACACACCCATTTTTGAGCTGCTGCTTGCATCTTTACTTTTGCCACCCAGTCGATATCATTTGATGTTGCATTATGGTAAGGTGAATCTTCAGGATCATTTAAGCCTGTAACATCCATCCACTTTTTAAAGCCATGATGATATACATTATATTCTTGCCACTGATCACCAGAATCATCGACAAAATCAACCCGGCCATCAATATCATTTTCAGTAAGCTTTTTACGACGAGTGTATGAAAGAAGGTACGCAGGTTCAATTCCTGATGTGGTTTGAGTTAGCACAGAAACAGATCCCGCAGGTGCTGTTGTTGTTAATGCAATATTGCGACGGCCTGTAGAGCTAGACATTTCTCTTATATCATCTGCTTCGTTCCAAATTCTTTCTAAAAATTCATGCCCTTGTTCTCTTTCATGATCATGTGCTGGAAAAGCACCTCTCTCTTGCGCAAGTTTGCAAGAAGACCTATAAGCGCTTACAGCGAGATGTTTGTAGAATTTTTCTACTATTTTGACAGACTTATTAGAGCCATATGTTATTCCTAATGCAGCAAGTGCGTCTCCGACAGCTGTTACACCCAAACCTGTTCTTCGACCTAATTTAGCCTGTTTCTCAATATTAAGCCAAAGATCTTTTTCAATTTGTTTTACATGAGAAGGCTCAGGGTCACTTTCAATTTTTTCCAATATCTTTTTAACTTGTTCAATTTCTAAATCAACAAGATCATCCATTAGCCTCTGTGCTTTTTCAACAACTTGGTCAAACTTTTCATAATCAAATGATGCTGTATTTTTAAACGGATCTTTTACAAAAGAGACTAAATTAATCACCATTAATCTGCAAGAATCACCAGGTGAAAGAATAATTTCACCACACGGGTTTGTTGATGTTGATGCAAAACCCTCTTCTGAATAAATGTCTGATGGTGTCAGTCTCTTTGCAGTATCCCAAAACAATAAACCTGGTTCTGCGCAAGCATGTGCAGACTCAATAATTTCATCCCATAATTCTTGAGCATTTACATGTTCAGAGACAGTTGGATCATTTGCGTCAACAGGAAATCTAAGTTGAAATTTTTGATTCTTATCAACAGCTTTTAAAAATTCATCAGAAAGCCTAATTGAAATATTTGCGCCTGTAACTCTTGATAAGTCTCGCTTAATCTTTATGAAATCACGGATCTGTGGATGATGTACAGAGATAGTAAGCATAAGGGCTCCGCGACGTCCACCCTGAGCCACTTCTCTGCAAGAATTTGAAAATCTATCCATAAATACTTCGATGCCATCTGTTGTCCTCGCACAATTTCCAGTTGATAAGCCTTTTGGCCTGATTGAACTAATGTCAAATCCCACACCACCGCGGCGTTTAGCAATCTGAACTAATTCTTGGTCTGTTTTACATATCCCTCCGTATGAGTCGTGAGGTGATTCAATAACAAAACAGTTCGATATCGACTGAATTTGATGTGGGTTACCAATCCCTGACATTGGTGATCCTTGCGGAACTACATACTTAAACCCTTGGAGAAGTTCATAAATTTCATTTTCAGTCATAGGATTAGGGTATTTTGCCTCTATCCTATAGAATTCTTTGCTTAACCGTCGATGCATGTCATCAGGAGTTACTTCGTAATACTCACCTGACTTATCACACAAGGCATATTTGGTGGCAAACACGCTTGCAGCTAAATCATCGCCATTAAAAAATTTTTGACTATTTGTTATAACTTGTTCAAAATCTGCCATTTTTGTTTAATCCCTTGTTACTCTATCTTTTACACTATTTTATTCAACTGTTAACTTCTTGCCACTTGTTCTTTAGTAAAGTTTTCATACTTTTAGAATCTGCAACTAATGCTTCATTCAATGTCAATTCATCTGACTCTTCCAATACGCATATTTTCGACATTGAAGTATCAATTTTGATTGGATAAAGAATACCGTCTCTTCCCGCTCTATTTTTTGCAATAAAGAGGCGACCCATTCCAGAAGATTTCTCTACTGCTTTCCTTGATAAAGATAGAACAACATCAGCAACCATAGCTTTGCCATAAGCCTCTGACATATTTTCGAGTCCAACTATATCAGAGTTTGCAGAGTCTCTATTAGCTTGAGATGCAGTCCATATTGGAATGTTCATATCCATTGCAAGGTTTCTAATTTCTTCATATATGAACTTTAGTTCGTGGCGCATTGTATCATATCTAATCGTAGAGCGCATGATATCTGCATAATCAATAATTATCAAGCTTGGCACAAATGATTTTAGTTCAAGCTTTTCTAGATGATTACGTATTGTATTAATTGTTGCTGTTCCTGTCGGGTATTCTTTTATAATTAGTCTACCTAAACCTTCTTCATTCTTATAAAAATTTAAAACATCTTCTTTTCTTTCTCTTACATCACTGCTTGGTATGCTGCATAGATTAGAATCATATCGAATGCCTACGGACGTTTCTGTTAATTCAAAAGTGTAGTGTAGAACATTTTTTCCTAATTTAAGTGCTTCACAGCCTACATGTACTAAAAAATGCGATTTTCCCACGCCAGTATTTGCTGTAACGACACCCATTTCTCCTCGACCAAGTCCACCATTTAAGACGTCTTTCTTGTCAATTTTACCAATCCCAGTTGGGCATGCTATTCTTTGTATGTTTATAAATCTTGCTTCAATATCTTCAAAAAAGTCATGCCCTACAGAGTGTGGCATACCAACAGAAATAGCATTTTTCATAAGATCAATAACAGGATCAAAATTATCATTAGAGACTAATTCAACTGCTTTTTCTAAAGCATCTTTCATTGCCTGCTTTTTGCAAAAGTCTAGAGCTTTTTCTTTTACGTACTTTAAATCCCCTGGGTTGGGGTTAGATTTTACACGCTGTAAAAACTCTACAACTTGTTCTCGTAACAGTACGTCAGTACCTTCAATTAAATCATCTCTTGCGATAGAAACCAAAAGATTTAATGTGGGAAAGTCTTTATACTTTTTAAAGTATTTAAAATACTTTTCTGTTAAGAACTGAAGATATTTTAATTCAAAGTAGTCTGATGTCATAACTTCAATCATCTGTATAGACCATGTTTTATCATTAATCAGTGACTGAAATATTTTTTCTTGGAAACCCTTGCCGTATTGCTTGAAGTATGCAATATCATTATGATCTGTATTCATTTATTCTTCACACAAGAAAAAGAGAGGAACAACCTATTAACATCAATATTTTGAATGCCTTGCTGTATTAGTTTTCTGAGCATGTCAATCTTATGGGGTCGCGGGTTAAAAGTATTAATGATATGATGAATTTGATCAATTTGTCCAGATGATAAACATGATGTGTCTAGATATATTAACTTCCAATTTGTTTTTATATCTTCAATATTTAGACAGATTTCAGAATAGATCTTGGGCGAACGCTTTTGTTGTGCTTGTTCTTGTGCTACTTTTACAATATCTTCAATGAGCACAGTATTTTCAGATGACATAGAAGGAAATCTTTTTGCAATTGTTTTGAATCCTGCACCTTTAATGCCCTTAATATTATCTGATGGGTCACCACACAAACTTTTAGCTAGGCAAAAATTATGAGCGCTTATGCCAAACTTGTCAAGAACGTCTTTTTTAGTTACAAAATCTTTTAAAGTAGGTGAGTAAAGTATTGTTTTTGTGTCTAACAATTGATAGAAATCTTTATCTGAAGAAATGATTAATTTTTTTTGATCTGCAAATTTATATCTGCTTAAATAACCAATGACATCATCAGCTTCACAATCTGGTACGTAAATCTGGCAAGCAGGTGTGTCTCTAAGTAAGTCTACTATCATTGAAATCTGTTGATTTCTATTTTCAGCAGTGTCAGGCAGGTCTTCCCCGTAAAATCTGTTAAGTTTTTGTGGTCTACTTTTTCTTTTATAGTCTGGGTAAATAGAGCGACGGCGTGAAGACCCACCGCCTTCCCATACTACAAAAATATCAGTGGGTTTAAACTTTTCTATGCAGTTTCTTAGAGAGTTTAAAAAGCCTACAACCCCGCCGACGTGAAACCCATTTTCACTTATCGATGGGTTTGCCACAAAACCCCTAATAAAGAGGTTCATACCGTCTACTAAAAGGATCATATTTATCCTTCTAAGAGTGCTTCGCCTAAATCATCAGCCAGCGCCCTCATTTCTTCATATGATTCTGGATCGATATCCATGTCATCAGCCCTATAGGACTTTACTAAAGCTCTTTCTAATAGATTATCAATATGTGCGCTGTATTCTTTATTAGACATAATTTCATCAAACTTAGGTTTATGAAATTTCTTTTCAATTAAAATTTCACCTGTATCAACATCTGTAACTGTTAAACTCTTCCAAGCCCCTGTACCTGAAAGACTTATTTCTTTTCCGTCTATGACTTCTGACCCGTGTTTTCTTAACAAGTCAAATATTTGTTCATGCTCTTTTATGCCTACCCCAAAATGAATTTCAAAGTCTACTTTTCTAAATGGTGCGGCTACTTTATTCTTGATAGTTTTTGCCCAAACGTGAATTCCAATAACGTCATCTCCATCTTTAATCTGTTGGCCAGCTCCGAGTTTAATACGTGTTGATGCGTGAAAAGGAATTGCTTTTCCACCTGGTGTTGTGTCAGGATCCCCATACATAACACCGATCTTTGTACGAATCTGATTAAGAATTACAAACAGTACATTCTGATTTGCTATGACACCGGTGATCTTTCGCATACCCTTAGAGATCGCTCTAGCTTGAAGACCTATAGATTCCTTATCGTAGTCACCAAGTAGCTCTGCCTTTGGTGAAGACGCCGCAACAGAGTCCCAGACAATGGTTACAGGTATATCTTTGTCCATTGCCTTAGCTTTCATGATTGTTGATTCTGCGATAGAAAGCACCTCTTCTGTGCAATGAGTGTCAACATATACAAAGCGCTTAGATACATCAACACCAAGCATCCCTAAGTTTTCAACCGATGTTGCATTTTCAGTATCGATATAAACTACTATGCCACCCATTGACTGCGTTGTTCTTGCAATCTGTGTTGCAATATGTGACTTTCCAATTGACGGTGGGCCAAATATTTCAACAATTCTTCCCTCTGGGAGACCTCCGTCTCGCCTATTAGCACAAATGTAATCTAATAGTTTTGACCCTGTTGATATCCACCGCTTGACATGCGTGGGTGATTCATCAACTGAAAGATTATAAGCAACACGCATACCACTTTCTTTATTGAGCGCTTGAATTAAATCAGCTGTAAAATCTTTTGTACCTTGTTTTGCCATCTAAACTTCCTATGAATATAGTATTTTAAACACACTTTGTCACTTGTTCATGTGAATATAGAAAGGGAGTCACAATGTGACTCCCTTAATTAGACACAATTTAAAATATTATTCCATCAAGTCTGCAAACGCATCATCTAAACTCTTGTAGGAGCTAGATCCAGTATCAGTGTTGTCATTGCTCGTTGTATCTACATTTGAGCCACCGGAACGCTCTGTACCGTCTGTGCTGTCTGAGTCATCATTCAACCAATCATTGATAATTTTAGAAAGCTCATCATATGACTTAAGCTCAAACATATCTGCAACATCAGGAATGTTTTGCATCCACTCTTGTGCTGTAGTTGTATTAGAAGATAACACAGACTCTTTTCCTCTGGGTCGGACTTCTGTGTTGGCCCACTTTCTTCCTGGTTGTTTTGTACAGATTACCTTGACATCGCGGCCAGAGGTGGGATCTGTAATATCGCCGTAATCTTCATCTAGCATAATATTCAACAGTGATTGATACACCATCTTTCCAAAGCCCCAGATCTGAACACCTTGGTCTTCTGCGCCTCTTACAATTACAGGTGCGTAAGTCCGCATCTTTGGGTAAAGCTTTTTGCAAAGCTCATAAGACTCTTTTGTTCCTTCGTCTCGAAGTTTTGTTATTAACTCTTGGAATGGGTCAGGCTTGCCAAATTGGTGTGGGGCAAGCAATCCGCGATTATTACCTATGTTATAGTAAAACCACAACTCCTTAAAAGGCTGTCCGTCATTGTCTTGGAAAGAAAGTAAACGTACGGAATACTCTTCTCCTTCTTGTGGGCGCCACGTCTTAGATGAGCGCCCCTTATTTCCATTTAACTGGTCAAGCTTTCGTCTAATTGCTTCAAAATCAACTGCCATTTCATTAACTCCTTAAATTCTTAATTTTTTGACTAATTTTGTGTGGTATCGAAACCACTAGAATATTATATCAAGAGCTAAGGGTGTGTTCAAGTTTTTTTATCAAGGTGTTGATTTTGGAATATCACCTATTATTTTACCGTGATAAGCTTTTTCCATATTAGAATAGAAATCTTTAGCGTTTGCGGGTGCACTCATTGGTGCTGTGTAACCTGAAATGTTTGCTACTGTGCTTGCTTCTTTTGTCTTTTTCTTTCGCTTCTTTTTGGGTTTTTCTTCTTCTTCATCACTTTTTAAGATTGTCTTTTTTGACTCTGAAATTTTGTCAGATAAGCACACTCTAATGTAACTTCTAAGCTCTTCAAGTGCTTCTCTTGGTTGGGCAATAATTTTACCATCATCAGCCTTAATATTGACTACTCCGTCAAGCTCGGTCTCATCTTCTTGATCTTCTGATCTGACAATAAACACTTTTTCCTGGTCTTCTACTTCTTCTTTTACTGCTTCTCTTATAAAATTTCTTAAACTTGACATTGACGTATCCTCACTTACAGGAGACTTCCCACCTGTATACTTAGGCAATTTATCACTAACTAGCACTGTATCATCATCTGCTTCTTCTTGTCCGTCTTCTTGCTCAGGGAACATAGTAAACTCTTGCTCTTCATCATAGCCCCTATTTACCCTTGCAAGATACGATGAGAATCCCGAATCTGCAGACTGTGAAGGTGAACCCTTAAAACCTGTTCTAGTCCATGGAATTTTGTTTCTTCCGATTTTCTGTTTAAAATCGTCGCCGCCTCCAACAGCGCCGCCGCCGATTGCTACACCTGCGGTCCTACCGGGTCTAGACGGTTTTCCTTGTGTTATGGTAGCGTATCTTTTCTTAAAACTTGACTTTTTCATAAGTTCATCTTTACAGAATAAATATGCAAATTTTTATCATTAAACACTATGTATTGTGCATCTTACCGATTGAATCATTTACTATTGAGTAAAAAACATGTCTACAATCTTCAGCATCAGTATCAGAAGAGTGTGCTCTAGACTTATCAATATCAAAATATTCTCTTAGTGCATTTAAATTTTGACGCTCAGTAGGTAGGAATATAAACGCAAGCGCACATGTATCAATTGCTGGATAACCTATTTTAAACACTTTCTCTTTTTGATCAAGTTCGCTGACATTGTTTACTTCAGAGTAACCGTACCTCTTTAGACAAGATCTAATATGAGAGAGATCGAACTGCACATTGTGACCTACAAGAGGTCCCCACTTTAATCTAGAGATGATATCTTCTGCAACATCTTTGAATGTAGGCGCGTCTTTCCACTCAGCTTCGTTGTATTTACAAACAGATAGTGCTTCGGAACTTGCAAATTCCATTTCAATATCTTTTGGTTTGATCTTTGTTGACCACACATCTTGCTTGCCATCTTCCCAATCTGTTAGGATGGATATTGAAAGAATTGCACTTCTTGATGGGTCTAGATGTGTTGTTTCAACATCTAAAAAAGTTACTGCTCTACTTGACGATAGGTTTGCCATAATTTCTCCGTTATTAATTTTGACTTATTATATCAATTTGTACAGGAAAATTTTTATTCAAAATAGGAACTGGTAACCCCGATTTGCATAATAAATCAATTGTTGACAAGTATTCCCCTGGAACATCTAGAATGATAGCGTCATGAATCAAAAAAAGCGGTAAAATTTTATCAGATATTTTAAACAGCTGATCAGTGAGCAGAGAAAACGATAAAAGCGCAGCATCAGCAGCTGAAGACTGGACAAATCGATTAACAAGAACATAGCTGGCATCACCTGACACATTTATTTCTCTACCATACATGTTTTTTATTTTACCAGAATCTGCAGTGTTTACTAAAAGATGTGTTAGATCATCCAGTCTGAAGTAATTTCTAATTTTTTTATTTAATCTTTTCGCAGACACACTGCTAACACCCAGTCTATCAGCAAGACTATTAGATGACAAACCGTATACGACGCCCAAGGTTAAGATTTTTGCTACTGCTCTATTAACTTTCCCTTCGAACACTTCATTAGAGATTTGATCATATACATCATCATGTGAATCTTTTTCTAAGAATGTTAAAAGAACCCTGGGTTCTAGAGATACAAAATCAATTTGTATCACAGCACCATTTCTATATCTAGACTTTAAAATCTTTCTATAGTCTTTTTTAAGCGTCAAGATATTGGGCCCTTCTTCAATAACAAGCCTGCCTGTCACAGTTTTTACCTGACTATAGACAGGTATTTTAGCATATCCCTGCTTATCAGGTTGAAAGCTACTAAGGTTACTCCTGTTAATATTTTTGTTGTTAACAATATTACTATACTCAATAGCGTCAATCTTAGCTGCAGATAGTTTTAAAAGCAGCTTTCTAATCACATAAAAGTCATTTATATAATACGTACCATCAACAGACTGAAAAAGCTCCCAGAGCTGATCTAGAGCTTTTTTTACAGACTGCTTAAAACTTTTGTTTGTAAGGCTTAAAAACCATTTGATTTCACTAAAAGATGTATCCGGTATTTGTGACCATATCTTTCTATGCACACTACCTGGGAAATCAATTTCAATTGATTTTAGATCACAGAGCGGTTTTAAAGACTTCGCAGACTTGTCATTATCAAATACCCAGTCTTCAACTGATAAAATTCTTTTTTTGATAAAATTTTCACCATCCCATCCGAGGTGGAAATCAGTACCTAGTATGTTTTTACTTATATAAACAGCCACATTGAACAATACAACACTATCTTGGGATGTTCATTCTGCTTGTGCTGCTTTAAGCGATGTGAGCATTCCCTTGAGTGTGCTTCTAGTTGTTGAAGCTTGATAACGACCAATCTGGGCGAGTTGTATTGAAGTCTTAAATCCGTCTTGTCCTATTGTGTGTGTTAGTTTCATTACCTGGTAGATAGAGTCAGCTGCTGTTCCCGTTCCCAAGTCTAAGAAAAATTGTTGACCAAGTTGAAACATAGGGCAACCTAACGATACCAAACTAGCTTTTGCATGAATTACTGTAAGTTCGCCAATCATCGGACCAGAAGAAGCAGCTTGAGGATTCTTTTCTTTTGCTTGTCTTGATTGTTCAATCTTTACTGACTGTTCTTGTCCATCTAGTCGCCCACTAATTGTTGCACTTTCTATAGGAGAAAAAGCTGTTCCCAGTATTACTGTAGGTACATACTTCATAAGATTCGCTTTAACGTTTTCAAAATTTGTTACAACCCTATAAACATCTTCATCTGTAACGCCTGCACCTGCAAGTTTTTGTACAATTTCAACATTAGATAACGTTCTTATTAAACTTTTTAATGCACCTGTGTCATGATTTTTTGTCGTATCTTCAAATGCTGTACTCTCTAATGCTGCTGCCTCTAGCCCCGTTCTTAAAATATTTTCAGGAAAATCTTTAGATATTAAATTTAAAAGATAATCTGATCCTACATAAGGAGTATTAGCAGCATCGTATATGTGAACTCTGCAAATATTTTTATTAACTCTGTGATTTTTTATATTTTTGTCGGAGGGAGATGATTCTAAAACAGGAACTACTTCTGTAATCATAGAAAGACTCGGCAGTGCAAATTTACTAAATGGGCACTTTAGTTCTTGTAGTCTAGTTGACATTTTTGAACTAATCACAAGTGATTCACCTTCTGCTTCTTTTGTAGTCTGATACAAGTCACTAAACCCATACGGTCCTGCAGATTCGTCAGATACATATTTTCTAAGTATTTCAAAAACAGTACTTACTCTTGGCGTGCCACCTTTTGTCACGATGCCCTTAAATGACTCTCTAATGTCAGATACAGCAATTGGAAAAGAAGCTACGTTTGTTGTCCATAACGCACCTGCCCTAGCATTAAATGGATAAAAAAGAACCTGTATCTCGTCAAACCTTTGTGATGCAGCTAAAGGTGCACCAATCATTGACATTACAATTTTTCCTAAAGATACGTAAGGTGCGCCGGGTATAGACTCAGTAGCAACTTCTGAAGCTTCTGTCTCTTCTTCGGGTTTGGGATCTGGTGTCATTGTGCGCCATGATGGGTACGATTCAATACCCACATTAGTAATATCACATAAGAAAGGATCTGGCGTTGCAGAAGCTGGATCAAGCCCTTCTAGTTTTTCACCTAACACAGTTGCCTGTGAAGCAACTTCTGATTGAGTTACCTCTCCACTATTGCCATCAGGACCTATAAGACTCTCGATTGTTGCAATTATTGTAGCAATTGCTCCTGTTATATCAGTAGACTGTGTCTTTAATATATTTAAACAATCAATTAAAACTTGTCTGGGTACCATCTGATCAGCACCCTTAATTCCGCCTGTTTGTGCAGCCTCTTTAGGAAAAGGTACTTGAACTTTAGGGGTATTTTGTAGTTTTAGGAGTGCTGTTGAAACAGCAGAGTTTATTACACTCTTTACAAGGTTCAAAGAAACATATCTACCCGTAGCAACAGGAACTGCACCTGCTGCTGTAGCGCCTGCATCCATTATGCCTAGTGTTATCTCAACTTGACCATCGGATTGCAGGTTGAACTCACCAGATATAAGATTATAAATTCTTCTATTTCTCAAAGAATTTAAGAATGTTGCATAAGGATTAGGCGCGTCTACGATCACATTTCCTTCGGGATGCGACCAGCCATATTCTAAAAATATCTTTGTTTCTGAAAACTGACTAATATCGAGAAGCGGGGCTATATCAACCATTCTTGATCTATCATGTAGTATTATTGTAACTTGACCTCTCGATGACCCTTTGCCAACAGGTTTTGGCGGATTTCCTGGAAAATACTCATTTAACCTTATTTCTTTTAACGTCATCAGGGGTTGCATCGGGTCTATTACATAAGGCATGTTAGCTGCTCGACGAGAATCAAGTGCAGAATCACCCCCATCTGCGTATCCAGAATTTATAGCAGGGTTAACTAATGTTTGAGGTGCCGTAAAAAGCTCCATTCCTGCGTTAGAAGTATTCAAGTTGGGATCAACTGTATCATCAGATCCACCGCCTAGTCCAGGTATAGAAGATGCACCTGCGAAGGGATCGACATTATCAGTTGGCTGAGCACTTGCTATTCCATAGTTTATTTTATCTTTTGTCTGATCAGCTTGATATACACCTAAAAATCGAAGCAAAGACATTGAAGGAAGTGCACCATTGTCAGGTGAGATTGGGGCCTCGCTTAAAATAAAGCGCATATCAATATATGGCGCACATCTAGACATTTCAACTGTAGGTATACCTGAACAGAAAAGTGCAGCAGCATCAGAATTCCTCTTTGCTAGAGAGCAATTAATTTTATCAACAACAACGGCGCCTAGTGATGGTGCTGTATATCTATCAGGTACTGCTGTATTAGTGTTAATGACAGGATCTTTCATCTGACTATACCCATTCCCTGTTTCAACGGGTGGCTCACCTCCTGTCTCAGACTCATACGTATGCACAGTTGATGCCCCATCTGCTGTAACTTTTGTAACAGGCGCAACTACGCTAGAAATAGGTACTACAATGTTATCAGCGTCTTTCATGAGGGGTGTGTTGTTTACATCAAAATTAGATATTTCTTCATAACACACCCTTATAAACTGTGATGTGTTATTAGCATCAAGTAGCTCAGTGTTAACGACAATCTCAGATAAAAATCTACCCCCTTCTGTGACATCTATCAAGAGATCTCTAACTAAAGCAGTATGTGCGGGATTTTCCTCATCTGTTTCAGTGGGTGCACCACCCGTGCCTGAGTCAGTTGTGAGTACGGGTACAAGATTGCGAAATTCTCCTTCAAGAGTTGCAATTCTACCACTAAAAGCGAAATATGCAAGCAATCCTTCCATTGCCTTTGTAACATTAGCACTCATTGCCTTGAAAGCACCAAAATATAAGACAAATCTGTAGGGACTCTGAGAAGTGTACCAGGCGGGACTTGAGTGCCCCAGCCAATACCTGATGCTGCTGCAATAACCCACCACAGAGTGCCTGAGCCATAAATCTTTCCTGCAATTGTGTCGAGTCTTTCACCTTGCTTGATAACATGAGTGTTTGTTGGTATAACATTATTATCACATGCAAAGAAAATTTTTGCACTCAAATCAGATGTTGCGTATGATTTAAAATTAAAAAGTTTTGGAATAAATGTATATCTACCTGCTCCCATAACACTGCGCCCCTATTAAAATTACTTGTCTTCATCGGCAGCTTCACCGACTTTTCTAAATGTAGCCCTGTTGGCATTATCATAAGAGAACTTAGACGCTGCTCCATCATCATCATAAGGATCACCTCCAACATAACGCATGACTCTGCCCACGTTGTAAATAGGGGCTCTGTTGAAGCCATCGTAAGCAAGACCTGGCGGTATATCGTGAATTGGTGTAAATCCAATTTCCACCCTGCACACCTTGGGTGCCCTAGAGTTCCAATCTATTTCCCATGTTGTTGCTTCTTCGTCAATCCAGTTATACCTTAGCGATGTAAAGACACCTGCAAGACCTCTACCTCGCGTAGAGTTAAAAGACTTAATAATTGCATTGTCTTCAGAGACAAATTTTGCCTCATCTGTTGCAAATACTTGCACTTGGTCGATTGGTACACCTGCTGCTGTTGATACCTCATTGATCAAACCCTGCGCAATATTTTTAAGAGCACCCAACGGGTCTAAGAAGGGTAGAACAAAAGTATTATAAATTGCATTAGGGTCTGAAATCACATCACTGTGAGTAACATCTACAGTCTTCCCGAACATGCTTGCAGGTACTGCAAAATCAACAATTGCGACAGTATAAATAGTTCTAGTTTGTGAGTTGGGATAGTTTGCTGACTTATTTGATAATCTTTCTCCTGCAGAACCTATCGGTAAGTGTATGTCTTGTTTGCGGCGGCCGATGACGAAACCTCTAATCGGTCTTGAGAACATGTGCTGCTCGCCATCTCCAAATGTATATGGTTTGTGTGTCGTAGCCTTAAGAAAGACAAATAAGCCAAAATGATAGCCAAACATAGATGCATCTGCCATACCCTTTTCCAACAATCCAAGTGCACCTTCTCCAACGCTTGCAAGGTTAATCCCCATCTCAGCAGTATTCTGAACACTGTCAGGGTCTCTAAGCACTCTTGTAAAAAGAAGTGTGAGGGGATTTGCAAATCCATTTATTAAAAATTGTGATGCAACAGATCTCACAGCCCTATCATAACCGCCGAAGCCTCCTAAGAATGCTAAGGGTGAACCAAAAGCAATTGCAAAGACTTTGTTTAACCAGAGATCCTCATATACTTCTTTAGCAGCGGCGCCGCCTAAAGACAAACCACCTACTAGTGGGCTTACATCAGTGTCACCCTCTCCAATACCAAATATTCTCGCAATGTGAAATTTGGAATAGTTACTCTTGATTACGTCACCCACTCGCATTCTAATAATAGGCGACGAACCCATAATTTGACTAAACGGCTGAACAAATTTTGCACCTGACTCAACATCTGAAAGCGTTGTACCCTTTGTCCACTGAGGATATGCCATCGTTGTTAGCTTGTTTATCTTAAACCACATCTCGTCAAAGTCTTCTTGGGAAGTTGCAACAATGTGAAAACTCAAACCTATGGCTCGATCTGTGCTTTTATAAGTCTGGACAGGATCAATTCGCCCATAACCCGACGTCGCTGTATGATTAATTGTATAGTCGTCAGTTAAACTCCCTAAGAATGCATGAAAAGATACTATCTCATTTGTTCTTAGATCGTGAAAGTAAAACGGAACATACTCTGCGTCTAGCGCATTCTCCATGCGTTCGACAATATCGCTGGGTATTCTTGCTGCTGAGCCTTCCATGCTCATGTCAATGTATGTTTTATTTGCTAAGCTTGAAACTATCATGCCTTTGAGTGGGTTTGTTCCTGTGCCGCCGGTTCCCATTCTGATGCTTGCTCGCATAACATTTTTTGGTATCATGTATAGTGCAGGTAAGGAGTTGTTTCTCCACGCCAGTGACATGTTCGTAAACCCGCCACCGGAGCGACTTTTCATAATTCTAGATGCAGGTGAGTCCGGAAGCTGATCAACTCTGAATGGGCCTTTCCCGTCAACACTAGCACTCACATCGTCATCACCCCCGGACCTCATAAATCCAATGTTTCCAATTAGAGCAACAGTATTTAACATGCCTACTACCCGAGATCTGCCAAACGTATCTAGTAACGTGTTAATACTTGACCCGTCTAGGCTGACACTGCTCAAACCACCAAATAATTGTATTGCTGTTCCAGCTGACCTTACAATGGATCTTGCAACTGACAAATAGTAACCTGCTGAGTTTCCTATATTATTAGTATCTCTTAAAGTAGCAAAGTCTGCTAAGCTTCCAAAAATAATCTCAGTTCCAAATCGGACACATTCTTCGTATGATCTTTGTGTAGGAACAAGTAGTAAATTTCTTAGCAGTCTTAACTTTGGGTCTGCGTATGTATTCTGGGAGCTTTCTCCTTTCATATACGGTCCGTGGCCCAAGTTTGACTTTCGACCTTTTGCTGCCTTAGAAATTGAAACCTGTAGATTCTTCACTGCTGATCCCATCAACAATAATGCAGCTGCAGCTTGAGCAGGCATCAGGTCAGACGCTGGACCCGAAAAAGGTGTCTCTGGCGTTGAGAAAGCACCGACAGACTGTTTTTCAATAGGTATCACACCTGAATCGATGGTCTCACCAGCATTTTGCGGTACGTTAGGGGATGTGGGTGTGCTTCTTGCACGTAAATTGCTGGGTGCTACTCTCACGCCACCTGCTGAGTTAACATCTACTGTAGCTTCAGGAAAGTCATATTGACTTTCTGGATCTAAGCTGTTTCTAAAGTTTTCACCATCAGCACCCGGATCTGATGGGTAATTATAGCCTGCAGCTTGAATCATTAATGACAGACCCACTTTTTTTAATTGATCAAAAATTACAGTTTCTGCATTTTTATCATACGCTCCGTAGCCTCGCTGATTTGTATTAACATCTTTTGTGTCCCACACATCAGGCGTAATATTTTCGTTCTTATTAGCGTACACATTAGTTGATGTCTCACCAGGTCCTGGGTTATACCTGTTCTCTTCTTGTGCTATTCTAGTTGCAGCCTGGGGTGCGCCTCGATCACCTAGAAGAGTATCGGCGGTATCGACAACTGTTGAGCCTGCCTTGTCTCGTTCGCCACCCTCAATGGATGCTAAAAGATAGTGACCAGTCTTGTCAGACGGTTGATCATCTGTGCCTTGCTTGTCTATTATAGTTCTTAATGCTCCGCCGACATCTACACCAATTGTCGGGTTATTCGCATCAAATTTTCCGCTATTTGAATATTGACTTAGAGTTGCGCCTAATTTTTCACTAGGATTTGCGCGTGTAACGAAAGTTGCAGGTGACCCACTAGATGTATCTACTCCTTGCAACTCTGCCATTGCGAGATACTCACCGCGATTACTGGGCGCAGCAAACTGTCCATCTGGCCCTACTCTAAAAATCATTTTTTCATTTTCTTGCAGCCAAGCCACCCAATTTGACAACAGTGCTTCATCGCTTGTATTTTTAACGCCGCCAGGGGTAAAAAGATCTGTATTAGAATCTGTTGTACCGACCATACTAACATCAGGTAGTAAGGGTTTGTTTGTACCTGGCTCTACACCCAAGTCGTCGCCACTATCAAACTGACCATTTCCACGATTATCTACAGAAAATGCAATCGAATCTGATGCATTTTGATTACCTGTGTAATTTCTAAGGAATTGCCCTAACTTTTCTCTGGCCATGGAATCTCCGTTACACCGTTGTTATCTTGAAATGCTCTTCGATTAATAGCACTGCCCATGACTTCTAAAAATTTATCTGGGCCTTCTTCTGTCTGGATAAAGTCATCAAAACTTTTACATAAAGTATTCATCACATGCGCCATCTGCGTCACTTCTGCCACAAACTTCTCTTTAGACTCATCAGGCACTGACGCTAAAAGCTCCTGATAAAACTTATTTTTCTCAATTGTTAAAAGCAAATCTTCCATTATTAATCTTCAGCTCCCGGGGCCATCTTCACAGTTTGACCTGTGGGTGTTGGTGTATTAACAATCTTTTCTGTGAGTAGTTGAAGCTGCTCGTTCCCTAACTTAAGGTATGCAGTCACTTGAACTGGCTGGCTGCCTCCTTTTGTAGACAAGGCCTTTGTTAATCTATTAATTGATCTATCTAGATTACCTGTATTGACAGAGTCACCTCGTCTTGACAGACGGTTGGATTCTTGTTCTGCCTTAACCATCCGCTCTTTTGGAAGTAGCCCGTCGGGTGAGTCAGCTCTTAGTGAAACAACTCTAGCCATGCGCTCTTTCTGTGAATCGAGGATTTTTTGAACACTAGCACCACTCTTATCTTCCATGGCTTCTGCGACGCCCTCAGCATCGAGACCCATCTTCTTGAGAGAGTTTGCCATATCTCTTTGCTGCCTGATTGATAAGCTACCGAGGCCCCTACTGCTCTGCTTAAGAATGTTGAGCTTATCCTCAATATGACCGTAATCCTTCTTAAACTTCTTCATTTCATCGCCGCCTTCATAGGCGAGCTTGAGCAACTCTTCATCTTTGATGTTGCTCAGGTCCTTGAGCATTGTCTTTGTACTGCCTGTGAGCTTGTCGAACGGAACCTTTGCTTCCTTGAGTGCACCGACCATGTTTGCAAGAGGTGAACCCATCTCTGTAAATTTATCATAGACAGCATCAACACTAGTTAGTGGGCCTTCGTTGATCTGGGCTGTAAGCTTAAGCATACTGTCTTGGAGTTGTTTATTCGCTTTTTCGCTTAACCCTTGGAATCCTTCGTCAGTTGATATATCAAATCGCTTAAATGGCATGCCCAAGCTACCGATATCAAAGTCACCTGACCTGACCTTTGCTTCAAGATTTTTGAGCTCATCGTCTGTCATGTTGACGAATTCTTTAAGTGCACCCTTGATCTCTTGACCTGCAACTGCTTCTTTCATTGACCCCTGGAAGTCCTTTAAGGACGTGAAGTTTTTAGGTTCAAAAGCATTATTAAATCCTGCGACAGAATCTTCTGCTGTCTTGTTCATGTATCTCAGTATTGCAGCCTGAACGGGTGGTAGCGGTGAGTTCGGCTCAGATAATGGTGCAATTGCCTGAGCTATCCATTTACCCCACTGTGTGAATAACTTTTCAAGTTCTGGCCCTGCTTCTTTAAAGTATTTAATAATACCACCTACAGCAGCTTTAGCAATTTTGTCCATCGCGCTAATAAGTGGGTCCATGGAGCCCTCAAAGTCAAGCTTTCCTGCCTTGTCAAAAAATGTCACAAAGCCATCGCCAAGTGCATTAAGATTTTTGGTCATATCAGCTATATCTTTATCAGACAAAGAAAGTACGTCCTTGATGGCACCGCTTGCTTGTTCAATTGCTGTAATAGGAAGTTGTCTAGCAGTCTTTTCGCCCTGGAGTCCTAATTTAGCCATTACTGGGGTTAATCTAGTAATGGCACCCTTAAGTGCTCTGTCAAATACATCAGACGTTGTGATTGCGCCATCTCTAACAAGCGAGAGATCACCCTCAAGCTCTTGCATCGCATCCTTTGGTGAAAGCGTCTCAACCCCTTCAAGCGCTTTTGTGATCTCCGCGATCTCCTCAGGGCCAGCGCCTTCTGCAAACATACGCTCAATGGTGGGTATATCCAAGCCGGGTAAGACATCCTTGATCAGGTCTTTACCGTAAGCGCCCATCTGACTTATGTCAAGTCCTGTTGATCTAAACCACTGTTGTAATTGCATCAACGCGCCGCCCGGATCGTTCTTGGCAGCAAACATCATCTCAATCGGGTCTAAAACACCGCCGAAGACAGACTGTAGTGTCGCAGCAGATTCTATTGACCGATCGAAACCGTCAAATCCACTCATCATCGATGAAAGCTGTTCAACACTCATTCCGATCTTGCCGATCGCGCCTGCTGCCTTCGCTGCGTTCTTGACAGATAGATTTGCAAACTTATCAGAGTCTCTTATGAGTGCGGACATTGCTTTTGCCATGTCTTTGGACGATTTACCTGTCGTCTTCTCAAGAACCTTGGCATAGGTTGCCATCTCTAACATCATGTCACTATTGACTTCGCCCGTGCGAGATAGATGCCGCTCTTGCAATTCAGCCATTTCTGCTGTTGTTAAACCCATTCCCTGTGCGAGCATTCGATTATTAAGTAAGGACTCAGCCGCACCCTTATTCAGCATTTGATAGGAGACCAGGCCCCTGTCACCAAATGATTCAAGATGAGATATAAAGTTCTCAAAAGTCCCGAATGTCGTCGTGTAAGCCCGATCTGTAAGATCTGTCTGGCTATCATACATGTGCTTGAGTTCTGTGACATTCTCCATCAAGAACTTTGTCATGTCATTAGTGTGTGTTTCTGTCGCTCCAAGGACGTTACCTCCGACAGCGTCTTGAATTTGAGTATAGGCACTCATCAGGTCGCCGCCGTATTTGTCCAAGGTCGCCTTAGCCGCCAACATCTTTTCATCGGTCATGTCTTTTCCAGCAGCCAGACCTGCTGCCCATTCATCTTTGGCGGCTTTGACTGCTGCAAATATGCCCAATTTACTTTGTTTTGCTTGACCCTCCATCTGTTCAGACTGACGACCGATTTCTTCTGTCATCGATCCGTGATCACGGGCCGTCTTACTGAAAGAGTTGCTTAAGTCCACACCCTGCTTTCTTAGCATTGCGTCAACACGCTCACCTGCATTAGACGCTGACTCAAGACCATCCTTTAAGACAGAGTTTATAGACTGGTGTAACACTGCTTGATCACGCAAAAGTCCTTGCGTGACTTTCAACTGAGAGTTGATCTTTTTATAGATCGCAGACTGCATGCCTGGTGTATTCTTGTCAGCCATTAGACACTAACCTCACACTATAAATATACACAAGAAAAGTTTATCTTAGAAATGCTTCATACCCTTTGGTCGTGACGGTCTAGATGTTACATCTTCCACAGACTCAGACATGGCTGCACGCCTGTTTTCAAACTCTCTTGTAAGTCTATCGATAAACCAGTTTCGATATCTAATTGGCATGAGCCTACAATCTGAGTAACTCATACCAAGGTAGTACTGCAAAATAAACGTGTGTTCTAAGAACGTTTCTTTGGCACTAATCCCTAGGCCAAAAAAAGTTGGCTCCCATTGGGAGCTCGACCTCCGAGGTCTCGCCACAGCTATCACAGCTCATCCAAGACTTCATTTCTATACCGGGCTCGTTTGCATCCATGTATGCTCTAAGTTTTCTAGAATCTTGAGCGGGCATCCTATCAACAAAAATATTGATCTTATTTTTATCTGCTATTCCATTAACTGACACGACTGATCGCGCTAGTCGAGAAGTTACCAAGCTGTCGCCTTGCATACCTGGGATTGCAGCCTTTTTTCTCTCAGCAATAATGTTCATCTCTTCTTCGTCGTTACCTGTTAGAAACTTAAAATGAACTTCTTTCTTTGTGACTGGGAGTGTAAATGCGAATCTATTCTCACCTGGAGATACCGGATCAATAGTTAACCGTCTAATTGGTAACTCACCTAAATTAAAGTTTTGTTGACTCTTAATGTCACACGCGGGACATGTAACGTCTGCACGATAATCTACACCATATCCTGTAACTCTAACTGCAACCATCAGCGCATTACGATCACCAGTAAGCATGTCACTAACATTTACTCCCGGATCTAAAATACAAGATTGTAATAAAGATGTTATCACCGTACCCTTCTTGATCAATGCACGCGATGTCAAGATATCTTCTTCCTTTGCAGTCATTGCTTTTATATCAAGCATTGTCTTATTCGACAAGGGAGAGCTTGGATCATAAACTTTACCCTCAGATGGTAAGGGAACAGTCTCAACAGGTATTTCCCACCCAAAATCATCTCTCATAACATCACTCTTAGGAATCCCAGTTTGTCCCATAGCTTGGGCACCAAAGATTTCATTTTTTCTCTTAGACACATTTACTCCAGTTTCTATTAAAAATTATAGTTGTCAATAAAGTACATGTAAAATAAAAAAGCCTCTCAGAGAGAGGCTTTAAATGATAAAATAGGAAATTTAGAATTGTAAGACGCAGTTATCATATCTAAGTGTCATAGCAACTGTCATTGGTGCTGATTCGTCTTCATAAGTAAGTGACTGATAATCAACTGATGTGATTTGTGCACCCTTTATATCCCAAAGCTCAACAACTGTCCCCACAGGATCTAGGAGTTTAATTTGACAATCTCGCTTATAGAAATCAGCATAACCAGTACGAGCTGACACTGTTTCTTGATGGGTTCTAATCCATTCCATTACTTGCTGTGAAGCAGAAGGAGCGATTGGGTCATAAAGTGTTACATCCATCGTGTTGAAAGTCAGCCTTCCTGCGATGTATCTTTTTGCGTTAATAAACGGAATTTCTTGTTCAGCAATTGACATCGAGGGGCGTGCTGCAGTTTTCATAAGAAATGCGTCAATACCTTCAATGGCAAATATCCACCTAAAAACTCTTTTTGGTTCAAATTTGTTAGGTAGCATATCCTGAACTGATAGTGTCTCTGCCATGTTATAAATCTCCTAAGATTCTTTCTTCTATACTAAGTATATCAAAGTGTTATTGTATTCCTAAAGTTTAAGCACCAGAGCCTGCATTAGTTACAACGAAGTCAAGTGCAATAAATTCGATTGTACGTGTCGGCTGAACGTAAATCTTTCCTCTAATTGTGTTATTCTCAACATCTGCCTGTGTTGTCGTTGAGCTATCTATGATTACCTTAAATCTTTCAAGACCATTTTGCTCCTGAATACCCTGTAGAATTGGGTTAACAAGTGCGTTAAATTTATCTAATGTTGTTTGTCTGTTTGGTTCAAACAGAAGTGTGTTTGCAACAGCTCTAACGTTTCTTCTAATTTCTATAAGCAGACGTCTAACATTAACCCTATCGAGTGCTGATGCTGCAGCAAGAAGGGTTTTCTGGCCGAAGACCACTAAACCCGTGCCCGGGAAATCTGTAATTGGATTAACGTCAACATCGTAAAGATCATCAAGGTTTGATCTCTTAAGTTCCACGGATGCTCGTTGTGCATCATTTAGTGCACCTCTGCTAAATCCTGCAGGAGCAAACCAGGGATGACCAATTGCATCATTCAGCGCGAATGCTCCTAGTACAGCGACTGATGGCGGTACTTGAATATTTGTACCAACACCCGGATCTCTTTGAATGACATCTGGGAAGTACGCAGCGGCAAAAGACGTATCTAGCGCTCTATTCGTAAAGTCTGTAGTTGTATTCTTAACGTGCACAATCTGTGCAGATGACGTAACAATAGTGTTAAGAGTATCGCGCTCCTCGATGTCCATGATGTAAAGTGCATCAAATCTACTCTCGACGGAATCGATCGCATAATCTGTAATTCCTGTATCTCTCATTCCTGGGATTGTAAGAAGCTTGATTGACACGTCAGATGTGTTACCCATTATGTCGATAGCTTTTCTAAATGATGCAACTGTAGGACCTGACGTTGCACCTTGTGCTGTTGCGTCATCCATTTCTCTAACTGCTGCTGCATTAGTTAGCTTCATCTTGTCTTTATTGAATAAGTTTGTACCGTCAAAACCACCTTGCAAGAAGAATGTAAACTTAGCGTAGTTTCTATTTCCTGCAGACTTGAGATCATCAACTTTGAAAGCTCGGGTCTTGTTAGTTTGATTCGCAGTGATATTCCCTTTTCTATTATATGATGCACTTAACCAGTAAGATGGATCTGCAAGTGTATCTGATCCTGTCCTAACTTGAATTTTCTCTAATGTGAACTTGTTGTTGTTAAACCTATCTGAATCGAATATTACGCCACCTGAGTCGGCTGTACCCGCATTATTTCCGACTGAGAAGTCCTGATCTGATCCTTCAAAGCGCGGGAAGAACTTTGCGTATGTTCTCATAGACTGATTAAACAACGCAACCTTGTTAGGTTCTGTAATGTCTTCCTTATTGCTAAACTGCACACCCCAGTAAAACGACGCCTTTGCTCGTTTTGTCTGACCAGAGCCAAGCGCAACAGTTTCTCTGAATGGGATGGGAGGCTCAACTGCTCTATTGAGATTTACCATTTTACCTTGAATATCTTCTGAGCCTACAGGGTTGACTCCTGCAAAGTTTAGTACACCCGTAACTGGATGAAGTTGTGACGAACCAGATGTTACCATATGATATGGGCCACGGAAACCCATGGGAAGACCTTCGTCAGGAATTTCAGATTTCTTGAGTGCAGTGGACTGCTTAATTCTAATAAGTCTTGAATTGTTTGGATAATCACCTTCAACTATAAGCTTTTGAGCACCTGAGTTTGCATCAAAATTATAGTAAGCTTTTTGATCACCCACGACACGTGCGATAAACCTTCCTGAAGTAGAGTCTAAGTCAACTCCTCTAAACGCTTCTAGCACAACAGGTAGTTCATCTGTGTCATCGAATCGTCTGACTACTAAATCGAATGATCCAAACTTTTCTGTATCTGAGTTGGTTTTCTTAATATTTTCAATTGATATCTTAAATCTATCAGTTGAGACACGCCCATCTGAGAGTGCTTCAACTCTAAATACATCATATGGTGAACCACCAAAGTCCTGTGAGATAACATACGGTGAAAATGCTGTAGTGTATCTACTTTCAAAAGACTCGTAATTCGGACGAGTTGAAGCGCCGCTATTACTATTAAGACTTCCTGATCCGTGTGTCAAGAACACAGCATCATTGTAAGGAGTGGTTCCGCCATCATCAGTAGAGCCTGGATTGAGTACTCCTGCACCTGTCACGACAGCTAGCGCTGGGTGAATATCATAGCGACCGTAAAGATAGTGACCTGCTTCTTCTATTTTAGTTGAGTCTGTATTAAAGATGTTTCCAAAATAATTGGGATTTCTCATATCTAATGATGCTGTGACAACACGTGGGTATAAAGATGAACCCTTGTGGCCGTTCAGGAGCATGACAAACTCTTGACTACCCAGCTTAATCGATCCTGTCAACCCACCACGCATACCGTCGTTTCCTGTGTAGCGATGGGTAGCGTTGTACGGGGTGCCCTCTTTGGTGTGACCTAATCGTGAGCTTGCTGTCAATGTAAGTGCGGGTGCCGAGCTGTCGGCTGTATAGTTTCCAGATAAACCTAGTGTGACACCAGAGGGCGCCATAAGTATACCACGGATAATTGGCACTGCGTGATTATTTTCGTAACCCCCAGTGAATGCACCGTTTGTAGCTACAGTATTACCACCGATAGAAACACTGGCTAGATCTGATGTTATAGTCCTGTTCCCGGTTGCACCAGCTGTGGCTTGAGTAAGAGTTAACGTATAAGGGTCTGAGCCGCCAACTGAACCCGCTGAGATTTTGGCGGAAAGTGAGCTTGCTGCAATTGCAGTTTTTAAGTGATCTGCTCCGTGCTTGGTACCTCCACGACTAAAGTTTGTCCCATCTGTTGTCCCATCCGTACAGGTGAATTCCACCGAAGTGCCATCTGTTGCCACAATGGTAATTGTATCATCTGCGTCCGGTGCGTTATTAAATGTAATCGTGACAGTAGCAGCTGTTGCTGATGGTGTGTTTACTTGAATCCCAGCTTCTGAAAATATTGTACTTCCATTTGACTCAGACATGAATGCGCCGAGGAAGTATGTTCTTCCTTGCACACCACCGCTGTTAGCATACGGGTTTTCGTTAACAACCCCATTGGCTTGAACCTGTTTCGCGCCTACAACAAAGCCGGCATTCGTTACTTTTCCTGTTGAGGAGCTTTTCTTCTTGCCATCACCCGCGCCTAAAACACGTATATAGGTGCAAGAAGCAGCATTTTTCAGCCACTCGTTTACAGCAAGTGGGCCAAATTTTTCGCCATCAGACGCGCCAAAAAGACCTGTAAAATCTGAATAGCTACCAACTGTCACAGGCACAAATGCAGGTCCATCATCAGCAGTACCAATGACTCCTGCAGGTGTCCCGACAGGAGTAACCCTTCTTGGTCCTGAAAGGTCAATTTCTCTAGTGCTTACGCCTGGGCTTCGATGTGTAAGTTCGGGCATTTAAGTTATCTCCAAAATCATCTTTAATTAATTATCATCTATACGAATTCTACACCAGCATTTGTGATGATGAAGTCAATTGAGATGAATTCAACAGCGCGAGTCGGTACAACGACTATCTTACCGTTTAATTTGTTAGACTCAATATCTTCTTGAGTGTTGTTAGTCTCGTCCATGACAATTCTAAATTCATCAATTCCTTGCTGTGCTTGTATCAGCGCAAGTTGAGGTGTTGCTAGTGCAACAAATTTATTTCTTGTCGAAGGTGTGTTTTGTTCGAAGAGAATTGTATTTCCAATCCCTGAGATTACGCGTTTAACCTCGAGCAACATTCTTCTAACATTAACTCTATCAAGCGCTGAGCGTGCTTGCTGTAATGTTTTCTGGCCAAAGATCACAAACCCTGCGTTGGGGAATGATGCAATCGGATTGATTCTTGCTTCATACAATGTGTCTCTATCACCTGCTGTGAGTCTTGCTTTCGTGTTAGCAACTGTTGACAGTGCGCCTCTGTTGAATCCTGCAGGTGCGAACCAGGGATATGAGACATTATCATTAAACCCTAATGCAGCAAGCGCAGCAATTGAAGCGGGTAATTCGACTGGATTTCCTGTACTAGCATCTGTCATGCTAACATCTGGGAAGTAAGTTGCTGAATAATTGCTATCTAGTGCTCTTGACTCAAACTTAGAAATTGTCTCTGTAACATTGACACGTTTGTCATCACCATCATATATTCTTGCTTTATCATCATCATATGATGCCATATCTAATAAGTAGATTGCTTGACTATAGTCTTTGACCAGATCCATTGTAAAATCAGTTACGTATGCGTCTCTAATACCAGGTATTGCAAGAATGTTGACACGTGTTGTCATTGGGTCTAGCATGATCTCAGAAGCAGCACGATATGAGGCAACTACATTATTATCTTTGCCGCTTCCAATTAGCATGTCGCCGCTTAGACCAATATCAAGCGCTGTGTTAACAGCAGGTCTAACAGCTGTAGCTTTTCCGCCGGTGTCGCTAGAAGATGCCTTATCATTTAAGCGAGCCATGTCAGTGTCAAGGATATTGACACCGTCGAAACCACCGTAAAAGATATTAGTAAATTTGGTATAGTCAGAGAATTTATTGAACTCAGTAGACGATGTCAGTGAAGCCAACGTTCCAAGTGTAATTCTAAAAGTACTACCAGAATTTACTGTATAGTATCGCTTATCAACTTTGCCGTTTCTCATATACGCTGCTTCTTTCATGTGATCAGGTGCTGTACCCGTCATCTGGGCAACAACAAGAGAAGCAAGATCAGAATCTTCTGGATCTGACCCGCAGAAGTTGAGGAATGCAACCTTTGTCAGAGAGAACTTATTGTTACAGAAAGCATCTGCACCAGACCCAGTAACCATCGTGCCTGCTTTTGGTAGTCCTAAGAATTTCGTATAAGACTTAACAAGATTGTTGGTTTCACCACCAGCATTTACATTCAAGAGCGAGTTGTCAAGTGTACCTGTTCTTGGGATACGTGTTGTCTTAATGCCCCAATAGTATCGACTGTCAACAATCTCATTAGTGCCTGGCTGACCGTAAGGAGCATTAGCAATCGTTGTTGAGACGTTGCCTCGGGTCACCTTGAATGTCATTGGCACGGGCGGTAAGATTGATCCAGTCAGTTCACCTGGGTGAACTCCGTCGCCTGCATGTTTTCCGTCAGCAGATCCTGACATCATTGCAAACCTTCTTCCTAAGCCTGCACCTAACGTTTCTCCGTTCGCTGGATCAAGTAATTTTGTGCTTGAATCTGTGAGCGTGTCTGATGTCTTCAAGACAGGTAAACCTCTAAAACCGAATGGAAGCGCATCAGCAGGCACAAGACCGTCTTCAACAGCAGAGTTCATAACAATTCTTACTCGTGTTGACATGTTTGGGTGTTTACCTGTTGTCACAAATCTACGCTCAGAAGATGACTCGGCATCAAAATTGAATACAACCTTTAAGTCACCGACTTTCTTTCCAATATAATCAGCACTATTTGGATCTAATGTGCACTGCGAGTATTGCTCAAGAATTTGTGCCCCAGTATCTGTATCACCAAACCCACGAACAAGCACTGTAAACGTACCGTACGAATTTTTGGGATCAGTTGATTTTCTAACGTTTGAAATTGAAATCTTAAACTTAGTGTTGACCGCTGCGCCATCAGAAATTGTCTCAAAGTGGAAAAGATCGTACTCTGTATCACCGTAGGGTTGCGAGATGAACGATGTCGTTCTTGCACCGTTATAACGCGTATCAAATCTTCCGTACAAATCCCTAAATGCAGTTGAAGATAAACCCGCGCCGTCGTCTGTATTTGCAGAGCCCGAAACTATAGCAACTGCACCTGTCTGATTAGATACTGTTGCCAACTCATCCTCAACTGCGAAGTCTGCATAGAGAAGGTGATTTTCTCTTTGAAATTGCTCAGGATCAGTGTTTAATATATTTCCAATATACATGTCGTCAGAAGGATCTAGCGATGCTGTGTATATTTTTATTCCGACACGTTGTTCATCATTGTACTTGTACTTGCCTGTTCCCCCTGCACTGGTTGACAATACTAGCTTAAAACGCTTGTACATTGAGCTTCCTGCAGTTGATCCCACAGAGCCCGTTAAGAGGAAATGGTCTTCGTCTGCTCCCTGGTCAGCAGGATATACATTTGTATCAAGTATCTGGAAGCAAGATCCTGTTGGTGTAAAGAGCATTGCTCTAACAAGGTTTACCTTGCGGGATGCACTTTTATCATTTGCTGGGAGTATTCTCTGGGAATCTACAGAAAAGCTGTCATTCTGGTAAAATATAGGGTAGCCTGCATCAGATGACTCAGACACATAATGTCTTGCAACAATAAACTGTACGGCACCTGCGTAGCCATTTGAATTACCAATTGCAGTTCCTGCACCATCTGTTGTGCCGCCCTTGACAATAAAACCTGCACTTTTAACAATGCCTGCGTTACGTGTGTTGACAAAGTCTGTGTTTGTCTCGTTCGTTCCTGCACCTAAAACTCTAATGTAAGTTAGTGCTGTTCTATTCTTGAGGAATTCATTGACTGCGTAAGGCCCAAACATTGTTGGGTCAAGAGAACCAAACCTCGCCTCAAAATCGGCTACAGAGCCAATAGTAACGGGTATAAATGCAGGGCCCGTCTCTGCTGTTCCAATTACACCTGCTGGAACACCGACGATCTCCTTTTCTCTCTGAGATAAGTCAATCTCTCTTTCAAAAAATCCTGGTGATCTGAAAACCTGTTCAGCCATCGAGTTATCTCCTAAAAAACACTTTATGCACTAATAACTATCAGATACGAGATCAAATGTCTAATCTTGTGACTGATCATTTAACGTTTCTAAATCAACAACAATTAGTGAGCTTGCAACTGTCTCTCCTCGTCGCTGATTCCTAGTTTTCACTCGACTATAAACAGTCTTTTGTTCTCCTGTAAAAGGATTTTCTATCAACTGCTTAAGCTCAGTGCCTGTTTCACCTCTTGCCAATGGTAAATTTCCTGTCTTATCTAATAACTCAACATCACTCAGTATGAATTTTTTACTCGCATCTTTTCCAATCTCCTCTCCTGTGACAGATGATTTTGATGTCTTAACTGCTTGTGTAGAAATTTGATCTATTCCAAATTCAATTTGAGGTGCTGTTAGATATCTTCTAAATGGATTTTTCATGCCGTCAATTCTGGTTGCTAATAGAAAACCAGGCACCTTAACATTAAAAGTATATCTAATAATTCGTTCATCATTTGTAAAGTCAGTAAAGTTATCACCGGGTGAAAGTTCACTTTGAAATAATGCTGAGAACTCATATCCCTTATCAGTTGCTATTTTAAATCCCTTTTCTTGACCATCGAATTGTGCAATTAAACTTTCTATAAGTTGATTCATATGCACTGTATATTGTGTCCAAAATGTAATTTCATAGTTTGCAACAATAAATTTAGGATAAGGTACAGTAATAATTTCAAAAATATTATTTCCTAAATTGCTCTCAAGTAGTTGTCCTGACGTACTATCTCTAAGACTTAAATTATTGCTATTTCGTCTTGATGCAACTGTGCCTGGCAATGAAGTATTTCCTGGAAAAACTGATTGATCTGCAAAATTAGCACGCGTAGCTACATTTTTTTGACTTTTTAACTTCAGTCTATTTACAATATTTTGGTAATCTCTGTCCGATTTATCAAGTCTACGCCTTACGACATAACCATCTTGATCTCTATTTGCTATGGGTGAACCCAGCCCATCTTGACCCGGACTAAAGTTTATTGAGTTTCTTTTTATTGCAATAATTGGTAAGATCAGTGCATTATTCTTGTCTCTAACGGGCGGTGCACGTCTTGTCAAAGCAAAACGCTCACCTGTAGAAAATACAACGGGTACTTTTTTAGGAGTGCTGTTGACTTCAATAGAGAAAGACAAGCGCTTGTCAAATAAGTTAAATAGTGCGCGGTCTAAGTCTTCAATTCCGCACGGAGGAATTTCAAAATCTGTCGGTACATTTGTACCTTTTAGTGGATCTTCTATACCTGCTGCCATACTACCTCCTAACAATCATCCCCATAGAAAGATGAGCCTACGCCGGTGTCGTCACCGTGTGGTGAAACTTCAGCAGGCTTACCTGATATTGGTTTTTCAAGTACACCTCCTTGCTGAAGTGATCTAACATCTCCTGTTGTTCCTTCTCTGTTCGTTGAGTAACCTCTTTGTTGAACAAATGTATTCTGTACTGCTTCTGGATCTGAGTATTCTTCGCCATATGGGCCGAATACCTTTGATATAAATTGACCTTTTCTTGCTTGACGGCCCGTAATAGTTGTAAATCCTTCATGTTCGACTTGACCATAGATTAAGTCACTGTCAGGTGCTTGTATGATTTCAAAAAATACTGTACCATAACTAAAAAAGTCACCCTCATTGACAGATATTTTCTTATCTATTAAATCCCTTTGTTGGATATACACTTCAATTGTAAAAAACTCTTCAAAGCCAAATTCGTTTGCACGAACTTCCTGCGGATTATATTTGACCAGTGCATCTAAACTAATGGGATTATCAAACACCTTTTCTGGCGCTTCTTCGTAGATGTCGTGAACGCGTGTTTTTATTTGTGATATCGGAAAATAATATATTTTTTGACCAATGACATCTTTAACAATTTCTTTGCCAATATCATTAATAAAATTAATTTCACGAGGTGTAATGAAGAGTCTTGCCATTAGTGTCTACTACCCCATGAATATTGCTTTGCCGTTAGGCATCGGTACAAACTTCAACTGCTTCTGTATTGATTCAGCTCGTGTTGCTGCTGTCTCAATAAGTTTATCATAAGTTAATGTTTCAAGCATTTCTTTTAGTTCTGTCTTTAGTTTTGTCTGGTCTTCTCTTCCTTGGGACACTAAGTCTGTTCCATTAAGTGTTAGTTCTGATCCTGGGACGGGGATGCTTCCAAACTTAGAACGCACAAGCCCTAATAACTCTTTACTTAGTGACAATGTAAATTGTCTTATCCACTGGCGCCCGATTGAATTGACTCTATTGTATCTTAAATTCCCAAAAGGAATATTTGATAGATTTGATACACCGTGGATCGTATCATCTTGATAAGCAGGATTCAATGGGTCTGGATGATACATAACTCGAAGCCAAAGTTTTGATGGGTCTTGTTGTGTTGGTGTGGGATAAACCCTAAGGCGGGTGCCGATAAGTTTGTACGAATAATTTGATCTACGAACTCTATTTGATAAATCAAGCTGGCCCGCTCTAAGCACATCTTCAAATACAGGTAATACATAAAATATTGTCTCTGGAGTAAATGACTCAAAACTAAACTCGTTGTTAAGATAATTTACAGCTGATGTTGTATCAAAAAATCTATAAGCAGCTTGTGGATTAAAGTGAAAGACTTCACTGACTTTTAGCTTAGTTTTACGGCCAGCTGTTGTATTAGATCCTGAATTAAAGATTACGTCGCCGGCTCCGTTTTTAAGCTCTGTATATATGTCATAGTCTTGCCTACCTTTTTCTAACTGTATTGAACCTGAGATCATGTCATACGATCCTCCAATACCTGCTTCCATCGCATAAGGCTCAGCAAATCTATTGAGATATTCTAGATTTTCTCTAGGTAGCCTCTGTTCAGACCCTGACAAGAAACTCCCTGTAGGCATTCCTAAAAATTGCACCATTTGAGACTTCGCTTGGTATTGATTTAGAATTGAGCCGTATTCAAGCGCAGCCTCTTCAAACGTTCCCCATATTTGCTTTTTTGTAAGCTCAACAGACAAGATATCATCACCGAGCTTTCTCTTAACAAAAGTGACAACTTTATCAGCTTCGTTTTGAAAATCAGCTTCATTATCAAAAAAACCAAACGGCGTAGGATTTGTTGTGTTCTCAAAGTTCGCCATGCGAATCACACCTTCTAGACAGTAGTACAAACATAAATATTGACTTGCAGACGAAGTGATAAATTCTCAAGACTTGTTTTCTTGATTTGTGATATTAAATAAGTCAGCTAGTTAAATCAATAACAGCATTCTTTTTTTTTAAAAAATTATAGTCCACCGAGCACAGTTATTGCGACCAAGCCTGGAATACGCTCTCTTACATATACACCCGAGAACAGTGCATTTGCACGGCCGCCAACGTATGAAATTGCTGCTTCCATGTGACTGCTAATTTGTGGATTTGAAGCCATCTCAGATGTCACCACAAGCAACAAGACACCTGTCTGTATGCTACCTCTTGGAAGTGGGCATGGAGACTTCTGGAGACAATTCTGATAAATCTGTGCACCTAAATTCGGATCAGTCGGATCTTTAATAACACTTGTTCCGACAAAGATTCGACCGTCTGTATTCAAGCACCGCTCTAGATCCTTTGAATCAAATGTCTGAACAGGTGAGTGCTCTGAAGACAGCTTGAGAACTTGGCCTATAAGTTTTGCAAAACTCTTATTAGCAGATGGGTACATCCCTAACATTCCCATTCTACCTCTTAGCAATTGTAATTGGCGCTCGTTGTCAATTATAATGTGGGGCGAGCCTTGGACGTCATTCTTTGTTGACTCGTAGTTTGCTTTTATTGTTGGGTTTAAAAGCTCTTGTGCTGTAGGCGATGTTACAACGTATATAACTCTACCGCTTGCTTGAACTGACTTAAGATACCTGTTGAAACATCCATCAAGTGCGTGACAGGCGCTACCTGTTCCTCCACCGCCGCCTGCTAGAACAAACAACCAGTCTACTTGACCAAATCTTGTGCGAAGTCTATCCTCAACAAAAGCACCATTATCTTTAAGGACTTGCTTGCCTAATTGAACATCTTTACCTACACCGTCAGCACCGGGAAGTAATAAAAAGTGCTTAGGGTCTAAACCGTCTGGTTGATCCTTGGGTGTTGTATTAACAACAAGCGTTTTATTAAACCCGATGTCAAGGAATGCTTTTGCCATCTTTCCACCGCCGCCGCCGATGCCGACGAAGCCGACTGACAGAGATGACTTAGCTGTGTTTTCAGGTAATAAGTTGCTAACACCTGTCTCTACAGACTCATCGTAGTCTGACACAAAATCAAAATCATCATCATCTTCAACAAGGGGCGCGACGGCTTGAGGTTGGTAGCTCAATGAGGGTGTCGGGGGTTGTTGGGCCACAGGCTGGACAACTGGCGGTGGTTGGACTGGTTGAGGAATAGTCTGGGCCACTTCAGTTTGTACTGGTGGTGGTTGTACTGGTGTAGGTGCTGCAGACGCTGGGTCTGCTTGAGTCGAAGGCGGAGCCGGTTCAGGAATGGCTACTTCTTGCTTGCCCTCTTTTTCCTGGTTTTCGAGAAGTTCTCTCAAATGTTGTCTTTGTGCCTCTTTATAAAAGTCGTCGTTTGCCATGTTGCTCTCTTTATTTTTTGATTTTGCTAGGCTTTTCTTTACAGTACTAGCCATTGGTCACTCTCTTATATTAACACATATAAATATTTGATAAAATAGCTTATTTTTTGAAATAAAGAAAAGCCCGCACAATGTGCGGGCTTTAATTTTTATCAGCGTAGTACTAAATGGCCTAGCTAAAAGGTGTTGCCACTGTACCGCTGGCTTGTACAAGTCCGGAGACATGCCAATCGGTTCCGGAAACGCAGACCAATTCAATAACACCGCCGCCTTTTACGCCGCCGGTGGTTGTACCATTCAATGTTATAGTATCATCATTGGTGCCGTCAGGCTTAAAGATTGCAATTCCCGTACCTTCTTTGTAATTAACAATGTGCCCTGAAAACAATTCATCAGTTGCCGCAGTAGCAATCGTAATTGTATCACTAGAGAAATCAAGTTGTTGGACAATTGTATATCTTAAGCCGGGGGCAGCTGATGGAAGTGTCACATCGCACCCGTCGTCTTTGTTGATATACAATGTTGTTCCTGACTGCGCAGCAGTTAATGAATAAGTTGCTGCAGTTGTAGTTACAGAACCTCTAGATGTGGGAAGCTGGTATACAGGTGACTCAACATAGACACCGGCACCAGTTTGCTGAACCAGACCCTTGCTGTCGGTTATATTTACTTTTGGCATAATTATTCTCCTTTATAAAAAATGAGTGTCCACAAGATTCCGACACGACGGTGGGTTCGTCTTTATGCTATGTGCCGGGCCTACTGATAAATATAGACTATGTCGGATCTTTAAAGGAGTATTTAAACTTTTCTATAATTTGACCGAAAGTACTATCAATAGATTTCCTTGATTCATCTGTATAATAGTCAGAATAGTGCATTGGACTCTTTCTAATACTGGACTTAAGTCTAGGTAGACTAACTCTTCTCATTGATAAATTATCGCACACTTGATCAAAGTCTCTCTGAAGATTTTCAAACCTTAAGACTCGATTCATGTATCCGTCTTGATAGAACTCCATAGCAACTTTGGAAATGTGGTCTAGCATTTGAACACTTTTTGGAAATCCTAGCTGATCGACTGTCTCCTCTTCAAGCTTTAAAAATGATGAAAATTTAGTCATCAGTGTTCTCTTCGAGTCATCCGGACTGGGTTGCATCCATCGGGTCCTCTCAAAGTCTGATAAAGTTTCAGTTACTGTAGCACCTGTTATTGGAGAAATAAGCTCATATGATGAAAAGCACCACCAAAAATACGAAACAAGAACATCCCATGGGTTTCTAACTATGGTAAACCTATAATATGAATTACAATCTTGAAACTTATCAGATAAAGACTGAAAAGCAACGGGAGACGCGTGAGAGTCAAAAAGCCTTCTTTGCCATGTAATTTCATTTGACTCTCTAATAATATCATCTGTGATCGGCGGGTCTGTTAAAACTCCTGATCGCTTCTTTAGAATAAGATATCTCTTTGCATCCTCACCATAAAGAGTTATAACCTCTGTACAATTTCTAGAAGAGTAGTCATACAAGTTGCTATTGACCTCATTGAGATAATCAGATCCTGTAATTATATCCTCTGGTCCGCATTCAGGAATTAGGGCAACTTCAACACTTGACCCTGCAACCTTAATGGGTTTAAAAAATATAAACTTTTTCTTATGAGATATTATCATCTTTCCCTAGATAGATTATAAGATCAAAATATCAATAGTTTATAAAAAAAAGGGGCGGCTCGAAAGCCGCCCCTTAGGTGTCTTGTCTTCTAATTAGATTAGATGACGTTCATATCCATAACTGTAACTGTACCGTAGAAGTCATTTCTAACCATCTTCTTACCGTATCGAGTCATCACGCCCTTACGGGGTGTGAAATCCTCTGGTGCGAAGATTGTAGGAGTGACGATGAGCGGTACATAAGGAGCATAGACATAGCCTGTCTCCAAGTAACTTCCGCCCTTGTAACCGACGAGGACCTTATTCCGTGGGAAGTAGGGATCCTTGTAGACTGTGAAGCGGTTACTCAACGTACCAACCGGAGAAGCTCCGAGCTGGAAGGGGGCACCGACCTGACCGTCGCCGTCAATCTTAAGACTTGGCTTATAGAGCACAGAAGCCTCGAAGATTGTTGCAACTTCGGGAGAGCAAACGATGAAGTTAGCGGAACCACGAAGTGTCTTTCTGTGGATCTCGTTAGCAACGTCGATAATGGTCTCAACGAGAGTCTCGTACCATTCGCGGACTGTACCCGTGAAAGCGGGACCAGCAGCAAGTGTACTTGATCTCTCAACCTCAGTTCCGTCAGTCTTCTTAACGAACTTACCAGGCATACGGCTCCAGTAGTAGTTAGCACCACCGGCCTCGACGAGTAGGTCGTTAAGAATCTCACGATCGATTTCTAGAGCGATCTGCTCGGAGAGGATCTGTGTAAGCTCAACCTCAGCGTCAAGGCTGTGATAGGCGTTAAGATCCTGAGCAAGCTCTGGAGACCAGCGAGCACGGAGCTTACGAGTCTGAGCTGTAACCGCGATGCTTTCGATCTTGATGTCGATTTCAGGAATTATGGGTGAAGGTGAAGTAGCGAAGTTAGATTCGAAACTTGGAATGGTAAGAGTTGAGCCGTCATCAGAGTCAACGTTAAGGTTGGCTGTGAGTGCGTATGAAGCAGATAGACTATTTCTATATGCCGCATCACCATTTCCGGCCTGAGCGTTATCGTAAACATGACCACCAGAAACAACAGTCAGCAGAGCTGCATTTGTATCACCTGGGCTAACAAGGGGATCAGCTGTGAACTTGTCATTCACAAATGTTCCGAGCTGGTTAAGCCTACGAACGTTAACGATGTTTGTACCACCCTGAATCTCTCCCATGGATGGTGAGCACTTAACTTCAGAAGCATTTCCAAGATAGATGGAGACATCCTTAGCAGCACCGGTGTCCATATTAGCGAACTTAGTTGATGTAAAAGAGAACACGTGGAACTGGAAACCACCGCTAGAGCGGCTAGCAGAACCATCCTCAATGAGCTGAGTAATCTGAGGATCGAACTGAAGAAGCTTTCCATCAGTACCTGTAGCCATACAGTAAGAACCAGCTGTGAGTGTGGTTGTTGTTGAACCGCCGCTGTTGAAAGCGCCTGTTGCCAAAAGTGTCAAACCAACAGAATTGGTGTGAACTCTAGTGTATGTGGAGCCGACAAGGTCGTATTGACCACCGACTGCCAGTGAACCAGAGCGGACGCCCTTACCAACTGGTGAGTTGTAGATAGAGTCACCAGCTTTATATGTAGCTGCTCCGGATTCACCTGTGGTGCCAGGAGTTGTTCTAGTTCCAGCACTTAGACTGGAGTCACCACCGATATTAGTACCGTAGGTGTAATCCAGATAAAAGAGCAGACCGGAAGGCAGGCTCATGGGCTGAATGGAAACAAGCTCGTTTGCAACCAGGCCGCCGAATACACGACGAACGATTGGGAAAGCGATGTTGGTGAATCCACGAATGTCACCGGAGTCTGTAAGAGCACCGGCACCTGTAGAAAGTGAGTTAGACTCACGAAGAAGCTGAGCTGCTTGGTTTTCGAGCATTCTCGACATGTTTTCTCTACTGTGGTCACTAAGACCACGAAGAAGACCTGTTCGAGTCCACTTTTCAACCAATCGCATGCCTTCAGCACCTACGTTTCTGTTACGGATACCCTCCGTAAGCTGATTTAGTGTGAAAGATTTTGCCATTTTTATTTTTCTCCTTAGCAGTTTATCTTTTGTTACTTAAGCCCAGCGAGTTTAGCCCAGCGTGTAACCTCAGCGGCACCTGACTCTGTCTGTGTAGATCCAGGTCTTGTTACCCTTGAGGAAGCGCCGAGAGTTCTTCTCGCTGCTGACTCGGAAAGCCTATTAGGCTTATTTTTAATTGAGCCAGTCAGGCTCTTATAGAGTAGTTTTACCTCTCTTAGTGTTCTAGCACCGTCTATTGACTCAATGATAGATTTTCTTTGAGAAGGTGTAACACCCTTGTTTTGTAAAAGCTTATTAACGTAAAGAAGCTTTGCGTTAAATAAGTTCATCTCTGTCAACTGCTCACGAAGTGTTTCAACAGCACTTCTGTATTGTTTGAGCCTACCTTGGAGAGCACGATTTCTGCGGCCCTCATTTTGTAATTTTCTACGAAGCTTTCTGACCTCAGCAAGCTTATTCATAGCGGGAGGTGACTCTAGAACGTCTCCGCTACGAGAGCCGCCTCCAAAATCATCACCCTTTTTACCGGCCTTTCCGCCGTAAACATTCTTAAGTCCGGCTGATGCGCTACCGGCACCACCGAAATGAGACTCCATTGAATCTGTTCCACCCTTGGCATCATGGAGGCCGCTAGCAGCCTCAGCAAGACTTTTTCTAAGCCTTCCTATCTCAGATTTAAGCATCCTTGGGTCTATCTCATAAACCTCATCTAGAACCTCTTCTGCATCATCAACAGGCTCATCAACAGGCATGTCATCCATGTCCATGTCCATGTCCATATCCATGTCCATGTCCAGATCTAGCTCTTCTTCGTCGCCAGCCTCTTCTCCAAGTTCAAGAGATAGCTGGGCTGTACCAAGAGCTGATCCAAGAAGATCCTGAAGAGCTTCTGCATCAATATCATCGCCGAGATCCATAACAATTGCTGCCTCTCTAAGCGCAGCTTTTAAAGCTTTTTCATCCATTCTCATAGAACGTCCTTTCCCTTTTCGTGGTTCATGATCATCTTCATCTACTGGATCACCCATTTCATCATAGTGCATTCCTTCTTCTGCACCACGGCGTCGAGCGCCACTTTGATCGCCATCATCTGCCTCCTCAATAAGTGAGGAAAGGCTGTCCAGGTCGACCTCATAAAGAACATCGTTCTTATTGTTTGACATTATAGAATTCTCCATTGTAGTCTCATTTATATCTATTCTCCTAGAAGACAAACTGTTTGCTGTTTGCTTTATTTTGCTAGCAGCAGAAGTAAGCCGCTGTCTTTCAGATGCTGTTAGACCTCCGGCTGACTCCTTTAAAGCCTGGCGGACACCATCTGAAGATAGATTGATATCATCTCCTTCACCGAGAAGATTAATTAAAGAAGAAAGAGCACTTTCGTCGATGACGACCTCCTCTCCTCCAGAATCATCAGGCGACAGCAGATCAGAGATCGCTTCAGATAAAACATCTTGACCTTCTTCACTGGAAGTATCCTTGATATTATCATCTAAAAGCTGATCTTCTATAAACTGTCTAATCTTAGGCGTTACAGCCTCAATTATAGCGTTTTTAGCATTTTGCTCAGCAACATCTCTTAGTTGCTTTGCCTCTGCTATTGCTTCATCATAAAGTGACGTTGTCATTTTTAAACCTCATCCAAAATAAATATTACTGTAAGATTAAAAAAACCTATTCTATAGGTCACTATCTATCTCATCAAGTACTCTAAGAACTCTTCTTTGTTGTCTTTTAACATTCTCAAGGTCAGAAAGCCCCCCCGTTCCCTTTTCCTTGATATCAAAATAAGAAAAAGTTTCCTCATCATCATCGAATAAAGGAATCGGAGCTCTCTGAGTGCCGTAGGGTGTACTTCTCATTCCCATACTGCCTGGCCCAGTAGTCATCGATGCATCAGTTGAAGATCCACCCAAAGCGGGACCAGAAAAGCCTCCTGGATAAAGGAAGTCAAAAGAAAAGGGTGCAGGACCATTTCGAGCCTTATGAAACCTTTTCTCACTAAGTCCAGTGTGACCGTATGGTTGATTACTAACAAGTGACGCTCTATCAGCTCTATTACTTGGATCAGAGGGTGCAATTACAGAAAGAATCTTAGCAACGAAAGAATCAATATCATCATCACTCAAGACATCATCAAAAAATTCAATCTCTTCTTCTTTAGAAAAACTAACAACAGGATCTGTGTATGGAAAGTGTCCCTGTCTGGGCCTCGGTTCACCTGATCCGTCTGCTGGTGAGCGACCGGAACCTCGTAAGCGACCATATCCACCGCCAGCATTAGAACTTCTACCCGCTGCAGGATTTATGACCCCTAAGGGACCCGTTAAATCCTGCTGTGAACTCATTACGATTGACCGTCAGAGCCCTTAAATGATCTTCCCATTATATATGATCCGACTGTTAAAACACCTTCAGATCCGATACTTGAAATAGGTTCAGAAGTAACATTTGGAGATACCATCGCACCCAAGCCTGATCCAAACTCAACACCTGGATCTAGTAGCTCTCCTGCATAAGGAGCCTGATCACTTGCAAAAACGCTACCGGGACCAGGAGATGTAACATTTGGAACGTGAGGTGTTGTAGGAAGACCTCCGCCACCTGTGGGAACATCTGCTAGGTTAGGAGCATCAGAGAAGTCTCTATCAAAACTACTAAATCCCAAACCGTTTAAAACTGTTCCATCTAAGGCCAGATCAGCATAAAGTGATCTAAGGGTTTCATCTGTATACTCTCCAGAAAGTATAGGTGAACCTCCAAAAGATGCCTTAAGATTTTTCTGATTTCTGGTTCCAAATTGCTTTGGATCAGGAATACCAGGATTTACTGTAGTCTGTCTAGATTCAGCCATTTAGAGCTCCTTACTAATTTTATTCCTAAGTACTCTTCTCTGCTTGGATATTCTAGTAAGTGCTCTCTTCAATCTTGCCTCAGCAATCCGAAGGCGGCGAGCATCATTGATATTCTGAAGTGTTTGACGACTATTGGCCTTTGCAGGCTTTCTTGCACTTCTTTTAGCAGCTCTGTTTGGTCTTCTTTTTTCAGAAGCTAATTTTGAACGTTCTTCAGCTATAATCCGTTTTAATACACCGGGTGTAAGCTTTCTTGTTTTAGCCATTGGGTCTCCTAATATAACATCAATACATATCAAGCTAATTAAAAAAAATAACTAACTTAAATAAAATTATCTAAATCATCTTCCAGGCATCTTGTTAGAAAAAGCCAGCTCTGCCCACTTTCCAGCAGACTCAGAAAAGATCTCCATAGGGTCTGAAGACGCAGCTACTCTTGATGCTGTATCACCAGCAGCTGCTGTTGGAAGAAGAGTCCCAGACGGACCCTTTGTCTCGGCCCCTGACTGCTCCTGAAGTGTTGTTCTAGCTGTGTCAGCGAGTATTGAAGACAGAACAGGATCCTGTGTCATGTTCTCGGTAATTTTTTTAATATTTGACTCAAACTTTCTATTTTTAGGAAGAGAATTTTCACCTGCAGCAGATCCATAAGATATCCTGTCTAGCGATGTGGGCCTTCTATTCTGTATACGGGAAGCCTTGTTTGTAGAAAATCCTGATCTTTTAGACTCTGATAGAGTCATTGATGATTCAGTGCTTAGCCCTTCCTGTAAAATTTCGACTAAGCATTCTTTAACAATTCCCTTAAGAACAGATCTAGATAGCTTTGACATATCTTCTCCTACCAGTTTAGAATATCATTAAAAATTCTATCAATCTTATCTGTCTGAGTAAAAACTCTATCTAGATCTCTTCTTAGATTTTTTGACTCAGACATCATAAATGCTCCTGGTGTAGAGGGCTCACTCACCATATCAAAGCATATTAGCTGAAAATCCTCTTGAACAACCTGAGCTGCTCCACTGTCCTTAGTAGAGCCAACTCCTCGAGAAGAAATTCCAAGTGTCACACCAGACTCAACTAAGCTCTGAAGAATTTTTCCGGCAGGTGTGTCTAGAAGTTCAACAATTCCAACAACGTTTTCTCCATCCATGTATGCTTCTCTAACGATGTGAGAAACATTTTTTAACTCAACAACAGAGGAATCTGGGTGATCACATTCTCCTAGGGCTCTATTTTCTTTAATAAATTTTTGATAATTTAAAATCTCTCTTGAAAGAATAGACTCAGGATAAATTCTTCCATTTTGATTTAATGTATTGCACTTTTGCAATATTCCTTTTAATATTATCTTTCCACCATTTCTCATCTTGGATTCATTAATAAGACCCTTATCATAAGAAAGTGGCATCCACTCTGTCAATAACTGTAAACTATTACTCATTTATAGACTCCAGAATTTCTTTTCTAAGTCTTGAAATTGTTAAAAACCTAGAGATAGAATTATCGTCAACTTGATCAACATTTTGATCAATTATTTTTTGATTAACACCTTCTATTTTTTCCAATAGAACTTTATTATCTGTTTTTTCTCTAAGCGTCTTCATTTCATTAAGAACACTAGATTTAATTTTACTAAGCTTCTTTCTAATGGTGTCTCCCCCGTCTTCACTAATTGAAAAAACATAAGTCCTTATTATGTCTTTCTGACTCTCACTAAGGGAGTCACCATACTTAGCATTAAGCTTTTCAGCCATAATCTTGACAACAAGACTGTCGATACCTGGATCACTAAGGCTTGAAATATCCACAGGTTCTGTCTTTGACTCAAGAAGTCTTTGAACAACCTGGGATTCATATTTTATGACTCTTGATAAGTCGGCACTATCACCTGCCCTCCAGTCATTTAAAAGAGTCTGGATTGTAGCATAGCTTCTATAGTTCTTAATCTTTCTACGATAGAAGTCATCATCTTTTAAGGCATGATTAATCTCTCTTATAAGCATAGACTTTTCATGATTAAGCTTCTTTAAATCGCATCTTCTAGCAGCTTTTTTAGCTTCAGCTAAAATACCAGCAGCAATTGCAGTATCACTAACTGAAGCATTTGCCAAAGCGTTAAAGAGCCTAAACTCCCTATAGAGCTCGCTACTCTTATTAAATCTACTAGATAGAAGATCAAGTGTTTGCTGAGCCTCGTCAACCCTTTTAGCTATAAGGTTACTAGAAATATTACGTAACAAAAGCTCGTATATAATTCCAATATTTCTTTTTTTATTATGAGACTTTGTCATTAAATCATGCCTCGTCAATTGAGTCTAAGTTTCCTTCTGACATTAGGATCCCTGTATTACTTAGGTTGTTCCCAAGAGATTTTAATGTAGATCTTATCTGAGAATTCATTTTTGCATTCTGAGTTATCTTTTTATCTAAAAATTCTGATATATCATATTCACTTTCAAAAGATCCTTCTCCCATAGGATTGACGAGAGCTTTCATGTCTGATTTCATCTCTTGAGAAAGGAGCTTCATTCCATCTGGGTTGTTTATGGAGTCATTTGCCCTTTTGGTATGAATTCTCTTTGTTGCATGTCTGGCAGTCTCACCAGAATGTCGCTTTCTTCTTCTATTGAGAATAGATCTTTCAAGCTCAGTTGACTCACTATCTTCATCTTTATCATCATCCTCAATCTCTTCATCAATAGTAGACTCAGATAGACTTAAAAATTTATCAACTCTGCTTTGAGCAACTATAGGAGAGTTTTCATTTTCAATTGAAAGAAGATTGAATCCTGGATCATATTCTTTTTTTCTAATATCAGCGTCAGCCATTAAACCATCACTAGCAGACACTCTAGCATCGACTGCTGTAAGGGGGGGACCATCATCTGGTGGGGGTGGCGGCTCAGGCGGAAGGTCGCCTAATTCATCGGGCCCGCCTGCCACCTCGCTGTCTTGGCCTGGTAGTTGAATGGCTTCTAACTCGAGCTCCATAGTCTTGTCTTCAACCAATCCAGAGTTTATTTCAGATATTTCACTATCTGTCATTGAAAAAAGATTCTTTCTAATCCAGTCTTTATTGACCATTCCTGCAACATTCATGGCATTTCCAGCTATTTCAAATCTTGATCTAAAGAGCTCTAGCTTTTGCTGCTGGGCTATTGTCGACGGATTTGAAAGCTGAAGCTTAAAATCTAGTAAATCCTCACCCTCAAACCCATTAGAGAACAAGTGAATTATGGCTATCTTATTTAATTCTGCTATTACAGTTCTTTGAATTCTAGCTATCGTCCTAGAGAATCGTATGTCTTCTTGAGAAAGAGTTGCTTTTGCACCGAGACCTTCATCATAGCCTAGATAAGCTTTTGGGATTTTAAGTGCAGCAAAAAGCTTTTTCTGAATATATTCGACATCTTCGATTGCCGTTGTGTTTTGCCCGCCGGCAAGCGTGTCAATCTTTGTACCCGTATCTGATCCACGAACGGGCAAATAGTAATCTTCATCAACAGAAAGCGGGTTGTATCTTAAGTCAACCCTTCCACTATCTCTATCAACGACCTGGGCTCTCTTTAAAGTAGTCTGAACCTGTTCCATGTAGTTTGGTATTTCTTCTGGCGGGACATTTCCAACATCAACATAGAAAACTCTTCTTTCAGGCGATCTTACAATCCTATAGACTAACATAGCATCTTCTATGAGAATTAACTGTCTCCATATTCTTCGAGCTGACTCTAGAACTGATGAACCGTAGGGAAGAAATGCGTCATTTCCTAAGACTCTCATGTGTGTTACTTGCCAGTTTTCTAAGACCTGATTTCCCTGAGTGACCCACCTATACCTAACAGCCATTGGGTCATTTGGATCATACCCTTCTTCTCTTTCTATCTCATTAACAGGAATAGGATAGCCGCTGATGACACCATGCTCCGGAGAAACATCATTAAACAGAAAAAAATCACCGTACTTACAGAGAGTTCTAACCCAAGAAGTTAGATTAAATTCAACATTTAAAGTATCATAAAACACTTCTTCTAAAAGTCGTTGAATTGTTGGATTTTCAGAATGAATATGTAGAACAGTTCCTAGTTCATCAGCTGAAACTGTCTCTTCAGCGTAAATATCAATAGCAGAGCTTATCTCCGGTGTGTATTCCATTTCGCTAAAATCTGAATATCTGGCCATTCTATCATAAGTACCATAAGCACTCATAGCTGTGCTATAGACATGACTCTGAGTCTTTTTAAATAGCTCAAATGCAGATGAAGTATTTGATCCCGATTCAAAGTCTCGGACCTTTCTCTTAATAACAGGACCACTTCTAAAAAGAAGTGTCAGCCTTCTAAACAGGCTCTCGGAGTCTTTTTTAGCCATTTACAACCTCAGCTCTATTTATACATCCAGTCAAACTCTGGGTTAAATTCAATTCTATTTCCCCACTCACGACTTTTTATTTCTCTGTTGTTATTAGATGTGTCAGCATTTGGGTTTCTTGAATTTGAGTTATATGGTCTATTGTTAAGAATCGCATCTGGGAGGTCACCGTATGGTTTAGCTTCTCTTTTCATGGCTTTTAACATTGCATCATTGAGAACGCTAGAGGATTTACTATGACTGTCAGAAGCATCATAGAGCCACATGGCTATAGCCATGCTCATAACAAGATCGTCGTTATATCCCCTTTGTGCCTGTGCTTTTTGTCCTTTCCATATGAATGTCTTAAGCTCATCACAAAATCTTGTGGAATATATTTTAATTTGCTTATTTCTTAATATTTCTTCTAGCTTGGTTAAAATTACATTTCTACTTTTTCCACTTGTTGTAAATCCAGCAATATCAGACTCACTATGCGGAACATAGTCTCCTACGTAGACAGCCTTTCTTCTCTTATAGTAAAGCCTGGGGTATTTGAGCTCTTTAAGCTTAACAATTGTTGCATACCCGTAGCTATTATTCTCTGGGCACATAAGCGCATTATTATATTTTAATCCAAATTCATTTAAAAGCTCTCCGAATCTATCAGGTGGTATCTTTCCTTTATACTCTGCTACACACTCGCCCTCATCTACATCTATTATGTGAAATGTAGAATAATCCTTAGAGTCACCTCGAGATACATCAGCTGTCATAATATAGTTGTGCTCGGTCAATGGATATTTCCATATCCAGACGTTTTTATCCACACCTGCTCTCTCCCTGGGAGAACAAGACATATTTCTATAAAATAAAATATCATCATCTGAAAGAAAGGTCTCACCTGATGATGCAAAGTCACAAAGGTACTCTTGAGCAATTTGTCGCTTTGATAGATTTGCTGTCGTTTTGCTAAACCATTCTTGATCTCTTTCTGGATGAACATCCCATGGAAGCTTAATCGACTTAAACTCATTTAAGCCGGCTTCAGCATCTGTATAAAGCTTGTAGTACTGTCCACCGACACCATTAGGTGTAGATAGTATAATAACTCGACCACCGGTTGAGATTGTAGGGTAAAGTCCCATCCAGAGCTCATCAAAATTTCTAACAAAAGCTGCCTCATCAATAATCAACAGGGAAAGTGCCTCGGACCTACCCGCGTCTTCTGAGGTTGGAACAGCCTTGATTGAAGATCCATGACTAAATTCTAGAAGCTGCTTATTGTTTGTTACTATCTGCGGTAAAACAAGCCATGCAGGTAGACTTCTTATCATTATTTTAACTTTAGATATAAAGTTCTGTGCTACACTTAGCTTAGTCGCGATAACAAGAATATTCTTATCTTTTTGAAACAGGGCAAGCCAGACAGCATAAGCAGCAGCGAGAGTTGACATTCCTAACTGTCTTGACTTTAAGACTATAGAAAATCTATTTTCTATAAATGTATCAACACACTCATCTTGAAACTGGTAGGTGTCAAATGGAATTAGCCCTCTTACTGGATGCTGAATTTTTAAGTAGTTATTAAAAAAATAAGTAGGATCCTTTCCGCATCTTATTATCTCCTTTATCTGATTTGACTTGTTGATTATAGCCATTATTCAATCGTAAATGTTGTAAATCTTCTATAATAAGCAGACTTTCTTGGCGTGTGGGGAGATGTTGTTAGCATTTCAATGCTATCTTGAGTCGATTCTTCTTTTACTTTTAAAGCACGACCTGACATACTCTTAAATTCCTTTCTCAGATTTTTCATATAGTCGTTTGTAAGTTGAACAGATTCATCTGCTACTGTTGCAACTTGCCCCCTGAGATCTCTATCAGAGGCAAGATGACAAACAGTCGTGTATGTAGTGGTCAACTTATCTCCCTGGAGAGTCGTCTTGATTGACATTGTTGGTGAGGAAGCGGTCGAATATCTTCCCCATGTCGTATCACAAATTTGACCTATAGCTCTAATTTCATCAATAGAAAGCATGAATAACTCCTAAAAGTAATATTAAATATGGTGTTCATAGATGGAATGCTGGTGGAATTTTCTTCCTTTGATAAATCTCTTGTTTAATTTCATCATCTGTGGGTCTCCATCCACCTTCCCACTCCTTTTTTCTTGACTGTGCCCACTTCATATCACAGTCAAAACAGCACTTAAATTTAAAATAAGACTCAGAGTCACTAGACCCTCTCATTAGAAAGCTACAAACAGGACAAGATATTGGGACAAAGCCATCTCTATTCTCAAAATAGATAGACACAATATTAAATTTTTTACTTTCGTCAGTAATAATAGAATCACTCATGACACACGTAGGAATCCTTTTCTTTCTTTATAATATCAAGAGAATTATCAACAACATCTTTAATTGCATCAACATGAGATATTATTAAAATATTTCTAAACCACTTCTTTAGTGAAATAAGAAGTCTTCCGCAGGCCTCTATATTATTTTCATCTAATGCTCCAAACCCCTCATCAATAATAAGCATGTTGGTTTTGGGAAGTGTTGAAACATTAATTAATGCAACCCTTATAGCGAGTGAAGCCATCATTTTTTCCATTCCCGAGGCTAGCTCGATAATCCGCTTGGAGTCTCCATAGTCAATATAGACATCCATAGAGTTTGACTCATCATCAGCTTCAAGAGATACAGTAAATCCAACTACACCCTGTAAGATCTTTTCAATTTCAGAATTAATAACAGGAAGCTGAGACATCATTATCTGAAGGGGTATACCTTTCTTAGAGACTGCCTGTATAAACATATCATAAATTCTTAGTTGATTTTTTATCTTTTCATATTCAGATCTTTGTCCTGTTATCCTAGAAATTTCAACCTTAATTCTGGTAATCTTGTCAATTTGGCTTGTTCTATTTTTGTCTAATTTTTCTATTTGTAATTCTAGCGTCACAATTCTTGATTTTAATTTTGAAGATATATCCCTAGAATCATCATCAACTACTCTAGCCTTCATATCCTCAAGTCTTTCTGAGCTTGTAATTAGTGCATTGTTAAGAGACTCTATTTCATTTTCTTTATTTCCCAATAAAACACGTAATCTAGAAATCTGAAGAGATGATTCAACTTGCTTTTTCTCTAGACTTTCAAACTTAGATATGCTCTTCTCAATCTCATCTAAATTCATATCTTTTAGAAATCTTCTATTTTTTCTTAGATCACTCCCTAGGGACTTAACTTTTTTTATCTGGTCTTCTATTAAAGACTTATTTTTATGAGAATTTTTAATAAACTTACAACTTGGAAACTGATCTCCGCAGGGGACTTCAGAAAGTATCTTAATGGACTTTTTCTGATCATCGAGGGTGACCTTTTCTTTTTCATATTCATAGCTTATAGAAAGTACTTTCTTCTCTAGCTCTCTGTGAAACTCAAGCTTTTTCTTAAAGTCTTCAATTGAAAAGTCAGATTTGGCAAGTCTTATCTTTAAAATTAATCCATTCTTTTCATTAATATCTTTTAATAATAATTCTTTTTCTTCTAGGAGACTATCTATGCTGACTTTTAGAGATTCTATGCTGATCAATTGTCTTTCTATCTCTGATGTTGTCACTATATTTGGGTTATCAGAAACAGCAAGCTCAATCTTAATCTGCTGTAATTTTTCTCTAATCAAGCTAAGTCTTTCATTTGTTGTCTCAATATCTTTTTTCTTATTTATTAGTTTAAACTTTAAATCATCTATCTTGGCATCCCAGTCAATATCAGGAACATTTCTAATCTGGCTTCTAAGCTCAGATGAATCTTCCCTGGCTTTTTCATGCATCTTATCAAAGACCTCTAGATCTAAGAATTTTGATAAAATCATCTTTCTTGAAGTTGCCCTTTCTTTAATAAAGGTATTCATCTGGCCCTGGGATGCTAAAGATGTCATTAGAAAATCTTCAGATGAACCAATTGATCTTTTTAATATTTTTTCTGTTTTTCTTCTCTGCTCGTCAGAAAGATCTTTATCAGCTTCACCTTCTGCGCCCAATCTTAGAAAAGACATTGCTGTAGAAGCATAGACATCGCCTTTTCTGGTCTGGTGCTTTATTGTTTTTCTTTCTACTTTGTGTCTATCTCCATTGACAGTAACTTCTGTCTCTACGCAGCAGCTATCTTTTCTATTGTTTATAATGTGAATGTTTTTAATAGACCCTCTATCAGTTGTATTAAAAAGTCCATACATCAAAGATCCGACAATTGCTGACTTTCCCCTGGCATTCTTACCAAATATTCCAGTTATTCCAGGTAAGTGATCAAAATTAATAATATTGCTATTTCCGTATGCAAATGTGTTATCAAATTTCAATTTATTGATATTCCATCTTATATTTCTAACCACAGAGTCTGTCTCAGCTATTTGAGAAAGGTATCTTGCAATAAGTGAATCAAATTCAGAAAGCATGCCATCAGATATTTCATTGCTAAGATAGTACTCACGAATTAATCTTTTTTGTGTAGAGGAATCACGAAGATCTCTCTTCTTAATCTCTCCTTTTTTTAACTTTATTCGAGAAGAATCAAAGCTACTCTCACATTTAAAGACAACCTCTGTAGCATCTTTAAGGCTCTTTAGATCTCTCTGAAGAGCCCTTATATCTTCTTGAGAAATTGGATTTTGTGATCTAATTCTAAATCTTGTTTTATTAGAATGCTTTTTTGCACTTTCGAGTGTTTTACTTAAATCACCTTGCCAGTCAATTGTAATAAAGGGTCGGTCATGGGGTATTTCATAAAACGTACTAGTAAAGTTATCTTTATCTTCAATTTCCCAAAATAGAAATCCCTTGCCTGGATCTTCACCGTAATTCTGCTGGATAGTTGATCCTGGGTAGGCTATTGTCTTCTTTCCGTCTAGAAACTGAAGTTTGTGTATGTCTCCTAAGAGAGAAAATTCATATTTATCAAAAAAATCAACTGTAACTTCTCCCTCAATATCCCAATTAATATCTGTCTTTGATCCCAGGACACCTCCGTGGAATAGAGCAAGATTAATCTCACCATCAACAGGTTTGACATTTTCCCACCCTAATTCATCAAAGCAAGAAAAAACACACCAATTAAATCCAGGAATACCTGTAGAATAAGTTCCTGAATCTTTATAAAGATGAATATTGGAATTATCTAACGCAGAGAGGATTGGTGTGATTGCATCTTGTCTCCCTTTGTTGTGAATCAGCCCGTCGTGGTTTCCAAGTATAACATGAACTGGACATATCTCAGCCATGCTGGAAAACCACCAAGAGAGACTGTCTATCAGCTCTGGAGATATTCCCTGTGTCTTGCTATGAACAATATCACCACCAACGTAAATAACGTCTGGATTTAGCTCTCTCGCAATCTTAAAAAACTTTGAAAAAGATTCACGATACTCTTCATGTCTAGAAAGTCCTCGCCAGTGAACATCAGCGAGATGTATTATTCTCATATATTAACCATGTCTATCTATTAATTCAACACTAAAATTGCAATTTGTACAACAGATCATTTTTTCATTCTTGCAATCTTATAATTCTGCTATAGTCATAAGTATTATATCTCAGATAATTGATCCACTTCTGAGTGAACCTATTCTACTAATTAAATCAATATTTCTATCATAGGGATCTGCTTTTTTTCTTAACTTTAAGAAACATTCTTTTGTCAAGCTGCCAACATCTTCATTTCCGTCTAAGCCAAGAATTCTAACCTGGCAACCATACTCTGATAAAAGTCTGGCTATTTTAAAAGATTTTTGTATCATATCCCTGTCTAGCGCGAGTAGAACAGGAGTAGAGCTGGCAACAATTCGCCTAAAGAGAAAATGACCCTCACCTAGACTTGAACCAAGAAGACAAGTAGAATTATCATTGCATTTAAATAAATCAAACGGTCCTTCGACAACTGTTAGCTCTCTTTTCCAGTTAATGTTTATCTCATTGAAAGCAATGTCTCGTTTGTCAAGCTTAGAGTTTAGATACTTTATTCTTCCAGAGTCGATTGCCCTAGAAGAGTAAAAATTTAAATATCCATCTGAATCGAAGGATGGAACAATGATCCTTCTACGATGTGTACCAGATCTGCATGTGCCTAATTTAAAATACCATAAATCTTTTTTTGTAATCCCTCTTTCCTTTAAGTAAAAAAGACATGATCTAAGATCGGGATCTCTTGTTTTTAAGTTATCAGCAAGTAAGATAAAATCATCTGGAAGATTAGGTAGTTCAATAGAAGCTGCTACACTCAAGTCAGCGTTTTTCTGGTCTAAAAATTCAGAGCTATATAGTGATAAATCTTCTAAATTAGAGAATTTTTTTAAAATAAAAGATAAATCTTTTCCCTTTATTCCGCACACCCAACAATGATATTGCCAGGTTTCAAGATTTATGGAGAGCTTCTTCTTTTGAGACTTATTGTTACAGCTAGGACACTTAACAGCAACATCAACTCCATTATTAGCAAGATGAGACTTGCCAAATACTGATCTAACAAATCTAAGGCGCTCTGTTATAGACTTCATGCCTAAATAATACAATAAAATCTAAATATTTTTTAAATAATTAATCCCGCTCTTGAAATCACATATGCATCTGCCATGTCATAGCTTATTGGATCCAAAATACGCTGGTCTTTTCTCGGACCGCTTTTTAAAACCTTTGTTGGCCACTTAAAGTTATTTAGTTCACCAGATGCCCATTCTATAATCTGGTCTTTTGTTGGCTTTCCTCCATCTTTTTTTCTTTTAATTTTTATTCCAAGTGCCTTTCTAGCTGTGTTTACATTTATAAATGTTGGAGAAAAGTAAAACTCCTCTTGGGCAAGATAACTCACGATTCCATTGAATCTAGCAAGTGTCAAGAGAGTCCTAGCAGAAGAGAGCCCTGGCCTAAATGCCTGCAAATTTTCCTCAATACACACCTTTTCAATTCCATATTCAATATTCAATCTGGATAATTCTCTCCTAACCCTTTGAGCTTTCTTAAATACTGTCTTATCTTTTGACAAGACAATCGAATCCATGTCAATTAAATTACCACTTGGTCCAATAATACACCAGCCAGTACAACTAGTAGATATATCCAGTCCTAAGATCATTAAAAATCCATCTTGAATTTAAAAAGAAATTCATCACTAGATCTCTTGACCAAGGGCTGTGCAAGATTTGACCTTCCAATAACATTAAGATTGTCATCATGAAGATTAAAGCCTGTAATATAGACAAACTCTGGGTCATATTCATTTGGATCAAGGGATGCTGAAAGTATTTTAAAAGATGGGTTAGAAGATGACATAAACATTCCAGTCTCACATGGGGCATTGATTGTCAAAACATGTGTACTCTGCTCTCCCTGGAAGGATGTCTCAAATGCACCTGTTGCAAATAAGGGAAGATTTGGAGATTTAATAATCGCAACACCCTCTTCATAAAATATATTTCCAACATTTGACCAAGTCGGGTGAGATCCAGTACAGTCTGCCCTATACAGTCCGCCTTTTCCATTATCCTTAAGAGTGATCTTGACCTTTCCTCCAGATCCAGTCATGCTAGGGTCGACTAGCTTAAATGTTTCAGGCAATATTCTTTGACCATAGTACAGATTTGGAATATTAAAAAATGAAACCTGATTAGAACTAGGGTCTCTCAGCTGGTTATATATGAAAAAATAATTTATATAATTTCTACTAATATTACAAAGATCAGGAGGGGTTATTGTTGAGCCAGAAGAGGGTGAAGCACCACAAATGTCTGTTATAAAATCCTTGTCATCGACATCAAAGTCTCCAGGAATGGGAGGAGCAGTCAGCGCTCCTGTCAATATCATCTCATTAAGACTTACAATCGATCTATCAATTGCACCAAGTGAAGTCTTAAAAATACTATCTGGCTCATTAGCAAAACCGTAGCCAGACCCAGTTTCAAGAAGATCAAAGCTAGGCTGAAACTTTCCGTTATCATTCGGCAAGATGGTTAAGTTTCTCTTTGCTATCTCACCGCCGGCCACTCCTGTTCCGAACATCTGAGAATAAAAATATCTATTGGCACTCCATTTTTCTCCATCCGGGTTAAGCTTAATGTAATTGCTAGGATGAGATGTAAATCCATCAGTATCAATAATTGTAGCTGTTAAGTGAAAGAGCCTAGGGTAATATCCGGTAACAAAGTCTCTAACATAGTTCTCAAGACTGACAATGTGCCCACCAACAGAAAGTGAAGCTGTTAGGTGAAAAGGTGAATCTGTCTGAGCTGTAGTTGTAGAAGAGAACATTCCCAGAGTCTGCGCACCATCACCGGAAAGATCAGAAAATCCATTTGTCCCTTCAGAAAATAGGAAAGGTGTCGCAGTAACCTTTCTAGGGTTAGACTCCTTAACAAAGAAGGGAGGAAGATAAAAGCAAAGACCCTGGTGTGATGTAACCTTAAAGTTATTTGTTGCAAAATTATTAAGTGACCAAGGAGTATCTATAGATTTTACACCTTCTTTCATTAAAGAAGAGACCTCTGCATTAGTCAGGCTTCTTTTCCAAATCTGGACTTCGTGGATTTCAGCATTTAAGGGATGGTTAAACTGAGGAGAGTTTGCAAGAACTGTCGGATTGTAGCTTCCTGTATAGGGATTAACTACACTGTCTTCAAATACCTTTCGGCCACAGCCCTCGCTGCCGGTAGCTGCTGCATTAAAAAACTTACCAATGCAATCTGATCCCTCAAAAAAGTTTCCAATCACAAGAGCATCAGATCCTGTTAAGATTCTAGGATCGTTTCCGCTAGGAACAGAACCGAAAGGCTCTGTTGCAGCAATTGAACCAGAGTTAACACTAAAGTGCCCTCTTTCCTCACCATCAATATAAAAAGATCCTGACCCCTTGTTACTAGTTGCAGTATCCCACCGAATAGACACATGATGCCAGTGGTTTCTAGTTAGCGCGTTGTCATCTGATAGAAAGATGAGATCGTTTGGGACATCTCTTCTGCTATTTGCTATAGATAGATCAACATCAGAGGGCTTAGTGCCACAACTATGGCTTAACTGAAGCATGATTCGATATCCATTAGGATATCCACCTTCATCAACTCCGCTCCCAGTCACAAGAGAGACAGCAAATGTTGATGATAGGTGCATGATTGTTCCAGCTCTAAAGACACTTCCAGCAGTCGGGCTGCTAGCTCCACCATGTTGAACGGGGTCATCAGTTGTATATCTTGGATTTATATAAAATTGAAGAGTAAATCCCTTATAGGGTGTGTAGGGTCGAGGTTGCTGAAGACCATAGCCGCGCCTCGGGTGAGAAGAGGGAAGAATCCCAGGTGTTGCACCGCTAAAGTTTGGATAAATTAGTGCACTTCCAGAGGGAACATCGGAAGAGGTAAAAAAGTTTAATGAGTTATAATTCGTATAGCTAAAATCACAACCGGTATATTTGGTTCTATGCGTGGGCATTAGAACATTTTTAACAAAATTCTTAACACCGTTCTCTCTAGATAGCTCAAAGGGAGCATCAAATCTAGTAATCTCAAATCTCTTAGAGTTTCTATGAGAGCCAGTTGTCTCATGAACACCTGATAGATAGGCGAGCATGTTAGACTCATAACTAGAGGTTCCATCCCACGATGAGTCTCTGTAATTATCCAAATAGTCTTTATTTACACTTTCAAGTATGTTACTGGGATAATAGTTCGATAGATCAAAGACTGTACCGTCAAACCCAGCTGTATCAGAGCCTGTAGATATTTTAACAACACTCTTTATAGATGTGCTTGGCCTGGCTGCCAGAAGAATAGAACCAGTTGTCACTCCGTCTGCAGAAGAAGAGACAAACTTCCTATTAGGATGCAGTGTTAGGGTAAAGGTCTCAAGATATTCTGGTAAGATCTTTATTAGAGACATGATGTCTCCTTTAGAAGTCTAGCCTGATTCTGACTGTCAGATCCTTCTCATCACTTTTCTGAACTGGTCTGGACAGCTTTGCGACAGCTAGTAGGTTATTATTATTATCATAAAGACCCACAGACGTAATAAAACTAAATGTTCTCTGCACAGATTCTTGTCCGACATCAACTACAACAAGTCTATCATCAGAATCAGTGAATGTCGGATTGCTTGAGTAATTAAATTCATCTGCTGTTGCCCGACAGAATATTAGAGTAGAATTGATCTCTGTGACATTTTGAAATGTCATGGCTGTTAAAGACCCTGACTGAAATCTACAAGATGCAAGATGATCAACAATATCATCTATTGATCCACATCTCATAAGTGAGGGAATAAAGGTAGCCCTATAGTTTGGAGTTGAAGCTGTGTCGGATGTCCCGCTTCCAATTATAGATTGACCTGCTGCTGCATCAGCACGAGAATTAGGAGACATGCTGCTTATAACACCTGAACAATGCTGAGAGCCTGATATGCACTTGTCAAGATCCATGACAATTATTCCCTGATCATAGAATATCAGTCCGCCATAGTTGCTTGTATCTGCAGAGTCAACAATATTTCCAACTGTTCCGCCGTATGATATGTGTGTTAGGCTTGAAGCACCTATATCTGTCCAGATCTTGCTGCCTGTAGTTGTAGTTCTATCGAGATTTGAATAAGGTGTTCCTGCTGTACTACCCCCTCTTGTTGTTGTGTCATTAATGTCAATGCATGCTGAAGCATACATTCGCATAGCAAATGTCTCTTTCTTAATGGCATCTCGAGCAAAGAGCCTCTTGATATTAATAAACATTGCATTATCGATATTCTTCTGGTTGCTTCCGTTATACGGGATCTGAAAGACTGTATCAGATCCCAAGAGAGTCTGAACGTATTGTCGATAGATATCAGTCTTCTCTCTCATCATCAGGGTCTCCGAGGGAAACTGAAGCTTACCCGCGCTATCTTCTCCTGTGCTACAGGATGAGACGGTGGTCCCAGATTTCCAGAGACCGACTGTTAGATCAAGAATCGCATTGGAAGTCTGAAGAGAATATTTTTGATCATGGACAGTCTGATAGAGAGAAGATGTACATCCAGGATTTCCGCCACCGGTGCCGGTAACGAAGACCTGAAATTTTTGTCTTGTCACAGAGGCAGAAAAGTCCGTCTGCACACAGTCAACAAGCTGATTTAAAGAAGATCGGCTCGTCTTAATGTCAGCTGCGCTTATAGATTTATAGGTACCCAATTTTTATTAACTCCAATTATCATGTAATCTGCACATTAAATGTACTGCTAGCGCCTGAAGATATTCCTGTTACAGTTATTGGTAAATGAACTGTTGAATCATCTCCATACGCGTTAAACAAAGATGTTGAAACATTCTTAGCAGATATTGTTAGTGTGAACTGTGATCTGTTTCCAGAAAGTGTAGTAGGATTCTTGACTATGAGATATGTAGCCACATTGTCAGAATTTATAGTCTCAGGAACCTTTCCCTTAACACTTACAAATAGGCTATTACATTCAAGCATTATTGCAGGATCCTGAAGATCTGTGGGAACTGTTCCTCCACCCGACTGAGACTGTTCAATGATTAAAGTCTTTTCATTAGTCGTTGAAGAAGCTGTTGTTGTTCTCGTAAGCGCAACAGTGTTATTAGCGTCCGGACCAGTTATAACAATACCTGGAAGTCTCGTAAGTGTGGGGTCGCTAGCACTAACTAGCTTGCTCTTAATAGCTTGATTTCCAGATGTCAATGCTTCAAAGATAGGGGTGTTCTTCTCTATCTTTTCAGAGCCCACTGTCCTCCCAAATTTTTTGATAATTGCATAGTCTACCTCATCATCTCCAAGGGCGAATTTTGAAATAGAAAAGGATCCATCGTTTCTAGCTAAAAATTCTCGACCAAGATTTGTCAAAACAGCATCGATTATAATGTTGTTGGTATCGCCTTGTAAAAATCCCATTTTTTTCTCCTACGTTTAATTATAGATTTATAAAAATTAAAGTTAACTTAGATTAAATATTATACAGACTAACTTACACTTTAGATTAAAAAAGTTTAAATTACACCTAAGTGTCTGATCCAAAACTTAAGCCTCCCAGAGATGATAGTTCAATACTAGAGGCTCTAGTGTAACTATAGTAATCATCGGGCAGGTCTCCTCTAATATAAATATTAACAATCTCACCCTGTTGAAGGTCTGTATTAATAATTTGCAGTCTGTAATCAGGATTCCTTTCATTACTATTCATTGAAAATAAAGAAAGAGACTTCTCAGATCCCGTCTCACCAGACAAGACATCGAGGTACTCAGGATCAAAATAAAGATTAATTCGACTGTGACCGCTGTCTTTTATAGTATCAACAAAGAGGTCTTTAGATAGATACATGTTTGGGTAGGACTTTGGTGCCCCTTCAATAGAGACTGAATTAGCAGAAATAGACTGCTTAAGTGAATCAAACTGAACTAAAAACTGACTTGAGTAATTTGATGTAAGACCGCGAGCATCGATGGCACAAACAGCGTAAATATAACTACTTGATTTATTAAATTCATTATCAACGTATAGGGTCGAAGGGTATTTCATTGTCTCAATTAGTGTACCAGGTGTTCTCTCAAGTGTATTTGATTTTGACTCAGAATCATCAAAATCATATTCTTTAAGAATTGTAAAGGGTTCACTAATACTTTTTCTTCTAAATATTTGAAATCTTTTAATATCTCTCTGCGGATTTACAGGAAAATCCCAAAAAAATACAAGATTGTCCTGATCAAAGTCATAATGAAACTTTAGATTGTTAGGCGGTGGGGGAGGAACAGATTCAAAGCAATTAACTGTCAAAGTTGCCCCTTTTGACTTAATTAGCACATCAGCGATCACAATCTGGTCTGCATTAGAAGATTCGGGATCCCCTCTCATGGCTTCAAATCTAGCTACAGCGATAGACTTAACTGTATAAATATAAGCACCTCCATATCTAACATAGGGATCTTTAACACTCTTAACATTTTTAGAGGTAATCATAATAGGGTCTCTTTGAATCAAAGATCCGTCTGGCAAGATCTCCTGTTTTTCAATAATATATCCAACAAGTGAAGCCCCCTCATTAAAGTCCTCTGGATTTCCATCAGTTATGGGATGAGAAGACATGTGGAGAGGTGCTATCTCGAAATCGTAATCTCCAGATATATCAACAGAACCTGGTGTTGAATTTAATATTGCGTTACTTTGAATTTTATTTGCAGACAAAAGGGCAGCCCTTATTTCATCTTCAAATAGGCTAACAGTATTCTCAGCAGATGACTTTAACAAAGAAGAGATAATTAAATTATTAATATTAAAATTAAATTTTAAATTTCTAACAGGTGTCCACACAAAAGAGTCAATAGCAGTATTAGTGTCAGACTGAGCGAATGTCGCTCCTTGAGACTGTAAATTAGACAGTGTCTCCATTAACAGCTTTTTTCCGCTAGGATCAATGAGTGATGTAGTTCCAATCATTCTTGCGAGGGTGTCACCGATTGTGTTTCCAGAATTTGTATCAAAATCTATCCCATACGCTGCTGCTACTCCGGTAGCCAGCTGATAAAACTGTGTATCTGCACCGGTATCCTGCATTGCTGCTGCTGTAAAGAAAGCATTTGAAATAGCCTCTTCATCCATAATATTGTCGTAGCTGATGTCAGCACCAAGACTGTCTTTGATATCTGAAAGACTGTAAGTATTGTATATGTTCTCTCTATAAGACCCATCTTCAAAACTATTAAAATCAACCATTGACCATTTTAATTCAACATATCTTGGAAGTCTACTCGACTGATTAATGCTAGTAATATCCTCTGGGCTCATTATTCCCAGATCAAGCAAGACCCTAGTAGCATCACTGCTAACAGCTTCATCTGTTGTAAAAAAATTATATTGAAAATCTGCTGTGGGATTTGTGGGTTCAGGAATATCGATAAAGGCAATGGGCCTGCTCGGGTATGTTGGAAGCTGATCATCTATTTCACTTGACATTGTTAATCTCTCTATTTAGTTTCTTATTTAGGGTATCTCTGGAACAATCTCAAAAGTTGTATAGATCTGATAAAAATTTGGTGATGCCGAAGACGGAAGTCCTATTGAGTCAGTATCTGTTTCCTCTATCTCAAAATCATCAATGTCAACGTATATACAGAAAACTCTATCAAATATTCTTGAAAATAGTGCTCTATTTCTGTATTTGATAGAGCTAAAGGGTGAAGTTTGTGCAATAATTGTCCTCATCTTATTAAACTCTATCTCGGCAGAATTAAAATCTAATTCTGAAGCTGAATAAAGTGTAGATAGATCACTCTCAAGACCGTTAAATATCTCTTCCTTGTCTGCATCGCAACTCAGAGATATTGTCTCAGAAGAATTGAATGAAAAAGAATCCTCAAAGACATCAATTCCAAGAATCACCTTAAGATACATCTTAATATAATAGTCAAAAAAATGATTTTGAAAAACCTTCTCTCCGGAAGCTGTTAAGCTTATGGTTTCACCAGAAATAGTTAAAAGATCTGACTCCACTGTGTCTTGTTCCTGTATGGTGTCTGGTTCAAAACGTGTTAAGCCTAAGATTGTATTTGCAAATAAACTTGTGATCGATTGTGTATCTGATCTAAGTGATGCTGAATCGTCGATACCTTCTAGCCCTTCAAGAATGTATGATGACATATCAAAATAAAAGTCTTTAGGTATTGAAACCTCTGAATCATCTTGCAGATTTCTTCTATGAACAGTAATTTTTAAATATGTGCTATTTAAATACCTACTATCATTTTGAAGCCAGGCGCCTTTATATCTAAGATATTCAGAAACCCCAGCTGGAATACCAGCAATTAAAACCTTTTTTCTACCTTCATAAGCTGTGGGTGTAAGGTCGTATTTAATATCAACATAAGGTAGATATGATGACAAGTCTTGAGAAAGCGCTTGAATCATATTTGAAATCTGCTCAGCATCAAAGTTCTTTATAGCAATCTGAAAATCGTACTGCCTATGATCTTGATAGCCCTTATGAAGATACTTTGATGTCATTAGAGAATCTCTTGTCAGCGTAAGAAGCATGTTCTGACCTTGTCGATTCTGTCGTAAGAAAGCAAGGACATCAGATGAAACGGGTTCACCGGGTATTGCTGTTGGTCCTTCATCAGTTTCTGTCTCTGTGCCTGTGTAGTACACAAGCCCAAGAGCTGCAGTTGTCATCTCTTGAGATATTTCATTTAAATAATGTAAAATATTAATACATTTTGCATCTTCATTGACCAAGGAACTATAGATAGATCCAAGCCAGATCGCTCTATCTCCTGCAGCTATGGTGGTCTCAGTTATGTCTCGTCCATCGAAACCATCGAATCGGTCATCTAAATGATTTGCAATAACTGACTGAATGATTTCATAGCTGTATGGATCACTATATGAATCCAGAATTCCGCTACTAGTGAGTCTAAATACTCCTTCTCTAAAAGTGTAATAGGCAGGGTCATTATCACCATAATCACCTGTTTCATGGTCTTCGGAACTGGCGGAGTAGTCTGAGGATGTGACACCCCTGTTAAAAGTCATAAAGATTGTTTCTGAAAGAAATTTCTTAATAAAGATGTAAGAAGCTGTCTCTCGACCGTATCTATTTATTCCGTCTGCCTGATATGTCAAGATGTCGCTATCTTCGATATCAGAAGTGAATCCGCTTAGTGTCTGATATTTACTCATAGCTGTATCTTGAAAATTACTAACAGACGTCCAGAGGATATCAAAAAGCTCATTGCCCTCACCGTGATTATACAATATTGCACGAATAAGAGAGTCATATGTAAGGTCATTTCTCAAAGAAATGGAGTCGGTCGTCGAACCCATAGAGCTCGCATCGTATTCATCTATCAGCGTGCCCCCTTCTCTAAAAGGATCTGATGATGAAAAGGTGCGCTTTGCCAGAGATAGACTATCAAATATCTCTGATCCGACTGAGATTGTTCCCCCTGAAGAGCTGCTGGCTCCAAAGGAAGCATAGTCCCTAACAGCGTTTGCAAGGATCGCCCCCGCTGTGTAATAAGCTGACGCCAGCGCTTCGAAATCGATGGATTCACCTGTAATTGATGCAACTTCCGATCTTGTATCACTAGCAGTGCGGGGGTCATTCTCTAAGCCCTCATCTGAAAGATACAGGTCAGCCCCCGCTCTCTTAACTGTGCTTCGTATTAGTAGAAAATTTAAAAGAGCATTGTCGACCTCTTCATCTTTTTCAGCCAATAGGAATATATACATTCTAGTTAAATCTACTCTATTTATTGAATCACCGGTGCCAGAATATCTTTCATTTAACACACCTTGAAGATTCCAAATACATTCTTCAAAAAGCCTGGCAGAATTATATCCCGATGAACCTCGAGCAAGAATTAGATCTTTAGTGTAGGTTGATATTGTAGAAATTCTAGAAGAAATTCGACTAGAAAAAGCAGAAAACCTCCTTGGATTTAAAAGCGTAGAACCAGCTGTCCCAGACTCTGTAAGCATGTGGTTGATAAATATTTGAATAGCAGGAAGATAGGCTGAGTCTGCATTGACTAGTGAATATATGTCAAATGGAAGATAATTAACGGGATTAGAATTTGAAGATTTTAGCTCAGAAGACCAGCTTTGCATCACAATTTCACTATATATTGCTGTTTCCGCACCAGTATCCTCGAGACCATATTCTAAAATAGTCTTACCTGCTTGAGAACCTGTATCTCCGAATATCCCAGCATCTATCTCTTCAATCTTTGTGCTGTTTGTCACAGACCCTTCCACGTAATTCTTTAGTCCAGATCTTATCCCAGCTGCCTGAAGAGCTAGGTGCTTAGTAAAGTCCCTAGTAGCATATAAAAGATAAGCTGCAATTCCAGTAGGGTCATCACCAATATCAGAAAGGGGTTCTTGAATATCAGCAACAGAAGACTCTCCTTGCTCTCCGCCAATAGAGGGACTTCCGCCGGCTTCCCACTGGCCAGTGTCAGCCTGCCCTTCAATCTGTATACCGGCACGAGATAGACCGTCATAGATGCCCGAGCTATGCTGTGTTAGACGTGATTTAAGGTTATCAATAATTTTCTCTGAGTATGTATTTACATTACCTGCAACTCTGAGGTTTATGTGCTGGTTAAATGCAGTTACAGCCTCTTCTCTTTCTCCATATTGCGAAACGCCATCGACCACTCCGTCCACGGCGACAAGACCCGTCGAACAAGTTAAAATCTGGTTTCTTAGATCATTTAAAAGCTGGACAAACATAGCTGTCCCTGACATGATGCTATATTTTTCTTCAGAGAATCCCATTACTTGTGTAAAATATTCACTTAAAGTCAATGAATCACTGGCCTTGGTATACAGATCTTCAGGTGCTTCAAGATTGCTGTATAGCTCTTCAACCTCAGAGTTACTTGTTATATAGGATCCAAACTTTATATTTAAAGAATTAAGCACAGAGTTAATTGAAGTTAAGATATTTGTTAAATTATCTAAAACCTGTTCTGTGTCTGCTCTAAGCACTTTATTTTCTGCTATTAGAGAAAGTATATCGTTATCAAATGACTCGCCTGTCATGGAATCATCAATCACAGCATCATCAAATGTTCTTACTGTCATTTTATTTCTTCCTTTTTATCTGATTCTTGATTGAGCTGCTGATAGAGATTGTGCTTTTTGACAATCTTCTTAGAGACTTTTTAATATTTTGAGAAGATGAACTCTCCCTTTGAGCCCTACCTCTCTTGATCTTTAGCCGCTTGGCACCATTCATTGCTCTTAGCTTAAAATCAGTCTGTCTTCTTCTTCTGCCTGGGCTATCTTTAGATGACATATCTTCTACTCGGATACCGATATCATATCGGAGTAATCAGACATATCCGCGCTTACATCGATGTCACCATCACTGGGGACAGCCCCTAGACGATAAATAATTGAAGAAGCTGTAGACAATCTAGCTTGTTGAGCTATTGACTGCATATCAGCCAATAAAAGACATGTCGTTGGCACAAAGTCATAAAGCAAAGCTTCATCATTTGTCTCAACTTCATCAGATATAGGAATAAATTCAAAAGAGCCTATAATGGCTGCTCTCGTAGGATCAAAGCCTCTATTCATAAGCATGTTAGATGATATAACATCTTCATAGATCGTTGAAACATCCGACGCTGATGCACCTGAGGTATCAGAAGATACTGTCTCCACATCCCCTATTTCAATTTGAGAAATTCCCCTTCCTGCTGAAGCATATTCAAGTCTCATCTTATCATAAAGAGATTCCATTCCTCCGGCAGATAAGACAGATGTCATACTGGTACTTGTTGAAGAAGGGCTCGATAAATCTACGAGACCGGCACTTCTTCTCGATCGCATGCTTAGGCTGTTGGACTTTGCTAGACCATCAGAATCATTAATCAAAATGGCAGACTGAGATGATCTAGTTGTGTATTTTTCTGAATTAGACCTGATACCGGCGCTACTAGCCCTGGAAGATCCAGCTGTCTTAAAACCAGAACTACTAAACTCTGAAGATGTATCAACAGATTGTAATGATAGCGTAGATCCAGCAAAATCAATTCTCTTAATTGTCAATTGTAACCTCTTTGATAACTATTTCATCTGTTGAAATTGTGCCTAGGGTAGTCCCGTTATTTAAAATTGGACTTATGTGAAACTTTACACCACCAATAAAACTTCTAAAGTCTTTTGATAGATACGTATAGGTTCCTGATTTTGATACATTATGAGCGGCACCTATCACCATCTTAACACCCAGTACCTCAGCAGCTATAACAAAGTGATCAATTGCGTCTGTGTTTTTTCCCCTCCAGGTTAAAACAATATCACTTAGCCCATTTAAGCTTATCTGTCTGGCATTAAGCTGTCTTACAGATGGGCTTGAAAAAGATTCAGGAATACTGGTGTATGTAAAATCTCCAGTTCTTCCTGTATCGAAACCGCTTTTCTTGCTGCCGTAGTCAAGTGTTCCGTGCATAAGGGCAGATTCGGAGTAAAACTTCTGACTGTAGTTGTCTCCTGTACCTTGGCTGTCTACCTGTATCGATTTATTATTAGAATATTTTCTATTTTTGTTATCGGATTTTTTAGCTGCTGCTGCTCTATTTCTTGGATCTCTCATGTTTGAATTTTGATCAATATCTCTGCTTCTCTCTATATCTTTTATAATTTCTTCAGGTGACACTATTAAGGGTTCAAACCTATAAGAGTATAAACTAATAGTGTCCAGTCCAACCCCACCAAACTTAGTTCCATCATCTATAAAGATACCAGGTGTTATCATTTCCAATCTAGCTTCACCAGTTCTTAGATTTGTCCTGACAACCTCTATTCTAGATGATCTTCCTAAAACATCTTTAATTTTACTTATTTCATTTGAAAATAATGACTTTTGATATTCATCCATTCCAGATATAACAAAATCAAAAAGAGAATCAGAGTTTACTAGTTCAACATCCATAGAGACTGATTTTGAACCTTTCTTTGGGTTAACCTTTAGCACAGCTGTGTTTTTTATATTGACCTTAGAAATGCCAGCTGGGGGCTTAAATGAATCAATAAATCTTCCTGTGGATAGGACCCTGTCACCATTTGAATATGTGAGCATGGCACCATATTCATATAAATAATCTTCAATAACATTTTCATCAAAAAATGTAACCATGTCTTCTTGTGAAGAATTCTTTATTGTTGTATTCTCTTTTGTGGCAATATCACTTAAGATGGGTATAGGAGAAAACTCTCTTTCATGTCTCGATAAGTTTCTTCTTAAGAACTCAACAAAAACAACACCAGATGGAATATTTGAAATAGAAATTTCAATTCCAGTTCTCATAATTCTACCAAAAATAGAAGTGTGTCTTGGGACATATCTAGACAAAGAACAGCCTGAACTGCTAAAGTTAGACATTGGTATCCCGTACTTATTTACACCTACAGCTCTAAATAACATTGGTGAAAGAGTTGATGAACTATAAGAAAAAGAAACCATCTTTTGAGAATACTCTCTTGAGTTTGCCCTGTTCTTTTTTTCAACGCATTCAGAGGGAACAAACCCTACTCTCTGGTTGGAGCAATTCTTAGAGGCATAGCTACTTCTATTTATACTAAGATCTGCGATCTCAAAAAATGAAGAATTAATACTATTGTTTTCATTTAATATTTTGGCATAGACCCTTATTGAGTTTATATTTTGATCTGAAGTGTTGCATTCTATGTGATAAATTCCACCTTTCTTTCTCTTTACTTTAATACCAGGATTTTCACGAGGTGTTTCAAAGATAGAAAGATTTTTTCCATGATCAACTAAAAAGATCTTTGTCTGCTGTATTAGATCATTACTATCAACAATCTCTGCCTTAAGAAATAGCTTTCTTGAAGATGGTATTCTAGATTCAGAAATTACAAAGCTAACATCAACAAGCTTTTCTCTATCTAACTCTTTAGACTCTACTGGAATTAGATCATATGATCTAAACTGATCAAAACTGTCATCCTTTTGATAGATTTGAAGCTCTTCATTTCCAGACTCATTTTCAATCTTGCTAATTCCACCTGTGCCTGTTTCAAAAGACCTTCTAAGAGAGCGAGCAAAAACCTCAAGGGTTTGATCAAAAAAGATGTCTTGCGATTCATTTAAGTATCCCTGCATTCTTTCTTTTGTTGTGTGAACTCTGGATCTAAAGCTAGATTCCAAAAACGCCTCTGAGGGATCTCTTCCGTTTTTTAATATTTTAAAAAAATTATCTTTAATATTTAGATTGTTTTTAGAATTGATCTTTTCTGGGACAATCTCTTCTAAGACTGGGACATTTGAAAGAGATGAATCCAGTGAAACACTCTTGGGTGTAACTAAGTCACTCTTTGTTCGATAGCCAAAGGCTTCTTCGTCTGTTAAAAGTGGGAGCCGACTCTGTACAGAATTACTAATACTAGAGGCGATATCTACTTCTCTCTGCTTAATTAGAAATTTATTAAAATCTGATGCTATAGCAAGTCTTCTTCTCTTTGTCTCTGTGTTGATAGCTTTAACAACATCTCCTGAGCTTTGAACATCAGTTCTAACTACTGATCTTGTTGATTTTCTAGGAGACTGAGAATATAGAGAAAATCTAAGTCTATTAAAAAGAATGCCCCCTCTCATATCAACCCTTACTCTAAAAGTATAATTAAATAACTTTAGTCCTTCTTCATCAACACTAATTGAGCTAATATCAGACACCAGTTCTGTATCTGTATCAAGTAAGACACCTGTTATTCCTGAATCTTTTACCTTCACTAGTCTATCACCATTGTAAATAAGTTAACGAATGTAGGCATCTTTAAGGAATCAAGAAAAACCTTTCCAATAAAAAAGATTCTCTTTTGGCTGCTACCCTCAGAGAAACCGTGAGTGAGAGGAGAATGGTAAACTTCTCCAAAGTCTATAACATCAAGCTTTATAAATTTTCCATTTCCTGTTTCAAACATTTGCATAACAATATTGTTAGCATCAGATGTGGATTCAAAATTAATGGAAAAAGACTCTTTACCTGATAAGTCAGACAATATTTCTGAATACTTTAGCTCATCATTTTCATTTAAATTGATATAATCTCCAAGCTCGCCGCCATCGTCGAATCCGGGCACAGGAGGAAAGACCGGTGGAAGAAATTTAAAATTATCTATATGTGAAAGGCGCTTGTCTGTGAACAGCGGCTCAACAGCATCAATATTAATTTCTTCTCCTCCAGCTGATGGAAATGGAAGGTCTGATGATATTTCATACGCTATCTCTTCAGTAGAAATTCTTAGATTTTTAGAAATATCTTTTCCTAATCTAGTTCCCAGCATTCTTAGATTTTTAAAATTATCTAAAGAGCCTGTAATAATTCCCTCGGATAGACTAGCAAAATCTCCAGAGCCTGAGGTATATAAATAGTCTCCGTACCTTTCAGTCTTAGTGGTCTTTGAGAAAATAGAATCTGTCGTAAGAGAGGCGTCCTCATAAATTCTTCTATTAGAAATTAACTTTCCTGAGTCATCTGTTTCAAAAGTAATGAAATCTTGATTTCTACTTGCCGCCTCAAAGAAAATTCGCTTTGAGGCATCAGATGAACCGCTGACAATATCAGCCTCATAGAATGTATCAGCATCTGTAAATGAAATAAACTCAAACCTTAGACGACCAGAAGCCATCTGCTGTCTTCCGGCAAGGGTTATAATGCTATCCATTATTCTAATTTTCTTATCTAAGATTCCGGCCATTTTAATTTCTTAACTTTGTAAATATAAATATTACCAACTCAAGCTATCCAGAATATGGATATGATGATGTGGATTCAATGCTCTTATTAAATAGTGATGTCTCATACGGACTAATTTCTATATCTGAAGATTTGCTAACAAACTGTATAGAGATAGGTGAATGAGATATGGTTCTTGTGGACTTTGATTTTCCACTTCTGTCTTCTGTAAGAGAGGTATAAAACTTAGTGTCATGTCTTTGCTCAAGCATATCTCTAAACTGACCGTATCTATCATATCTAAATACAGCAGATGAATTTTTTGGATCTATATTATAGATACCATAGTTAAAAGACAAAGCCCCTGTAATACCAGTGCTTGACTGATATCTTGATACTGCTGTTTGACCATTTCTTGGATCAAGAAATATATACTTTGAAAATAAAATTCTTCTAATTGCACTGTAGTTGTAAGAAGCGTTAGCCAGAACAGCAGTTCCATCAATATTTAACAAAAGAGCTCCAACATTATCTGCTACCTGTCTTTCATCACCTCGACCTTCAGCGTAGGGCCATGGCATCGACCTTCTAAACGCCGCAGTTGCAAAATTAATTACTGGATATGCTGAGCCGTTGTATGTTTCATACTTAGTCAATCCAAGCGCTTTTCCAATAGAATCTATGCTAGGCATTAAAGTATCATAATATCTTTCAGAAGGATCATCCATTCTAATACCTCTTAGCAAGGAGCCTGTATTTGGGCCGGCTGTACCAGATGCAAAGCTTCCCATTACACGTCTTGCATGAATTCCTTCTTCTTTAAAAGCACCCGTGATTCCATTATCAATATAGGCTCCAATATATGAATATCTATTTTCAATATTGTATTGATCAAGTGTAGGGTTATCATAATGAAGAGATTCGTGTATTGCGTCTGAAGTTAGATTTTGGTTTAGCCCTTCGTGAAATTGAATACCATCTCTTACCAGAGATCCAAATAGCGTCATTTTTGAACCGCTTGAAACCATTGTTAGCATTGAACTTGTAAGTTCATTCCAGGCATTTTTTGCAGTACCGTCAAGAGATCCGTTATTTGAAAGACCGGCGTCTATTCCTAGAATCAGTTCATCTTCTGGAAATAAAAGATAAGGAGATTCAATAGACTGCTTTCCTCCAACTGTGACGTAGTATGTACTATCGAAGCTTGCACTTTGAGCTGCTCCAAATGGCCTGTGTGTTCTTGGGTCAAATTTTTCAACCTTAAAATTCTCTACTGAGTTAGAAAATCTTCCTGTTGATATACCGATCTCTGGTATGGTTGCGGCACCATATCCAGCAGGCTGCTCAGGGTGATGGCCTGTATACCGTGTCGCATGGAAGGGTTCTGTTGAATTTCCACCCGGCCAGTAATTAAAAATCTGAGCGTAAGCTTTTCTATCTGTTACGCCGACTCCCTTTCCGTTAGTAGAGTCTTCAACGAAATAAGATCCATGATAACATTTATTTGCAATAGCTGGGATTATTGGAACTATTATTGATCCCGTAAAACTGTTAATTGCGTTAGCTGTGGGACTTGCAGCACCCATTGCATGCTTAAATGCCGGAGTGTGTCTGGGTTCAAAATTAGGTGTTATAATCTGGCTACTCTCGTCTTGAACATGTGTATTATAAAAACAAATACAGCCACTACCAATCAAAAATCTTTGAGATCCAGTCACAGCTCCAGGGGAATCGGCAGGTGAACCATAAGAAGCTCCAGACCCTGAAGTTATTGACTTTCTCTGCTGTCTGTATAAAAAGAATGTATAGTTATCCATGTCTCTAGCTCTGGAGGAAGGTGTGTTCCAGGGCTTTTGAGCCTCAATTGGTATCTGAAGTGTTATTTTCTCAAGAAGAAATGGATGTGTAATATAGTCAGACATTTTTAAAACTTGACTAGCAGATGCATGATACTTTGTTGCAAATGGGGCAAAGCTAGTACATGTAGGCGTTCCAACTCGACTATATCCATAAACTGATGGGTCTGTCTTAGCTTCTCCCCATCTGTTTGGACTTGGGAAAAATTGCAAAGGATAATTACTTGTTCCGGATGTTAGTGTCCCAACAGCACCGTTTATCCTAGCGGCCCAATCGAACATTTGCAACCTGTGGAGAGAAGAGCCGTCACTTACAGGGTCAAGTATCCCTTTTTCCTCCCACCTATTTTCTACAAAGTTATAATAGCAAAAACCTGTAAAGCTCTGACTCATAAATGGCCCTCTGTCATTTCTGTGACCTGAGCCTCTTGATAATCTTGTCCTTTCTCTAGGCGATATATCAATTGAGATCTGCGTTTTACTCCAGAGTGGTGTGGAGAATCCTGGCTTAACCTCTTCCTTAGTTCCAGTTGCCCAAAAGTTTGAATCTCTATTTATGAAAATTCTACTTTCATCAAAAGGTGAAAGCATATCAAAAGATGAAGAAGCAGGAACAAGCGGGCCCTTAACAGGAATGTACAATCCAGAATCACTAACACCCGCTACACCCGTTGCTGTAGTTGTTATGGTACTTCTAGAATGAGGAGTTGCAACTCTTCTATTGATATAAGCAAAGGATCTAGAATGAAGAAGTGTCGGATATTCAAAATTTTCACTATTTCCAAATATTATAGTATCTGTATCATCAAAGTAAGTTCTAAAGTTTCCCAGCCTATCCTTATCTCCCGTTCTGGCAATAGTAGGATAGGAGCCAGTCATATTATCAAAAAATCGTAAAACAACTCTAGGGGGTAGAGATATAAATCCCGATCTAAGTTTTCCATCTGATCCTGAAACTGGCATTACTTCTTTAGTCCTCCAAACGCAATAGAGTCAGTCCCAAGTACTGTAGAAACAACTCTTCCATTTTCATCATCTGTGTTACCGACACCTGATGGGTTAAATATAAACCCAGAATTAGAAGACTTATACGTTACACCAAATTTACCTCTATCTCGATACGATCCAGATAAAAAAGAAAATGATGCTGTCGGGTTAGTAGAAATCTGAGAATCTATAAAGGGATCTATCTTTGTCTCAAAGCTTGAAACAAATCCAGGTGCCATAACATCTGCAAGGAGTCTTTCACTATTGTCTTCAAAGAAATCACAATTTTCAGAAACTTTAAAGTACCTAATTTGAGATATTATTTCAGACCCTTTTCCGCTGTGACCTCGGTGACCTGACATGAGTGCACCACGGACTGTATGAAAAATATAAGGGTCACCTAGAGAGCTATTGACAACAGTGCTTCGAATATCTAGAGGTTCTATTGCACCATCCATCTGACCCGGATCCTTTAGAGTCGGATTAAGAAGTATAACGGGATATATCTGTGTACCTCCGTCATCTTCGAGATATTCCTTTCCAGTAAATCTTCCAACAATATCTTCAAAAGGTGCTGCTGTACCGTCTGGACCTGGATCTTTAAAGTGCTTTGGCTGTCCATAGTTACATATTTCAAGATAGGGCGTCAATGGACGATCAGTAAAAGATGGTGGGTCAGCGCTTCTCAGTATCGGTAAATTTCTTTTGGACTGCTGTCTTACACTTCTAATACTTACACCTTGTCTCAGTCTATCAAACATCTGTGTCTGAGTTGTGCTAGATCCTGACTGAGATGTCAGGGTGTACTTATTGACATTCTTGCTGAGATCTAAAATTCCCCTATCTTTAAAAGGCTTTATTGGCATTGCTCCTATCCCCAACTCAAATCGACAATACCATCTATGGTTGCCTGTATGTCCAAAACTGTATCAACGTCAAACGTCCTTTCTCTTTCACCAGCAGGCTGATAGATGTCATCAAACAAATATCGGAATCTATGCCTCTCAAGAACATGAGACTCTATGACATAATTTATACCTAAAAACTTTGTCTTTCTAGGAATAAGCTGCTCAATAAAAGATGTAAAAGATGTATCAAACCATTTAAATATCTCAAAGAATTTTTTAACGTTTATCTTATCAACAAGTCTATTGAAATAAATCTTTCTCACCTGCTCAATGTCTGGATAGTATTCATCAAACATCATGTTTGGCTGACCGAGAGCATCATCAAAAAACTCAAGAGATGAAAAAATATTCATTATATCTTCATCTAGAGCTTTGACAGCTGAATAATCGATACTAAATCTAGTATCATCATCAGGCTGGTCAGAGGGTGGGACTTCATACACGGGTGCACTTCCAGCATAATTGCTATTCTTTAGCTTGTCAGCATCTTTAAAGCTTCTTATTCTCACCTTATTATCTGTCTGTCCAATATCAAATCTAGGTGATAAAAAGCTGTAATAAAAAGTCTCAGGTCTTATTATTGACTTATTTTTTTCAAATCCAGTTCCTGAAAGATGATAATATGAAACTGAACCAGACTGGTCTGCTGCAATCCACGGTGTAGCAGAACCTTCTGAGTTTATTGTGCTATTTTTTGAAAAATCAAATATCTCTATCTCCCCTTGACTATTTGAAGCTGTAACTCTCTGATCTGTCGTGGCATCAATTCTTAATCTCTCAAATGATCCGGATGAAAGAGTGTTAAAGTTAAAATTAACAAGAGGATTTTTAACTCCAAGAGATTTAAAGTTTCTTACATGCTCTTTCCACTCACCCGACTCAAGTGCCTTACTCCAGAATCTTATCCGAGACAATCGACCGGCAAAAGTTGTTACACGCGCGGCTCCGTCAGGTGTTATTGATTCATCATTTAAAAAATAATTTCCAGAAGGGTCTCCAAAGCTCTGGGAACCTACTACAAAAAATACACCGCTAGCATTATATGTTGAAACTTTTGATGAAAGTACACTTTTGTTAGTAGTTGCACCTCTATTTGAAATTTCCATAAAAAATGAAGATGTCTGGTGTGTTTCAACAATTTCTCCAGAAGACTGCCTAGCACACCTTAGAAAATATGATGAAGAGACAGCATTTTCAGGATTTATATCAAGATGAGGTGAATCTGACCTAACCTTACCAAAAGAGACGTACCAATGATCTCCATTAAATATATTTACCCCAGTTAGGGCAATCTCAAGTGATTTTTCAGATGTTGTTGCAAATGAAGGTCTGACAAATAGCTTTAGATCTGAACCACTGCCGGTCAGTGTGTTGCTTGCACCAGAAACCACTATAAGGTTTGCTATAACACCATTTCTATCTGAAGGTGTTGTAGACCCAGTTACTTGAAATCTTATAAGACTCTGGCTTACAGGATAGGACCCGGTAACAAGCCTTGGAAACACATAGGTTCCTTCATATGTAAAGCACCCAGATGTAAATAGACCGTCTGAGCCATCTGTAGATGTTCCATGTGTAACTATTTCACCTGCAACATATTTTGCATTATTAAATCCACCCCTTGCAAAAGGATACCCAGCTTCAACTCTAGATCCAGATAGAAATGGTGATCTAATAATGGGCATTAAACTGTTAAGCCCATCAGATGAAGTTGTTTCCAGTGTGGAATCTGGCCATGGTGCTAGACTTCCGGTAAAGCTTAAAGCTGTTGAAACCTCCTTTCTAGACTGCCTAAGACCAACCAGAGATCTCTTTGTTGGACCTCCGTACTCTCTAATTGTAAAGAATGAATCTGGATCGATTCCAGCTGCTCTAAAGACTGCTTCAACTGAATGTCTTGTTCCCTTAGCAGATCTTATCTCGCTAATGTTTATTAGAATTCTCTTCCATATTTGATTTTGAACGTAACTGAGAGATTCAGGTGATACAGAATATGTGCCGTCAATATTTTCACCTTTGATAAACTGCTCTGGATTGGTGTTAGAAAATATTGCCGGAAGATCAAATCCATAATATCTAGCGACAAAAGGTAAAAATTTATCTGCTGCTGTGTCTATATCATCATAGTCAATATGAATTAAATTAGAAAAATGATCTATAAAGATCTTCATCTCATCAAAATACTTTGCCCATATTAGTAAAAATGCAGACATAATCTGAGGTGATCCTATAACTGATGACCCTGGGACGCTATTAGATTTGATCATATCTCCCATGCTTCCAGTCATAGAGTTAAATCCCTGATCCTCAGATCCCATTTCGAGATAATGGGGAGGTATTAATTTTGTTATTATGTTTGGATTTTGGTTATCAAACAAGCTAGCAGAATGTAATAGGTCTGCGTTGAGACCTCTTACATTATCAAAAGAAGGAAATAAAATCGGTGATAAGAATTTTTTCTCAGCTGTCATACAGACCCCCCAGTCTGTATTTGATCCAGTTAATCTTGAATTTGTAGAGTCAAAGTTTGTAATTTTGGTATGAAGAGAATTTCCCGAACTATCAAGAGCTACATCTGGAATACTGTAAGAACCAGACGGCTCATTAAACTTAAAATAAAGACGCAGAGATTCTTCATCATCCGGATATATTTCCTTTAGAGAAGTATTTTTTTGATCAATAGTGCTTCTTGTTTTATGAAAAAATCTAAATTCATCAATTGATCCAGAAAATGTCTGCTGCGGAGTCCAAAGTGACTGTTCTGTATCAGTCGGATCTTCCATCTGTAGCACGAGACTCTGGGCTGACCCAGATCCAATATAGAGGGGCATAACAGAGTTGAATGAAAGAGTTCCCATTTCATCTGCAGAATCTGAAGATGAGGCTATTAGGTTTCCGCTAGCGTAGAGCAGCAAATCTCCAACTCCAGGAGATCTATTAAACGTAGCACATACGTGATTCCACTGCCCCTTATTGATAGTTCCAGTAGCATGAAGTTGTGTTGTACCAGAAACAACAGCAAATATCAAAGTTGATTCGCTAGTACTGACTGAGCTGGACAATCCCAGGGTGAAGCCTCCGTTTCCAAATTTTCCATTTGTTCCGCTAAGCATTTGACAGATAACCTGATTGTCGTTAACAATTGCAGGAGGAAATATTTGCATCTCAATAGAAAAAGAGCTTAAACCAGGATTTATAACGCTGTTTCCAGTTTTATTTTTAGAAAATTCAGGATAACTTGTTCCTGCCTTGTCATTTACCTTAAGATAAGTCCCTTCGTGATAGGCTTCACCTGACACAGTTCCTGAAAATACAAGATATCCAATATTCTTAGGAAAGCTATCAAAAATATGCTTTTCATATCCTGTCAAAGAATCAATAAAAGCCTCAATTTCTCTCTCTGTCCCATCAAAAGGAAATTCGTTAACAATTCTATCAAAAGCAATATTTACCTTTGAAACTGCAGAATTAAAAAAAGTATGTTTTTCAAACTTACTATAGTCAATTGAAATTTCTTGAGTAGACTTTAATCCAGATCCAGGCTGATCATATCTAAAAGAAGAAGTACTTTCAATATTGGTATCTGATAAAGTGCTAAGCTTTACATCTTTATTAAATGTAGCGCCGGGCTTGGTAGTCCTTCTAACTGTAGACGGCTTAAATAAATGAGGCTGTCTAAGATTTAATACTCTTTTCTTCTTCATTCTAATTACCTATCTAATGATATCAAATTTAGCTGCGACATTTGAAAATACTAGATCTGTTCCCTCATCTTTTATTAAAAAGTCAAAAATATAAGTCCTACCAGGGGCTAGGGAATCCATATAGAAATCAAAATACATGCCCTTAGAGTCTGTAGAGAGAAGCGTTCCTTTTGACTCAGTGTCAAAAGGAACAATAACATCATCTGTTTCAAAGTCCCTGATTCTATAGTGCATATCTGTAAATATTTCACTTACAGTCTCGATAGGAATCTTAGTAGCAACAATCTTCTTTCCAACATCTTGAACAAAAACTCTAAACCTGGTCTTTTCTGAAGAAACATATGTTGATTTTAAATTTGTTACATTGACAAAGAGCCTTCTCGGAGAGTTTTCAAATGATGTCCTTTTAACTGTATTAACAACAAGTGATCCTGTATAGTATCCAACTGTATCATCAACAGAAGACCAGACAGTAGTAAATGTGGCTGAGCCGGCACTTTTAATCTCTTCTCTTAAACTTGAGCTCTCAAATTCTGAAATTGCAAATGTTGCTGAATAGACACCTGTTATAAAGTTAATACCTACCTGATGCTGAGATGCTGATAACTGCTTAGCAAAGTAAGATCCAGAACCGTTGACTCCAGAAAATATCTTAAGAACCATGCAGTTAGAACCAGATATTCCTCTTCTTCTTGTTCCAGAGAGTATGTTAGTAGGATTTCCTCTATGAAAGTTATTTAAAAACAAAGACCCAGTCACATCAAAAAAGAAGACTGTGTGATGATCTTGAACTGAGTCATCATAGGTTACAACTATCTTAGGTCTTTTTGAAAATCTAGTAGAGTTTTTGGAAGCAAACCTCTTAACAAACCTTGTTCTATCATCTGTCTCTTGTGTACCTGAGAAAGAGACTCTAAGCCCACAATCAGGTATCTGGCTGGCGAGTGTAGCAGATATCATAGTTGTTATGTTGATTGAAAGATCTTCACTCCCTTTTGAAAATGTCTGTGATTTCCAGATGTTTGCAACACCGCTTCCATCAGAGAGGTTTCCGCTAGATATAATATCAAGATCATTTGATCCTAGAAGTCCTTCTTTTGCTGCTCCTGTATGCTCCCAAAGTGTCACTGTGTCATCAATAACTGAAGCTGTTATAAAATTAGAAGAATCAAGATCAGAAAAATTAACAATATCCCTGCCAATCCCTTCATCAAAAGACTTAGAAAGCGGGAAGACTATTAGTTTAAAGCTTGAAGGTGTAGTCTGACCGCCGTAAACATCATACATCTTTAACATACATTTAAAAGATGAGTGATTTATATCTAAAGAAGAACCTGTAAGCTGTCTGAGCGGGTTTAGATCAAACTTTAACAGACCACGAGACACCTCAATGGTTCCTGTAATTGATCCACTAGAGTTTTCATTATAAAGCTTAAAGATGTCAATAGTTCCTGCCTGCCCGACATTGGCGTCTTCAGCTCTAAATTTATTGTTAATAATTTTATTAGTAATGTAGGTATCTGAACTACAAGTGAGAATTCTATACATAATTTCCTCTAAACAGTACTGCCGGCTATGTCATCTTGGGGAAATTTAAGCTCAAAAATCGCTCCCTCAACTGGAAATAAAATATTATTTCTTAGATTTGAAATAACATCAAATGTAGCTTCTGCGTACTCTCTCTCATCAACTATTCCCGTTCTATTTTCTATATTCAAATCTACTAAAGAAACAACACCCTCTGTATTAAGAATAAGATTAGTTAAATCTGAAACTACTATCGGTTGATCGATTTGAAAATTTTCAATTTTTAAATAGCTCTTTATAGATGAATTGACTCTTTGCAAGACTAGGTTTTTATTAGAAGTTGCATCAGTAATAATCGAATAATTAATAGCAATATTTATAATTTGTGCATCAACTATATCAATAGCATCCGAAATAAGTCTAAATTGATTAATATAGATCTTTATATTTTCTTTTAGAGCATCTGGTGAAAGAGTCAAGTAACCGCTTGAATTTCTACTTATAACTGAGATCATAGAAGCCAATGGATTGTTTGGATTAGATCTAACACCTACCCTAAAAGCTCTGCCAAAATTAGAAGGCATAGAATAAACTCTAGCAATCAAGTCATCTCGAGTAACTATTCTTGACTGAGAATTTCTAAATGCCAGTGCTGTTGTTCTTAATTCGCTCTCAGTCAGGGGATCTTCACCTCCAGCTGCTGGGCTGGTATTATTAATCTGAACTGAAGCCCTTATTCTAGCTGCTGTAACAGAAGCCACACCTGATCCAAATTCAGTGGAAAGACTTGAAATAGAAGCTATCTGACCAGATCCTACATTGTGGCTAATGCCTCCTCCAGCTCTATATCTAACTGTGATATTTGTATTATAAGGAGAGACTCCCAAAGTTCTCGTTCCTAAGAGAGCGTTTGGGTCAATTGCAACTCTTGAAAATGTCTTTTTATCCCCGTACATCGGTAAGGCAACTTCGCTTGGATCCGGTATAATATCATTATCTAAGCTGTCAGCTCTTCCAGATCCAAATCCTATTGTTGTTAGGCCTGTTTTTCTACTTGACTTGATTATAAATCGGTAGGGTGCAGGAATAAGCTGTATGCTATCCGTAACCTCAATTGAATCAGAGCCAAAATTGGCAACCTTACTAAATACTGTGTCCTGAGTAAGAGAATCAACTTCGTAATAGTCATTTCCCTCAGAGTCTCTTACAACAATTACGTCAGAAACATTCTGAGAAGAAAGCGTAATCTTTCTAAAGGGTTCAAATCTATCTGGTATGGAAAAACTTTCTGTAGCTGTTCGACCTGAGGTGCACTGTCCTGATGCCTTTCCCACTAGACTTGTAACTTCACCTTCAGTATTAGTTTCCGATGCGATGTATGTAGCTACATAGCTATCGTTTTCATCCTTTAAAGAAAAATCAATATCCTCTGTTAGTTCAAATACAATTCCTGATTTTGAACTAACTGTTGTTCCTTTCTTTATTATGGGCAAAACACTATTTTTTGGCAAAGATGTTATGACACCATTGATTGAAACCTGCTCAGCTGGCACCTCGATGTAAAAATCAACATCTACAAAAGACGGGGAAGCACCCTTGATCTTAACACCGGAAGATCGAACAAGCCTTTCAATGTTCTTGCTTTCAACAGCAGTTAAAATATCTAATTCATTAAACTGGTGGTCTAAGTAAAAGGACATAACATCCCCGACGTAAGCAGCCATTTCAAGAAACAAAGATCCCACTGATGCATCAGAAAAGTCTGATATCTGATCGGAGAAATAAGTGTTTGCGTATAGAAGTAAGTCTGATTTAAAAGATTCAAAATCTTTATTTAAATAGCTTCTTACTTTTTTCTTTTTAATATCTTTTTGAATTCTTCTAGACATCTTAACCCATTATATAAAGTATAAATTCCAAAGCATTATTTGAAGATCTTAGCCTGGGAATTGAGTAGGAAATCTTAACAGAGACCAGCGCCATACCATCAGGCTTTGCAGGATCTCTAGGCAGTGATTTAACTTCAGACTCAAATGTTGAAAGCTCAACATACGGCATGCTTTTTGCAACAGCAGTCTTTATTCTTATCATAGCCTCAGAGTCAAAAGACTCTTTAGATGTAAACTCAGTGCAGAGCTCTAGCAGATTTCCTCCAAACGATTGTCGCCCAAGCCGGTCTCCACTATTTGTTAAAATCAGATTTTTAAGATTATCCTTAATCTGATCGTATACATTGAAATGCATCCTAAACGGACCCCCTCTTGATGAATCTAAGCCCAAGGGTGTTTTTATCCCTATGGGCTTTGAATCAGCCACACGAGAGAATCGTGGATCGTTGGTCTGAACACCAACTGAATTGAAGTCATACACTTCATCTGCAGCCATGATAATCTTCCTTCAGTTATTAAATATAATCAAGGAAAGAATGAAAGAAAACTATTTCAACTTCCCACCAGAAATAGTTACATTTCCAGATATTGTAGGCTCATCAAACCAGGCAACATCTGACATTGAAACTGTTCCCGGGTCATAGGTAACAAGATAATTAGACCCACTATCAGATTCAAGCTTGTTTGAAGAAACTACAAGATTTCCTGTCCAGCTTGCCCCATCTATGCTTGCTTCATCAAATTCAATCTCTGCACCTTCAACAAAGCTGGAGATAGCACCTGCTAATTCCTCCGCCATCTTCGTCTTTACTGCATTAGAGAATTCTTCTGTATCAATTTCTCCAGTATCCTCATCTGTATATTGTTCTACATTAATTTCACTAGCAGCATCAAAGGCTGCCTGGATGCTAGATATAAGAGCCTCTTTATCTAATGCCATGTCATTGTCCCTTTATAACAGTTGATGTAAAATAATCTGTGGGGTCGAGGAGCTCGAGTCCGCTTAGAGTTGCACCAGCTGTTTGGCATGCTACAACCGGACCGCCGACAATCGGGGGAACTGCAGCTAGCTGAAGCTGTTCACCGGCACTAGTAATAAGGCTCTCGATGGTACCTTTCCAGGAATTTAGCAGTGTTTGGAGGTTATCACCTTGAGTAAACGGATGCACCGCACCCTCTGATGTGCTCCCTAAGTAGATCTCAGATCCCATGATCGCTATCTTTCCATCTGAGCTAATAACAACTGATGCCTCATTATCACCCTTTTTGACTATCTTAATAGATCCGTCAGTTTCAGATATTATTCTCGTGTGATTAGAGTTTATTATACAGTAAGCGTCATCACCAGAATCTGCTACCACAGTAGCTCCTTCTGATACATCTGTTAGCTCACTGATTCCAAAGTTAGCATCTCCATCTGTCTTCATTGAGACATAGATTCTTGATAGATCATTCTCAAAATCTAGATCACCTTCGGCATTAAAGTTTCCATATCTATCTATTTCATCAGAACTAGCGCTGCTAGAATTGCCGCTAAGATCAGGTGTCTTGTCTATTTCATTATAACCCCTGGTATTCATATAGGGTTCACCTATTGCTGATGTAGAGGATGTCTGACCTCGACCAGCGACTATATCTATTGTTCCCCTGCCCTGATCTTCTGTGCTAGAAATCTCCTCTAATCCACTTGATCTATCTCTATCTAGTGATATAAGTGTGTTATTTGATCCCTGAAGTGTGAGACCGGTAGGGGCTTTTGTAAATCTTGGAACAGGCTCACCAACAAAGTAATTGGCATAAGAAATAGAAGAGTCAATTATTACCTCATATGGATTTTCATCACCAGTTCTGGACCCAAGCGTATTGTTTGCCCTTCTTCCTCGACCTCCAGCCGGATATCCGTATGCCTCTGCAAGAACTGCTTCTAAATCTGTAGATGTGCTTTCCCCAGAAGAGCTATCGTATTTTTCTTTTGTTGTCAGCTCTCCTGTGGGTCGAGCAATAGTAATTCTATCTAGATGAGTATAGTTTAAATCATCAACTGCGAGATTTGTTGCTTTTCTACAGATCCAATATCCAAGAGATGAACCGGGTGTCTCAAATATTACCCAGACCTGCTCACCTGATTTGACTGGCATAGAAAGATGAGGTGAAAAGAATGGATAAAATATTTGAGAGCCTTTCTGTGACTTTCCCATACCATCAGATATCAATCTAGCAAATATTGAATTTCTAGGCATCTTATCAACATACTGAGGATTTTCAACTGCCATATCTCCTATCTTAAGAGACTCTAATTCATCATCACTAAAAATGCTGGGATTGGTTATAAATTCTGTTACAACAGCTGAATATAGTATCCTTCTTCCTCTTGACACTCTTTGACGTAGATCACTAAACTGCTCAGATGCGTCATTGTGTGACGTCCCATCAGCCCTTCTACGCACTTTCTTCTCTTATCTGATCAAATATTGCATTTGGATCCACAGAAACATGGTCTTCCTTAGCTATAAGCTCAGCCAGCCTTAAGATCTGGTCATTGCTTTTTGACATTCTCTCAAGGTATTTTGACATAAGCTGACCAAATAAGCTGTGGTTTGATGCATTTCCCTTGCACTGGATTAGTAGATCAGTAAAAAGTGTATTGGCACTTTCTCTATCATTGATAGCATTTTCATAGACTTCTTTCCACAGAAGCTTCTTTCTGTCTTCTGTGCTTGTTAGAGAGTCAAGTATATCTGAGAACCTTTCTATCTTGTGCTCTTTGTCTTTCAATCGATCTATTTGTTTTTCAATTGCCTTGCTCATTTTTTTAAAATCCTAGAAAAATACGTCAAAATCTCCAGTCTTAAGTAAGTCCTTATAGTGCTTTCTTATTACAGACATGGCGACAGAGAGCTGTTTTGGATTAAGATTAGAAAGATCCCGCATATAGACAAAAACAGCTCGTTTATTTAAAAGATCTAGATCTTCTATATTTTTAAACAATGTTATAATAGCCTCCATACAAGCTATTTCATTTTCATTTTTAAGACGCTCTCTAATATTTTCCATTAATTGAAACAGGCTCTCAATTGACTCTCTTTTTATAATCTTACTATCTTGAGCCGGAACAGTCTTATGTGTCTCTATAGCCAGCTTATCACCGTGGCTTAGAGATAAAATATCATCAATACTAACATGGCGCCGATTGCTCTTTATTCTTTTTTTACTTTGAATTATTAGCCAGTTCTTTGCAACAACGTTAAAGTAAGAGAATGCCTTCGTTCCTCGAGATGGGTCAAATTTTTCTAATGTCTCATATAAAAATGTTACACAGTCACTCTTTAAGCTCTCATGACCACCAAAGGGTTTTGAAAAGCCATGAATAAAGATAAGATTTTCAACTAGCTTATCAAAAGCTGGAAATATTTCGTCTATGTATGTTTTAGACTTTTCTTTTTTACATTCACTATTTTGAAATTTAACTATAGCGTCATGAGTATTTGAGTCAAAATACAGATTAGTCTTTGACCCTCTCTTTCTTCTAATTCTTTTAAATTTTTTTTTCATTAAGCGATTTTAATTATTATTTTTAAAACTAGATGTCATTTTATTTGCAATTAGCAGTATAGAATCACGGCAGTCTTTAATATCGGAGACAACCTGTCTAACCTCTAAAGAATCAAAAAAGACAGGCTTTTCAAGAACTTTAGACATTGATAAGTACCTTTGATCAAGAAGATCAAGGGATCCCTCTATTGAATCTTGCAAATCTAAGATTAGTTTGCCAAATTTAAAATTAAAATAAAAAGAAGCACAAATCAAAACAAGAAGAAAAAGACAGATTATAATGAGTGTTATCTCAAGAGCAGTCATATGTTAAATTCCTGAAATAGAAAACTATTATATTCATCACAAATCGATCTAATAGAAAATTTATTTTTTATTTTTTCAGATAGTTCTATTGCCCACTTTTTTGGTAGTCCAGGCTTCTGTCTAAACTTAGCTACTTTTTTCTTAAAATCTTCTTCACTTGGCTGAGCCCATCTCATTCCTTTAAAGAATATTCTGTTATCAGGCTTATTTTCCGGTATCTCTCCGAGGGAATAGCTTATAGGTAGAAACTTTCCAAGACCCAAAAAGTCTAAATGTCCTGACCAGTTTGTTGCGATTACAGGAATACCGGAAGCAGCTGCCTCTAGTAAGGGGAGACCAAAACCTTCTCCTCTTGTTAGGCTTATAAGACACTTGACATCTTCTCTTCTGTAGAGACCAGTCATGTCTTCTTCGCTCATCAGACCGTGAAGAAGATGAACTTTTGGAAAGGGGCCCGATCTTACTTCATCTAGTATTCCTTTTAGGGCAGATGTTGTTATCTTTCTATCAATTCTTGTGCTTCTTCCGTGATTAGACTTTATTATTAGTCCAACACTAGGATCATCCTTAAAGGCTTCACAGAACCATTTGATAGTATAAAAGATATTCTTTCTATCATTCCAGGGATCGTTTCCAGTAAACTGGCCAACAACTAAGAAATTAAAATCTGTCTCTATTGGAAGATCTAAGGGCTTAATTTCGCTATCATCAATTTTATCTAAATATGATTCAGGAATTACATGAATAGGGGTTCTAGTAGGTCCAGTATTTTTGATAATATCTCTTGTATGGGTAGTTGGGACAATGACAGCATCCATGCTATTAATTGCATCTAGCCAGGCTGGATTACAACTATCTGTCTCAACAAAAGCAGAGATTCCAACATTACTTTTAGCTAATGTAGGATCCCACTCATCTGGAAGCTGAACCTGGAATGAAATATCATATTTTCCATTATACTCTCTAGACTTTTCCATTATCCTGCTTATTAGTCCGTCTTCTATATCTGGATTGATAAGCCAGGTTGTATTTCCCCAGTTTAATGGCTGAACATATAGGTCTATGTCACTTCTAGACTCGAGCCACTTAAAGACCTGTCTTGAGTGAATTCCATATCCGCTTACAGTTAAAACGGGTGCTCTTAGTAAAACTTTTATCAACTCTCATATCTCCAAATTAAATCTCTATACATTCCCAGCTCTTATATTCATCTTTCCAATTTTCAACCAGATCTTTCATAGTTTCATGCCACTTGTCGACTGTATCTTGATATGCAAACTCAGAAAGAACATAATCTCTAGCCTTTTCCCCTAGCTTCTTTTTCTTCTTTTCAGGCAGTCTATAAAGAGACATTATTCCATCTGCAATAGACTCACAAGAGACATAGTCTTCATAGATATACGGAACCTGCTGGGAACCAACTAGAGTTTTCATCTCTATGTCAAGAGCGACTCCATTTTCTGAGTCGTCTCTATGATCAATAACTTGGCGCGTTAAGCCGCCGGTCTTAGCAGCTATTATTGGTATTCCTGCCTGCATAGATTCCAAAGTAGCTAAGCCAAAACCCTCAGCGTAGCTTACATTTAAGCAAAAATCTGAAATATTATAAAGAATATTCATCTTATCGAAATCTAGCCTTTCTTTTGAAAAGAATATGCTATCCTGAACCTTGAATAGCTCTGTTACCATAAAAAGGTTTGGGCCCTCTGGATCCTGTGGGTCAGTATGCATAATAAGTGTTGCCTTCCTATGACCCTGCTCTTTCTCAAGCTTATCTAGAAATATCTTCCAAGACTCAATGACATCGCTAGGTCTCTTTCTCTTTGCATTTCTATTAACCCAAATTCCAACAAAATGATCCAGACGATCCTTTCCTAATATCTGCTCTTTAAAATGGCTCTTCTGAGTATCAGGTAAGGGAAAGAATATATTTTCTGGAATAGAATGAGGAATAAAATTTGTTTTTTCTGGAAAATGATCATTACACATCTGATATGTTAGATGAGAGTGACAATTTATTAGATCAGTTGAGTCATAAAGCTCTTGATTATAATTGGGATATGGAAGATTATCCCAGACATGCCACCATGCTAGCGGACATACCTGATGAACTTCATCCTCCATTTCAAAAAGCCAAATAAAGAATCTTGGATCAGTAAATATAAAAAGAATTTCTGGTCGCTCGGTGGCAAGAGTAATTCTTATAAGATCTCTATCCCCAAACCCATCTATTGGCTTGATTATAAAATCATCATTGACAACAACAGTTCTATAGTCTGAATGCTTTAATGCAGCTCCAAACTGTCGAAAGGTCCAATATTCTTTTTCTAACAATCCTGAAACTAGATGTCTTGTCTGAGTTCCTACTCCAGATGTCGAAAGAGCGTGATCAGATAGAATTAAAACCTTTTTCTTTTCCATGCGTTCTCCTATAGGGAATATTACACCCAGATAGCATACAGTAAATCAAGTACAGTGATTAGTGTTCTTGTATTGACACCACTTACAGGAATCTCTATTTTTTAAAAACATGCTGTTCTTGACAGAGGATATCATGTTATTCATCATTTTAATTCCCCGCGCTAGAGTCTTGGGTCCTACAGATACTGTAACAAGCTCACAGGACCTATCAGGCTTACTTCCCCTCTTCATTAATATAAAACCGCATCGAATGTCCTTCAATGCAACAGAGTGCTTTCTAGACCAAAAGTGCTTATATAAAATTAGCTGAGCTGTCATAAGAATGCTTTGCTTTTTCTCTTTTCTCCAGCCATACTTTGGAGCTGTCTTATAGTCAAGAATCCAATAGATTTCTTTTCCTTTTTTATCCTTAGTCTTGATAATTGCATCAATAAAGCCTTTGAATTTTATCTTTTTTCCGTCAATCTCTTCATAAAGATACTCTTCAGCCTCAACTGCTTCCCACTCTCCAAATGTCTCATCAAAATAACCCGGGAGAGCATCTAGGCTAATCTTAGCCCAGTCTACCCATGTATCAACATGTGGATGACCCTGTTCATACCAGGTCTCTCCATTTTTTTCAAATGCTGTTCTAATTTCTTTTTCAGCAGATTCAGTCATCATCTTACCTGTCTTGAGATAGCTCTCACATGCATTATGGACACTGGTACCATAGTCAAGATGAGGAGAAGGCTCAAATAGATCAATCTTGTCAATGTATAAAAGCTTATGCCTCCATGGACACTCTTTCCACTGTTTTATCTCAGAAAAAGAGATGTGAGGCTTACCTGTTGGAAAATTATTCATATGTACTAACCTTCTTCTTTATTACTTTCACTTACAGCGCCCTCTATTTCTGCCCAGTCGTGATCATCTCTAATTTCTAAATTCTTTTTCCAAGCAGCTTTCATGACTGTGGGATCCACACCTATATCTTCAAAAAATCCGATAAATGCGTTGAGGTCCTTTGGAAAACATTTTCCTCCGAAACCCCTAGACCCATCATGACCAGGGACATCGATATGTGAATTTCCAATCCTACCATCTGTAATAAATCCCTCGATTGCATTAGTCCAGTCTATTTCATATGCTTCTGCAGCTTGAAGCATTTCATTCATAAAGGAAAGCTTAACTGAAAAGAAGCAATTTGCCATATATTTTATAAACTGAGCTGTAGCAAGATCTGTTTTTATAATTTTTGTGTGAGGAAACCGCTCTCTGAACAAGTCCTCTGCTTTATCAAGTAGCTCCATTTTTCCGCCTAGAACTATTCTAGCTGTGTTAATAAAATCTAACCTAGCTGCTCTCTCTGTCAGAAATTCAGGACTAAATATAATATTCATACTAGGATACATCTTAACGTATCTTTCAACAGTTCCAGGAATAACTGTTGACTTAACTATAAAAATATTATCTTTTCTCTTGTTGACTCTATTTATCTCTTCAAAGACGGAATCCATGATCAATAAGTCAATCTTTCCACCTGTAACATTTCTCATAGGTGTTGGAACAGATACAAAGATAAAATCAGAATCATTAATAGTTTCTTCGATAGTATTCATAGACTTAGCAATGTTTTTATCATATATTTTTATATTTGC